>Ga0308175_100000082_pt1 | contig 76244 bp, 60 predicted proteins | sample PhyCR1_3_FD_203893 | JGI IMG/M metagenome (GOLD analysis project Ga0308175, IMG submission 203893) | Soil microbial communities from UC Gill Tract Community Farm, Albany, California, United States - DLSLS.C.R1 | ecosystem: Environmental > Terrestrial > Soil > Agricultural land | place: USA...
TGCCGCCGGCCGGGGAGGCGTGGACGAGCTGGCCGTCCTCAGCAACCAGGGCGGCCGCCGCACCGTGGTGCTGGACATCGTCGGGACCGGCCGGTTCGGCCTGCTCGACCCGCACGAGCAGGACGGCCACATCGCCGGCTGGGGGAACAACCTCGCAGCGCTGCTCGCCACCCCCGGGCTGCTCGCGGCGACCTGGCTGACACACACCCGCCCCCACTCGACATCGTGCACAACTGCTCTCGCCCGCGACCGAACCGACAGCAACGACGAGCTGGCCGCGGACTACCTGCGGCTCAAGCAGAACGTCATTGCCGAAGCCTCGCGGCACCGGCACCTGCTGGCTCTGACGTTCACCAGAACCGCCAGGCGGAACCCCGCCGGTGGCGACGGCGACCTGCTCGAGCTGGCCCGTCAAGTCGCGACCCGGCTGCTCGCCGACGACCTGCTGGCCCGCCCCCTCAGCCCCGGCGACGTCCCGCCCCTGCTCGCCCTGATGCTCGACCCCAGCCGGGACGACGACCCCGGCGACCACAGCACCCGCACCGCCGCGCTCGTGGGCTCACGCCGCAACAACTGGACCTTCTGCACGACCGACGACACCGTCCACCGCAGCTTCGCCATCACCGGATGGCCGCGGACGGCACTGTCGGCGGACTGGCTCACGCCGCTCCTGCACCACGCACCGCCCAGCGGCAGCGCGCACACCTTCACCGTCCAGGCCAGACCGGTCGCGCCCGACCACGCCGCCCGCCGGGCCCGCGCCGCGTCAGCGAAGGCCCGCCTGGACAACGCCGACCGGCAACGGCTCGGGTTCACCCCCGCTGCACACAGCGACCTCGACCAGCTCGATGCCGACGCCACCGAAGCCGAGCTCGTCGCCGGCTACCGGATGGCCGATGTCACCGCGCTGATGACCCTGCACGCACCCAGCCTGCCGGTCCTCGACGCCGCCACCCGCGACCTGCGTGCCCTGGCCGTCGCGTTGCGCCTGGACCTGCGACCCCTGCACGGCCAGCACGCCACCGCGCTCGCCGCAACACTCCCCACCGGCGTCGTCCCCGGGACCCACGGATGACCGACATCCACACCAGGCCGGACGCCGATAGCGGCACCGCCAGGGACGCGGATCGCGCCGCGGTGCTCGCCGCCACCGCCGAGGCCAAATTGCAGGCCCTGCACGACCGGCTCCTCGTCGCGCTCGACGAGCTCACCTCCGGCACGGGCTGGCAGCAGATGCTGAGGACCGCCGCGGCGCTGCCCACCTACAGCCCGCACAACGTGCTGCTCATCACCAGCCAACACCCGCACGCCACCGCCGTCGCCGGGTTCCACACCTGGAAGCACGTCGGACGCGCCGTGCGCAAAGGAGAGAAAGGCATCGCCATCCTCGCGCCGATGCTGACCAACAAGCGCGACCGCGACACCGGCACCGACTCCGAGGCCACCGCCGGCAGCGAACCGTCACCGGGGCCGACCGCCAACAGCAAAGCCAGCCCGCTCAAGCCTCGACGGCTGGTCGGGTTCCGCGTCGTGCACGTGTTCGACATCAGCCAGACCGACGGCCCCGACCTGCCCGAGGCACCACGACCGGTGCTCCTCGACGGCCAGGCCCCACCCGGGCTGCTCGACGGGCTCACCCAGCAGATACAGGAGCAGGGCTTCCAGCTCGTCCGACACGACTTCGACATCCCGCACCCCGGCCAGGGCAGCCCGAACGGCGTCACCGACTACCTCGCCCGCACCGTGCTCGTCCGGCCCGACCTCACCGAGGCTCAGACCGCGAAGACCCTCGCGCACGAGCTCGGGCACGTCCTGCTGCACGCCCCCACCCGACGGCCGGCCGCGCTGACCCGCGAACAGGCCGAGGTCGAAGCCGAATCCGTCGCGTACATCGTGACCGCCGCGCACGGCCTCGACAGCGGCACCTACACCATCCCGTACGTCGCTGGCTGGTCCGGCGGTGACCGGCAGCTCGTCGCGGACACCGCCGGTCGGGTCCTGTCCACCGCACACGACATCCTCACCCGCACCCCCGCGCCGCCCACCCATGAGCTCAGCAGCGACACCCGCCAAGCACTGCGCACCGCCGAAGCCGTCGCACGCAAGGACTGGCACAAGACAGCACCACAACAGGACCGCACCCGACCGCACGACAGGCCCGGCCAGGTGACGAAGACAGCGCAACCAGGACAGAAGCAGATGGACCAGCGCGCTAGCGGTCAGGACCGGCTGTGGTGACCCGCCTCGGCCAGGCGTCCGCCGTCACGACCCGGCACAGCGCCAGCCTCTACCCGTGGCAGGTCGGCAGCCCGCTGCCCGACGACGGACCGGTCATCGGGCTGGACCTGCTCGCCGGCCGCACCGTCATGCACTACGACCCGTGGGCCCTGTATGCGCGGCGGATGCTGACCAGCCCGAACATGGTTGTGCTCGGCCAGCTCGGCAAAGGCAAGAGCAGCCTGGTCAAGACCCACCTGCACCGTCAGCTCCTGCACGGCCGGCAGGTCTTCGTCCTCGATCCCAAGGGTGAGTACGCCCCGCTCGCCCGGCTGCACGACCTGCCGCTGCTGCGACTCGGCCCCGGCAGCCCGGACCGGCTCAACCCGCTCGAGCCCTGGCCCGGCGAGCCAGCCGACGCGCTGCACCGGCGCCGGGTCGAGACCTGCACCGCGCTCGCCGCGACCGGCCTCGGCCGCGACCTCACCCCGGAAGAACGCGCCGCCATCGGGTGCGTCCTGCACGCACTGCCAGTCGACGCGCTGCTGACCCACCTCGTCGACGGGCTGCTCGACCCCGACGACCGCACCGCGCAAGACCTCCGGACCAGCGCCACGGAACTGGCCTCGCAGGTCCGTCCGGTCGCCCTCGAGCTGCGCCGGCTGCTGCACGGCGACCTCGCCGGACTCCTCGACGCACCGACCACCTGCCACCTCGACCCCCGCGGTCCCGGACTCGTGCTCGACCTGTCCGCCGTCTTCGGCACCCCCGCCCTGCCCGCGGTGATGGTCGCCGCCGGCGCGTGGCTGTCCCGCGCCCTCACCCCCCACACCAACGGAGGTGAGCACCACGCGACCCAGGGCAGCGAGCCGAGCCATCCCGAGCGCCGGCGGGTCCTGCTCGTCGACGAGGCGTGGGTCCTGCTGCACCTGCCCGCCACCACCGCCTGGCTGCAGGCGTTGAGCAAACTCGCCCGCGCCCACGGCGTGCAGCTCATCACCGTGCTGCACCGCGCCAGCGACCTCGCCGGCCAAGCCGACACCGGCACCGCCACCCAAGCCCGCGCCAAAGGACTGCTCGCCGACGCCGAGACCCGCGTCCTCTACACCCAGACCCCCGGCGAACGGCCCCTGCTCGCCGAACTGCTCGACCTCACCGACGTCGAGCTCGACCTCGTGACCCAGCTGCCACCCCACCGGGCCTTGTGGCAGATCGGCCGCTACCGCGCGGTCGTCGACCACCTCCTCAGCCCACTCGAAGCCACCGACCTGGTCGACACCGACCAGCACATGCGACCCCACCCACCGCCGAACACGCCCGAGCCGTTCTACGCCGAGGTGCTGGCGTGAGCCGCCATCCCGGTCGGCGCACAGGCCGGCACCTGCTCCTGGCCGCGGCCGCGCTGATTGCCGCACCTGCCGCCGCCTTCGGTGCCGTCGGCGCCGGCCTCACCTCCGTGCCCGCGACGGCCGCACCCAGCGCGTTGGCGGCCGCCGACATCCCGGCCGCGCTCCTGCCGCTGTATCAGCAGTCGGCGGCCGCCTGTCCGGGACTGCCCTGGCCTGTGCTCGCCGGCATCGGCAAGGTCGAGACCAACCACAACCGCCCACCGCAGCAGGTCAGCGCCGCCGGCGCACAAGGGCCGATGCAGTTCCTGCCCATCACCTGGGCGCAGTACGGCGTCGACGGCAATGGCGACGGAGCCGCGGACGCTTTCGATCCGGCGGACGCCATCTCTACTGCCGCTAGGTACCTGTGCGCGCGGGGCGCCGACCGCGACCTGCCGCAGGCCATCGCCAGCTACCGGTGCGGCAACCTGGCCGCCTGCCAGCAACAGGCACGGCAACCCGCCGGCTACGCCACCCAGGTCCTGCGCTGGGCCCAGCTGTACACCGACCCAACCGTGGCGGCCGGGCCGGTGGCGACCGTCGCGGTGCAGGCCGCGCTGGCCCAGCTCGACACTCCGTACGTGTGGGGAGGGGAAACCGTCGGCGTCGGGTTCGACTGCAGCGGCCTGGTCCAGCACGCCTACGGCACAGCCGGTCTCGCCCTGCCGCGCACCGCGCAGGCGCAGTTCGACACCGGACCGCAGCTGCCCGCCGGACAGGTTCCGCAGCCCGGGGACCTGGTGTTCTTCGGCGCGAGCCCGTGGCAGGTCACCCACGTCGGGATCGCCCTCGGACAAGGACGGATGGTCGACGCCCCGCACACCGGCGCGCTCGTTCGCGTCGAGCCGATCGCCGGCTTCGGCCACTACCTCGGCGCGACGCGTCCCAGCGCCGGCGCCGCCACGTGACCGGACGCGGGCGGCAGCCGTCCGCCCTGAACCCGAGCGACCTGGCCGTGCTGCTGCTCCTCATCGCGGGCGCGGCCGTGGCCGGGTTGGCGCTGGCCGTGGTCGGGACCGCCGCGGCCCTCGCCGACCATCAATGGCAGCAGCTGCCGCCGGCCCCGGCTGTGGTCGGTCTGCTGCGCTGGCCCGCGCACCTGGGCCAGCCCGCTGACGGGTACCCCGCCGAGTACCGGCAGCAGCTGCCGAGCGCCGCACCGATGTGGGCTGCCCTGTCCGTCGTGCTCACTTCTGCGGCCGCGCTGGGTCTCGTGGTGCTGCGGTGGACGCCGGGACGCCTCCCGGGCCAACTCGGTTCGCGATCCCGGGCGGGCCTCGCGACGGCGGCCGAGGTCCGCGCACACCTCGGCGAGGACGCCGTCCGCGCCCGCGCGGCGCAGACCCGGCCGTCCCTCGGCCCACGGTTCGCAACGCGCGAGTCCGGGCTGAGCCTCGGACACGAGGTGCGGACCGGTCAGGCACTGTGGGGGAGCGTCGAGGACAGCTACCTCATCCTCGGCCCACCACGCAGCGGCAAGGGCGTGCACCTGGTCATACCGCAAGCGCTCGACGCCTCCGGCGCCGTCCTGGTGACCAGCACCCGACCCGACACCCTGCACGCCACCCGTACCGAACGGGAGCGGCACGGACCGGTGCTCGCCTTTGACCCGCAGCTGCTCGTGCCGGACGCCCCGCGGCTGCGCTGGTCACCGATCCGCGGCTGCGACAACCCGCTCGTCGCGATCAACCGCGCCCGGGCGCTGTCCGCCGGCGCGTCCATGACCAAAGGCAGCACCAGCGACGGCGACTTCTGGCAGCAAATGACCGCCGCTGTCCTGCGTTGCTACCTACACGCCGCCGCGCTATCCGGCCGGCCTATCGGCGACGTCCTCGCCTGGGCATCCCGACCCGCCGACCCCACGCCGGTGCGGATCCTGCGCAGCGAAACCGCCGCCGCCGGCGGCTGGGCCGAGGAACTTGCCGCCCAAGCCGCAGCCGACCCGCGCCAGCGCGACAGCGTCTGGGCCGGAGTCCGCCGATCCGTCGACAGCCTCGCCGACCCCCGCGTCCTGCACGCCTGCAGCCCCACGAGCGGAGACCAGTTCCAGCCTGAGCAGTTCCTCCAAGAACGCGGCGCGCTCTACCTGCTGGGCTCCACCGGCACGCAGCTGTCCGTCGCGCCGCTCATCACCGCGCTCCTCGAGGACCTACTCGACACCGCGCGCGGCCTCGCCGGCGCGCTGCCGCACGGCCGGCTCGACCCGCCCTTGCTCCTGCTCCTGGACGAGGCGGCCAACATCGCCCCCATCCCGACGCTGCCCAACCTGCTCGCCGACGGCGGCGGGACCGGCATCACCACCGTCACCGTGCTGCAGTCCCTCGCCCAAGCCCGGTCCCGCTGGGGCGACGCCGGCGCAGACGCCATGTGGGACGCCGCCACCACCAAGATAGTCCTCGGGGGACTCGCGCACGCCGAGGACCTGCAGCGCATCAGCCGCCTCGCCGGCGACATCGACGTCCCGCACGTCACCCACAGCCGCAGCCGTGACGGCACCAGCCGCAGCACCACCACCCAGCGGCTCCCGGCGCTACCCCTCGAGCGCATTCGCTGCCTGCCCGCCGGCCAAGCGCTGATCCTCGCCCGCCGCTGCCCACCCGTCGACGCGCGCCTGACGCCGTGGTGGCAGCACCCCAGCCAAGCAACGAACCCCCGACGACGACGACGGAGAAACCCGTGAACCTGTCCCTGCAGGACGAGATCCTGCTGCTGCGCGCCGAGGTCGACTACCTCCTCGAACGCTTCGCCGACCAGCCTGAGCTCACCGACCGGCCGGTCAACTGGGCCGCACTCGACGTCCCGGCGGCTGCGGAGCAGTGGGAACTGCTGACCGGCTGGGCCGACTGGCTCCGCCAGCGCTACCAGCTGCACGAGAGCATCCCGGCCTGCTGGTACGCCCACGGCCCGATGGTCGAGGAGCTGTCCGCACTCCGCACCGCCTGGACCGGCGCCTACCTCGCGGCAGACGCGCACCTGGGTGACCCGCTCGGCTGGCACGACTCGCTCGACCGCGCGGTCTACCGGATCCGACAGTGGGATCGCAACGGCTGCCGCGACGGCACGCATCGCCCAGACATGCACCTCCCCGAGGAAACCGAACGCATCGACCGCCAACGCACCATCCACGCCGACCTCGCCCGACGCGAACAGGAAGGACACCAGGTATGACCGCTCTCGCCGACCTACAGGAGATTCCCGAGCCCCGACCCACACTGTCCGTGCCGGAAGCTGCGGACCTACTCGGCATCAGCCAATGGCTCCTGCTGCAGCAGATCCGCCTCGGACAGATCCCACACAAGCGATGCGGCCGGCGCATCCTGCTCAGTCGAAGCCGCCTCCTGGCGTGGCTGGACGAACGAGAGGACGCGTCCTAGCTAATCGCGCTGCGCCAAACGCACCTGCGACCGCGTTGCGCTGCGTGCCCCTGTGTGACCAAGTCTTGAAGTCGATCAGTCACGGCGAGAATCAGCCGCGAATGCCCCAGCGGCCGCTCCACGTCTCAGCCGGCTCGAGGATCGTGAGGTGTTCTCCGGTTGCCAGCGCATTGGGAGGTGCCGTCATCGGTTCCACGCCGAGTCCGCGACGACGCCGGTGCTGGTCGGACAACGTGTCGCCGGTGAACACCTCAACGTACGGGTAGCTCTCGTCCACCCAGACTTCGACGGCGCGACCGGTGTTCGGATCCTGCAGCCGAATCGTGCATCGGTTCCGCTCGTCCCGCGTCAGATCGGTGAACGTGTTGTCGATCTGCCTCGACCCGACAGGGCGGGGCCGCCGGAAGTCGAACGGCGTGTCGTACACGTCGCGGATCTGTGTCGGAATCTGCTGGCTGCCAGTGTCGATCCACCTTGCTGCCGGTATGAGCAGAGTCGCGTCGTCGATGACGCTGGTCCCGACGCTCAGGTATGGGTGGGCTCCGGCCGCGACCGGCGCCGGCGTGCTGCTCCGGTTCGTGATGCGCTGGGTGACGGTGAGGCCGTCGTCGCCGAGGTCGTACCGGACGTCGACGTCCAGCGTCCAGGGGTATCCCGGCTGCGGCCATGACGTACAGGTGAGGAGTACGGACCGGATGCCACGTTCCGCGACGCGCCAGCTCAGCCATCGGACGAGTCCGTGGATCGCGTTGTGCTGGGCCGGCTCGGTGAGTGCGAGTTGGTGCTGGGTCCCGTTCCACGTCCACTTGCCGTCCCGGACCCGGTTTGGCCACGGGATGAGCGTCTGCCCTCGGGCACCGTCGGCCATGGTGTCGCTGTCGTAGCCATCGATGACGTCATGTTCGGCGACGGCGTACGACCTGATGCCGCCGCCCACGGTCACGACAGTCAGCACCTGGTCCTCATGAGTGAGCCGCAACTGCTCGCCGCTCGGCGGCAGCGCCTGGCTGGCTCTTGTCACGGGCTCTGCTGGTTCGGCCACCTCTGCCCTCCTCCTCTTCGCGGGTAGACGTCACCCGCGGCGGTCCGACCTCCTGAGGCATTCGACCGCGACTGCGGCGATGGCGAGGCCGGTGAGCGTGCTTGCCCACGCGACGTGGAAGCCGTTGGACAGGTACTTGGTGTAGCCGATCGTCACCGGGGAGGCGGCCACGTACAGGCCCAGCATCACGTTCGCGTTGCTGGCCGGGCGCATCACCGTCCAGCTCAGGCCATGCGCGCAGCTGGCCAAGAGCACCAGCGCGCCGACGACGACGCTGTTGACGAAGGCGACTTGATGCGGATAGTCCGTCGGGAGGTGGAAGGCGAACGGCAGCGCGATCAGCCAAATCCCGAGGGCTGCGTTGATGACGGCGAGCAGCTGCCACCATGTCCGACGAACTCGCGTGTCTTGCACCGCGGGCGCCGTCATGTCCGACTGCCGATACGACGTGCGGCACGAACGCCCGCAACGATCGCGGCGATGGCGAGGATGACGGCCAGGATCAACAGCCACTTGAGGATGTGGATCAGGAGGCCGAGCGCCGCGAGGACCACCGCGGCGACGACGAGTGCCATCACGAATCCCATGCTGGGACCCCCTTTGTCTAGGAGTGGCGAGTGGAGGTTGTGCGCACGCCGGTCGTCGCGCCACCTTGTCGATTCAGTGCGTCACGCGGCCTCGACAAGGCCGGCTGAGGCACGTCGAACATCAACCTGGACAGCTCGTCGGCGAGATCATCAGGGGCGATTCGGCAGGTGAAGGCGATGTGCGCACCGGCGTCGAGAAGTCTGGAGATCTGGTCGTCCGTCGTCGCTTGCGCGGCAACCAGCGCGCAGCGGGAGAAGGCGCGGATCTCGCGGATGACGTGCTCGCTGCTCATCATCGTGAGAACGCCCGCGACGAGCACGAGATCGGGTTGCTCGGCCACAGCGACGCCGACTGCGTCTGCGCCCGTCGGTGGATCGGCGACGACGGTGACTCCGTGGGAGTGCAGTGCTGCCGTGAGCGCCTTCGTGAACCACCCGCTGTGATGTGCCACAACGGCGCGTGCGGGAGCGACTGCGTCGAGCAGCGCAACGCTTTCTCGTAGCTGCTCGTGCGTGCGGCGGATCAATGCTTCGTGCTCACGCCGCAGCACCTCCATGCGCCGCGCGAGGTCAAGCCGCTGTTCACGGGTGACGCCCGCGCGCAAGGCGGCGGCGGCGGTGGCCTGTTCGGCGCGGCGCCGCCGGTGCCAGTGCGAGATGGCGGCGACCTGGTCGCAGAAGAGCTCAGCCTGCGACTGCCGGCCCGCGCGCGGCCAAACCGCCAGCTCGGCGCTCATGGCTGGCCGTCGCATGAGCGCGTGAAGATGACCCGGCCGCTGGCGTCGCGCTCGGGTATCGCCCGATACCGCTGCGGGCCGTGGTCTGAGTCGAAGACGTCGTAGTGCTCAACGCCGGGGCCGACCGCGACGACTGCTCCGTCCATCACTCCTCCGCGCAGAAGGACCGGCGTCTCCAGCGCGGTGCCGACCTGGACCTGCTGCAGGTCGTGGTCAACCGGCTCCGGCCACGCGGCGCCGGTGGCCGACGCGACGTGCGGCAGGCTCGACCGCGGCTCAGATGTGGGTGGCAGGTCGCCCGGCGGCTGACACCCCCCGGACGTTGCCGTGGCGCGCCGCGCGGCGGCGGCTTGCGCCACCGCGAAGCCGACGGCAAGGGCGGCGCTGCGGCGCCCGGCGCGGCGTCCCTTCGAGCTGTTGTGGGCGTAGATCAGACAGGTGGCGGCGTGGACCAGATCAACGCCGGCACCGAGCGCTGTGGTTGATGGCCGGCCGCGTAGTTCCGCTGTCCCTTGCAGGAGCTGACGCACCCCGAGGGTCCGGACTGTGCTTCGGGCGAGCGGCCCGTTGTCGGGATAGCGGAGCAGGCGCAGGCTGGGTGTTGGATGGCGTGCCAGCAGCCAACCGCAGACGAGCTGGCTGATCGCGACGAGCCGGATCGGTGTCATGAGCGGCTCCTTGATCGGCTTGCGGCGCGGCGTCGGCTGGCCCCGCTGCCTTGCAGCACGTACGCGGTGTTGACGGCGGCGACGTGTGTCAGCGCCTGCGGCAGGTTGCCGACGGCCCGGCTGCGAGCGACGTCGTACTCCTCGGTGAACAGACCGACGTCGTTGCTCAGCTCAAGGAGGTGGTCGTAGATGCGCTGCGCCTGGGCAGGTCGGCCCGCCATCGCGTGTGCGTCGGCGAGCCAGAACGTGCAGGGCAGGAACGCGCCCTCGCCCGGCGGCAGCCCGTCGGTTGTCGATGCGGCGCACGTGTCGTACCGGTCGAGCAGCCCGTCGTGCAGAAGGTCGCGCTCGATTGCCGCGATCGTGCCCAGCACCCGCGGGTCGGTGGGCGGCAGGAAGCCGACCGCGGGGATGAGCAGGAGGGACGCGTCGAGTGCCGTCGAGCCGTAGGACTGGACGAAGCTGTTGCGTCGGCGGTCGAAGCCGCGCGTGCACACCTCGGTGTGGATGTCGTGCCGCAGCTGCTTCCACTCGTCCAGCGGTCCGCTCAACCCGCTGCGCTCGATGGCAGCGACGGCCCGGTCAGCGGCGACCCAGGCCATGACCTTGCTGTGCACGTAGTGCTGCGGCTGGCCGCGCATCTCCCAGATGCCCTTGTCCGGCTCTTGCCAGCAGCCCTCGAGGACGTCCATCAGCGCACGCTGCACGGCCCAGGCGTCCTCGTGCGCGGTGAGCTGGTGCTCCCGGCCCTGGTGGAGGCTGTCCATGAGCTCGCCGTAGACGTCGAGCTGGAACTGCTCGCTGGCGGCGTTGCCGACGCGGACCGGGCGTGAGGCGGCATAGCCGGGGAGGTCGACAGTGGTTTCGGGCAGGCGCCGTTCGCCGCCGATGCCGTACATGATCTGTAGCCGCGAGGGGTCACCGGCGAGGGCACGCACCAGCCACTCACGCCAGTCTGCTGCCTCCTGCCGGTAACCGGCTTCCAGCAGCGCAAGAAGGGTGAACGTCGCATCGCGGATCCAGCAGTAGCGGTAGTCCCAGTTTCGGGGGCCGCCGAGCTGCTCGGGGAGGCTGGTGGTGACGGCGGCGACCATGCCTCCGGAGGGGGCGTAGGTCATCGCCTTGAGCGTGAGCAGCGACCGTACGACGGCGTCGCGGTAGGGGCCGTCGTAGGTGCAGGCTGCGACCCACGAGCGCCACCACTCGTCGGTGTCGTCTACCGCATCCGTCCGCGGCGGCTGTCCTGCGTTGGCCGTCAGCCCGTGCCATGTCAGTCGGATCGTGACTGGTGCGCCGGGGCGGACCCGGAACAACGCGTCGGCCCGGTCGCACCGGCACTCATGCGCGATGTCGCCGTCGATCGTGGCGGCGTCCGGCCCGGCAACGGCGATCAGTGCGCCGCCGCGGGCGTCGGCGGCTCTCCACAGCGGCTGCCGGGTGCCGTTGTCGAACGCGAGTCGGATCGTGCTGCGCATCTCGACCTCGCCGTCGAGGCTGCTGATGACGCGGACGACGCTCGCCGGTCCCGCGTGGCTGCTCTCGTCGCCGGACCGCACCGGCATGAAGTCGGTGAGGCGGACGCGACCGGTGTCGGTCTCGATCTCGGTGTCCAGCACGAGGCTGTCGTGGTGGTAGCGCCGTCCTGCCGGCGTCGACCGGCCGGTTGGCGCCAGGGCCCACTGCCCGTTCCCCGGCCCGCCGAGTAGCGCGGCGAAGCAGGCGTCGGAGTCGAACCGTGGCAGGCACAGCCAGTCGATCGTTCCGTCACTGCCGACGAGTGCGGCGGTGTGGCGGTCGCCGATGAGGGCGTACTGCTCCAGCGGGAGGGGCATCGCCGTCAGCGGCCCGTCACGACCGGGCCTCGCGGCCGGCCACTGCGCCGGCTGCCGCGAGCACCCCGGCGGCGGCGACGCCCACAACCGCGTGGTGGCGTGACAGCCAGGCCTGCGGCGAGTGGCTCACAGCGCGGGCGTCGAACCGCCCATGCGCGCCGTGGTCGACGCCGTCCCGCCCGTCGACGGGGCGCCACAGGTTCGCCGGGGCGTTGCCGGTGTTCGGCTCATCCGTCTGCTGGCTGCCGAACCCGGTCCGGGCCAGGTACCTGTCGAGCAGCCCCGGTGCGATCGCGTTCGCGAGCAGCGTGAGTGCAGTCGTCTCTCCGCACCAGTACTCGCGCCGCTGCGGGTGGTCGGCCGCATGGACAACGGTCCGCGCGATCACCTCCGGCTGGTAGATCGGCGGGACCGGCTGGGCCTTGCGCCGGAGCTTGTTGAGCAGCCAGTCGAACTGCGGTGTGTTGACCGCGGGCAGCTGCACCATCGTCGTGTGCACGCCGCTCTTGTCGTGCAGCAGCTCGCACCGGAGAGCTTCGTTAAAGCCCTGGATCGCGTGCTTCGCGCCGCAGTAGGCCGTTTGCAAGGGGATCCCTCGGTAGGCAAGCGCCGACCCGACCTGGACGATCGCTCCACGATTGCGCGGGAGCATGTGCTGCAACGCGGCCCGCGTCCCGTGGACGTAGCCGAGGTAGCTGACCTCCGTCGTACGGCGGTACTCCTCCGGGCTGATGTCCATGAAGCGGGCGAAGACAGAGGAGAAGGCAACGTTCACCCACACGTCGATCGCGCCCAGCTCGTTCTCCACGCGTTGAGCAGCGTCGCGGACCTGCCGCCAGTCCGCGACGTCGGTGGGGACAGCCAGAGCCTGACCACCGTTCTCGCGTACGTCGGCCACGGCTCCGCTGAGACCGGTCGTGCCGCGCGCGACCAGCCCGACGGCGTCGCCACGAGACGCGAATGCCCGCGCGACCGCGCGTCCGACTCCGCCGCTTGCACCGGTGACGACCACGACCTGGTTGCCCATCACTGCTCTCCCATCGATTCGCTTGCCTACAACCTGTCCGGCATTTGCAATCGGCAAACAATCGCGGTACGCAAAAATTCCGACATGCAATCTCTGGGCATGTCGCCTGTGGATGGTCCACAACGAGGAGGCACTGATGTCCGGCCGCGAGTCTCACCGCGACGGTGACCACCAGCACCACCACGTACGCGACGCGCTGTCGGCGGCCGGCGACGCCTCGGCTGAGCTGCTCGCCACGATGTTCGCCGACACCTACAACGAGCCGTGGGAGGACGCGGTCCGGCGTTACGACGCGAGCCACGCCGCCACCGACCGACAGCCCGGCGGTGCGGCGTGAAGGACGCTGCGGGCACGCGCCGCCGGCCCGCCGACGCGCCGTCCGGTGACGTGACCGATCTCGTCGAGCTGAGCCGTCTGCTCGTCAGCGTCGCTTACCGGTCGCTCGAAGCATCGGGCCAGCCCCTGCCTCTGCCACAGTTCCGCGCATTGACGGTGCTCGCGAAGCACGGCCCGTGCACCGCAGGCGGACTTGCGGAAGCCCTCGATCAGGTCGGTTCAACGGTCACCCGCATCTGTGACCGGCTCGTCGGGGCCGGGCTCGTCACACGTCAGAACCGACCGGACGACCGCCGGGAGGTGCAGATCGAGATCACCGCGGCCGGCCGACGACTGGTGGAGCAGGTCTTCGTCGCCCGCGCCGTCGAGTTCGAGCACATCCTCGGGCGGATGCGCCCGGCCAGTCGTGCTGCCCTGGCACGGGTGCTGCCCGAGCTGCTCGCCGCGGCCGACGACCACCTACCCGAATCCCGCGCCCGCTGGGCCGTCTGACTAGGAGACACCGTATGAAGCCGCTCGCCGCCGAGACGCTCGTGACCCGGCTGATCGACTGGGGCGTCGACACGATCTTCGGCCTGCCCGGCGACGGCATCAACGGCTTGTTCGAGGCGCTCCGCCGTCATCAGGACGAGCTCCGGTTCGTTCTCGTGCACCACGAGGAAGCCGCAGCCTTCATGGCCTGCGCCCACGCCAAGACCACAGGGCGACTCGGCGTTTGCATCGCGACGTCCGGACCCGGCGGTGTGCACCTGCTCAACGGCCTGTACGACGCGAAGCTCGACCACCAGCCGGTCCTGGCCATCACCGGTATGCAGGAGACCAGCCTGCTCGGCACCGGCTACCAGCAGGAAGTGCACCTGGAGAAGCTGTACGCCGACGTCGCCGAGTACGACGTCATGATCACCAACCCGCAGCAGGTCGAGACCGTCGTCGACCTCGCGGTACGGACCGCCCTCACCCGGCGCGGTGTCAGCCACATCACCTTCCCCAACGACATCCAGGTCGCGCCCGCCGACCAGGACCCGTACCAGCACGTGGCCCCCGCGCGGCCGCCGTCGACCGCGCCGGTCTACCTGCCGGCGCCCGGCCGGCCGAGGGACAGCGACCTGCGCCGGCTCGCCGAGGTGCTCAACGCCGGGACGAAGGTCGCGATCCTCGCCGGTGCGGGTGCGCTGCACGCAAGGGACGAGCTCCTCGCCGTCGCCGACCTGCTGGGTGCTCCCATCGTCAAGACGCTCCCCGGCAAGGCGGCCGTCCCGGATGACTCGCCGTACACGACCGGCGGGATCGGGCTGCTGGGGACGCGTCCGTCCGAGCAGCTGATGACCGAGATCGACACGCTGTTCATGGTCGGGACGAACTTCCCGTACACCAAGCACCTGCCGCAGGTCGGGAAGGTGCGCACCGTGCAGCTAGAGGCCGACCCGGTGCGCGCCGGCGCACGGATGCCGACCGAGGTGCCCGTCGTGGGCGACGCCAAGGAAGGGCTGCAGGCGCTGCTGCCCCTGCTCCACCGCAACGAGGACCGGGCCTTCCTCGAGGCGTGCCAGCAGGACATGGACCGCTGGCGGCAGGAGATGGCGTCGCTGCAGAGCGCGGACCGCGACCCGATCGCCCCGGAGTACCTCATCTCCGTCGTCGACAGGCACGCCACCGACGACGCGATCCTCACCTGCGACTCCGGCACGATCGCCACGTGGGCCGCCCGGCACTGGACGATCCGCGGCGGCCGCGAGTTCTACCTGTCCGGCAACCTCGCGACGATGGCCCCGGGCCTTCCCTACGCGATCGCTGCGCAGCTGGCCCATCCGCACCGGCAGTGCATCGCGTTCGTCGGTGACGGCGGGTTCGCGATGCTGATGGCCGAGTTCCTCACCGCCGCGCGACACGACCTGCCGGTCAAGGTCGTCATCAACAACAACGGCGCGTACGGACAGATCCTGTGGGAGCAGGTCGCGCTCGGCTTCCCCGAGTTCGGCGTGCGGCACCAGGACTCGCCCGTGCTGCAGGGGTTCGCGGACTACTCGGCGTGGGCCCGCTCCTGCGGCGCGTACGGCGTCAAGGTCACCGACCCCGCCGAGCTCGACGACGCCGTGCGCGAGGCGCTGGCGCATCCCGGCCCGGCGCTCGTCGACTGCAACGTCAACGCCGACGAGCCACCGATGCCGGGGAAGATCGCCTACGCCCAGGCGAAGGGCTTCGCCGAGGCGTTCCTGCACGGTCAGCCGCACAAGACCGGCATCGTCCGGACCCTGGTCGCGGACACCGCCGAGAAGCTGCGGTCATGAGGGTGCCGCGCCGGCGGTCCCGGACCGCGTCGTACGCCCGCGACGTGCACACCGGTCGGCTCGAGCGGACGCTCTCCGCACTGTCGGCGGCCGGCGCGGTCGTGACCTGCCTCGAGATCTGGACCGAGCACGACCGGGCCAGCTTCGGCAACCGGGTGATGTGGTGGCCCGTCGCACTGACGCCCATCGCCGCGGCGGCCGGCGTCGCCGGCTTCATCAGTGAGCGAATGGCGAAGACCGTGCTGCCCGCAGCGTCCGCGCTCGTCGTCGCCAACGGCATCCAGGGCACCTACCTGCACGCACGGGGCGTCGCGCAACGCCCTGGCGGCTGGCGGGAGTGGCGCTACAACGTCGAGATGGGGCCACCGGTGTTCGCCCCGCTGCTCGTCACCGTCGTCGGCGGCATGGGGCTGCTCGCGTCGGCGCTGCGCCGGGAGCGGAGCCTGTGACCACGCCAGGCCACCACGGCCGGTTCGACGGCTACGACGTCCTTGCTGTCGCCAACCACTGGGACGCCGTCACGGCCGGCGTCGTGCTGCGGCGGCTCGGCCCGCCGGCCCCGCTCCGCTTCTTCACCGAGACCGAGGGCGCCACGGCGCGTGCGCTGCTGGACCGGCTGCTGGCCCAGGACGCGGACGACGGGTCGCCGTACGTCGACGTCCTGGCCGACATCGACAGCCGCCTCGCACTCGACGTCACCGACGGCTGGCACCACGCCGACATGCCCCGCGACGGGCAGGCGTGGCGAGACAGCCTGCACCACCTCGACGCCGACAGCCGGGACCGCTTCGCGTCTGAGTTCGCCGGGCTGCCGCAGCTGCAGCAGATGGCCGTCGTACAAGGGGTCCAGGACCAGCTCGACGGCGCGTGGCACGGGCTGCCGGCGCGTCACGTGTGGAGCCTGTGGACCCGGTACGCGTGCGCCGCCTTCTACGCGCACCCGTGGGCCTGGAACGAGATCGGCTTCGGCGGCCCGGCGTACCCGCGCGGTTACAAGAACATCGGCCTCGACCGGCGCGAGGCCTGGGAACGACCCGAGCGCGACGCCGCCGACCCGGTGCCCTGGTCCAGACGCGTCGAGTCCGCCCGTCGCGCCCACGTCGACAGCCTCGGGCCTGGTCACCGGGACGTCGTGGCATGAGCGTGCGCGAGCGCAACGAGAGCGCGTGGCTGCTCCCGAACGACGGCACCCGCACGAACCACCAGCTGCGCGAAGACATGCGGAGGTACGACGACACGGACGAGGTCGACCTCGTCATCGTCGGCTGCGGCGCCGGCGGGGCGGTCCTACTGCAGCGCCTCGCCCGAGCCGGGTGGTCCGTCGTCGCACTCGACGCCGGACCGCACTGGGACCCGGACAGCGACTGGGTCTCGGACGAGGTCGGCAGCCACGGCCTGTACTGGACTGAACCGCGCGTCATCGACGGCGACGACCCCGTCCCGCTCGGCTCAAACAACTCCGGCCGCGGCGTCGGCGGCGGGACCGTCCACTTCGCCGGCTACACACCGCGCTTCCACCCGAGCGACTTCCGCACCGCGAGCACCGGCGGCGTCGGCGCCGACTGGCCACTCGACTACGACGACCTGCGCCCGTACTACCAGGACCTCGAGCAGGAGCTCCCCGTCGCCGGCCAAGCCTGGCCCTGGGGCGACCCGCACCGCTACCCCCACTCGCCGCACCCCGTCGGCGGCGGCGCCCTGCTTGCACAGCGCGGGGCACGGGCGCTGGGCATCGAGATGCGGGTCGGGCCTGTTGCGATCACCAACGGGCGGTTCGGCAACCGACCGCACTGCATCTACCGCGGCTTCTGCCTGCAGGGGTGCAAGGTCAACGCGAAGGCCAGCACGCTGATCACGCACGTGCCCGACGCCCTCGCGCACGGCGCGGAGGTGCGCGCGGACGCGATGGTGACCGGGGTCGAGCTCGACGAGCGAACCGGACTCTCCACCGGCGTCCACTACGTCAAGGACGGAACCGCCCGGTTCCAGCGCGCGCGCCACGTCGCCGTGGCCGGCTACAGCATCGAGACGCCACGGCTGCTGCTCAACAGCACGAGCCGTCGGTTCCCCGACGGCATGTGCAACGACCACGACCTCGTCGGGCGCTACCTCATGGTCCAGGGAGCACCGCAGACAGCCGGCCGCTACCCGCAGGAGGTCAGGGCCTACAAGGCACCCCCGCCCGAGGTCTCAACCGAGGCGTTCTACGAGACCGACCCGAGCAAGCCGTACAAGCGCGGGTTCAGCATCCAGTGCGTCAGCCCGCTGCCGGTGACGTTCGCCGAGCACGTCGCCGCCCAGGGGCACTGGGGCGGCGTGCTGCGTGAGTACATGCGCGACTACGTGCACTGGTCGAACCTCGGCGCGCTGTGCGAGTTCCTCCCGCTGCCGGGCAACCGCGTGACCCTCGCCGACGAGACCGACCGGCACGGACTGCGCGTCGCTCGCTTCACCTACAGCCAGTGCGACAACGACCGGCAGCTGATGGTCGCTGCCCGCGAGGTGATGGAGCAGATCCACCGCGCCGCCGGAGCCGAAGAGGTCATCACGATCGACAGGTACGCCCACCTCGTCGGCGGCGCACGGATGGCGAGCGATCCCACCCGCGGTGTCGTCGATGGGCAGCAGCGTGCGTTCGCGGTACCGAACCTGCTCATCACCGACGGCAGCACCCTGCCGACGCAAGGCGCTGCCAACCCGGCGCTCACCATCATGTCGTTGGCGGCACGTACCGCAGCACTGCTCGTCGCGGACGCGCGTCGTGGGCTCGACGCACGGCAGGCAGCGTCATGACCGTCAGCGACACGACCATCCGCGGCGTCACTGTCAGCACCTACCGGGTGCCGACGCCGGCACCGGAGGCAGACGGTACGGCGACGTGGGACGCCACCGAGCTGGTCGTCGTCGAGCCGACCGCCGGCGACGCGGTAGGGCTCGGCTGGAGCTACTGCGCCGCGTCGACTGCTGCCGCTGCCATCAACGACCTGCTCGTGCCGACCATCATCGGGTCTGACGCGCTCGACGTGCCCGCGTCGTGGCAGCGCATGGTCACGCACGTCCGCAACGCCGGCCGACCAGGGCTCCTCTCGATGGCGATCGCGGCCGTCGACCTGGCGCTCTGGGACCTCAAGGCCAAGCTGCTGGACCTGCCCCTCGACAAGCTGCTGGGCCGCGCGCGCGACACGGTTCCCGTCTACGGGAGCGGCGGGTTCGTCAGCCTCGATGACGAGGCCCTGACGACGCAGCTCCGGCGCTGGACCGACGAGCTCGGCATCGCGCAGGTCAAGATCAAGGTGGGGGAGCGGTGGGGCAGGGCACCTGCGCGTGACCTCAGGCGCGCCCGGCGCGCCCGGGTGGTCATCGGCGACGACGTTGAGCTGTTCGTCGACGCCAACGGCGGCTACAGCCGCGGCCAGGCGCGACGGCTCGGCCATGCCTACGACGACATCGGCGTCACCTGGTTCGAGGAGCCCGTCTCGTCGGACGACCTTGCGGGGCTCGCGAGCCTGCGCGCTCAACTGCGCTGTGACATCACGGCCGGCGAATACGCAGACAGCAGCACCTACACCGAACGCATGTGCGCCACCGGCGCCGTCGACTGCATGCAGCTCGACGTCACACGGTGCGCCGGCATCACCGGGTGGATGCGCGCCGCAGCCGTCGCCGACGCGCACGGGCTGCAGGTGTCGGGTCACTGCGCGCCGTCGCTGCAGCTGGCGCCGGCACTATCCGTCCCGAACCTGCGCCACATCGAGCTCTTCGCCGACCACGAACGGCTCGAACCAATGCTGTTCGACGACGTTCCCGCTGTCGCCGGTGGACACCTGATACCGAACGACCGACCTGGCAACGGCATGCGTCTTACCGACCGCGCCGGGTCCTATCTGACCGGAAGGGCAACGTCATGAGCAGCAAGAGCATTGTCCAGCCAACGGACGTGAGCGGTCACCTCTCGGCATTCGACCGGTTCGCGGGAGCCTGCAGCCGCGGCGCGAGCCGAGCGCCCTTCTTCGCCTTCTGCGTCCTGCTCATCATCGTGTGGGCACCCACCGGGCTGGTCCTGAAGGTCGACACCTGGCAACTCATCATCAACACGGCGACGACCATCGTCACATTTCTCCTCGTCGCGTTGCTGCAGAACACCCAGGAGCGCTCGGACAAGGCCCTGCAACAGAAGCTGAACGCGATCGCGGACGGCCTGTCGGACGTCATGGCAGCCCTCGCCGGGGACAACCCGCGGCTCGTCCACGACGAGCGTGAGCTGCGAGCAGCGGTGGGCCTCGAAGCACGGGAGAGCGCGTAGCCGCCCCGGCAAGGAACTAGCGAGGATCAACGAGAAAGGCGTTCAACTTCATGCTTGCCGCGACAGCCGAAGGGCTTCTCAGCGACGACACGTTGCGCTCAAGCGTCGACGTTCTCGTCCGGTTCGTGGAGGCCGCCGGCGCTCTCGTGATCTTCGTTGGAGCCGCGCTAGCCGCGTTCCGCTTCGTGCGGGACGGTCTGCGCACTCGAGATGCCGAGGTCTTCGTCCCGGTGCGGCTTGGGCTGGGCCGGTTTCTGGCGCTTGGCCTCGAGTTCCAGCTGGCCAGCGACATCCTTCGGACTGCCGTCGCCCCCTCGTACGAGGAACTCGGGAAGCTGGCTGCGGTGGCCGCTATCCGGACGGCGCTGAACTTCTTCTTGGCGCGCGAGATCACTGAGGAAGCGAAGGCGGTCGCTGCCGACAAGCAGCACGACGAGCCGTATCCCGGCCGGCGTGACCACAGTGCAGTTCGAGAGCGACGCAGCACTGCTCCTCACGGCAGCCGCACTTGCGTGCGGAGCACTGACGCTGCTCATCACGCGAAGGCTGGCGATAGCACTCCCGGTCTTCCTGGACCTCCTGACTGCAGCCGGACTCCTCCGACTCTCCACGTCGAGTAGTTGGTCGGGTCTGATCGCTGTCGCCGTCGTCATCCTCCTCAGACGCATCACGACGGCCGGGCTGGCGCGCAGCAGTCGCGTGCGGTCAGCGCGATGAGCTATTCGGGGAACCACAGAGGTCGTTGCCGGGTCATCGGTCTGCCTGCTGCACGTGCGCACTACTCGGACTGGGAATCAATGCCGCGCGCCACCGGACGGGACCGTCGAGTCGACCTCTCGTCAGAGGTGCGACCGCGGTGTCAGCGCAGGTAGGCGCTCCCAAACTGCAACCAGGACTGCAACCAGGTTGTGCGGCAGCCGGTCGATCGTGCACGTCCTGCGCGTGCGGACACAGATCGGACAGGCATGATCCCCACATTCGCGGTGTGACGGTGCATCGGACCGTCGACAACCGAGATCACAAGTGAGCAGTGCCCGCGTGGAACACGGCCACTGCCAGCGTAGTGCGCGTGTTTGAGCGTGTCTCGGGAGTTGCTCGCGGACTGGCCACGTCTGGTTCGGACCAGGGCCCTGACGACCGTGCCAGCGAACCGCGCCCTCGACCTCAGTCTTGAGGGCCGCGCAGCGGGCATCAGCCTGAAGCTCAGCGAGGAGGCGCGGGGGTGCGTCGGCAGGCTTGCGAGCGTGCAGGCGGTCTCGCCAAGGACGGTGCGGGACACAGGCGGAGCGAGAAGCGGCCGTGCGAGGGCGGGTGCGAACCTCGGAAGGCTGCAGGAGCCGCGTGCGAACCCGCGCTTGTTCCCAGGACAAGCCGCTGCGTCAGGGGCGCCCGAGGGCAGCCGGCCCACCGACGAAGCGGACGCACTTGCAGCTGGTGAGGTAGCTGAAGGGGGCGGCCTGCTCCGGCCCCTGCTGATCCCGAAAGTCCGTCGCCCCCCAGGTCATCGCCGAGCCGTAGGACTGCCCCACCTGCGGAGCAGCGGCCCGGAGACCGTTCAGGCTCGAGCTTCCGCCGGTGATGCCGAGAAGCGCGCTCATCAGCTGGAAATCGCTGCAGATGTGCATGGCGAGGTCCTGGTTGAACGCCGTCATCGGCGGGGCTTCCTTCGCACCCTTCAACTTGTCGACGCAGGCCGTTCGCGGCGCGCTCTTCGGGGCGGGGAAGGCCCAGAGGTCCGTGATCGGGTTCCAGCCGACCCCCCGCATCCCGGGAAGCTGTCGGTCGGGGAAGTTGCCTGCCGCGATCCCCTGGGCCAGTCGCACGTTCGTGTTCAGCAGGTACTTAGGGACGTAGTCCTGGCTGTCGGCCTGCGGCACGAAGAGGATGTGGACCACATTCTCGACGTACGCGAGGTACATCACGGTGGTGACCCCCTCGGAACGGAACCGGAGGACGGCGTTCTGCACTCCGCTGGACATCGAGCCAACATCGGCGAACCCCTTGGGGCACTGATAGGGGGTCACCGTGGTGTACGCAATGCCGAGCCGCTTCAGCCGGGGCTCGACGACCTGCCGGAAGATCGCCTCGTGCTCCGGGCAGCCGCCCAGCAGGATGCCGAGCTTGTCCGTCTTCGACAGCCACCCCTGGCCCACTGCCGCGTCGATGGTGGAGGCCGAGATCTGGTCGTGGGTGAGACCGTTTGGGTTGAAGACGTTGGGCAGCTTGGCAAGTGTCGACTTGTCGAAGTTGAAGCTCATCCCGTTGATGTCCGCCACGCCGGCCTTGAGCAGGCACTGGCTAAAGCCGAGGTTGAGGATCCCCCATGTCGCGACAATCTCTGCCTTGTTGTCTTGCGTCATGTACGCACACGCCGCCTCGAACGCCGTGTCGTAGTTCGCGGCGGTTCCGTCCACGACAAAGAAGAGAGGCTTGATCTGGCGCCCGGCGAAGCCGCCCTGGGTGTTGTAGGCCTTCACGTACGCCTTGATGTACTGCTCGGCGGTCCCCTGATCGGACGGCGGGTTGTAGCCCAAGGAGCTAACGGCCTTGGCGTAGTCGACGATGACGAAGCCGATGGTGATGGGGGCGCGCTTGCCGGTGCCGACGCCGGTCGCACCGGACGTCCCAGTGGTGCCGCCACCTGAGGTGCCGGTCGTCGGGCCACCGCCAGTGGACCCTGGGGCGCTGCTGGAACCTTCCGCGCCCCCGCCGGTCACGTTGCCGTCCGGCTGCACGGCGCCTCCTGCTGCCCCCGTGCCGAACTCGCCGCCTGTTGTCCCCGCGGTGCCAGCGGATTCACCGAGCGAGACGCCCGCCGCGAGGCCGCTTCCGTCCACTTGGCCGCCGGCGGTCTGCACCGTCGACCCGCAGGCCGTGAGCAGCACCGCGACGGCCGCCGAGCAGGCGCCCGCTGTGAGACGGGAACGGGAACGGGTCATGCGTGACCTCCGCTGCAGGGGCGCCGCGCGCCAAAGTGGTGCAAGCGAGCCATGTGATACTGAATCGATTCATTTCCCCTGTCAAGGCAGGCGGCTGTGGACCGCACATCGGCTCGGCGAACAGCCTCAGCTCGTGCCATGCGCAGCTGCACCTCGGCCAGCAGCCGCTCATCCCAGTCGTCCAGGTCGAGCGCGGCCAGCTCCTGACCCCGGCGCAGGCGGTAGCGGATTGTGTTGGCGTGCAGGTGCATCGCAGCCGCCGTGAGCGACGCGGCGCCATCGCAGGGATGGAATCCGTGGCGAGAGTCTCGTGACCAACCACACTCACGTCGGCGACCACGGGCCCAATCCTGGGATTGAAGCGTCACTCACTTCGGCCGAACGTCCTCATCTGCCGCGAGGCGAGCGCCTGCCTATGGGCTGCTCTCGATGGGCTCAGGCCCACGCTGAACTGCCGCGAGGCCAACGACGCTTCTCCATGCTCAACCCACCGCGCGTCTCGTTGCACGAAGAAGCGGCGGCGGGCGCAGGAGGTTCCAATAGCTGGCGTGTTGTGGCCAACCGGTACCACCGGGAATGACGGTCGCCCATGCCTGATCCGCTAACCGCCGGCTCGCAGATCGACGACTCGCTGCGCCTTGCCTTCGGACCGCCGGAGCGTGCCGGGTGCGCCAAGCTCACAGAAGACAGAGATCCCGACGTTCTCCTTGATGAGGGCGATGAGCCTGTCGGACACGGACGTGACCGCGTCACCGCTCAGGTCCTGACGTGACTCGACCCGCACGGTCATCTCGTCGAGTCGGCCGGGGCGGGTCAGCACGAGCTCGTAGTGCGGCGCCAGGCCCTCGACCCGTAGCAGCTGCTCCTCGATCTGCGTCGGGAAGACGTTGACGCCGCGCAGGATCAGCATGTCGTCAGAACGGCCGGTGATGCGCTCGATCCGTCGCATCGTGCGCGCTGTACCAGGAAGCAGCCGGGTCAGGTCGCGGGTTCGATATCGGATGAGCGGCATGGCCTCCTTGGAGAGCGTGGTGAACACGAGCTCGCCGTACTCACCGTCCGGGAGCACGTCGCCGGTGACCGGGTCGATGATCTCCGGGAGGAAGTGGTCCTCCCAGACGTGCAGGCCGTCCTTGGTCTCGACGCACTCGTTGGCGACGCCCGGACCCATCACCTCGGACAGGCCGTAGATGTTGATGGCGTGCAGCCCCGCCCTGGCCTCGACTTCGGCGCGCATGTCCTCGGTCCAGGGCTCGGCGCCGAAGATGCCTATACGCAGCGATGATTGCCGCGGGTCCAGACCCTGGCGCTCGAACTCGTCGAGCAGCGCGAGCATGTACGACGGGGTCACCATGATGATGTCCGGACGCAGGTCGGTGATGAGCCGCACCTGCCGCTCCGTCTGACCGCCGGAAACCGGGATGACCGTGCAGCCGAGCCGTTCCGCCCCGTAGTGCGCGCCGAGGCCGCCGGTGAACAGCCCGTAGCCGTAGGCGATGTGGACCGTCATGCCGGGCCGGCCGCCGGCGGCGTAGATGCTGCGGGCGACCAGGGCGGACCAGTTGTCGAGGTCGCGACCGGTGTAGCCCACGACGGTCGGCTGCCCGGTGGTGCCGCTGCTCGCGTGCACCCGCCGGATCTGGTCCTGCGGAACGGCGAACATGCCGTAGGGGTAGTTGTCGCGCAGGTCGTCCTTCGTCGTGAAGGGGAACTGCTCCAGGTCGGCGAGCTTCTGAAGGTCGCTCGGCTGGATCCCGGCGTGATCGAAGGCCTGTCGGTAGTGAGGGACGTTCTCGTAGGCATGTGCCAGGGACCATCGCAAGCGGTCGAGCTGGAGCGCCGCGAGCTCTTCGCGCGGTGCGGTCTCCATCGGGTCGTACACGTCGCCCGCTTCCATCGCTGAGTTCTTCCCTCCGCCGAACTGATGTGACTCTTGACGCTGCGTATCAGGAAGTGCAACTGGGTCACGACTCCCACCTGGGTCGACGGTCTGGAGCATCTGTCGACCGCTCTACCGATGCCCGCGGGCGGCTTCGCCTGGCGGCGATACCTACGCCCGACGGCGCGCCTACTGCACGGGCACCAACCTGGAACCGCCTAGAGCTGCAGCGACGTGACTGCGGTGAACTCCTCGAGGCCGAGGGGGCCGAGCTCGCGGCCGTAGCCGGACTGGCCGAAGCCGCCGAACGGTGCCGTCGGGTTGAACACCCCGCCGTTCACGCCGACCTGACCGGTCCGCAGCCGCTTCGCCACCCGCATCGCCCGGTCACGGTCGGCACCCCACACCGCACCCGACAGCCCGTACGGCGTGCCGTTGGCGATCCGGATCGCGGCCTCGTCGCCGCCGTCGTACGGCACGACCGTGAGGACGGGTCCGAAGACCTCCTCCTGCTCGATCCGCGAACCCGGCTGCGCGACGAGGACCGTCGGCTTCACGAAGAACCCCTGCGGCAGGTTCTCCGGCTGCTCCGGCCCGCCGGCGACGAGGGTCGCGCCATCGTCGATCGCGGCTCGGATGTAGTCGCGCACCCGCTCCTGCTGCACCTTGCTCACCAGCGGCCCCTGCTGGGTGTCGGGGCTGAGCGGGTCGCCCATCGGCGCGAACTGCACGAAGACCTCGAGGTTCGCGACGATTTCGTCGAGCTTGTCTGCCGGGACCAGCAGTCGGGTGAGCGCGGAGCAGGTCTGGCCGGAGTTGATGAGGCAGCCGGTCAGTGACCCGGCCAGGGCGGCCGTCAGCTCGTCACCGGCGAGGTCGTCGAGCAGGACGCTGGCCGACTTGCCGCCGAGCTCGAGCGACGTGCGCTTCGGGCCGGCGGCGGCGAGCTCCGCGACGCGTCGGCCGGCGCGGGTCGAGCCGGTGAACGACACCATGTCGACCAGCGGGTGCGACGCGATGGCCTCGCCGACGACGGGGCCGACGCCGGTGACGAGGTTGAAGACGCCGGCCGGCAGGCCGACCGCGTCGATGACCTCCGCGAGGATGTAGGCGACTCCGGGCACGAGCTCGGACGGCTTGACGACCGCCGTGTTGCCGGCGGCGAGGGCGGGGGCGACCTTTGCCGCGATCTGGTGGAGGGGGTAGTTCCACGGCGTGATGGCGCCGACGACACCGACCGGCTGGCGGATGAGCAGCGAGTTGCCCGACTGCCGCTCCCAGTCGACGTGCCGGACCATGTCCTGCATCGAGGCGAAGCTGATGATCGGCAGACCGGCCTGCACCATCACGGCGATCTGCCACGGCGCCCCCATCTCGGTCGCCGCGGAGAGCGCGAGCTCCTGCTGCCTGGCCTGCAGCCCCTCGGCGATGCGCGTGCAGTACTTCACCCGGTCGTCGAGCGACGTCTGCGACCACTCCTCAAAGGCGCGGGCCGCTGCCTTCGCGGCCTTGTCGACGTCCTCGGCTGTCCCCTCCGGGACTGTGCCGATGACCTCCTCGGTGAACGGGTTGGTGATCGGCAGCGTGCCGGTGCCGGTCGAGGGGATCCAGGCACCGTCGACGTAGATGCGGTCGCGCGTGTGCGTCATGGTCGAGATCTCCTTACGCCACAGGCGTTTCGTCGAGGACAGGCGCGGCCGGGCTGGGCGTCGTCGTACCGATGATGTGCTCCGCCGTGCGGTGGGCCAGGGCCATGCAGGTGAGCATCGGGTTGGCACCGGACGGCGTCGGGAACGCGCTGGTGTCGCCGATCCAGACGCCCTTGACGTCGTGCAGCTCCCCGGTCGGCCCCGCAACTGACGTCGTCGGGTCGGTGCCCATCCGCGCGCTGCCCATCTGGTGGGCGCTGCCCATCGCGATGCCGCCCGCGCCGAACGGCCTCGCGTAGAGGGTCTCGAGCCACGCGTCGAGGTCGGCGCCACGGACGAACGGCGGCGCGGTCGGGGTGTTCAGCCACAGCTCCTTCGCGCCGGCAGCGAGGTGCAGCTCGGCCAGCACGCGCAGGCCCTTGCGCACCTGCTCCTGGTCGCGCGGGTCGTCGAGCGAGTAGTGGTGCACGGCCTCGCCGTGCTCGTCCAGCGTGACCTCGCCGCCGCCGTGGTCGCGGGTGATGAACAGCAGGTCGCACATGTTGGCGAACCGGCTCATCAGCTCCTTGTGCCGCTTGCCGTCGGTCAGGCACAGCTGGAACGCGAAGACGCCCGGGTAGTACTGCGAACCCTCGACGAGCAGCCCGTAGCCGTCACCCAGGTCCCGGAACTCGTCCATCACCGCAGCCTGCGGCGGACCCCACCACGCCTGCTGGTCGTCGTCGTACACCCCGAACATCCCGCTGGACGGGTGCAGCCTCAGGTGCTTCCCGACGGCCGGCCCGCCGATGCCCGTCCGCAGCAGCACCGCCGGCGTCTCGAGGGCTCCGGCCGCGACGACTACGTCCTTCGCCTTCACCGTGACCGTGCGCGTCTCGAGCGTCGAAGGATCGGTGTACGTCGCCTCGACGCCTTGGGCGCGGCCGTTCTCGTGCAGCACCTTGGTGGCCCGGGTGTGGCACAGGATCTTCGCGCCTGCGTCGTACGCGTCCCTGAGGTACGTCGTCAGCGTGCCGCGCTTGGCGCCGGTGACGTCGCCGAACTGCGTGTAGCCGGCGAGCTCCGGCTTGTGCCGCGCCGGGTCGATGTTGAGCGTTGCGGTGTGCCAGGACCAGCCGAGCGCCTTGGCGCCCTCGACCATCCGCTGGTGCGGGCCGTTGAGGTCACTGCACTCCTGGTTGGCGCCCACGCGCGCGAGGACGGCCTCCAGGTGCCGGTCGAACTCAGGTGTGTCCACGTCGGCGAGGCCGTACTCGGTGGCCCACTCGCGGCGGACCTCGGGGCTCGGCGCGAAGCAGTTCTGCCAGTTGATCGTCGTACCGCCACCGAGGGTCGCGCCGGCGAGCAGGCCGACGTTGCTGTCGGCGGTCAGCGCAACGCCGCCCTTGTACATCATCGTCTGGCCCGCGACGACCTCGAGCTGGTTGTAGTCGCGCTCGCTCGTCGCGCCGCCGGCCTCGAGGATGACGACCGACTTGCCTGCGGCTGCGACGACGCCCGCGATCGTCCCGCCACCCGCACCCGACCCGATGACGACGACGTCGGCCTCGAGGACCTCGCCGTCGGTCGGGACGTGCGGCGTGATGTACGGCGGGTCGTCGGGCGGCGCGGCCTGCGGCCCGGGGTAGCCGTACTGCTCCCAGAACGGGTTGCGCCCGCTCTCGTCCGGGATCGCGTTGGCGAACAGCGTCGCTGCGCCGCGCAGCGTCTGGATCGCGACGAACGCTTCCGGAGCCAGTGCGCCCGCGCTGTGCATGATCGCCTCGCGCGCAGCCCGCTCCTGGTGCTGGAAGCCGAGCTGCGCCATCCCGTCGAGCAGCTGCTGGATGCCGGCGAAGTCCGCCTCCGGCACCACCGTCGAGAGGAACTGCTCGACCGCCTCGTGTGCACCGACCGCGGAGCCCGGCGTGGACCAGAAACCGGTCGGATCCGGCTCGACAGGCAGGGCCGGAACGGCGGTGTCGACGAGGGCGCGCAGCACCTCGCGCTGAACGGCGGTCAACTCGGCCACGTGTGACTCCTCGGTGCGCCTTCAGGGACCACAGCGGCACCCTCCCGCCTCTTACGAGATGAGGTGCTTGCCGCGGACGCGATCTACTTTCTCCGCTTAACCGAACGACGGGCGGTCCCAGGTCCTTCTCAAGCCGCCGCCAGCCTCACGCTGGTACGCCTGATTGCCGATGCTCGTGCCACAGGCGCAGCTGCAGCTCAGCAAGTAGTCGCTCGTCCCAGTCACTCAGATCGAGCCCCGCGACGTCCAAGGCCCGCCGTAGTCGGTAGCGGACCGTGTTGTCGTGCAGGTGCATCGCGGCCGCCGTCGCGGCAACGTCACGGTCGTTGCGGAACCAGGTTAGAAGCGTCTCGGCCAACACGTTGTTCTGCGGTTTCTGTGTCAACGCGCCGATCCGGCCGTCGAGCAGCGCCGGCTGCCGCGCCGCCATGTCCAGGAGGACCTCGACACGCCGAGGAGCGGCCAGCTGTGGCGTGTGGTTCACGCCGGTCCAACCGCGTCGCTGGCCCAGAATCAGCAGTTCCTCAAGCCAGGTGCTTACGGCAGGTGCCAAGCGCAAATCGTCGAGCATCCGGTGCAGCGCAAGGCAGGGAGGCATGCTCGGATCCTGCATTCGGTCCACGACCCAGCCCCGGGTGTCCGCCGGGACGAGCAGCCACAGCGTCCGGCCCGTCCGGCAGTACAGCAGCTCACGCCGGAAGGCCAAGGCATGCAGCGCCAGCCGGGACACCAGTTGCGCGAGCTGTTCTGATCGCACCGCGAAGAGGCAGTAGCTCGAGGCCCCGGGCCAGGTTTGCAACAGCGCGGCGGTCACCACACCACGGGCGAGCAACTCCCGCAGATCGGCCGACTCTCGGCCCAGTTGGTCGTCCAACTCCAGCAGGACGCGGTCGAGGACCTCACTCGGCACCCGGTCCTCGAGGAGCGCGACCACCTCATCGGCAAGCGACCGCGTGGGCATAAGCGTCATTCGGTGCCCCTTGCTCCCCGAGATTTGGAACGTTTCATCATAGTAACTAGGCTGCGCCTCCAACGTCAACCAGGCCGGCTCGTGTTCTCCCGGTGGCGGCTGGAACAGCGGCTTGTCTTGATGCTGCGGGATCACGGCGGACTCGCGCCGGTCGAGCACGACGAGTGGTGACGGGCATCAGGCACCGTCGTGGTCTCTCGGCTGAGTTTCCCAGAAGCCCCGCGTCAGACGGCCGGGGGCACATCACCGAGATCGGAGGCGGCTCCGCCGCGGACCGCGTCCCGGCCCCTTATGACGAAGCTGGTGCGCGGCGGTGGCTGTTGGGCGTGCACGACCTGCACACACAAGCGCAGGACAACCGCCGACCTCGTCAACCGGCAGCTGCGCGGTGCCGCGCGATTCAGTGGTCGGTCAGGTCGCGGGTGAGGGAGCGGGCGAGCCAGCCGCCCGAAGCCGCGAGGAGCAGCGGCACCAGGAACACGCCGGGATAGGCGAAGCCACCGCCACCACCCACGAACGCCTGCGGCGTGACCTGTTGCGCCGGTGCAACGGGCGGGGCCTGCGGCGCGACGTCCGGCTGCGCGGCCGGCAGCTGCGCGAGCGCCGGCGGATCCCACTGCGGGGCGAGCGGCGCCGCAGCGAACGACACCGAAGCCGTGTTCGCGTTCGTTTTGGGTGCCGGCGCGTCGAAGGAGGGCGCCTCGTACGAGGCGCCGGAGCCGGCGGCCGCCGACGAGGCGTAGGCGACCTCCGCCGTCGGCGCCGGGACGGTCGAGCCCTTGCGGTCGTGCGCCGAGAAGGCGACGTGCCACGCGCTGCTCGGCGCCGTGTCCGCGGCAGGCAGCAGCGCGAAGCCCTGCTGGAGCGACCCTGACGACCACGCGGCAGCAAAGGGCGCCAGGTCGACGGTCAGCATCTCGGGCGCGGAGCCGGCTGCTGGGACGTACTTGGCCGTCGACATCGCCTTCTTGCAGTCGACCGCAGGCGGGGCGTCGGTCCCGCCCTCGACGTCGTCCTTGAAGGCCGCCGTCACCAGGCAGGCCTGGACGGTCGCCGTGTCAGCGGCACGGCTTCCGTCGTCACCGCCGCCGATGGGGAGCCGCAGCGTCCCGCCGGTCAGCGACGTCCCGGACGGCAGCGACGCGAGGTCGAGCGACAGGTACGTGCGCGCCTCCTCCTGCCCGGCGACGACCCCGACGTGGAGGGTCTTCGACGGGTACGGCGTCGGCGGTCCCGCGGGCAGGCACCCGGTCGGGCTGGAGGTGCAGGCGGCGGAGGCGGAGTACCACGCGTCGGTCGCCGTACGTGCCGTCGTCGTGCCGCTCGTCGCACCCTCGCGCGGAACCGCGGCGGACGCGGGTGCCGACAGCAGCCCGACGATCGGCACCGCCAGCCCGGCCACCGCCCCGATCGCCCAGCCACGTCGCGTCACGTGCACAGTTTCCCCTCGTCGCATGTCAGCCGCGCGCCCGGGCGCAGCTCGGTTGAATCGCAAGGAACTCGCTCATGAAGTTCTCCCTCTACGGCGCACATGTGGATTGTCGTCCGAACGGGCGTCGCGGAGTTCGTGCCAAGGACTGAAGCAACCGCCGTCGTCCTGTCGCCCCGCACACCTCGTCGCGCGCATCAGGGAATGCGAACGATGAGGCACTTCCGGCGCTGTGTGCGTGCACGTATCGGACGCTGACTTGACGGCTTCTTCCGGCAGCGCCGCTGCTCTTCGACTGTCGAGAGCCAGCGTTTGCATGCTTCGATCTCGAGTCCGGTACGTGTGTCGGCCATTGGCGTTACTGGGACGGCGTGCGCACCGTGTGCTGGCCGGGTTCCAACACTCGACGTTCACCATTGGGCAGCTCCAGATCCGCGCTGGTGCCCGGCGGTACGGCGACGTCTACTACCAGGGTGTCGTCCGTCGTCGCCCATCGGACGTCGATACGTCCGTACGGGCTCTCGTGCGAGCTGCGAGCTGATGTCAGCTGCCCCCCTGGGCGGGGCGCGACCCGGAACCGTCGGTAGCCGGGCTCGAGCAGTTGCAGGCCGGCGACGTACTGGTGCAGGAACGAGATGACTGCGCCCTTGCTGTAGTGGTTGAGGGAGGCGTGCGGGTTGCCGTCGGCGTCCACTCCTCCCCACTCTTCCCACAAGGTCGTGGCGCCGCGGTCGACCATGACGAGCCAGGAGGGTTCGGTGTTCTGGAAGAGGAGCTCGTAGGCGACGTCGAGGTGACCGGTGTCGGCCAGCACCGGGAGGAGGAAGGGTGTCGCCAGGAATCCGGTGCTGAGGTGCGTGCCTGCGTCGCGGATCAGTCGCACGAGGTGGTCGGCTGCCGCATCACGGAGGTCGTCGGGAACGAGCCCGAAGGCAAGTGCCCGCGCGTAGGTCGCCTGGGTGTCCGGCGTGGTGGTGCCGTCGGGGTCCAGGAACTCGATGCGCCATGCGTCGGCGACGGCGGCGGCCAGTTCGCCGTAGCGTTGGGCATCACGCTCGTGTCCGAGCACCTCGGCGATCTCGGCGAGCTCCCGTGCCGACCGGTGCAGGTAGGCGGTCGCCACGGGTGCCGGGTCGACCTCCAAGGCTCGTGCGATGGCCTGTTCGAGCGTCTCGTCGCCTTCGAGCCATTCGCCGTAGTGCCAGCCGCTGTCCCAGAGGTACTTCTCGTGGCTGCGGGGTTCGGCGGAGCGCTCGGTGCGGGCGTGCTGGCGCGTGCTCGCCGCGGCGCCGGCTGCGTAGTCCACCCATCGGCGGGCCGAGTCGTACTGCTCGGCGAGCAGCTCGCGATCACCGGTCATCCGGTAGTGCACCCACGGCACGTGCACCGCTGCGTCGCCCCAGCCCGAGGAGCCTTCGGTCAGCGGCCAGAAGTCCGGCGGCCGCGCGTCTCCGGGGTGAGACTCGGGGACCAGGTTCGTGACGCGCCCGTCGTCGCGCTGGTCGGCTGCGAGGTCGCGCAGCCACTTGCGGTTGAAGCCGCCGACGTCGTAGAGGAAGGCAGCGGTCTCGACGAAGAGCTGCCAGTCGCCGGTCCAACCGGCCCGCTCCCTGGTCGGGCAGTCGGTTGGGAGGTCGCAGGCGTTGGTCCTGAAGCTCCAGTCGGCGATGCGGTGCAGCACGTTGATGCGTTCGTCGGAGCATTCGAAGTCGCCGACCCGCTTCAGGTCGGTGTGCACCACGATCGCAGTGACGTCGTCGGCGGTCAGGTCGTCGAGGTCGCCCTCGACCCGCACGTACTGGAACCCCTTCGTGCTGTGGCGGGGTTCGAAAACGTCGCCGTCGAGGCCCGCGGACGTGACGATGTCGGTCTGGAACGGGAGCGTGACATCGGTGGAGACGCCCGGGGCGAAGAGGTGCTCCTGGGTGACATCGCCGTCCTGGTCGAGCCACTCGCCATGGGTGAGCGTGACCTGGGTGCCCTCGCCCCCGAGGCGGCACAGGCGCAGCCATCCGCTGATGTTCTGCCCGACATCGACCACCCACCGCCCTGGCCCCAAGGGGGTGACGGACCTCGGCCGCAGCTCCTCGATGCGTCGCACCGGCGGCGCCACGGGTGAGACGAGCCGGTCGTATCCGTGGTCCTCGGCGCGCACCGGTCCCCATGTCGCCCAGTCGCCCCAGTCACGGCGGCAGCGCAGGTCGTGGACCTCGCCGGCGATGAGATCAGCACCGAGGATGTGGCTCGGGCAGCTGCGCCACGTCTCGCTGGTCCCGAATGTGCGGGTCGAGCCGTCGGCGGTGGTGATCGTGAGCTGCGCGAGCAGCGCCGTGGTCGAGCCGTAGTCGTTGACACGACGCGCGACGCTGTTCTGACCTCGCCACCATCCGTCGCTGAGGAGGGCGCCCATCACGTTGGGTCCGGCGGCGACGAGATCGGTGACGTCGAAGGCTTGCACCTGCAAGCGGGACCGGTACGCCGTCCATCCCGGGGTGAGCTCCTGGTCCCCGACGCGGACACCGTTGATGAACGCTTCGTAGATCCCGTGCGCGGTGACGTGCAGGGTCGCCGACGAGACATCGCCCTCCACATCGAAGCCGGCGGCGAGCTGGTGGACGGGGCGCCGGCGCTCGGGAACGTCGACCCCTTCCGTCGGGGCGATCCACGTGGCGTGCCATTCGGTCGGCATCGACGGGACCGAAGAAGCGGTCGCGTTGCGGTTCGTGCTGTCCACGGGCACGTCCGACGACGCGGATGCGAAGTCCTGCGCTCGGTGGGTGGCGGCACCGGTCATGTGGTGAGCTCCTCGGGGGGGGGGTTCCGGTCAGGTACGCGGTGTGGAGCTGGTCCGAGTGGAAGCGATCTCAGCGACTGACACGTCACAGCTGGTCCACGACCAGTGGCGCCAGGCCCATCGAGAGCTCGTCGACGACGTCACAGGTCCTCATCTCTGGAGCGGGTTTGATCCCGGGTCGGCCGAACGCAGCGACGGCTCAGGTCGGCGATGCTGACGCCGAGCCAGATCGGACGTGGGGCAGGCGGCTTCACCGCCTGCTCCACGTCCACGCTCGACCCTGCTAAAGCGTTGCCGTCACGTCGTCCCCGACGATGCGCCGCCGCCGGGCGGTTGCCAGCGCACCGCCCGCCGCACCGAGCAGACCGAACGCTGCGGCAGCCGCCACCGCTGGGCCCCGCGACACGTCATTGCTGCTGCTGCTCGCCACTCCCACGTTCAGGCCGTCTACGTCCTGCGTCATGACGTACGTCGTGACGGCTGCTTCCGGCGTCTCATCGAGCAGAGCCGTAGTCGCGTCGAGCGAGGCCAGTGACTGGCGTGCCAGGTCCGTTCCCGCCGCGAACTGCGCACGCAGGGCGTCGACCGCCTTGCTGTGGACGTCGCCGAGGCCCTTGGCGACACCTTCCTGACCCTTGAGCACCGCGTCGAGTCCATCGGCGATCTGCGCCGAGCCATCCACCGCCGCCGGGAGTCCGTCTGCCAGCGCCTTCTGGCCGACGGCGATCTGGCCGAGGCCGCTGTCCAGCGCGCCTGCACCGGTCGCTGCAGCGCTGGCCCCGGAGGCGAGCTGCCCAGCGCCTGCAGAGAGGGCCCCAGTTCCTGTCTTGAGCTGCTTGCTGCCCGCGTAGAGCTGGGTCAGGCCTGTGGACAGGGCGCCGGCGCCGGTCGCGACCTGACCGGCGCCGTCGGCCAGGGCCGCGTTGCCGGTGGACAGGGCTGCGCCGCCCGCGCTGGCCGCCTGAGCGCCGGTCGCGAGCTGCGTCACACCGCTCACTGCGGCGGTCAGTCCGGTGATGATGGCGTCCAGGCCTTCGGCGACGCCGGGCTTCGCGGCGTCCCCGCTCGACAGGCCGCCGGCCACCTGGCTCACCCCCGCGACGAGCTGGGTGTTGCCCGCCTTCAGCGCCACGAGGCCTGCCTGCAGCTGGCCGACGCCCCCAGTTGCGGCGGCCAGGCCTGACGACAGGGCGCCGGCACCCGCGCCGGCTGCCTGCAGACCTTGGACGATGCCCGCGAGGCCCGCCTCGGCAGCACCGAGCGTCGCCGCGGCGCTGGCCGAGGCCGACTTGACCGCGGCGATCCCGTAGTAGAGCGCCGTGATGTCCTCGCAGCCCGACTGCGGGCTGGCGGGCGGGCCTGAGACCGGGAGCGTGCAGGGCACCGCCGCAGCCAGCGCTGCGGCTGCCGCCTGAAGACCGTCAAGGTCGCTCGCCCCACCGACGAGGCCGGCGCGGACCTGCTCGACCGCGAACCTCACGGTGTTGCCTGGGGCCGTCGGGCTGCCGAGCCCGGGAAGGATCTGGCTGGCGATGCCGCTCTGGATCGCGGCCGCGCCGTCGACGGCCGCGGGAAGTCCGGCGGCGAGCTGGTCCAGGCCGCCCTTGACCGCGTCGAGGCCGGCACCGGTCTGGACCAGGCCGTTGAGGATGGTCCCCTCGGTCGTCGGCGCCCCCAGGCCGATCCGAAGCTGCTCGACTCCGGCGCGGAGCGCCTTGGCGCCGTCCACCGCCGCGGGGAGTCCCTGAGCGGCGCTGATCTGGTCCAGGCCGCCGCTGATGAGCACCAGCCCCTCAGCGAGCCCCTTCGCGCCCTCGGCAGCGGCCTTGGCTCCGTCGGATAGGGCCGTCGATCCGGCGGCGAGCTGGGTGCCGCCGGTGTTCGCGGCCTCCAGGCCGGTGGCGATCGCGCCGGCGCCGGCGTCGACCTGGTCGGACCCGTTCGAAAGGGCCTTGCCTCCCTCGGCAATCTGCTTGAGGCCGGTGAGGAGCTGACCCGAGCCCTCCTTCGCCGCCGTGGTCCCCGCAGCCAGCTTGTTCGCACCGTCACCGGCGCCCGCTAGCCCGGTCTTGAGGGCGAGGGCGCCGGCCTCGAGCTTGTCCAGGCCGTCGAGCAGTTGGCCGACTCCGGCGGAGAGCGCGGTCAGGCCGTCGCTGGCGCCACCGGCGACGAGGTCGAGGACGCCGTTGCCGCTCACGGTGGCGTTCGCTGCCTGACCCGTGGCGCCGAGGCCAGGTGCGGCGTTTGGTGAGACCGCGGCGACCTCGAGCCGGGCCACCGGGTTGCCCACGCCCTTGGCCGTGAAGCTGACATCGGCGATCGGGTAACCGATGGGTGCGAAGAGGATGAGCGACCAGACGAGCTCGTGGCTGCCGTCGGCGAGAGCGGTGATCCTGGCGCCGTCCGCTTTGACGGCTGTCCTGGTGGCCGGCAGGCGCACGGAGAGCTGACCCACCAGCGGCAGCGCGACCTCCTTGTCGACAGTGGTCTCCTTGTTCTTCTTGTCGAGGTAGGTGACGGGCTTGGTCACTCCGGAGGTGTTCTCGACGTGGTAGTCGGTCCGGACTGTGTCTCCGTCAGCCGTCTGCGAGATGGCCAGGGTCACGGGAAGCGAGCCGGCGGCTGGTGCCTTGCCGCCAGTCAGGTTGGCGACAGACTTCACGCTCCCGTCGCCACCGAGGATGGCCTGCACGGTCACGGCATCGACATCTTGAGCGAAAGCGCACGTGCTCGGCACGAGCACCAAGCCCACGCTGAGCGCTAGAGCGCCCGTCCGCAGGGCGGTGTCGCGGGTCTTGCGGAAGCACGGGGTGCTGCTCATCGGTCGGAGCCTCTCGGGATGTTCGCGGATGCGGTCGGTGCGGTGGTGCCGGTGCTGTGCTGGAGCTCAGCGCTGAGGCGGAGAAGCCAGAACCGGAGGAACTGGCCGAAGGAGTAGCGGAGGAAGAGCGCACCTCCCAGCCCGACGAGGGCCAGACCCGACAGACCCAAAGAGATGCACGTGGACTGCTCGAGCGGGTTGCTGGTCGTCTGCGACAGGACCAAAGCGATGAGCGTCATCGCAACGCCGACGATCTGCACAACGAGCCCGAGCTTCGCCCAGGTGAAGTTGCGACTCGTGCTCTCCACGGGCACGTCCGACAGCGCGGACGCGAACTCCTGCGCTCGGCGGGTGGCGGCGTCGGTCATGCGGTGGGCTCCTCGTCGGTTGTTCCGGTCAGGTAGGCGGTGTGGAGCTGGTGGGACAGGTCGGCGAGGGCGCCCTCCAGGATGAAACGACCGCCGACGAGGACCACCCCTCGCGTGGCGATGTGCGTGACCGAGCGAACGAACTGCTCGACGACGACCACGGTCACGCCGGTGGCCGCGATGGCCGCGACGGACTCGTATAGCTGGTCGACGATGAGCGGGGCCAGGCCCATGGACAGCTCGTCGAGCAGCAGGACCGCAGGGTCGGTGGTGATCGCCCGGGCCAGCGCGAGCATCTGCTGCTCGCCGCCCGACATGCTGCCGGCCAGCTGCTTGCGTCGTTCGCCGAGCCGTGGGAACCGCGCGTACGCCTGCGCCTCGACCTGTGAGCGGCTGCCGCCCCGGTTCGTGAGGAGCCACAGGTTCTCCTCCACCGTCAGGTTCGGGAACATGCCTCGGCCCTCGGGGATGAGGCACAGGCCGCGACGAGCGAGCTCGGTCGGGTCAGCGCCGTTCATCCGACGGCCGCCGATGATTAGGTCTCCGGCGGTAGGGGGCAGCAGTCCAGCGAGCAGGTGGAGCAACGTCGACTTGCCGGCCCCGTTGGGACCCAGGACTGCGAGGACTTCCCCGGCACGGACCTGGAGGTCGAGCCCGTGAAGGATCTCAACGGAGTCGTATCCGGCGCTCACCCCGCGCAAGCCGAGGACGGCGTCAACGGTCACGTCATGCGCGGCTGCGTTCATGACGCCATCTCCGTCCCCAGGTACGCGGCCTGGACCTCGGCGTTCGCGCGGACCTCTGCCGGCGTGCCGCTGGCGATGAGCTGACCGAAGTCAAGGACGTGCAGGCGTTGGCACACCTTCATCACGAGGTCCATGTCGTGCTCGACGAGCAGGATGGCGATCCCGTCAGCGGCGAGCCGGGTCAGCAGGGCGGAGAACGTCTCGGTCTCCGCCTCGTCCTGACCGGACGCCGGCTCGTCGAGCAGGACGAGCCGGGGCCGGGTGGCAAGGCACCGAGCCAACTCGACGAGCCGCCCGGTACCGGTGCTCAGGGCGTCGGCACGCTTGTCGGCGACGGCCTCAAGGCCCAGTTGCTCGACGAGGTCGTCGACGCGAGCGCTTCGCTGTGCCTGCGGGAGAGCACTCGCGGCGACACGGATGTTCTCACTGACGGTCAGCGAACCGAACAGCTCGAGCCGCTGAAACGTGCGTCCTAGACCCTGACGCGCGCGCCGGTGTGCCGGGACGTTATCGAGCGACGTGCCGTCGAGGCGGACCGATCCGCTGTTGGGTCGCTGCACCCCCGTGATGACGTTGAACATGGTCGTCTTCCCGGCACCGTTCGGACCGATGAGCCCTGTGACGATCCCGTCAGGTGCATCGATGGAGACGTTGTCCAAGGCGATGTGTCCGCCGAAGCGGACCGTCACGTTGCGGACGTCAAGCACTACGCAGCACCTCCATGTCTCGGGCGGTGAGCGGCTCGGTTAACCCGAGCCGCTCGGGAGGGGCGGACAGCTCGTCGGCGACGGCATCGCGGAGATCCCGGGGAGGCCGCGGCAGCGCACGAGCCGCAGCGACGGGCATGGCGACGAGCGTGGCGAGGGAGGTCAGGACGAAGGCGTAGTTGCCGATCACGCCGGTGAGGGCGAGCACATAGGCCGAGACGATGACGGCCGCGCCGCCGAACATGATCAGCCGCGCTCGGACGACTGGCTCGTACGCGGGGCGGATGTCAGCCGGGATGGCACCTCGTGGGTCCTGGCCCAGCCCGACACCGGCCGTCCCGATCAAGGCGTTCCCGAACTCGGAGATCTTCGGGAAGATGTTGCTGATCGCCGGCGCTCCGAGGAACACCCCGGCGACGACGGCTCCTCCGATCGAGGTGGCGCCGACGATGACGACCGCCACGATGATCCCCAACCCGCTGAGGAAGGTGAAGACCGCCGGCGAGGGCCGCTGGATCGCCCCGCCCAGGACCGCACCTCCCACTCCCGCGATCGCGGCGGACACCGCGAAGACGCTGGCGGTCGTCAGTCGCTGGTTCAGACCGAGCGTGGCGTAGCCGACGGGGCTGTCCTTGAGCGCGATCAGGCGCAGGCCGAAGTCGCTGCGTCGCAGTGCGGTGACGGCCAGCGCGGCCACGGCGAAGACCACCGAACCGAAGATGAAGTACGCGCTGTCGCTGGTCGTGTCGATGCCGAGCGGCTCGAAACGGGCGATGGCCAGCGTGCCCCCCTGGAACAGGTCGAACTCGTTGCCCAGGACCCTGAACGGCGGGAGGGTGTAGATCCAACCGTCGAGCATGACGGCGAAGGCCGCCGTGGCCAGTGCCAGGTAGAGGCCGGACAGCCGGATCGCGGTTAGTGAGACGAGAACACCGACGAGCGCTGTGACGACGGCAGCCAGCAAGATGGCCATGACCCCGTGCGACCCGACATGGGCGACGGTGATGGCGCCCACTGCGGCGAACGCCAGCGGACAGACGGACAAGCGGCCGGCGTAGCCGACCAGCGGGACCAGCGAGAGCGCGACGAGTGCGAAGCCCCACACCTTCGTCGCCGAGTTCAGGTCACCAGGGGCGAGCAGCGGCGTCAGCGCAATGGCGGCCAGCACCGTGCTCCCGGCGAAGATGAGCGATCCGCTCCAGGTCGGCGGTGTAGAGACCTCCTTGACGCGCAAGGTCCGAGCACCGCGCAGCTTCGCCTGCGGGAGGAACTGCAGTGCGACGAAAAGGATGACCACGGGCAGGACGTGGATCAGGCCGGTGAGGTAGCGGCTGCCGGGGATGCTGGGGTCCGCCCCGATGTAGCCCTGTGCGTAGTCGATGCTGAGCCCAAGGATGATCGCCCCGAGGAAGGTCATGGGCAGGCTCCGCAGTCGCCCGATGACGGCGGCCGCATAGGTGTTGACGATCAGCAGCGCCAATGTGGAGGCGGTCAGCGGGCTTCGTGGGGAGATGAGGATGCCTGCGAGCACGGCCAACGAGGTGCTGACCATCCATGAGCGTGATGCCGTCCGTATGGGCGACACGCCATTGAGAGTGGCCAGGCTGCGGTCGTCGACAGTGGCGCGCATCTCTACTCCGGTGCGCGTCCGGTAGAGGAGCGTGCGCAACGCGAAGGCGGTCAGGAGCGCGAGCCCGATGACGATGACGTCGTTGTACGGGATCCGCTGGTCGGCGATGGTGAAGACCCGCCCGTCCGCGAGGGGCGTCACTTGGCGGAGCTGTGTCGGGTCCCAGACGATGTTGATACCGGCGACTACGCCTAGTAGGAGCGCGAGCGTGACGACCATCTTGGTGGCTTCGGAGGTCCCCTCGAGCCGGAACATGATCGTCCGTTCGAGGAGCCAGCCGATGATCGGCCCCACGATGAGCAGGCAGGTCGCCACGGCGAGCCAGCGGGGCCACCCCCAGCCGACCTCGAGCTGCCAGTAGGTGAACGCCCCGACCGCGACCAGCGCGCCCTGCGCCCAGTTGAAGATGCCGGTCGTGGTGTAGGTGAGCGTCAGTCCGCATGCGACCAGGCCGAAGATGCTCGCGGTCACGAGCCCGGAGATCGTGAAGCCGATGAACTCCTGCATCAGGGGCGTCCTTGGTCGACGGGCCGCATCGTGCACGCGGCTGGGGGAGGGTGCTGGAAGAGGGCGAGCGACTAGAGGTCGTCCTCCGCCGGGCAGTGCGCGGCGGAGGACGACTCGATGAGCTGGGTCAGCCGGAGGTCTTTACGACGTTGGCCGGGTCGCAGTAGAAGATCCCCTTGTTGGGCTTGGTGAGCTCGCGGTCGTACACGTAGCCCTTGCCGGTCACGCGCATCAAGGCGATGCAGTCACCGGTGAACTCGACGTCGCCGACGTTCTCTCCGCCTGAGAGCATCCCGCCGGCGTCGAAGCTCGTCTGCGCCTTCGCCTTGCCGATGACGCAGTCGACGGTGAGCGCCTCAGTGCACGCGGTCGCCGACTGCGCGAAGAGCAGCCACGAGGTCCAGGCGCCGATGATGCCGCCGTCGATGGGCGCCTTCGTGCCCGTCGCCTTGGTGAGGTCGACCGCCAGCTTCAAGGTCGGGTTCTGGTCCGCCAGCTCGATCGGCCAGACCTGCAGACCGAGGTAGTAGGCCCCCGTGGTGGGCGCGGCCTTGAGCGCGTCGACGAGCGACTGGCCGTAGCTGTTGCCCACCGCGTCGAGGATGATCTCGGGCTTGTAGCCGACGTCGTTCATGGCGCGCAACATCCCCACGCTCATGCTCAGCGGCGGGATGAAGGCCTTCGTCTTGCCGGCCAGAGGCTGCACGTACGTGCGCAGGTTGGCCACTCCGCTGGGGAGCTTCTGGTACGAGACCTCCTTGACGCCCGCCTGCGGGAAGGCCTTGCGGAGAGCGTCCGTGACCGTCAGCACCGACGGGTTGTCATCAGCGAGCATGCCGGTGGAGGCGAAGGCGTCGCTGTATTTGTCCGCCAGCCTCCGGAAGGCACCGATGTTGATCTGCGTGTTGCCGGCGCGGATCGGGACGGCCTGCTTGTCGCTGTTGCGGTTCTCGGCCGAGGCGACGTACGCCGGGATGGAGCCGATGCCGCAGGCGGCACGGGCACCGACTGTGGCGGCGTCGAAGGGAGTGCCGCCGCCGACGAGCATGAAGTCCTTCTGGCAGGCGTCGACCACGCGGGCGGCCGCCTCGGTGACGTTGCTGTCGCGGCTGGTGTAGATGAGCTTGCGGCCGTTGATGCCGCCCTTCTCGTTGCACCACGTCGTGAACGCCTTCGCGATGTCCAGGTAGACGGCTCCAAGGCCCGGTGCCAGCGTGCTCTTCGCGTCGTTGATGACGCCGAGGTTGATCTCGGTGTCGCTGATGCCGCGACCGGCGGCCTTGGGCTTCGTCCCCGTGCCAGGACCGCAGACGGCCCTGGCGTTTCCGAAGTCCGCTGCGGCGCCGGCGCCTGCCGCAGGAGCCGCGGCGGCCGAGGCAGCCGGGGGAGCAGACGTCCCGGCAGCCTGCGAAGGGTCCTCTCGACCGCACGCGGTCATCAGGAGCAGAGGGACGACGAGCGCCGTCGTGTATCGGGCGGCGCGAGAGGAGTTGAGCACGGTGCTCCTTCGTGGAGGGCTTCTGAGGGTGGCGCCGCCATGCGGGTCACTGATCCAGATGACTCGTTTCAATTTCGGCGCCGGGGCTACGGTGACACGCCGACCCGACCTCCGCAAGGTTTCGAAGAAACTGTCTTGCAACGAGGTAGATCTCGCAGCCTTCTCCCAGCGTTCCGCGGGCGGCTATGGCGGTACCGGCGGGCTTCGTGTCGGCGCCCGGCGTCCACTACTGCACGGGCGTCCAGGAGCGCTCTCGCCAGTTGCAAGTGCATCGGTTGGGCGAACCGACTCAGCTCGTTCGGCCCTAACGCCCGCTGCGACCTGGTGAGACGTTGCTCTTCAGCCGTCTCTCGGCCGAGTCGTCTGCTCGAGAACCTCGAGGACGTGACGATAAGAGCGCCCGGTTGCACGGCTCATCCCAATCTCGCAGGTCCTGTTCGCCGAAGCGTGCGCAGTTGCCTGCCACTGCTCCACAGCGGCAGCCTCCTTCCGCGTTGCGGTCGCCGTGAGCTCGGGGTGCAGCAGCCCGCGGTCGCCTGCGAAGGCGCAGCAGTCCCAGGCCTCCGGCTCCAGCACCTCGTCCGCGACAAAGGCAGCGACCCGCAGCAGTGCAGCGTCGATCCCCAACTGCGTGGATGAGCAGGTGCGGTGGACCACCAGGGAGGGGATCTTCCGCGCCACCGGCAGTTGAGGGAGCAGCCCGGCCAGGAACGCCACGGCATCCACAACGTTGACGCCTGTGTCTGCGGTCAGGTGCATCAGGCCCTCGGTGCAGGACGAGGCATCGACGACGACCGGCAGTGCCCCCTTGTCACTGGCGTCGGTCAGCACCGGCAGGACGAGCGCGCGCATCTCCCGGTAGCCATCGGTAAGTCCTTTTGACTTCCACGGCGTTCCGCAGCACATGGCAGCGATGCCGTCAGGGACTCGCGCCGACACCCCGGCCCGCTCGCAAAGGGCGAGGAACGCCCTGCGGACTCCCGTTCCGCCCTCGGCCGGGCCGAACATCGTCCCTGTGCAGGAGGGGAAGAAGACGACGTCGGCGTCGGCCACTCGGACGGGGACGCGGCGGGAGCCGCCGCCGGGCAGGTCCGGTGACCATGCCGGGACCTTCTCGTGGCCGAGCACGGCTCGACCTGCCCGTGTGACGCTGCTCGTGAGCGGTGCCGGAAGGGCGGCTGCCGCGGACAGGGCCGTGCCGGCGGTGCGCGTCATCGCGTCCCAGTGTCGGGCGGCCAGCGCCCATGCCCTTTGCTGGCCGCTGCTGCGCTGCTGCGCGCGGAGCCGACGTGTCAGGTCGCCGGTATTTATCAACACCGGGCAGGCCGTCTGGCACATCCCGTCCACAGCGCACGTGTCGATGCCGTCGTACTGGTACTCCGCCTCCAGCTGCTCCGCCAGGTCGTCGTCCTCAGCTTCCCTGGCCCGCGCGATCTCCCGGCGCAGCACGATGCGCTCCCGTGGCGTCGTCGTCAGGTCACGGCTCGGGCACACCGGTTCGCAGTAGCCGCACTCGACGCAGCGGTCCACCTCCTCCTCGACGGTCGGCGTCGACTTCAGATGGCGCACGTGGGCCAGCTGGTCCTCGTCCAGCAGGACACCCGGGTTCAGGAGCCCGTTCGGGTCGAACAGCGCCTTGAGTGCGCGCATGACGGCGTACAGCTCGTCGCCGTACTGGCGCCGGACGTACGGCGCCATGATCCGGCCGGTGCCGTGCTCTGCCTTGAGCGTGCCGCCGTTGCCCAGCACCAGGTCGACCAGGTCTTCGGTGAAGGTGAGGTAGCGCTCCAGCTGCGCGGGCTGGTCGAAGTCCTCGTTGAGCAGGAAGTGCACGTTGCCGTCCTTGGCGTGCCCGAAGACGACGCTGTCGGCGTAGCCGTGCCGACCGAACAGCGCGGTCAGCGCGCTGCACGTGGGCAGGAGCTGCGCGACCGGAACCGCGATGTCCTCCAGCAGAGCCGTGGTTCCCGAGGGACGCGCGCCCGCCACGGCGGTGAAGAGGCCCTTGCGGATGTGCCACAGCGCAGCGCGTGTCGCGACATCCCGGCTCAGCGCCGCCGGAGTGCTCAGCGGCAGATCGGCGAAGACGACTGCGCTCTGGCGGGTGCGGTCCGCGAGCGACTCGGCCGTCGGCTGCTGGTGCTCCACGAGCAGTGCGGCGTGGTCCCGGACGGCCAGGTCGCGCAGCGCGGCGATCGCCTTGGGGTCACGCTGCGCCACCCGCAGGCTGGTCGCGTCCAGCAGCTCGACGGTGGCGAACTCCGCCTCGACGAGCGCAGGGAGGGAACCCGTCGCGGACGCGAGATCCGGGAACGTCAGCAGGGCGGTCGCGGCGAACGGGTGCAGCGCAACCGTCCGGAAGGTCGCCTCGGCGACGAAGGCGAGCGTCCCCTCGCTGCCGACGACCAGGTGCGTGAGCAGGTCGATGGGAGCCGTGTGGTCGAGGAACGAGTTGAGCCCGTAGCCCATCGTGTTCTTGATCGCGAAAAGGCGGCGGATCCGGTCGACGGAGTCCGTGTTGCTGCGCACGCGGTCGCGCAGACGGACGAGCCCCTCGTACAGAGCTGGCTCCAGGTGTCGCAGCCGGTGGTCGGCGTCGGCGGCGCCCGTGTCGACGACTGTTCCGCTCGGAAGTACGAGGATGAGCGAGTCGAGAGTGGCGTAGGTGTTCTGCGCGGTGCCGCAGGCCATCCCGCTCGAGTTGTTGGCGACGACACCGCCGATGGTGCAGGCGATCTCGCTCGCGGGGTCGGGCCCCAGCTTGCGGCCGTAGCGGACGAGGCGCGAGTTCACTGCCCGGACTGTCGCGCCGGGCTGGACCCGGACGCGGTCCCCGCCGTCGAGTACCTCGATCTCCTTGAAGGACTGGCGCACATCGACGAGAACGCCGTCGTTGGTGGCCTGGCCGGACAGGCTCGTCCCACCAGACCTGAAGGTCAGTGGCACGCCCTGCGCAGCGCTGACCCGCAGCAGCGCGCCCACCTGCGACGCGTCGCGCGGGGTCACGACGGCCCTCGGCACCAGCAAGTAGTGGGACGCGTCGTGCGCCGCAGACAGCCGGTCGGAGGCCCGCGCCGCCACGGCCCCCGGCGCCGCCTGATGCAGTGCGGCCATCAGCTGGGGATCAGGGGTCAACAGGTCATCGCCGCGCCGCCCGAGCACGCGCCGGCCCACCTCAGTGGGACTCACGTGACACGGCTGAGCCACTGGCGCCCCGGAGGAAGTCGAGGTCGGCGCCGGTGTGCGCCTGCATGACGTGGTCGACGTAGAGCCGCTCCCAGCCCCGCGTCGGCTTCGCGAACCCTCGAAGGGTCGACTCGCTCGGCGCTCTGGCGGCCAGCTCATCGGCGGGCACGTCCACGGAGATCGTGCGGCCGACGACGTCGAGGTCGATGACGTCACCGGTGCGGACCAGGGCCAACGGCCCGCCCGCAGCTGCTTCGGGGGAGACGTGGAGTACGACGGTGCCGTAGGCCGTGCCGCTCATCCTGCCGTCGCAGATGCGCACCATGTCGCGGACGCCCTGCTCCAGCAGCTTCTTGGGCAGCGGCATGTTCGACACCTCGGGCATCCCCGGATAGCCCCGGGGGCCGCAACCGCGCAGGACCAGGACGGAGTCGGCGTCCACATCCAGGTACGGGTCGTCGATGCGCGCGTGGAAGTCTTCGATGCTGTCGAAGACGACGGCCCGGCCACGGTGCTGGAGCAGGTGGGGCGAGGCTGCGGCGGGCTTGATCAGGGCTCCTTCGGGGGCGAGATTCCCTCGCAGAACGGCGATCCCGCCCTCTGCGACCAGTGGCGCCTCGCGGAGTCGGATGACCTCGGAGTCCCAGTTGGGGGCGTCGGCGAGATGGTCGACGAGCGGGCGTCCGGTGACGGTCAGCGCGCGGGGGTCGAGCAGGTCCTGGACCTCCCTCAGCACGGGAAGCAGCCCGCCGGCCCGGTGGAAGTCGTCCATCAGGAACCGGCCGGCCGGCAGGAGGTCGACGAGCACCGGCACGTGCGAGCCGATCCGGTCGAAGTCGTCGATGGTCAGGTCGATACCCAGGCGGCCGGCGATCGCGAGTAGGTGAACGACGGCGTTGGTCGAGCCGCCGATCGCGGCGAGTGCGACGACGGCGTTGTGGAACGAACCGGCCGTCAGGAAGGTGCTGGGGCGCCGGTCGGTGTGCACCATCTCGACGGCGAGCGTGCCGGCTTCGTGGGCGCCTCGGAGCAGGCGGCTGTCAGGGGCTGGTGTCCCGGCGAGCCCGGGCGGAACCGTGCCGAGCGCCTCAGCCACTAGCGCCATGGTGGAGGCTGTGCCCATCGTGTTGCAGTGGCCCCGGCTGCGGATCATCGCGGACTCGGACGCCGTGAACTGCTGCTGCGAGAGCGTGCCAGCGCGGACTTCTTCCGACAGCCGCCACACGTCCGTGCCGCAGCCCAGGGGCGTACCCCGGAACGTCCCCGTGAGCATGGGGCCTCCTGGTACGACCACGGCCGGAAGGTCGACGGATGCCGCAGCCATCAGCAGGGACGGGATGGTCTTGTCGCACCCGCCCAGCAGCACGAGCCCGTCGACGGGGTTGGCGCGGAACATCTCCTCCATCGACATCGCGGCGAGGTTGCGCCAGAGCATCGCCGTCGGCTTCACCTGCGTCTCACCGAGGCTCATGACGGGCAGCTCGAGCGGGATTCCGCCGGCCTCGTAGACACCGTTCTTGACCGACGTCGCGACCTCCGTCAGGTGCGCGTTGCAGGGCACGAGGTCGGACGCCGTGTTGGCGATGGCGATCTGCGGCCGCCCGCGGAAGGCGTCGTCCGGGACGCCGCGACGCATCCAGGCGCGGTGGATGTAGGTGTTGCGGCCGTCCCCGGAGTACCACTGCGCGCTTCGTAGCTCCGCCAAGGTGCTTTCCAATCTCCGACACGGTGGTCTAGTTTCTGGAATGTGACACACGCTACGTCCTCCGCGTCCGGAGGAACATGCGCTTCGCCAGAAGGAGCGCCCTCGTCTGTCGAGCCGCGCCTCGTGGGTGCCGATCGTGTCCTGGCGGTGCTCAAGGAGCTCGCGCGCTTCCCAAACGGCGTCGGCCTGGACGAGCTGACGCGCGCCGTGGGCAGCCCGAAGCCGACCGTGCACCGGGCCTTGGGCGCTCTCCGTCGCGCGGGCCTCGCAGACCAGGACGCGCCGGGTCGCTACGTCCTCGGTGACGAGGTCCTGCGCATGGCCTTCGCCCACCAGGAGGCGCGACCCGAGCACACGCGGGTTCGACCTGTCCTGGACGCCCTGGCGGAGCGGCTGAACGAGACCGCGCACTACGCGGTCCTGGACGGCCGGGAGGTCGTCTACCGCGGGAAGGTCGACCCCCCTTCGGGCGCCGTGCGCCTCACGTCCACCATCGGCGGCCGCAACCCGGCCCACGCCACCGGCGTCGGCAAGCTGCTGCTGTCCTATCGCCTTCGCACCCTCGACGACGTCGTCGCCTGGGCGGAGGAGGGGGCGCTGGAGAGGCGCACCCCGCACACGCGCTGCACCGCGGCCGACCTGCACCGCGACCTCGAAGAGACTCGCGCTCGCGGCTATGCCTTGGACGACCAGGAGAACGAGGTCGGCGTCAACTGCATCGCCTTCCCGGTCTTCTCGGCATCCCGATCGCTGCCGGCCGGCGCCATCAGCGTGAGCGCGATGCGGTTCCGCACGCCGCTGGCCGACCTGATCGCAGCAGCTGAGGACGTCCGCGCGATCGTGGCCCCGCTCGGAGCGGACCGGTGAGTCAACCCACCCGAGCCACCAGTGAGGTCTTCCAGCTCGCGGAAGGCCCGGTCTGGGATGCGGCGGGCGCCCGCTTGCTGTGGGTCGACATCCTGGCCGGGGCGGTCCTGGAAGGGCGCCTGTCCGCCGGTCTGGTGGAGGTTGCCCATCGGCATGACTTCCCCGGGATGGTGAGTGCTGTCGCCGTGGGGCAGGACGCCGAGCTGCTCATCGCCGCCCAGGAGCAGCTGGTCGTGCTAGGTCCCGACGGATCCCGGCGGCACGGACCTCGCGTCCTCCCTCCGGACGCCCGCCGGCGGCTGAACGACGGCAGCACCGACCCGTCCGGACGCTTCCTGGTGGGCACGCTGTCCCTGGACGGACCCTCGGAGGACGAGGTGCTCGTCCGTCTCGAGCCGGACGGCTCGCTGACCGAGATCGATGACGACCTGACCCTGTCCAACGGACTGGCCTGGTCACTCGACGGCCGGCTCATGTACAGCGTCGACACGCTGCGTCGGGTGGTCTACGTCCGGGAGTACGACGTCGCCTCCGGCGCGAGCAGTGGACGGCGCGTGCACGTGCGCCTGGACGACGGGCATCCCGACGGCATCGCCGTCGACGCCGAGGGCCACCTCTGGGTAGCGGTCTGGGGGCTGGGACAGGTCCGGCGCTACGCCCCGGACGGCGCCCTTGTGGATCGCCTCGACGTGCCGGCTCCGCACGTCTCGAGCGTCGCCTTCGCCGAGGAGGACCTGCGCACGTTGGTGATCACTACCGCGACAGCCGAACTCAGTGACGAGCAACTGCGCGAGAACCCGGACTCGGGTGCGCTCTTCACCGCCCGTGTGGACGTGCCGGGCCACGCCACGACCGCCTGGGCCGGCCTGTCGAGGAACTCCTCGCCGAGCTAGTCCGGGCAGCTGCCCACCACCCCTGCTCATCGACCCTGGAGCGTTCCTCGTGCACCTCATGCGCATCGGCCCCGTCGGCGCCGAAAGGCCCGTCGCCCGTCTCAACGACGAAACCTACGTCGACCTGTCGGACGTGGTCCGCGACTACGACGAGGAATTCTTCGGCAGCGGCGGCCTGGACCGTGCCCGGAGCGTCGTCGCCGATCGGGTGGCCAGCGGTCAGGTGTCCCGGTTCGCCGGTGAGCGAATCGGTGCGCCCATCGCGCGCCCGCACCAGATCCTTTGCATCGGCCTGAACTACAGCGACCACGCCGCGGAGACCGGGCAGGCCGTGCCGGACGAGCCCATCTTGTTCACCAAGTCGCCGAACACGTTGATCGGCCCGTACGACGACGTGCGCATCCCGCGCGGCGCCACCAAGCCCGACTGGGAGGTCGAGCTCGGCATCGTCATCGGGCGTCGCACCAGCTACCTGGACAGCGTGGAGGGGGCCCGCGACGCGATTGCCGGCTGGGTGGTCGTGAATGACGTCAGTGAGAGAGCCTTCCAGCTGGAGCGCAACGGCCAGTGGTCCAAGGGCAAGTCCTGCGAGACCTTCAACCCCGCCGGACCGTGGCTCGTCACCGCCGACGAGGTAGACGACGTTCTCGACCTGGAGATGTGGCTCGACGTGAACGGCGTGCGCCGGCAGTCGGGCAGCACGAAGACCATGGTGTTCGACCCGTACGTCATCGTCCACTACCTGAGCCAGTTCCTCGTGCTGGAGCCGGGCGACCTCATCAACACGGGCACGCCGCCCGGCGTCGGCATGGGCTTCACGCCGCCGATCTGGCTGCAGCCGGGGGACGTCATGGAGCTGGGCATCGATGGCCTCGGCAGCCAGCGGCAGGCCGTGCTCGGCCCCCGATGACCGGGCGCATGCGCGCGGTGGTGCTCACCGGTCCGCACGAGTGCGAGGTCCAGGAGGTGCCTGTACCCGTCGCCGGACCCGGTGAGGTCGTCGTGGACGTGGAGCGCGTGGGCGTGTGCGGCACCGACGTGGAGCTCTTCACGGGCGAGATGGCCTACCTGCACGAGGGCGTCACGTCCTACCCGGTGCGGCCTGGCCACGAGTGGTGCGGCCGCGTGTCCGCCGTAGGTCACGGGGTCGACGGTTCATGGGTCGGCCGGCGGGTCATGGGCGACACGATGCTCGGTGACCAGACCTGTGACCGCTGCCGGCGAGGCCTGCAGCACGTCTGCGAGCGCCGTGAGGAGCTCGGGGTCCGCGGCGGTCGGCCGGGGGCCTTGGCCGAGAAGGTCGCCGTACCTGCCTTCTCGCTCCACGTCCTGCCAGACGGCCTGGACCCCGCACTGGGCGCGCTCGTGGAACCGGGCGGCAACGCCTTTAGATCGGCGCAGGCCGCGCGGGTCGGCCGTGGGGACCGGGCCCTGGTCATGGGCCCGGGCACGATCGGGCTCATGGCGGCGCTGTTCCTGCGCGCCGCCGGCGCGGAGGTCCACGTGCTCGGGCGACCGGACGCGTCGCTGGACTTCGCGCGCAGTCTCGGGTTCCGCGACATCTGGACCGAGTCGACGCTTCCGGACCTCGCCTTCCAAGCTGTCGTGGAGGCCTCGAACGCCGCGCATCTCCCGGCTCTTGCCGCGGAGGTCGTGGAACCCGGCGGCCGCGTCGTCTACGTGGGGCTTGCGGGTGTCGCCAGCCTGGTGGACACGCGCACCCTGGCCTTCAAGGACGTGACGGCGGTGGGCATCCTGTCCGCGTCTCCCGGGCTGGACGCGACCATCGAAGCGTACGACGACGGCTCGGTGGATCCGCGGCCGCTCGTCGCGGCCGTGGTCGGTCTGGAGAACGTCCCGGCCGTCCTGCGTGGTGAGCGGCCCGCTGGCGCCGGCCCCGGCCCCAAGATCCACATCGACCCGCAGATCGGGCCATAGGCGTCCTTCTCCGCAGCACCCCGGCGGGCGTCGCCGAGGTGGTCATCCGGAGGCAGCCTCGACGTCGGCGGTGCCGGGACCGCGCGGCGAGCAGGAGCCCAGCCGCCGGAGCCGACGGGGTCAGCGACGGGGCGTGCTGGTCACGCCCGCGCCAGCGGTACCGGCTTGCCGTCGAACCTGACGCACTTGCAGTCCGGGTGGTAGGTGAAAGGCTCTACCAGTTCGGGACCCTGTCCGTCCGTCATGTCGGCGGGTCCCCACCCGATCGCGGATGTGTAACTGCTCTTCAGCGCACTCCCGGTGGCGAAGAGGGCGCTGATCCGGGCGCTGCCCTTCGTTGCTGTGAGTTGGGCGTCCATCAGGCGCATGACGTCACAGATGCTGAACATGGCGAAGAGCTCGCCGATGTTTTTTGGCGGCTGGACGTCGCCCTTCTTCAGCAGGTCGAGGCACGCCGTCCGGGCGGGCGACTTCGCTGCCGGAAACACCCACAGGTCGATCACAGGCTGCCACCCGACGCCGTGCATGCCGGCGGCCTGGCGTTCCGGCATGTCCGGGGCGAGCGCCGCGAGGAAGGTGGTCGAGTTGACCACGTACTTAGGCACGTATTGCTGCGAATCGGCCTCATGTACGAAAGATAGGTGGGCGATGTTCTCGACGTAGGTCACGTACATGACGGTCGTGACGCCTTCCTGGCGGAAGCGCAGGACGGCGTTCTGCATGCCGGCCGACATCTCTCCGAGGCTGCTGAAGCCCCTGAAGCAGCTGTAGGGGACGACGGTGACGGATTCGATGCCCGCCTTGTGCAGCCGAGGCTCGACGATCTGCTTGGCCGTCGCCTCGTGCTCCGGGCAGCCGTCGACCACGATCCCGATCTTCTCGCACTTCTTGAACCAACCCTGTCGCAGGGCCAGGTCGACCAACGAGGCCGCGGCCCGCTCGTGGCTCACCCCCACGGGGCCGAAGTAGCCAGGCGTCTTGGCGAGCACTGCCTTGGGCAGCGTCCAGCTATTGGCGTTGTAATCGGGCACGTTGTGCTTCGCCAGGCACGCGCTGAAGTTGAGGTTGACAACGCCGGCGGTCGCGACCATCTCGACCTTGTTGTCTTGGGTGAAGTAGGAACAGGCTGCCTCGAAGCCGGCGTCGTAGTTGCTGGAACTGCCGTCCACCACGTAGTACAGCGGCTTGATCCGCCGCCCTGCCAGTCCGCCGGCGGCGTTGAAGGCCTGCACGTAGTTCTTGAAGATCGCGTCGGCGTTGCGGTCTCCCGTGTTGCCGTCGCCGCCCGCTTGGCTGATCGCCTTCGCGTAGTCAACCGTCACGAAGCCGACGATGATGGGGCTCGTCACCGCCGCGCCTCCAGGAGCAGACGCTGCAGACCCACCGGTCCCCGCCGCCGGAGCGCCGGCGACGGTGGACCCCGCACCTGAGGCACTGCCACCCGTGGACCCCGACGTGGTCCCGGTAGGCCCGGTGACGCCGTTGACAGCGTCTGGCCCCGCGTCCGCGGGTAGCGACGTACCGCCTGCGGCTGCGCCGCCGCCCAGGCCATCACCGCTCGTGAGCCCGCCGGACCCGCCACCGCCCGCGAGCTGGGCCTGGCCGGTCTGCTGCACGGTCGATCCGCACGCGGCGAGGCTGACGGCGAGCAGCCCGACGAGGGGAACCGCGCGCAGGCGCTGACGGGACGTGGGCATGAAGAACCTCCTGGGTCGCCTGCGCTTGGCAGCACGATGCGATCCCGGCAAATTGACACGTATCATCCGCTGCCGTCAAGGTGTTGGGGCCATCTTTTTGAAACGTTATAGGTCCGCACGATTGCAGGGCGGGCACGCAGTGACGCTGCGGGCGTCGTCGAGCGAGCAGGGCAGACCACACCGCCCCCGCTCGGATCCACGTGCCTCAGCGCAGGTCGCTGGTCCTCCGTGTGCTCGCCGCAAGCGCCGGCCCCGGTCCAAGATCCACATCGACCCGCAGATCAGGCCCTAGGCGTCGCCTTCTCCGCCGCACCCCGCCGCCCACGCCGAGGCGGTCATCCGGAGGCAGCCTCGACGTCGCCGGTGCCGTGACCGTGCGGCGAGCAGGAACCCAGCCGCGAGAGCCGAAGGCGTTAGCGAGGGCTCCTGCAGGTCACACTCGAGCCAGCGGCACCGGCTTGCCCTCGAACTTGACGCAGCTGCAGTCCGGGCGGTAGCTGAACGGGGCCACGAGCTCAGGGCCCTCGCCGTCGGTCAGGTCGACCGGACCCCAACCGATTGCCGACGTGTAGCTGCCCTTCAGGGAAGCCCGAGTGGCGGAGAGATCGCTGATCCGGGCGCTGCCCTTCGTCGCTCTGAGCTGCGCGTCCATCAGGGTCATCAGGTCACAGATGCTGAACATGGCGAAGACCTCGTCCATGTTTTTAGGTTGTTGGATGTCGGCCTTCTTCAACAGGTCAAGGCACGCCGTCCGGGCGGGCGAGGGCGCTGTCGGCTGCACCCACAGGTCGGTCACCGGCTGCCACCCGATGCCACGCATGCCGGGGCGCTGGCGCTCCGGCATGGTGTCGACGAGCGCCGCGAGGAAGGTGGTCGAGTTGAGCACGTAGGCAGGCACGTAGTTCTGCGAGTCAGCCTGCTGCACGAAAGCGAGATGCGCCACGTTCTCGACGTAGGTCACGTAGAAGACGGTCTTGACGCCTTCTTGGCGGAAGCGCAGAACGGCGTTCTGCATGCCGGCCGTAATCGCGCCGAGGCTGCCGAAGCCCTTCGGACACTCGTAGGGGGTGACCATGACGGAGCTGATGCCCGCCTTGTTTAGCCGAGGCTGGACGATCTGCTTGGCCGCCGCCTCGTGCTCGGGACAGCCGTCCACCACGATCCCGACCTTGTCGCCCTTCTTGATCCAGCCCTGGCCCACGGCGAGGTCGACCGACGACGCCGACGCCCGCTCGTGGCTCACCCCCACGGGGCCGAAGTAGCCAGGAAACTTGGCGAGCACCTTCTGAGGATGCGTCCAGCTCATGCCGTTGTACTCCGGGACGTTCTTCCTCGCCACGCAGTCGCTGAACAGATGGTTGACGAGGCCCACGCTCGCGACCATCTCGACCTTGTTGTCTTCGGTGAAGTAGGCGCAGGCTGCCGCGAAGCCGCTGTCGTAGTTGCTGGAACTGCCGTCCACCACGTAGTACAGCGGCTTGATCTGCCGCCCTCCCAACCCGCCGGCAACGTTGAAAGCCCGCACGTAGTCCTTGAAAACCCGGTCCGCGTTGCGGGTGCCCTGGCCGGAACTGGGGCCTCCCGCCGCGGCGACCGCCTTCGTGTAGTCGACTGTCACGAAGCCGACGCTGATGGGCGTCGTCACCGCCGCGCCCTTAGGAGCAGACGCTGCAGAGCCAGCGGTCCCCGCCGCCGGAGCGCCGGCGACGGTGGACCCCGCACCAGAGGCACTGGCACCCGTCGACCCCGACGTGGTCCCGGTAGGCCCGGTGACGCCGTTGACAGCGCCTGACCCCGCGTCCGCGGGTAGCGACGTACCGCCCGCGGCTGCGCCGCCGCCCAGGCCGTCACCGCTCGTAAGCCCGCCGGACCCCCCACTGCCCGCGAGCTGGCCCTGGCCGGTCTGCTGCACGGTCGATCCGCACGCTGCCAGGCTGACGGCGAGCAGCCCGGCGAGGGGAACGGCGCGCAGGCGCTGACGGGACGTGGGCATGAAGAACCTCCTGGGTCGCCTGGCGCTTCACACCACGACGCGATGATGGCGAAATTGACACGTATCACCTACAGCGTCAAGGGCCCCCGGCCCGAAACGTTGAAACGTTATAGACATCCGCGCGACTGAGACCGGCTGAGGCGACTGGCGAGCGCGTCCTCCAACCGTCATCTTTCGGCGAGGTGGGCTAGCCAGTCGGCAATCCGGCCGAGGCTGTTCTGCCCGTACGGCGTCGAGGGCTCGTTCAGGCAGCCGTGCGCGGCACCGGGCTCGAGGTGCACGGTGACCTCCACGCCGGCGCGCTCGAGCTGCTCGGCGTAGGCCTCACCGGAGCTGCGCAGCATGTCGATCTCGCAGTTCAGGATCAGCGTCCGCGGCAGGCCTGAGGCCTCGCCGTTGGCCGGGAACGCGTACGGGTCACCCAGCAGGGCGGCATCGCCGACGTGGTTCAGCGTCATGTCCGCGACCCACTCCGGGGAGAAGTTCACGGCGTCCGGTGCCGCGCGGAACGCCTCGATCAGCTCTGCGCTCGGCGTCGGTAGCTCGGCGTGCAGCAGCGGGTAGACGAGCACGAGGGACGCCGGGAGCGGGCCGGCGCCGTCGCGCAGGCGCAGGCCCACACCAGCGGAGAGGTTCCCGCCGGCGCTGGCTCCACCCAGGTGCAGGCGGTCGGCAGCGACGCCCAGCTCGTCGGCGTGGTTGGTGGCCCACAGCCACCCCGCCAGGACGTCGTCCGAGGCGGCTGGGGCGTGGACCCCACCGATCGACTTGCGGTAGTCCAGCGACAGCACGGGGATGCCGCGCGTGGCGAGCGCGAGCCCGACCCAATGCGCCTCGGCCATCTCGAGATCGCCGAACAGGAAGGCCCCGCCGTGCACCCACACGAGTGCGTCCTGGCTCGCGGTCTCGCCCGGCGGTCGGTACAGCCGGGCCGGAACGCGGCCGGCCGGCCCCTGGATGACCGGCTCGGTCACCCGTACGGCGCGCAGCTCGGGCGCCTGCGCGAACAGCTCTCTTTCGGACGGGCCGAAGGCGGGGAAGCCTCCGCCGATCTCGAGCATCCGCACGATGTCCGGCACGTCGGGGAACTGCCCGGCGCCGGTTCGCTGCAGCACGGCCTTCTGCGCGCGGGGTGGCAGGGCACGCAGCACCCGGACGGCGAGGCCCAGGACCGTCGCGCTGCGCCGCGGTGGGCGCAGGGTCCGGGCCGGGGACGGAATCTGGGGCACCGAGGTGCTCATCAGTACGTCGCCCGCCCGCCACTGATGTCGTAGACGGCGCCCGTCGAGAAGCTCACCCGGTCCGAGCACAGGAAGGCCGCCAGCTCGGCGACCTCCTCCGGTCGCCCGATGCGCTTCATCGGGATGAGGCTGGTGATGTGAGCCAACACGTCGGAGGCGGTGTCGTCGTTCATCGGAGTGGCGATCACCGCCGGGGCGATGACGTTGACCAGGACCCCGGTAGTGGCCAGCTCCTTGCCGGCCGACTTGGTCAGCGCGATGACGGCCGCCTTGGACGCAGAGTAGATCGACAGGTTCGGGTTGCCGTCCTTGCCGGCCATGCTGGCGAAGTTGACGACGCGTCCCCAGCCACGCTCGCGCATGCCGGGGACGAAGGCGCGCATGGTGTTGACCGTCCCCAGCACGTTCACGTCCAGAACGCCCCGCCACTCCTCGGCCGTCGTCTCCACGAGCGGCTTGTTCGGTCCCACGACGCCTGCGGAGTTGACCAGCACGTCGACCTGCCCGACCTCGCTGGCCAGCCGGCGGACGGCGTCCTCGTCGGTGACGTCCACCGAGTGGTCCCCGCCGGACAGGTCGAGCGTGATCACCCGCAGACCGTCGGCGCGCAGCCGGTCAGCAGTGGCCGCTCCGAGGCCGCTCGCACCGCCCGTGATCAGTGCAGTTCGGGTGCTGGTCATGCCTGTCGTCCCAGGCTGGTCGCGGATGCCTCGTCAGCGCGGAGCACGACGTGGACGGGTTCGCATCCCTCGGCCTCGGCCCGAAGCTCGATCGACCCGGGGCCGGTCGGCCGCACGACGGCCAGGGCGCGGCCGTCGAAGGACGTGCACTGCGAGCCGCCGAACGGCTCCTCGGTTCTGGGCCGGCCGGTCCCGAGGCCGGCGAGCACCCCCGCCCCTGCCACGGTGACGGAGACGACCCGGTCCTGGTCGGTAACGAGCGTGCCGGTCGCGTCCCGCAGGCTGAGGTCGACGTGGGCGAGGTCGGTGTCGTCGGCACGGAGGGCCTCGCGGTCCGCCTCGGCCGCGAGCTGGACAGGCCCGGCGGCGGAGCGCAGCGAGGTGCGCGCCGTCTCACCCTCGCCGTCGTACGCGACGGCAACCAGCTCACCCGGCGCGTACGTCATCTCGAACGTCGCGACGAATGCCTTCTCCTGGCCGACCGCGACGCGCCCCAGGGACCGGCCGTTGAGCAACAGCTCGACCTCGGCGGCGTCCGAGTAGACGTCGACCGTTACGGGCGACCCCTCGGAAACGCTCCAGGTCCAGCTGGACACCGAGTCGGTCCAGGCCCATGGCGTCCGCCAGGTCGCCTTGCCGTGGTGCTCCGGCCGGTGCACGGCGATGTAGGGCTCCTGGCGCAACCCGAAGACCGTCTCGCGGTAGTACGACTGTGTGCGGCGCACTCCGGTGATGTCGATGTCGCCCACCCACGAAGTGAGCCAAGGAAAGCCGCCGGTGAAGCCGGTGGGCACGTAGGTCTCGTCCGGGTAGTCCGTTCGTCCGATCCCAACCTCACCCAGGTAGTCCCAGCCGGTCCACGTGAAGTCGCCGACCACGTGGGGATGCTCGCGCACCAGCCGCCACAGCTCGTCGATGTGCCCGGGGAAGGTCTCCGTGCCGACGATGACCCGGTGGGGGAACAGGTCCCCGTCGAGCGCGTACCGGGAGTCCGCGTAGTTCAGCCCCACGACGTCGAGCACTCCTGCGGACTCCTCGACCGCGTCGGCGACGAACTCGGAGGCGGCCAAGGCACCCATGAGCTCGCCCATCGACGAGATCAGCGAGTTGACGTCCGTTTCCTCCGACCCGTCGCCGCCCAGCATCGCCCCGAGCTGGTCGGCCACGGCGAGCAGAGGGTTGATCGCGTTGGTGACGTAGCGGGTGTCGTCGAGCGAGCGGACCTTCTCGGCCAGTCGGCGTCCCCAGCCGGAGCCGATGGGGCTCCCCACCTCGAAGATCTCGTTGCCGATCGAATACATGATCACGCTCGGGTGGTTGAAGTCCTTGGCGACCATCGCCTCCACGTCGCGCTCCCACCACTCCGGGAAGACGACGGAGTAATCGAACGGTGACTTCGCCTTCGTCCAGACGTCACTGAGCTCGTCCATGACGAGCATCCCGAGCCGGTCGCAGGCCTCTAGCGTCGCCCGGCTGAGCGTGTTGTGGGAGCTGCGGATCGCGTTGAAGCCGGCCGCCTTCAGGATCTCCACCCGCCTCTCCTCGGCGCGGTCGATCGTCGCGGCACCGAGCACGCCGCTGTCGTGATGCACGCAGGCGCCACGCAGGTCGACCCGCTCGCCGTTGATGCGCAGGCCGGAGGTCGGGTCCAGCTGGAGGCTGCGGATGCCGAAGGTCGCGCGCTCGACGTCCAGCGTCGTCTCGCCGTCGACGAGCGTGGTCTCGACCGAGTACAGGGCGGGCCGGTCGACGCTCCAGAGCGCAGGGGAGGGGACGAGCAGTCGGACACGCGAGACCTCGCTGCGCCCGGGCAGGACGGTGACCGGTACCGAGGCAGACGTGACGACCGTCCCCGTGCCGTCCAGGACGCGGGTGTGCAGCCGCGGGCTGCGCGTCTCGCGAGAGAGGTTGCGGACCCTCGTCGCCACCGCCACGACCGCACGATCGGCGTCGATGTCCGGCGTCGTGACGCGCAAGCCGTCGTGTGCGATGTGCACCAGGTCCGCCACCAGCAGGTGCACGGGGCGGTAGACGCCGCCACCGCTGTACCAGCGGCTGTCCTCGTGGACGCGGCTCTCGACCCGCAGCGTGTTCTGCTGGCCGTAGCGGAGGAACCCGTCGAGCTCGACCACGAAGCCCGCGTAGCCGCTGGGCCGCTGGGCGACGAAGTCGCCGTTGAGGTAGACCATCGCGTCCCGGTAGACGCCCTCGAACTCGACGGCCACCGTCTTGCTTCGGTATTCCTCGGGGACGTCGAAGACCTTCTGGCAGGCGAAGAAGCCGCCAGGGAAGAAGCCGGTGTCGGGTCCGCCGCTCTCCGCAGAGCGGGGCAGGTCGCGCACGACGTCGTGGGGGAGCGTGACGGCGGGTAGGGGGGCTTCGCCCAGGAGGGCGGCGAAGCCGGTCCTCACCGGGCCCGCCGTCCAGCCGGCGTTGAAGGACTCGCGGATCATCCGGACGTCTCCTGGTGTGGAAGGGGTGGCAAGTCGCTGCGGCGGTCATAGCTGCCACGGCGGGACCGTGATGACCGGCAAGTGGAGCTACGTGTCAGTGAACGAACCGTCGCGGGCTAGTGGCCGGCATCGGCGTGTGGCATGCCTCGATCCTGGACGCGTCACGCAGACGCCTCCGGTGCGAGCGCAGCGCGCACGTCGCGCTCGAGGTCGGTGGCGCGTTCAGGCATGAAGTCGACGAGCGTCGACATCGGGGAGTCCCCGAACAGACCGAGTGCCGTCTCGACAGAGGCGCCGGGGAAGTACTCCTCGAGGACGGCGCTCACCCGCGGCCAGGCAGTGGCATCGTTGTAGACCTCCCGCAAGGACGACTCGAAGGTCGAGGTGCCGGCGGTGCTGAGAACGGGAGCCAGGTCGTACTGCCAGCAGTGCTCGCCGGGTCCCACCTCCACGACCCGGGCCTCGGGATCGGCCGGGAGGACGACGTCGGCTCGGGTGCCCGACGGCACCTGGACGTCGAGCCGCATCCGACCGTCCTCAATGCTCCAGGAGCAGCCGACCCGGCCGTGCACCGTCTCGTGCGCAGTGCGGGCCCACGTCAGGCCGCCGCCGGGCTCGGGCGCGACCCGGAAGCGGCGCCAACCGGGCTCAAGCCGCTGCAGGCCGCCCACCACCCGGTGCAGCCAGTCGGCCACGGCACCGAGCGCGTAGTGGTTGAGCGAGGTCATGCCCGTCGAGTTGAGCGTGCCGTCCGGCTGCACCGCGTCCCAGCGTTCCCAGATCGTCGTCGCGCCTTGCGTGATGGGGTACAGGAACGACGGACACTGCTCCTGCAGGAGCAGCCGGTAGGCCGCCGTCAGGTGGCCGGTGCTGCTGAGGGCATCGGTGACGAGCGGTGTGCCGGCGAAGCCCGTCTGGATGGTGTAGCCGGCCTGTTCCACGAGCAGGGCGAGCCGCTCTCCGGCGCGCGACCGCTGCTCGGGGTCAAGCAGGCCGAGGCTGATGGCGAGTGCGTAGGCCGTGACGGACTCGCAGACCAGCCGGCCCGAGGGGGCGACGTACTCGTGTCGGAAGGCGCCGCGTACGCGGTCGCGCAGCGCACCGAACTGCTCCGCATCGCCGTGCTTGCCGAGGAGCTCGGCGGCGGAGGCCATCTGCGCCGTGGTCCGGCAGAAGTAGGCCTGGGCGATGAGGTAGCGGTCGGTGGTCGACGCGCTCGGGTCCTTCGCAGGCGCGTTGGGGTCGAGCCAGTCCCCGAACTGGAACCCGCTGCTCCACAGGTCCCTGTCGTCCAGGAGGGCCTCGACCTGGCGGACGAAGGCAGTCATGGACGCGTACGCGCGGCGCAGGATCTCCGGGTCGCCGTACTCCTGGTAGAGCTGCCACGGCAGGTTGACGGCGACGTCGCTCCAGAGCGCGGTCGGGGTGCACACGTTCGACAGGACGTCCGGCACGAACCAGGGGACGTTGCCTGTCTCCGCCTGCTCGGCGGACAGGTCGCGCAGCCACGAGTCGAGGACACCGCGGACGTCGTACAGGAAGGTGCCCGTGGGGGCGAAGGCGTTGAGATCGCCGGTCCAACCCAGCCGCTCGTCGCGCTGGGGGCAGTCAGTCGGGACGCCGACGAAGTTGCCGCGCATGGACCACACCGTGTTGTCGTGCAGCTTCGTCACGAGGTCGGAGGACGTCGCGAACCACCCGGTCCGGGTCATCTCCGAGTGGACGACGACCGCGCGCAGGTCGTCGGCCACCAGGTCCCCGGGCCAGCCGTCGACCTCGACGTACCGGAAGCCGTGGAAGGTGAACTGCGGCTCCCAGGTCTCCCGTCCCGCGCCGCGGAGCACGTACCGGTCGGTCGCCTCGGCCGTCCGATTCGTCTCTCGCTCGAGCTCGCCCGTCGGGGTCAGGAGCTCGGCGTGCCGCAACGTGACCGTCGTACCGGCCGGGCCGGTGACGCTCAAACGCACCCAGCCGCTGAGCACCTGGCCGAAGTCGACGATGTGCCTGCCGTCGGTCGTGCTGCGGATCTCGACTGGAGCTAGCTCCTCCTGGCGGCGGATCGGCGGCGCCACCGGCTCGCGCAGGGTCCCGAGCTCCCACGCGTAGGCGCTGGCCGTCGACCACTGCTCGTCGTCGAAGCCGGTCAGGGCCCACCCGTCGGGTTCGAGGCGGGCGTCGAACGTCTCCCCGGCGTAGATGCCGTTGTCGCGGACGCCGCCGGTGCTGACGCGCCAGCGGTCGTCGGTGGCGACGACCTCGGTGCGGTCGGCGTAGGACAGCTCCAGCTCGGCAAACAATGCGGGCCGGTCGGAGTAGTTGCACCGCTGGTTCAACCACGTGAGGTTGCCGGAGGCCCAGCCTTCGCCGACCACGGCGCCCAGCGCATTGCGTCCGGGGACGATCAGGTCGGTCACGTCGTAGGAGAGGACGTCGAGCTGGTGCCGGTAGGACGTCCACCCGGGGGAGAGGACGTCCTCACCCACGCGAACCCCGTTGAGGTGGGCGACGACGATCCCCAGCGCCGTCAGGCGCAGGATCGCGCGACGCGGCGGTTCGGCGACGTCGAACTCGCGGCGGAAGTACGCCGCCGGGTCACCCGCCGCGGCCGGCAGCGCCTCGCTGATGAACGTCCCTTGCCACTGCGGCTGCATCGGCGTCGGCCTCTCGTGGTTCTCGGCGGTGTCGACGTTCGCCCGCTCAGCAGGTGCAGTCCAGGCACCTCTTTCGGGCGGACTTCTGAAACGATACAGTGAATGCGATGCGCGTCACAGCGCCTTGTCAAATCGAAGCCCGCCGCCCGCTCCACGTCCCAGGAGAACTCCCCATGACAGATGTCGCCGGTGCCCCGACCGTCAGCCCGGACGCGCTACTCGCCGCCTTCTCCCCGGACTTCGTCCGGCGTTTCATCGCGGAGCCGATCCTCCCCCCTCTGCTCCGGAAGATGATGGGGCCTGGACAGAGGATGCGCGCCTCCCAGTTTGCGCAGTTCCCGCCGCCGGACGGGCACGTGGTCCTGCTCGGCGACAGCATCACCGAGCTCGGCCTGTGGCACGAGTGGTTCGCAGGCACGCCGGTGCTGAACCGAGGAATCGGAGGCGAGACCTCCGCCGACCTCCTCCGTCGGCTCGACACCGCCATCGGTCACCCTGCGGCCGTCTTCCTGCTCATCGGGACCAACGACCTAACTCTCGGAGTTCCGCTGCGCGAGATCGTCGAGAACGTCCGCACGCTGCTCGCGGAGGTGGAGCGCCGAGCTCCGGGCACGCCGGTCATCGTGCAGAGCGTGATGCCCCGGACGCCGCGGTACCGCGAGGACCTGCTGCTCCTCAACCGCGCGTACCAGGCGCTGGTCGACCAGTCCGGTCCGTCCGTCGAGTACCTCGACCTGTGGCCGGCGCTGGCTGACGAGCGGGGCGACCTGACCAAGGCCTACAGCGAGGAGCGCTTGCATCTGAACGGCGCTGGCTACGCCGCCTGGGTCGACGTCCTGCGCCCGCAGGTGGAGCGGATCCTGACGCGCGCGGAGCACCTCAGCGCGTGACGGGTCCGGCGCGGGTGGGAAGGGAGTCGCCCGACGCAGGGACCAGCCGTTCGGCGGTAGTGGGTAACGCCTTCATGCTCAGCCTGATCGCCCGCGTGTTCCACCTCGCGCAAGGGGCTGAGGCGTACGCGACTGGGTTCGACCATCACGCACCCCCGCTGCCGGAATCGGCGCGCGCCGGAACGACTCAGCGTTGCCACCGGGAAGTAGCCTCCAAGGCGTGAGCGAGCGGCCGGTACGCATAGCGGTGAGCATCAAGCAGGTCGCTGCCACCGCCGGGGTCTCGGTCGGGACGGTCTCCAACGTGCTCAACCACCCGTCTGCCGTGGCGGACCGGACGCGCGAGCGGGTCCTCGACGTGATGCGAGATCTGGGGTTCGTGCGCAACGAGTCGGCGCGCCTCCTGCGTGCGGGGCGCAGCCGCATGCTCGGGCATGTTGTGCTCGACGTCAGCAACCCCTTCTTCACGGACGTCGCCCGAGGGGCCGAGGAGGAGGCGCACGGCGCCGGCCTCGCGGTCATCCTGTGCAACACCGACGAGCGCCCGGACAAGGAGCGTCGCTACCTGGAGCTGCTCGAGGAACAGCGGGTGCAGGGCGTCCTGATCACCCCGACCGACGAGGCGTCGGACCAGCTGCGGGCCATGCGCTCCCGTGGCATGCCGGTGGTCCTGGTCGACCGTGCCGCGGGCCTCGACGACGCCTGCTCCGTCGGTGTGGACGACGTGGCCGGCGGCGAGCTGGTGGCAGGCCACCTCCTGGAGCGCGGCCACCGGCGCATCGCCTTCGTCGGCGGCCCCTTCACGCTGCCCCAGGTCCGTGACCGCCATGCCGGGATCCTGCGCGCCGGCGGCTCGCAGGAGGCTGAGCTCAGCGTCGTCGAGACCAGCGCGCTCAACGTCGCGCAAGGCCGCGCTGCCGGTGAGCGCCTGCTCGGGTTGTCTGCGCGAAGGCGGCCGACGGCTGCCTTCTGCGCTAACGACCTGCTCGCGCTCGGGCTCCTGCAGCACCTGACGCTGCACTCCGTCCGCGTACCCCAGGACATCGCCCTGGTGGGTTACGACGACATCGACTTCGCCGCTGCCGCGGCAGTCCCGTTGTCCTCCGTGCGGCAGCCGAGGGAGCAGCTGGGGCGAGCTGCTGCTCGCCTGCTCCTGGACGAGACCGCGAACGACGCGCACGAGCACGAGCAGCTCGTCTTCCAGCCCGAACTGGTGGTCCGGGCCTCGAGCGACAGCGGTCGTCGAGTACGTCGCGCCTCAGCCTGATCGGTCGTCCCGCCGGCGGTTTTCCGCTGCCGGCATGCCGTCATCCGGGCAGAACGAGGACGACGTCCAAGGTGCGTGGTCCGTGGACGCCTTCGATCCGCTCGAGCTCGATGTCGCTGGTCGCCGAGGGACCGCTGATGAAGGTCAGCGGACGGCTCGGGTCGAGCCGGTGAAGCACCTCCGGCACGGACGCGACGATTTGGTCGGCGCGGACGATGCAGACGTGCAGGTCCGGCACGAGCGTGATGGCGCGTCGTCCCTGGTCGGGTGAGGCATCGAGCACGATCGTCCCGGTCTCGGCGACGGCCGCAGCGCACGCGGTCACGACCCCGTCGAAGCGGTCGAGGTCGTGCGGACCGAGGGCCCCGTCGTCGATCGTCGTCTGAGCACCCGCGGTCCACTCCGGCGGCAGCCCCGGTGGCACGACTACCCGATCGGCTCCACGCTGCTCGAGCACGACGGCCACGACGGCCGACAGCGCATCGGCCGTGCTGCGGTGGACCGACGCCTTGTAGTCCTCGAGCCGGTTCACGAGCACGGCCACGAGGTCGGTGCCGGCTGGGGTGCCGACCGTCCGGTAGTCGCGCAGCACCTCGGGCGGCGGCGGCGCCCCCTGCAGAGCGGCGCGCACGCGGGCGAGCACCTCGTCTCGTGCGGTGGCGCTCACGTGTCGCCGCCTCGCTCCGCGAGCCACCAGTCGCGGAAGGTGCGCGCCGGCGGGACAGGCAGGTCGCGGCTGGTGGTCCAGCCGCTGAGGAGACCGGGCAGCCGCGTGATGCGACGCTGCTCCCCGTCTCCGCCGCGCGCGAGCAGCCGGCCGAGACGGCTGGTGCGCTGCGCTGCCCGATACCGCTGCGGGTCCTTCATCGCCCAGGAGGCGGCAGCCATGCCGAGTGCTTCCGCCGTCGGGATCCTGGAGGATGTCCGCTGCTCCTCCGTCTGCTCGTTGCGGAGGTGGACCAGCATGCTCGGGATGTCGATCTTGACGGGGCAGGCGTCGTAGCAGGCACCGCACAGGGTGGAGGCGTAGGGGAGCGAGGCGTTGTCTTCCACGCCTGTCAGTTGCGGCGACAGCACCGCGCCGATGGGGCCGGGGTACACCGAGCCGTAGGCATGGCCGCCGGTGCGTTCGTACACCGGGCACACGTTCAGGCAGGCGCTGCAGCGGATGCAGTGCAGTGCCTCGCGGCCGTGCTCATCGGCGAGGACGCGGGTACGCCCGTTGTCCAGCAGCACGAGGTGGAGCTCCTGAGGCCCGTCGCCTGGGGTGACGCCGCTCCAGGTCGAGGTGTAGGGGTTCATGCGTTCGCCGGTGCTGCTGCGCGGGAGCAGCTGCAGGAAGACCTCGAGGTCCTGCCAGGTCGGGACGAGCTTCTCGATGCCCATGACGGTGATGAGCGTCTGGGGGAGCGTCAGGCACATCCGGCCGTTCCCCTCGGACTCCACAACGCCGAGCGTGCCGGTCTCGGCCACGCCGAAGTTCGCCCCGCTGATGGCGACCCGGGCCGACAGGAACTTGGCGCGCAGGTGGCGGCGGGCGGCCATCGCCACAGCCCGCGGCTCGTCGGTCAGGGCCGGGTCGACGTCGGGCATCTCCCGCAGGAAGATCTCGCGGATCTCTGCGCGGTTGCGGTGGATCGCGGGAACGAGGATGTGGCTCGGGGCGTCGTGGCCGAGCTGGACGATGAGCTCGGCGAGGTCGGTCTCCCACGCGGCGATGCCGGCCTGAGCGAGCGCCTCGTTGAGGCCGATCTCCTGCGTGGCCATGGACTTGACCTTGACGACCTCGTCGGCGCCGGTGGCCTGGACGAGCCGCGTGACGATGGCGTTGGCCTCGACGGCGTCCCGCGCCCAGTGCACGTTGCCACCACGCGTCACCACCTGCTCTTCCAGCTGGACGAGCAGCTCGGGCAGTCGCGCCATCGTCTGCGCTTTTAGCGCGCGTCCGGCGTCGCGCAGCTGCTCCCAGTCGGGCAGCTCCGCAACGACGCGCAGTCGCTTGTCCCGGATGGTGGCGGTGGCGTTGGCGATGTTGCGGCGCAGCTGGGTGTCGCCCAGCGCCCGGCCGGCGGCGACGGGGAAGGTCTCCGTACCGCGGAGGTGGCCGACCCCTCGAGGTGCCGGCGGTCCGGGCATGCCGAGGTGAACCGTGCTCACGCTCGCGCCTGCTGCGGGTCCGCCATGCGGCCCGCTTGCTGGGTGCTCGCGAGGATCTCGGCGAGGTGCACGGCCTGCACGCCAGCGCGCAGCCGGGACAGCCCACCACCGATGTGCATGAGGCAGGAGGAGTCTCCGGCGGTGCAGACCTCGGCCTGCGAGCTCAGGACGTTGTGCATCTTGTCCGCGAGCATCGCGGTGGACGTGGCACTGTTCTTCACTGCGAAGGTCCCGCCGAAGCCGCAGCACGCCTCCGCTGCGGGGAGCTCCACGAGCTCGAGCCCACGCACCTCGCGCAGCAGTCGCAGCGGCTTGTCGCCCACCTGGAGGACCCGCAGCGAGTGGCAGGTGGGGTGGTAGGTCACGCGGTGCGGATAGTAGGCACCGACGTCGCTGACGCCGAGGACATCCACCAGCAGCTCGCTCAGCTCGTACGTGCGCGAGGCGACCTCCTCGGCCTCCCGCGCGAGGCCGTGGTCACCGAAGCGCCGCGCCACAGCTGCGTGCTGGTGCCGCACGCTGCCGACGCAGGAGCCCGAGGGGGCGACGACCACGTCGGCGCCGCCGAAGACTGCGACGCTGTGCCGGACCAGCGGCAGGGCGTCGCGCTGGTAGCCGGTGTTCACGTGCATCTGCCCGCAGCAGGTCTGGCCCCGTGGGAACACCACCTCGTGCCCGAGCCGCTCCAGCAGCGTCACCGTGGCCCGGCCGACATCGGGGTAGAGGGTGTCTGCCAGGCAAGTGATCATGAGAGCGATCCTCATGCCGTCCCCTCTCTGGTGGCCGCTGTCCCGCCGCGGGTGGACGCGGCTGTTGACGAGCGGTTTGGGGCGCTCTACCTTCGCAGCCTAGAACGTTTCAATGCGGTTGGCGAGCACGCGGCCAGCGGGACCGGAGGGGAGTGCATGACCACGTCCGTGGCCGTGACCGCCGCGCAGCGCCGACGGGCGGCACTCGACGCCCTGCGTGCCCAGAGCATCGAGCTGCCCTCATGGGCCTTCGCGAACACCGGTACCCGCTTCAAGGTCTTCGGCGAGGCCGGCACCGCCCGCAATCCTTTCGAGAAGCTCAGTGACGCCGCGCAGGTCCACGCGTTCACCGGCGTCGCTCCTCGCGTCAGCCTGCACATCCCCTGGGATCTCGTCGACGACTTCGGCAAGCTCGGGGCGCACGCGGATGACCTCGGCGTCCGGATCGGAGCCGTCAACAGCAACCTGTTCCAGGACGACGAGTACAAGCTGGGGTCCTTGACACACCCGGACGCCGCCGTGCGCCGGAAGGCGATCGACCACCACGCGCAGTGCGTCGACGTGATGCGAGAGACCGGCTCGACGGACCTCAAGCTGTGGCTGCCGGACGGCATCAACTACGCCGGCCAGGACGACCTGCGGGCGCGACAGGACCGGCTGGCCGAGTCGCTGCAGGAGATCTACGCGCTGCTCGATCCGGGCCACCGGCTGCTCCTGGAGTACAAGTTCTTCGAGCCCTACCTCTACGCCACGGACGTCCCGGACTGGGGCACCTCCTTGCTGCACTGCATGGAGCTCGGAGAGCGGGCGCAGGTGGTGCTCGACACCGGCCACCACGCGCCTGGGACGAACATCGAGTTCATCGTGATGCAGCTCCTGCGTGTGGGACGGCTCGGTGCGTTCGACTTCAACTCGCGCTACTACGCCGACGACGACCTCATCGTCGGCTCGGCCGACCCGTTCCAGCTGTTCCGGATCATGAACGAGATCGTCGGACAGGGCGCGACTGATCCCAGCAGCGGCGTCAACTTCATGCTGGACCAGTGCCACAACATCGAGCCCAAAATCCCCGGCCAGATCCGTTCGGTCCTCAACGTGCAGGAGGCCACCGCCAAGGCGCTGCTCGTCGACCGCGACGCGTTGCGTCTCGCCCAGGGCGCCGGTGACGTGCTGGGCGCGCACGGGGTGCTCATGGACGCCTTCAGCACCGACGTCCGACCGATGCTCAGGGACCTGCGCACCTCACAGGGCCTCGATCCCGACCCGGTCGCGGCCTACGCGCGTTCCGGCTACGCCGAGCGCATCGTCGCCGAGCGCGTCGGCGGGCTCGCGGCGTCCTGGGGCGCCTGAATGCCGACGCCGCATGTGGTCGCCGACCTCATCCGTCGTTCCAACGCATTGGGGGCGGACCCTCGCAACACCAACTATGCCGGGGGCAACACCTCGGCGAAGGGCAGCGAGACGGACCCCGTCACGGGGCAGCCGGTCGAGCTGTGCTGGGTGAAGGGCTCCGGCGGCGACCTTGGCACCCTGGCCGAGTCGGGCTTGGCGGTGCTGCGCCTCGACCGCCTGCGCGCGCTCGTGGACGTCTACCCGGGGGTCGATCGCGAGGACGAGATGGTCGCCGCGTTCGACTTCTGCTTGCACGGTCGCGGCGGTGCGGTGCCGTCCATCGACACCGCCATGCACGGGCTGGTCGATGCGACGCACCTCGATCACCTGCACCCGGACGCCGGTATCGCGCTGGCGACCGCAGCTGACGGGGAAGCCCTCACGAAGGAGTGCTTCGGAGACCGCGTCGCGTGGGTGCCGTGGCGCCGTCCGGGCTTCCAGCTCGGTCTCGACATCGCCGAGATCAAGCGCGCGAACCCGCAGGCGATCGGCGTCGTCCTCGGTGGTCACGGCATCACGGCCTGGGGGGACACCAGCGGGCAGTGCGAGGCGCACTCCCTCGAGATCATCAGCAGCGCCGCACGATTCCTCGAGGAGCGTGGGAGGGCGGATCCGTTCGGGCCGGTCCTGCCCGGTCACGAGCCGCTGCCCGAGCAGGAGCGTCGCGAGCGGGCCGCAGCGCTTGCCCCGCTGATCCGCGGCCTCGCGTCCACGGACCGACCGCAGGTCGGCCACTTCACCGACAGCGAGGTCGTGCTCGACTTCGTCAGCCGGACCGAGCACCCGCGGCTGGCCGAGCTCGGCACGTCCTGCCCCGACCACTTCCTGCGCACCAAGGTCAAGCCGATGGTGCTGGACCTGCCTCCCACGGTGCCGCTCGAGCTGGCCACCGCGCGGCTGAAGGAGCTGCACGCGGCGTACCGCGAGGACTACCGCGGCTACTACGAGCGCAATGCCACGCCAGACAGTCCGGCGATGCGCGGCGCGGACCCCGCCATCGTGCTGGTGCCCGGCGTCGGCATGTTCTCGTTCGGCACGAACAAGCAGACTGCCCGCGTCGCCGGCGAGTTCTACGTCAACGCCATCAACGTGATGCGCGGAGCGGAATCGGTCAGCACCTACGTCCCCATCGACGAGCGGGAGAAGTTCCGCATCGAGTACTGGTCCCTGGAGGAAGCCAAGCTCCAGCGGATGCCACCGCTCAAGCCCCTCGCGACCCGCGTCGCGCTGGTGACCGGTGGCGCATCGGGGATCGGCAAGGCGATCGCCGAGCGGCTTGCCGCGGAGGGCGCCTGCGTCGTCGTGGCGGACCTGGACCTCGGCAAGGCGCAGGAGGCGGCAGCCCGCATCGGCGGCCCCGACGTCGCGGTAGGTGTCGCCGCTGACGTGAGCGACGCGAACGCGGTAGCAGCGGCTTTTCGAGAGGCGGTGCTCGCCTTCGGCGGCGTCGATCTGGTCGTCAACAACGCAGGACTGTCGCTGAGCAAGTCGCTGCTCGAGACCTCAGAGCAGGACTGGGATCTGCAGCACGACGTCATGGCCAAGGGTTCCTTCCTCGTCTCCCGCGAGGCCGCACGCGTGATGATCGAGCAGGGCATGGGCGGCGACATCGTCTACATCTCGAGCAAGAACAGCGTGTTCGCGGGCCCGAACAATGTGGCCTACGGCGCCACGAAGGCCGACCAGGCCCACCAGGTGCGCTTGCTCGCGGCCGAGCTCGGCCCGCACCAGATCCGGGTCAACGGCGTGAACCCCGACGGCGTCGTCCGCGGCTCGGGCATCTTCGCCAGCGGTTGGGGCGCCAGCCGTGCTGCGGTGTACGGCGTGCCCGAGGAGGACCTGGGCCAGTTCTATGCCGAACGCACTCTGCTCAAGCGGGAGGTGCTCCCGGAGCACTGCGCGGCAGCGGTCTTCGCACTCACGGGCGGCGATCTCTCCCGCACCACCGGGCTGCACGTGCCGGTGGACTCCGGCGTGGCCGCAGCGTTCCTCCGCTGAGTCGTTGAGCAGTCACGCCGCCGTCGACCTCGGCGCATCCAGCGGACGCGTCATCGTGGGTCACGTCGACCGCGACGAGCTCGAGCTCCGGGAGGTGCACCGGTTCCGGAACGGCGGGGTGCAGGTCGGCGAAGCGCTGTACTGGGATGTCCTCGGCCTGTGGCGTGAGGTCGTCACCGGACTGTCCGCGGCAGGACGTTCTGCCCGGGCCGAGCGCGGCGCCTCTGTGTCCACCGTCGGAGTCGACAGCTGGGCCATCGACTACGGATTGCTTGGCTCGGACGGCATGCTGTTGGGGAACCCGCGCCACTACCGGGACGCCCGGAGCGCGGGGGTCGCCGAGCACCTCCTCGCTGGGCCCGTCAGCCTCGGCAAGCTGTACCAGAAGAACGGGCTGCAGCACCTGCCCTTCACCACGCTGTACCAGCTCGTCGCGGAGGCACGGGACCCTCTGCTCGCCGCCGCCTCGACGCTGCTGCTCATCCCCGACCTATTCGGTTACTGGCTGAGCGGTCATCGTGGCGCCGAAGCCACCAACGTCTCCACCACCGGCCTCGCTGATGTCCGGACCGGCCGCTGGGATCCCGATCTCGTGGCACTCGCCGGCATCCGTGCGGACCTCCTGCCGGAGGTGCACGAACCGGGCGTCGTGCTTGGTGCACTCCGTCCGCAGCTCCTGGAGCAGACCGGTCTGCCGGCGAGCGTCCGTCTCACGTCGGTCGGCTCACACGACACGGCGTCGGCTGTCGTCGCGGTGCCGGCGCGCGACGAGCGCTTCGCCTACATCGCCTGCGGGACATGGGCATTGGTCGGTGTCGAGCTCGAGCAGCCCCTGCTCACCGAGCAGAGTCGATCCGCCAACTTCACCAACGAGCGCGGCGTCGACGGGCGCGTCCGCTATCTGCGCAACGTAACGGGCTTGTGGGTGCTGAACCAGTGCCTGGCCGAGTGGGAAGGGCAAGGGCGGCCGCAGCAGCTCGAACGGCTGCTGGCCGACGCGGCCGCAGTGCAGTGCGGTCCTGTCGTCGACATCGACGCGCCGGAACTCCTCCCGCCCGGGCCCATGGTGTCCCGCTTGCGGCACGCCACGCAGGACGGCCTGAGCGATGAGCCCGCCGTCATCACCCGCTGCATCCTCGACGGCCTGGCGCGTGCCTTTGCCCTCGCTCTGCGGGACGCCGTGCGGCTGTCCGGCAAGGAGGTCGACGTCGTGCACATGGTCGGGGGCGGAGCCCGCAACGCCCTGCTGTGCCAGCTGACCGCGGACGCCTGCGAGATGCCGGTGCTGGCAGGCCCGGTAGAGGCGACTGCGCTGGGCAACGTGCTCGTGCAGGCTCGGGCGTCGGGGACGGTCACCGGGACCGTGGACGACCTGCGCGCACTGGTCGCTCGCACACATCGCGTCTTGCGGTATGAGCCCCGGGCAGTTCCCATCAGATGACCGGCACCGTCGGGCGGGAGCCCGGTATCGCGCTCGAAGCGCCGAGAGGTGACTGCGGAGCCGAGCAAGCGGATGCGGGGGTCGCTGACCGGCAACGTCGGCTGCCGCTGCCGAATCTGCAGATGATGTTCGAAGTCAACGGACGGCGGAGCCCGTCGTCACGGCGTGACGGCACGGACGGCCGACGCATCACCATCCTGATCCCGTGTCGCGTCCGCCTGCTCGATTCACGGATCGCACGCTCGACCAAGGAGCCAGCATGACTGTCATGAGGCCGCGCGCCCCGCTCGCGGTCGTCCGTGCGTTCGTCGCCCTCGGGGACTCCTTCACGGAGGGGCTGGAGGATGAGGTCGGCGGCAACGGCAGGCACCGTGGCTGGGCAGACCGTGTGGCCGAATCGCTGGCTGCACGGGCCCCCGGCCTGCAGTACGCGAACCTCGCCGTGCGCGGCCGGTTGCTCGATCAGGTCGTTGAGCAGCAGATCCCGAGGGCAGTGTCGCTGCTCGACGAGGCGGGACTGCTGAGCGAGGCCGTCGTCTCCTTCCATGCTGGTGGCAACGACGTCCTTCGACCCGGCAGCAACGTCTCGGACGTAGTGCGACGACACAGGGCCGCCGTGCACACTTTGGCGGAAGCGGGAGTGACGCCCCTGCTGTTCACATGCGTCGAGCGCGCAGGCAATCCGGGCCGCGCCGCAGACGTGGTCGCCAGCAGGTTTCGCGAGTTTAACGAGGGCGTCAGGGCGACCGCAACCCAGCTCGGCACGGCTCTGGCCGACGTGGCGGAGGTCGCCGCCTTGCAGGACCTGCGCCTGCGTCATGCCGACCGCCTGCACCAGAACGCTGAAGGTCACCGCCGAGTGGCAGCTGTCGCGCTTGATGCGGTCAGTCCTTCTGCCGGCCATGAGCAAGGCTGGTGGCTCGAACCCCTCCCGATCGTATCGCGGCGTCCCGTCGCGTCGCTGGCCGCTGACGCGCGATGGGCCGTCGAGCATCTGCTCCCATGGGCTCTGCGACGCCTGCGCGGCGTCAGCCGGGGCGATGGGATACAGGCGAAGCACGACGAGCTCGTCCGACTCTGATCAAGACGTCACGTCGCAAGAACAACCGCAGCTGTCAGGGACTCATCGGAGCGACGATCGGGAGCGTCAGGCGGGAGCCTGAGAGCCGGACCGTACGGGTGGAGGTCGCTGTCGCTGTGCTTGTCGACAGGTTCTGACCAGTGCCGAGGTTCCGTTCGAAGCGCGGGAAGCTGCCGCCCGCGACGACCAGGCGGATGCGGTTGCCGGCGGCGAAGCGGTGCGCGACGGCCCAGAGATGGATCGTGACGGGGCTGGCGCCGTTGTCCTTGGCGGTGCTCAGCCGCACGAACCCGTCGCTCACATTCCTCGAGCGCCCTCGCGAGTCGACCTCACTCAGGCGTACGAAGATGTCGGCGTGCGGGTTGTCGCTGCTGTGGAGCAGGTCGACGACCGGTACGCCGATTGCGTACAGCGGCTCGGTCAGCGGGACGGACGTGAAGCTGACGACGTCCTGTCGTGCTGACAGTTCGGTGTCGTTGCGGTAGCCGCCCAATCGAGGGGACAGCATCGGACCGCCGATGCTGGGTGTGGGGTCTCTCGGGTCGTAGGTGAAGGTGGCCGGTGGCGAGTCGATGCCGGCCGGCTGGTCTCGCAGCGAGCCGTCCGCGTGCGGGTGGAAGGAGCGCTGATCGGCGGGGGGCGGCCAGCTCGGCAGCTCGCGAGACTCCTTGCTCCCGCTCAGCTGGACCCGGACGCCTGGTCGCTTCCTCCCGGTCGCAGCAGGGGCAGGCGCATCCAGGTGCTGAGCGAGCCAGTCGAGGGTCTCGGGGATGACCGTGCGGTAGCCCTGCGCGACGATGCTCTGGTGCGTCCAGGGACCGATCGTCAGCCCGACCTGCACCCCGCGCTCAGCCAGGCGTGCGTACTGCTCCAGCGTCTGGTCCAAGAACAAGTCCTGCCAGCCTGTCTGCAGTAGCACCGGCACCTCGACCTGGTCCAGGGCGGCGCGGAGCTGCGAACCTGACCAATAGGGGTCGGTGACATCACGGTGGGAGACCCACTCCGGGAACCAGGTCTTGCGCCCGTGGGACAGGCCGGCGGAGGCGTCCTGTAGCGGGAGCGTCCGGCTGGCCTGGAGCACCCGCCGGCCGGTCGCCGGCGCGCGCAGCAGTGCGCCGAGCTCGGAAACGTCCTCCTGGTGCGTCACCTGACGGTCCCACGTCAGCCAGGTGTCGACGTTGACGGCACCCCCTGCGTGCACCGCGCGACCCATGTCGTGCGGCGCGCACTGCATGACGCACGTCGCCAAATCCGACGGTGGGTCCATGAGCATGGCCCACTGGGTGAAGGCGAGGTAGGAGCCGCCGAACGTGGCGAAGCGACCCGTGAAGAACGGCTGTCGACGCAACCACTCGACCGTGTCGGCGCCATCGTCGACCTCGCGTGAGAAGGGCACGAACCTGCCGCCTGAACCGAACGTTCCTCGCGTCCGTGCCAGGACGACGTGGTAGCCGTAGCCGGCGAGCAAGCCGCCGAACGCGGCGGTGCCGAGGACGCCGTAGCCGTAGGGACCGCGGATGAGGATCGTGCCGCGGGCAGGGCCGACGGGGGCGAGGTGGTCGGCGAGCAGGACCGACCCGTCGCGCATCACGACAGGCAGGTCGTGGGTGCGTGTGACGTCGTTCTGCGCTCTGGGCAGCTTGAGTGCGCGCAGGAAGAGGGCGTCGAACGCGCGGCGTCGGCGGCTCCGTGGCGAGGCGTGCCGGGTGGAAGTAGCTGCGGTCATAGGGGTCTCCGGTTGCGACGGCGGGCCGGCCGGCCGGCAGGGTGGAGAGCGGGACGCGGTGCGCAGCCTTGCCGCCCGGACGAGGTCGTCCGCGCCTGGTCCGTCATGTCCTCAGCCCGTCACGTCGTGCGGCGTGCAGCCGGCCGGCGACGGTACGGGCAGCGGGCGTTCTCAGACGGCACCCGCTCGCACGATGGCTGAATAGACCGCCGCGCTGGGCTTCGGCGTACGGACGAACGTGTCCCGGTCAACGGCGAACAAGCCGTACTGGACCTGGTAGCCGAAGGTCCACTCGAAGTTGTCGAGGAGGGACCAGTGCAGGTAACCGAGGACCGGCACGCCCTCGTCCATCACCGCACGCAGGCTCCGCAAGGAGGGTGCGAGGAAGTCCGCCCGGGCCGTGTCGTCCGCTGTGCCGACGCCGTGCTCGGTGACCAGCACCGGCACCCCGGCGACCTCGTGGGCGTACCTCACCGCCCCGGCCAAGGACGCCGGCACGAGGACGGTGCCCATGTGGCCCGTCGGCGCTCCCTCGGGAGGAGCCACGATGCCGTTGCCGTCGAAAGGGACCTGCTCGTAGTTCTGCACGCCGATGAAGTCGTCCTCACGAGCCAGCTCCAGCCAGTGCTGGTAGACCTCGGCCCGCTTGCGGTCGCGCACCGAGGCGTCGTCGCCGACCACCACGTCGTCCATGACGGCGAGTGAGAAGCCGACGGGGAGGTCTGCCCGGCGGGCCTTGACCGCAGCGCGGGCGGCGCGATGCCCGGCCGTGATGCCGTCGACGAGCCCCTGGATCTCCTCAGGTGCTACGAGGTAGCCGAGTCGGTAGCCGGGGACGCCCGCAGCCTCGCTCGCCGCCGCGAACACGGTGCGGCCGAACTCCGTCAGCTCCTCAGGAAGGCCAGCCCACTGCAGCAGGTGTGCCAGGTTCGGCTCGTTGACGGTGATGGCGTAGGCGATCCGGTCGCCGAAGCGGCGCATCACCCGGTCGCAGTAGCGGGCGAAGAACTCCGGCGCAGCGCGGTCGAGCCAGCTGCCGCGCTTGGCGAACCAGTGCGGACAGGTGAAGTGGTTGAAGGTCACGACGGGCGCGAGGCCGAGCTGGACGCACCGGTCCACGATGGCCTCGTAGTGGTCAAGCGCCGCGTCGGAGAACTCGCCCTCGACCGGCTCGACGCGGGCCCACTCGACGGAGAACCGGTAGGCGTTGAGGCCCAGACCCTTCGCCAGGTCGATGTCCTCGCTCCACAGCTCCCAGTTGTTGGCGGCCTTCCCAGAAGGCTCGACGAAGATGGTGGGAGTGAGGTTCTCGATGAACCAGTTGTCGCTGCTGACGTTGTCGCCCTCGACCTGGTGGCCGGCATGCGCCACGCCCCACAGGAAATCGACCGGGAACCTGGACTCCATGGGCTCTGCCGTCCGCCGCGCGCTGATGTCGCTGCTCATGCGTTCCTCTGCTCGGTCGTGGAGCTCCTGTGGGTTGCGGTCTGCTGTTGACCGACGTCACGAACGGAGGTCGACGTGACTGTGGACCGGCAGGAACACCCGCGCGCCGGGCGAGAAGCAGGGCCGGCAGAAGCAAGGCGCGTCGGGACGCCCGCCCCGGTTCCCGTCCCCGACTCTCCACGCGCCTGGGGGCCTGGCCGGTGTGGCCAACGGCTGAGAAGTATGTCTGTCACGCTCATTCTGTCGTCGTCGCGCGGACCTGAACGGCTCTGTTGATACGTATCAATTTGCCACCCTCGCGCCGCTGTGTAAAGCGCCACAGCGACGTTCCGGTTGTGGTGTCGCTGGCGTGGGCCGTCGAAGCGCTGTAGAGCTACGCCGGGCTCTGGAGGGACAGTGAAGCCCGCACCCGGGCCACCGTCGACGACCTCGGACTGCGCAGCCAGGTGCCGCCACGCCTGGACGAGACACGTGCGGTTCAGCGAGGCCGCGGGAGACTGCCCACAGACGCCCCAAGCGCGCGCTCATAGCCGCTCACCTGCAGTTTCAGTCCTAGATGGTGTGCTCCCGGACATGGCCTAGTCGCGACGCGCGAGCCCGCGCACCGGCCTGGTTGCAGTTTTGGTTGCAGTTCGCGGCTCACCGCCACCTGACCTACCCCGCCTGAACCGCGCGGCTGAGCGTGAATTGCAGCCTCGACAAGCCTGGACAGTGCCTAGCTCGGCCCGTCGGTTCGGCTGGCAGTGTGGGGGTCAGGGGTTCGAGTCCCCTCAGCTCCACCCGTCTGACCTGGGCCTTCACCTTCTGGTGAGGGCCCTCGTCAGCTTCTACGCACCGCGGAGGGGCATGCCGGCGGCGCGGTACACGTCATCGACGAGGCGCATGGTGAGCACCGCGTCCGCGGGGGTTGTGGGGAACGGCTCGCCACGGAGCACCGCGCCGGCGAAGGCTCGGAGCTGGTACGTGTACGTCGTGTCGCCCTTGACCCGCGTCGAGCTCCTGCGCCCGTCGACCTTCACGGTCAGCCGGTTGTAGTAGTGCGGTGC
>Ga0308175_100000084_pt1 | contig 74668 bp, 64 predicted proteins | sample PhyCR1_3_FD_203893 | JGI IMG/M metagenome (GOLD analysis project Ga0308175, IMG submission 203893) | Soil microbial communities from UC Gill Tract Community Farm, Albany, California, United States - DLSLS.C.R1 | ecosystem: Environmental > Terrestrial > Soil > Agricultural land | place: USA...
CGTGCTCGCCGTGGCTGAGCTGCAGGAGCTTGATGGCATCGCGCCAAGCGAGGGCGCGGTGCGTTCGTATGCTTTGGGAGGGTCACATGACCCGCAGGATCGATATCGAACGAATCAGGAACATCGGGATCATCGCGCACGTCGATGCAGGCAAGACCACGCTCACGGAGCGCGTGCTGTTCCATACAGGGCGCATTCATAAGGTAGGCGAGGTTCATCAAGGCACGACGCGCACGGACAGTCATGCCAGCGAGGTCGCGCACGGCATCACCATCATGGCGGCTGCGGTCACCTGCGATTGGCAGGGACACCGCATCCATCTGATCGATACGCCGGGCCACGTCGACTTCACGCTGGAAGTGGAGCGCTCGTTGCGCGTGCTGGATGGGGCGGTGGTGGTGCTCGATGGTGTTGCCGGCGTGGAGCCACAGACGGAGACCGTGTGGCGACAGGCGGACCGGCATCGCGTGCCGCGCATCGTGTTCGTGAACAAGCTGGATCGGCCGGGCGCCGACTTCGCGCGCTGTCTGCGCGACGTGCGGACCCGGCTGCGTGCCCAGCCGGTGGCGGTGACGATGCCGCTGTACGAGGGCGACGAGCTCGTCGGGGTGGTCGATCTGGTGGGCGGGCGCGAGCTGCGCTGGCACGGCGAGGGGCCGTCGGCGCCGGTGGTGACACCGGCGGTGCTCTCTGACAACTTGAACTTGCAAGCGGCGCGCGAGCTCCTGCTGGAGGCGTGCGCCGAGCACAGCCCGGCCGTGCTCGAGGCGGTCGTGGAGGGCCGCGAGGTGTCGGCGGAGGCGCTGTGGCAGGCGCTGCGCGCGGGGACGCTGAGCGGCCAGCTCGTGCCGGTGCTCGCGGGATCGGCGTATCACCATCGCGGGGTCGAGCCGCTGCTCGATGCCATCGTGGCGCTGCTGCCGTCACCGCGCGAGGCCCGAGCCGAACGAGTCGACTTCAGTCCACCGCACAGCAAGGATCGGAATCACCTCGCGGCGAGGGTCCCCCTCGAGGGGCGAGGTGAGATTGACGGCGGGCTGGTCGCGCTCGGCTTCAAGGTCGTGTTCGACGAGCACGGTCAGCTGACGTTCGTGCGCGTGTATCGCGGCGCGCTCGAGAAGGGCATGACGATCCTGGCATCGCGGGCGGGGAAGAAGCTCCGCGTGGGCCGGCTGGTCCAGCTGATGGCCGATGCGCGCGAGGAGGTCACCCGGCTCGAGGCGGGTGAGATCGGGGCGATCGTCGGCTTGCCGCTGACCGGCGGCGAGACGATCTGCGCGCCCGAGGCGCCGGTCGTGCTCGAGGCGATCACGGCGCCCGAGCCGGTGGTGCGGGTGGCGATCGAGGCGAAGACCTCGGCCGAGCGCGAGAAGCTCGGCGTCGCGCTGGGGCGCATGGTGGCGGCGGATCCGTCGCTGCGATCGAGTCGGACGCCGAGACCGGCCAGACGCTGCTGGCCGGGATGGGACAGCTCCACCTCGAGATCGCTGTGGAGCGGCTCGAGACTGAGCATCGGGTCGCGGTGGCGACGGGCCGGCCGCTGGTCGCGTTCCGCTCGACCTTGCGGCGGACGGTGCGGCGCGAGCTGCGCCACGTCAAGCAGAGCGGCGGCCCCGGCCAGTGGGCGCATGTCGTGCTCGAGGTCGGACCGGCCGAGCGCGGCGCCGGCGTCGTGTTCGAGGATCGCATCCGCGGCGGCGCGATCCCGCGCGAGTACATCCGCGGGGTCGAGGCGGGCGTGCGCGAGGCCGCGGCGAACGGCCTCCTGGGCGGCCACCCGGTGGTCGACGTCCGCGTCGTGCTGGTCGACGGCGCGACGCACCCCAACGACTCGAGCGAGCTGGCGTTCAAGGTGGCCGGGGCTGCCGCGTTCCGCGCGGCTGCCGTCGAGGCGGATCCGTGCGTGCTCGAGCCGGTGATGCGGCTCGAGGTGACGTGTCCGGACGCCGACGTGGGTGCGGTGGTCGGGGACCTCGGGCGCCGCGGCGGCCAGGTGCTCGGGCTCGATGTGCGTGAGGCGGACGGCGACCGGATCGTCCGCGCCGAGGTGCCGCTCGCCCGGAGCTTCGGTTACGCCGGGGCGCTGAGCGGGCTGACCCACGGCCGCGGGCGGTTCACGCTCGAGCCGCTGCGCTACGACGAGGTGCCGGGCGCACGGGCGCGCGCGATGGCGGTGGCGTGAGTTGCAGCGGGCCTGGTGAGCCGATCACCAGGCCCGCTTGGTTTGTACGAAGGAAGTCCGCCACGACGGGTCCCGTATCGGACGACCGGCGAGGGTGCGCGGGTCCACGAGCGGCTGTCGTTGGCGGCGGGTCTACACAGGTCTACCTAGGCCTACCCAAGGGCCAAGGCGAGCTCGACCTGCCCGGCCGCACAAGGGGCTTCCACGGCGTGGTCGTTACTGCCACCGGCGATCACATCGAGCGCCACGTTGAGGTAGGTGACGCCCTCGACAGGGTAGCCAAATGACCCGGCGTGGATGTGACCGTGGAGGTTCAGCGTCGCGCGGCCCTTGCGCTCGTCGAGCAAGCGCCGATCGAGCTGATGGAAGGTCTTGTTCATCCGGTAGTACTTCTCCTCCGGCGTGCCCCGCGTTGCATCTGCGGCCCGGCTGTAGCCGAGCGGGAAATGCGTACACAGCAGCTCGCCCTCTTGAACGAAGAAGATCGTCTGGTCGAACAGCTGCTGGTAGTATGCACGCGCGCGGTGGTCGCGAAGCTTGAAGTCATCGTGGTTGCCCAGGATGAAGACCCGCTCAACCCCGTGCGTGCGCAACAGCTCGAAGATCGACCGCACGGCGGGGACGTCGCGGTCTACGGTGTCGAGTAGCTCGCGCGTGTGGCGACCGTGACCGCCGAGCCCGAACACCAGGTCGCCCAGGAACACGAAACGGCGGATCGGGTGGGCGCGCAGCGCGTCTCGCACGTGGTCGCGGAGCCGCTCGTAGGTGGTCCGCTCGGCGGCGAGGAAGGCCTCCGACGACAGTCGCGCCGCGTTCGTGGCGCCCGAGATCCGCTCCCGCTGGTGAGGGAGAAACCAGTAGATATTGCGGTGCAACACGTGCCAATCGGACGTGAACAGCGTGTCGCCGTGAACGTGGAGCACGCTATCGGGCTCCGGCCAGGAACTCGGCGGCAAACTGGGAGGCGTCCAGATCGCGGACGTTGACCAGGATGCCGCGGCTGCGTTGCAGGAAGGCGTGCACCGTCTCGAGGAACTCGCGATAATCGTCGACCGAGAGAGTCTCCAGCGACAGCGACGTCACCGCGGGGCTGCGGATCGCCGCGATCGCCGGTAGTGCGCCGAACCGGCCTTGCTCCTGGTACTCGAGGTAACGCTTGAGGTCGTGGGTCTCTAGCTGCGCGGGCTCGTAGGGGCGGTTGTTCGCGTAGTAGGTGCGAACCGTCAGCCAGCTGACACCCCGCCGGGCGAGCTCGAGGTAGCTCCACCTGCCGGCGATGCCCTGTGCATAGAAGTCGCCCTCCGAATCGAAGTCCTCGCTCTTCCAGATGCTCGGGCACAGGCTCTCTGCTTCGGGCATGGGCCCGTCCTCGTAGAGCACGATGAACTCGCTGAACAATCTCATATGCATCAGAGCTCCAGCTCGATCTTGCCGTAGACCGGGATATAGTCCAGCTGCCGCTGATCAACGATATTGCGGATCCCGAGGTCCTGGCCGAAGGCGTCCTTGAACGCTTGCTGGATCCGCTTGGTCTGGGCGTTGCTGAGCGGCTTGTCGGTGATGAGCGTGATGTCCAAGTCTCGACCATCGAAGTTCTCGATCGCCTTGCCGAACTTGCTCGCCTTGGCGGGATTCATCGTCGCGCCGGTCACGCGGCTGCCGGTGGCAAAGCCCTTGACGTTGGTGAACCCCTCCTTCGCCAGCGCGTCCTTGATGGTGGTCTGGGCGCGCTTGAAGTCCTCGGCGTTGAAGCCGAAGGGCACGTTGGGGACCTTGAGGTCGCCCTTGGCAAGCTCGGCGATCTCCTTGCTGGACTTGTCGGGGTTCTCCTTCTTGAGCCGCTCGATGAGCTCGGCATTCGACTTCTGGGCCTCGGCCTGCGAGTCGATGTCCTGGAGGGCCTGGCCACGCTGCTTCGGATCCTTTATGCCTCCCGCCGCCTCGATCTGCTTCTCGAGCCCCGCCAGTTCCTTGTCCGAGTATTTCTTTCGCAGGCTCGCCGCCTCGTTCTCGAACGCGGCGGTGTCGGCCTTGCCGAGCAGCGCCTCGGTCTCGGACTCGATCTGCTTGAGGTGCGCTGGATCGATCTTGTCGGCGCCCGCACGGAAGCTCGCGTAGGCCTGCCGGAGGTTCTTGAAGGTTTCAGGGAGCTTGACCACCACGCGCGCGAGGCCGTAGATCGCGATCAGCGTGTTGACGGTGTCCCAGGCCCGAAGGAACGTCTTGCCGCCTTCGGTAGCCGCGATGTCGGAGCGGAACGAGTTGATCGTGATGGTGGCGACCGCCAGGGTGGTGTCGAGGAGAGCGATCGCCCTGGCGAGGCGGGTGCCCTTGGCGGCCAGCCCGGCGCCGCCCGCGGCGAGCAGGCCGATGTCGGCGACCAGGCTCATCTCGCGGCTGAACTGCTCGTGCTTGAACGAGAGCAGGTTCGCAGCCGGCATGTAGAGGTTCTCGCCCTCCTTGGCGTTGGCGAAGTCCTCGTCCATCAAGAACTGCACGCAGATGATCTCGTCCGGATCGAGGATCTGCTCCGTGGTCTTGAGCCCGAACGGCCCGCGGTTCACCCAGTACGCGACGCGTATCTTGCCTTCCTCGGTGTACTCGACGGTCTCGTATACCCCGGTCGACGGAGTTGTCACGGACGCCCGCCCTACCTGGGTACTACCGCGATCGTGCTCTGGTGGCAGACCTCGATGACTCACGCGAACCTCCCATGCTGTGGCCCACGCAGATGATACGCGGGAGCGCGCGGCGAGTTCCCTGACAATTTGGGCACAGACGCGCGGTGAGCTACTCCTATCGCCGCTGCCGATCTCGCAATGCCCGTGTGACCATATTTATCCTGCCGATCGGGTTAATGACCAGCAATCGAATAGCGGGTGATTGTCGCAGGTTAGCGGCTCCAGACGAGCAGGTGCGAAGATGGCTGACCTGGTCGATCTCGCTAGCGCTGCCAGACGAAGGCGTCGTCGCCTGCGTCGAACGAGGCGAGCGGGCGCGTCGGCTCGTTGACGCGCCCGAAGCCGATGCGCAGGAGCAGGCGCTGCGATGGCTCGTTGTCGGGGTCGACCGCGGCCCACAGCTCGGGGATGCCTCGGTCGGCGAGGTAGTGCAAGAGCCAGTGGGTGGCCTCTGATGCGAGGCCCTGCCCCCACCAGCAGGGGCCGAACACGTAGGCGATCTCGCCCCAGTCGCCGTAGGTGGTGGCCTCGAGCCGGCCGATGATCGTGCGATCGGCGCGCAGCATGACGGCGAAGTTCCACCAGCGCTCGCCGGGCCGCGGTGATGCAGGGCCCGCGGCGAGCCGCACGATCCGATCGCACAGCGCCTCCGGCGTGGTCACGTCGGGGCCCCCGATGAACTGCCCGACGTCCGGGTGATCGAGGGCCGCGTGAAGGCCGCGAGCGTGGACGGGTGCGAGCGGCTCGATCACGAGGCGAGGAGTCGTGAACACGTCGACCTCGACGACCGGGCGGCCTCGCGGCCTCAATGAGCGTCGCGGGGGTCGCTGGGAGGCATGGTCTCGACGATGCGCCAGTCGACGACGCTGGACGGCTCGCGCAGGAATTCGTCGGGCTGCGGGTGAGCGAGGGCGTGGCGCAGGACCTCGTCCATGTGCTTGACGCCGATCACGGTGAGCTGCTCGAGGACCGCGTCGGGGACGTCCTTGAGGTCCTTGCGGTTCTCCTCGGGGACGAGGACGGTGGTCACGCCGGCGCGGTGGGCGGCGAGGATCTTCTCCTTGAGGCCGCCGATCGGCAGGACCCGGCCGCGCAGGGTGACCTCGCCGGTCATCGCGATGGTCTGGCGCACCGGGATGCGCAGGAGCGCGCTGGCCATGGCGGTGGCCATGGTGATGCCCGCGCTCGGGCCGTCCTTGGGGATCGCGCCCTCGGGGAAGTGGACGTGGACGTCGATCTTGTTCTGGAAGTCGTTGGACAGGCCGAAGGTGCCGGCGCGCGATCGCAGGTAGCTCATCGCGGCCTGCGCGCTCTCCTGCATGACCTCGCCGAGCTTGCCGGTGAGGGTGAGCTTGCCCTTGCCGGGGACGATCGTGACCTCGGCGGTGAGCAGGTCGCCGCCGAACATGGTGACGGCGAGGCCGTTGGCGAGGCCGATCTCGTCCTCTTTTTCGCGGCGGATCTCGCGGAACTTCTCGACGCCGAGCCAGTGCGGGAGCTTGTCGGCGGTGATCTCGAACATCGCCGCGGCGCGACCGCTCGCGAGCCACTCCTTGGCGATCTTGCGGCACACGGTGGCGATCTCGCGCTCGAGGTTTCGCACGCCGGCTTCCTTGGTGTAGCGGTGGATGATCGTGGTGAGGCCCTCGTCGGTCCAGGTCACGGCGAGGTCCTTGATCCCGTTGGCCTCGGCCTGCTTGGGGATCAGGTACTGCTTGGCGATCGCGAGCTTCTCCCACTCGGTGTAGCCGGGGAGCTCGATGATCTCGAGGCGATCCTGGAGCGGCAGCGGGATCGCGTGCTGCTGGTTCGCCGTCGTGATGAACATGACGTCGGACAGGTCGTAGTCGAGATCGAGGTAGTGATCCTGGAAGTTGTTGTTCTGCTCGGGGTCGAGGACCTCGAGGAGCGCGCTCGCCGGGTCGCCGCGGAAGTCCATCGACATCTTGTCGATCTCGTCGAGCAGGAACACCGGGTTCTGCGAGCCGACCTTCTTGAGCGACTGGATGATCTTACCGGGCAGCGCGCCGATGTAGGTCCGGCGGTGGCCGCGGATCTCGGCCTCGTCGCGCACGCCTCCGAGCGATTGCCGCACGAACTTGCGATCGGTGGCGTGGGCGATCGAGCGCGCGAGCGAGGTCTTGCCGACGCCCGGGGGGCCCACGAGGCAGAGGATCGGGCCCTTCTGGCGCGGCACGAGGGCCTGGACGGCGAGGTACTCGAGGATGCGCTCCTTGACCTTCTTGAGGCCGTAGTGCTCGGCCTCGAGGATGGCCTCGGCCTCGTTGATGTCGTGGCGGTCCTCGGTCTTGTCCTCCCACGGCAGCGCGATCACCCAGTCGAGGTAGTTGCGGACGACCGTCGCCTCGGCGCTCATCGGCGACATCTGCTTGAGCTTCTTGAGCTCCTTGAGGCAGCGGTCCTTGGCCTCGCGGCTCATCTTCTTCTGCTTGATCTTCTGCTCGAGCTCGTTGAGCTCGTTCTTGAACTCGTCGCGCTCGCCGCCCAGCTCCTTCTGGATCGCCTGCATCTGCTCGTTGAGATAGAACTCCTTCTGCTGCTTCTCCATCTGCTTCTTGACCCGGGAGCGCAGCTTCTTCTCGACCTGGCGGATCTCGATCTCGCCCTGCATCAGCTCGCCCAGCCGCTCGAGCCGGCGCGCCGGAGACGGGGTCTCGAGCAGCTCCTGCTTGTCCTTGAGCTTGAGCGCGACGTGCGCGACGATGGTATCGGCGAGCCGGCCGGGCTCCTCGATGGTGCGGACCGAGACCAGCATCTCGGGCGGGATCCGCGTGTTGAGCTTGACGTAGTCCTCGAACACGTCTTGCACCGAGCGGGTCAGCGCCTGGATCTCGACGATGTCGTCGTCGGACTCATCGACGTCCTCGACGTCGCACACGAAGAACGGATCGCTCTGGGCGAAGCCGCGGATCCGGGCCCGCGCGCGGCCCTCGACGAGGACCTTGACCGGCCCCTTGGGGAAGCGCAGGAGCTGGATGATGTGGCCGACCGTGCCGATCGAGAAGATGTCCTCCTCGGCGGGGTCGTCGGTCTTGGCGCGACGCTGGGCCGCGAGCAAGAGCTGCTTGTCGCCGGCCATGGCTTCTTCGAGCGCGGACAGGGACTTCTCGCGGCCGACGAACAGCGGCACAACCATGTGAGGAAACACGATGATGTCGCGCAACGGGAGGAGAGGTAGCCGATATCCGCCGGCGCCCCGATCATCGATTTTCATGAGCTGATACTTTAGGCTGGACGAGGACTTGCGCAACAATTCGCGTGTGATGCGGTAAATTTGCCACGCTTGGAGCGGCAAGATTACCACACTCCCGCAAACGCCAGGATCGAGGGTGCTCGGACAAAGCCCAGCGGCTGTGGGTACCTATGTTGACGTGGGCGTGGGTCACGCGCCTGGCACTGTTTCTGCTTGGTTTTGCCAGGCCCGATGCCCTCGCTGGTGTTTCAGCCACTCGTCGAGGTGTTCCTCCTCGTGGAGCAGCCGCGCCAGCGCCTGTCGCACTGGACGCAGGTGCTGGCACCGCTCGATGGCGTCGAGGCCCCGCCGGTGGCCACGGTCGACGCGTACTACGATCCAACGTCGAACCAGGCGATCTTCGGGCTGCGCTACGACGAGCTCGCGCTTGGGCCGACCCGCCTGAGCTACATCGTCGAGGTGGCGCTCCTGGCGGAGATCGGAATGATCCAGCCGGCCGAGCTCATGGAGGCAGATCGCGGCCGGTTCGTCAGCGAGCGGCTGGCCAAGTGCACGTTGCATGTCGGAGATCAACGCAGGATCGTCAGCGCGCTGGTCGAGCTGGTCCGGCGTGTCCGCAGCAGTGGGCAGAGGTCGACGGCAATCTCATTGGGGATGGAGATGGTGCCGGGTGACCCCGTGGAGCCGATGCTGCTCGCGGCCAAGGGGACGCGCGACCTCGCGCCCTCCGAGCTGCGCGCCGCTCGCGAGCTCGCCGGTGGCGTGGCTCGTCACCCCAACCAGGTGGCCAACCAGGTGGCCAGGCAGGTGGCCTACGACGACGATCTGCCGGAGATCGTGGCGGTTCCCGAGCCCCTGCGGAACCAGCTCGAGACCGCGCGGCACACGCCGCCGGCGCGCCGGCTGGCAGCGGCGTTGCCGCAGGATCGCACGCCCCGGCCGTCGCCGAACGTGGTCGCCCGGCCGAGCGTCCATCGCGCGAGCACGGTCATGATGTCGCCGACCGAGACCGAGGAGCTGCTCGAGGCGGCGTATCCGCGAGAGGATGTCGACGTCCCGACCGAGCCGTACCTGCCGGCGGCAGGCAACGTGGCCGAGCCCGGCACCATCTACGCGCGGTACCTGCGCAGCGAGCAGTGGGTGCCGAGCCGGATCGGCACGCTGTCGCTCAAGGGCGCGGCGCTGATGGCGAGGGCGTTGCCGCGAGTCGAGGATCGCATCGATATCACGCTGGCGTTCGCGAACTATCGCGCGCTGGTCCGCGGCGCGGTCGAGAAGATCTCGACGATGCAGGAGGCCGCGACCAGCGGCACGACGACGTTCAACGTCAACTTCGAGCTCGACGATGGATCGCGCCGGGAGCTCACGGCGCTGCTCACCGCCGCGCGCGCGGCCAAGGTCACGCTCAAGCCGCCGCCCGTGCGCTGCACGCGGCGTTACTCGGTCGCCTGGCCGGTCCGCCTGGGTACGGTGCGCGGGGTGGTGCGCGCCGAGGCGCTCGACGTCTCGACCGGCGGCATGTTCGTGCGGCCGCTGCACGCGCTCACGCTCGACGCGAACGTGACGTTCACCGCGGTGCTCGACGATGGCCTGGCGCCGGTCTCGGGGCGCTCGAAGGTGGTCCGCAACCACAGCGACGACGAGGCCAAGACCGTGGGGCGGCTACCGGGCTACGGGCTCAGCATCGTCGAGATGGCCCAGGAGGATCGCGAGCGATGGTCGGCGTTCCTGTCGCGGATCGAGCGGCGTTCGGAGCGACGCGTGCTCATCGGCGCGGCCCCGGCGCGGCTCGCCGAGCTGCAGAGCGGGCTCGAGGCGGTGGGATATGTCGTTACCGGCAGCTCCGAACCGAGCGCCCTCGCCCGGCTCGCGGGCGCCGAAGCCCACCCCGTGGACGCGGCGCTCATCGATGCCAGCTGGCTGGCCGCCGCGAGCTCGACGCGGGTCGAGCCCCTGTTTGCGGCGCGCAAGGTGCCCTGTGTGACGGTACACGGCGATGCCAAACGGGCACGAATCGCCGTCGATCAGCTGCTTGCTGTGGTGTGATCACGCCCCGAACACGTGGACGATCGTTCACAACGTGGCATTTCAACACGGCGATTGCAATGGTTGGACCACGTAACTGCCGAGCTCCCGGCTAGATGGACGCGGCCACTCGGCTGGCCCCAGATTTGCGAAGATCCTCGTTTAACGGCATTCGCCGGTTCAAGGTCAGTGTTCTATGAAGCCTATCAAATCACTTCTCGTGCTCGCGATCCTCTGTGCGCCGGTCGTCGCGTCGGCGCAGGGCTACTACCGCGGGGGTGGCGCTCCGGAGCCCATCCCCGGGGGCTTCCACAACCGCGTTGGTCACCTGACCCTGGGCGGCAGCATCGGCCTGGGTGGCATGCACGACTCGGGCGGAGACATCACGTGCGACAACTGTGATTTTCAGCCGTTCGCGCTCGAGGTCGACGGCCACATCGGTGGCGTGCTGAGTCCGCGCTTCGCGCTCATGCTCGAGCTCCAGGGCAACTTCCAGACGGTCCATTCGAGTTTCTTCAACGGCGACACGGTCCTGTCGCAGACGGCGGCCATGATTGCCGGGCAGTTCTGGCTCCTGCCTCAGCTGTGGATCAAGGGCGGGCTCGGCGTGGCGGGCCTGCAGAAAGACAACGACAATCTGGTCGTAGACTTCGGCACGGGCGAGGCGCTGATGGGCGCGATCGGCGTCGAGTTGCTCTCGGCCCGGAGGTTCGCGCTCGAGCTGCAGGGCCGCATCATCACGGCGAGTTATCGTAGCTTCGACGACAACGTGACGTCGGGGACGATCGGGATCGGCGTCAACTGGTACTGATCGCCCGCAACACCCCGGGTTGCCTGCGGGGTGCGCCGCAAGCGGGGCAAAACTTAACGAGCCATGAGGTCCCGCACCCCGGGGTTTTCGGAAAGCTTGGGGGATGGTTCGCTCGTTCGAACGCGCGCATGTCGTCATGGCCTCGCTGCTGGTGTTCGCCGGCAGCGCGGCCGCGGATCCGAGGCCGATCACGCTCGGTGAGGCGATCGGGGCGGTCCCCAGGGCGCCCGCTGCAGCGGTGAGCCCGCACGAGGTGGCGGCGGCCGAGGCGCTCGTGGACGCCGCGGGAGCCTGGCCGAGCCCGTCGCTGCACGTCTCGACGAACCGGTTGACCGCGCGCCTGGTGGCCGGCGCGAGCGTGCCGCTGCCGGTGTTCGGGACGGTGGGGGCGGCGCGCCGCCAGGCGGCCGCGGAGGCCGGCGTGGTTCGCGCCGAGGGCGCCGCCACGCTGCGGATGCTGCGCCACCGGGTGGTGCTCGCGTGGATCGCGCTGGCGCGGCTCGACGGCGACGTGGTCGCCAGCTCGATCGCCGCGCAGCAGGCCGCCGAGCTGGGCCTGATCGCGCGGGGCCGCCAGGACGCCGGGGTCGGGGCCGACGTCGATGTCACGACGGCCGGCGCGGCGAAGGCGCGGGCCGATGTCGCCGCGGCCGCGGCGATGCGAGCGCAAGCCGCGGGGTCGGCCGAGCTCGCGGGCGTGCTCGGCTGGCCGATCGAGCAGCCGCTGCGCAGCGCCGGACCGGTGGACACCGGCGCGCCGGCCGAGACCGCCGAGCTGCGCGCCCGCCTCGCGCACCACCCCGAGCGAGTCGCGGCGGCGGCGCGGGTCATGGCGGCTGATGCTTCTGTTGCGCAAATGAGCTCGCTGGCGTGGCCCAGCCTGTCGCTCGAGGCCGAAGTCTCGTACGACGATCCGACCAACGCCGATAAGACCGATGCGCTCATCGGCGTGACGATCGACCTGCCGGTGTTCGCGCGGATCGGCGATCGCGTCCGCGCCGCCCGCGCGACCGAGGCCGCGGCCCGTGCCCGGCTCGCCGTCACGGACACCGAGCTCGGGGCCGAGCTCGCAGCGGCGTTCGAGCGCTGGCAAGCTGCGGTGGCGACGCTCGGCGCGCTCGAGCACGAGGTCATCCCCGCCCAGGAGCGCGCCGCGGCGCTGTCGGCCCAGGCCTACCGCGAGGGCGCGCGTGATCTCGCCTCGGCGCTGCAGGCGGAGCGCGATCTCGCCGCGGTGCGCGCAGAAGTGAACGCGGCGCGAGCGGACGCCGCGGCGGCGTGGGAGGATCTCCAGCTTGCGGCCGGCCCCGATGGAAACTGACGCGCAATCGCTCGATCCTTCGGTCGAACACGCGATCGGTCACGCGGCCGGCACCTCGCGCGAGCGCCCGGATCGGCGCCTGGTCCGGCCGTGCCTGGCGTTGATCTTCCTGAGCCTGAGCCTGAGCGTCGCCGTGGCGTGCAAGCGCGAGGCGGTGGACGCCGGCGGTGACGACAAGCCGGCCCCGGCGGCGGTGACCTGCGAGCCGGCCAAGGCGACGATGATCGAGGACACCGTCGAGGTCACCGGGGTGATCGCGCCCCCGCCGAAGCAGGGCGCGATCGTGAGCTCGCCGATCGCAGGTCGCGTCGGTCAGGTCGCCGTCGAGGAAGGTGACCACGTCGCCGCCGGGGCGCTGCTCGCGGTGATCGAGGATCCGGCGCTGCCGGCGGGCAGCCTCGAGGCCAAGGCGGGCGTCGCGGTCGCGCAGGCCGCGAAGGCATCCGCCGAGCTCGAGCTCGGGCGCCAGCAGCGCCTGGTCGACGCCGGGATCGGCGCGCGCAAGGACCTGGACGACGCCCGCGCGAAGGCGGCGTCGGCGGCCGCGGAGCTCGACGCGGCGAATGCACGGGCCGGGCTGGCGACCAGCCAGCTGGCGCGGCGGGAGCTGCGCGCGCCGCGCGGCGGGGTCGTGCTCCACCTGTGGAAGCGGGTCGGCGAGAGCGTCGATGGCACGACCGCGACCCCGGTCGCCGAGATCGCGGACCTCTCGATCCTCGAGCTCCACGCGCAGGTGGCAACGAGCGCGATGGCCCGGCTCGCCGACAAGCTGCCTGCCACGGTGCGCGTGATCGGCCTGCCCGCGACCCTGCCGGCGAGCGTCGTGCGCGTGGCCCCCGCGGTCGATCCGGCGACGCTGCTCGGCGGCGTGCGCCTCGCGCTCGATCCGAAGGCCGAGGGCATCGCGGGCGTCAAGGTCGGCAGCGCGGCGACCGCGCGCATCGTGATCGCGACGCGGCCGGGGGTGGTCGTCCCCGAGACCGCGCTGCGGCGCTCGACGGTCGGCGCCGACGAGGTGGTCGTGTGCGATGGCAACCTCGCGCGGATCACCGCGGTCACGATCGGCCAGCGCGGCGAGCACGACGTCGAGATCGCCGGCGGACTCAAGCCCGGCGACCGGATCGTCGTGGATCACGTCCTGGGGATCGAAGACGGCCAGGCGCTGACCGCGGCCGGCAAGGCCGACAAGGTCGACAGGAAGCCCGGCGACGAGGACAAGCCTCGGGGCAAGACGGCCGACGGCAAGGACGCTGACGGCGACCAGAAGCCCGACGGCAAGCCCGGCGCGCCGAGGAGCGGGCCCTAGTGCTCGTCCGGCTGCTCCGGCGCTACGCCGCGTTCGTGTGGATCGCGATCCTGTCGCTCGCGGCGCTCGGCGTGCACGCGATTTTCGTGTTGCCGAGCGGGATCTATCCCGAGATGGTGTTCCCGCGGGTGGTCGTCGTCGCGCACGCCGGCCAGATCGCCGCGGATCTCGTGGAGGCGCAGGTGACGCGCCCGCTCGAGCAGGCGCTCGCGGTGGTGCCGGGGGTGCGCTACGTCCGCGCGCGCACGATCCGCGGCGCGGCCGAGCTCTCGCTCCAGCTCACCGACCAGGCCGATCCGCTGCAGGCGCAGTACGCCTGCCAGGCCGCGGTCGATCACGTCGAGCTGCCGAAGGGCACCACGACGATCGTCGAGCGCGTATTGCCGACCTCGGTCCCGGTGATCACCTTCAATCTCAGCATGGCCAGGACCGCCACCCCCGACGCGCGGCGGCTGCGCGACGTCGCCGAGCGCATCGTCCGGCCCGCGCTCGTGCGGGTCCCCGGGGTCGGCGCCGTCGACCTGATCGGCGGCACGCTGCGCGAGGTCGAGCTCGAGATCCACCCCGAGAAGCTCGCGCCGCTGCACGTCACGCCGAGCCAGCTCGCGGCCAAGATCGAGCAGGCGGATCGCGTGGTGGCGGCCGGCCGCGTGCTCGATCAGCACCAGACGCTGCCGGTCGTGCTCGACGCCCAGGCGCAGGATCTCGACCAGCTCCGCGCGCTGCCGATCGCCAGCGGGCCCGAGGGGCCGATCCGGCTGTCGGCGGTCGCCGACGTGCTCGAGGGCGCCGAGGATCCGAGCGTGATCGTGCGCGGCCCGCGCGGCGAGGCGGTCGCGATCGCGGTCGCCCGGTTGCCCGGGGCGAGCACGCTCGAGGTGGTCGACGGCGTGGTGGCGCAGGTCCGCGCCCTCCTGCGCTCGCACGCGCTGCCGGCCGACGTCGAGCTCCGGCCGGTCTACGATCAGGCCGAGCTGGTCGACGAGTCGCTGACCTCGGTGCGCGACGCCATCCTGATCGGGATCGCGCTGTCCTTGATCGTCATCGCGCTCGCGCTCGGTGATGTGCGCGCCGGCCTGGTCGCGGCGATCCCGGTGCCGCTGACCTTGCTGGGGACGTTCGCCGTCATGAGCTGGCTCGGGATCACGCTGAACTTGATGTCGCTCGGCGGCCTGGCGGTCGCGATCGGCCTGGTCGTCGACGACGCGATCGTCGTGACCGAGGGCATCGTGCGGCGCGCCGCGGAGGGTTGCGAGATCGCCGTGGCGATCGAGCTCGGGACCACCGACATGTTCGCCGCGGTGGTCGGCACGACGTTCACCACGGTCGTCGTGTTCGCGCCGCTGGCGCTGCTCACCGGCGTGACCGGCCGGTTCCTCGGCGCGCTGGCCGGGACGCTCGCGATCGCCGTGCTCCTGTCGATGATCATGTCGCTGTCGCTGATCCCGCTGCTCGCGCGGATCCTGCGGCGGCGGCCGGCGCGCGGCGAACACCCGTCGCGTTATGGCGGCGCGATCCGCTGGCTGGTGCGCCACCGCGCCGTCGCGGTCGGCGTGGTGGCCGTGCTGGTCATCGCCGGTGCCCTCGCGCAGCGCAGCCTGGCGACCGGGTTTCTGCCGGCGATGGATGAAGGCACGTTCGTGATCGACTTCTTCATGCCGCCGGGGACCTCGCTCGAGGAGACCGACCGGATCGCGACGACGATCGACGACGTCTTGCGCGCGACCCCCGAGGTCCGCACGTTCACCCGGCGGACCGGGACCGAGCTCGGGCCCGCGACGGCCACGGTGCAGAGCCGCGGCGACATCATGGTGAAGCTGGTCTCGCCGTCCCAGCGCGAGCCGATCCTCGACGTGATCGCGCGGGTCCGCGCCGAGCTCCACGCGCGCATCCCGGAGGCGCGGCTCGAGTACGTCCAGGTCCTGCAGGACGTGCTCGCCGATCTGTCCGGCACCCCGGCGCCGATCGAGCTCAAGCTGCTCGGCGAGGATCGCGACGCGCTCGAGGCCTGGGCAACGCAGGCGGGCGAGCGGCTCGCCAAGCTCGACGAGCTGGTCGACGTGTTCGACGGGCACGAGGGCAAGACGCCGATCTTGCGGTCGCGGATCGAGCCGCTCCAGCTCGCGCGGCTCGGGGTCAGCGTCGAGGACGTCGGCGCCGATCTGTCGGTCGCGCTCACCGGCCGCGAGGTCGCGCAGATCCTGCGGACCGAGCGCGCGATCGGCGTGCGGCTGCGCTACCCGGACGCGATCCGCTGGAACGCCGGCGCGCTGGCGCGCTCGCTCATCGCCTACGGTCCGCGCTGGCTGCCGCTCGACGAGGTCGTCGCGCTGGATCGCCCGATCGCGCCGGCCGTGCTGCGTCGCGACGGCCTGCGCCCCGCGATCGTGATGACCGCCGCGACCAGGACCGGCGATCTGGGCGGCGCCGAGGCCGCGGTGCGCGAGGCGGTGCGCGATCTGCCGCTGCCGCGCGGCGCGGTGCTCGAGATCGGCGGGCAGACCGAGACCGCCAGGCACGCGCAGCGCGAGCTGGTGGTGGTCGCGCTCGCCGCGACGATCCTGGTCTTGCTCGTGCTGATCCTCCAGCTGCGCTCGCTCAGGTTCGCGCTGGTCGTTCTGGCCTCTGCGCCGCTGTCGACCGTGGGCGGGCTGCTCATCCTGGCGGCGACCGGCATCCCGCTCGACGTGTCGTCGCTGACCGGCCTCATCCTCCTGGTCGGCCTGGTGGTGAAGAACGGCATCCTCTTGCTCGAGCACGCGCAGCACCAGCTCGCGGACGGGGCCGATCTCGAGGCCGCGCTCGTCGCGGCGGCCCGCCGCCGGTTGCGCCCGATCCTGATGACCACCGGCGCCACGCTCGCCGGCCTCGCGCCGCTCGCGCTCGGGATCGGCGCCGGCGCCGAGCTCCAGCGTCCCCTGGCCGTCGCCGTGATCGGCGGCCTCACCCTCGCGACGGTCGTCACGCTCGTGGTCACCCCGGGCTTGACCGCGCTGGTCGCGAAGAAACGAGTCATCCCATGAAGATCGTCCTCGTCGAAGACAACCTGCAACTCGCCACCACGATCGCCGAGGGGCTATCGGAGGACGAATACACGGTCGACGTCGTGGGCACCGCGGCCGGCGGCATCGACCGCGGGCTGCGCCGCGACATGGATCTGATGGTGCTCGATCTGGGCCTGCCGGATCGCGACGGGCTCGAGGTGCTGCGCGAGCTGCGCAGCGCGCGGATCAACGTGCCGATCCTCGTGCTCACCGCGCGCGATGCCGTCGAGGCGCGCGTCGCCGCGCTGCACGCCGGCGCCGATGACTACCTGATCAAGCCGTTCGCGTTCGCCGAGCTGGTCGCGCGGATCGCGGCGCTCGCCCGCCGGGCCGCCGGGCCGCGCTGGGCGGCGGTCACCGACATGCCGCTCACGATGCGCGACGATCTGGTGATCGAGTCCGGCGGCCGGACGATCGCGCTGTCGCCGCGCGAGTACGCGCTGTTCGGCTGCCTGCTCCGCCGGCGCGGAGAGGTCGTCGCGCGCGCCGAGATCCTGCGCGACGCGTTCGGCTACGAGTTCGATCCGGGCACCAACGTGATCGACGTCCACCTGAACCACCTGCGCAAGAAGCTGCAGGGCTTCCCGGTCTCGATCGAGACCGTGCGCGGCGCCGGGATCCGGCTCGTGGTGGCGGAATGACCCCGCACGAGACGCTGGGCCGCGGGCTCGGTCGATCGTTCGCGCTCGCGACGGTGATCGGCATGGTCGTGTTCGCCGTGATCCAGGCGCTGGTCATCTACATCACCGAGATCGGCGAGGAGTGTTCGCCCGGCGTGCCCGAGGATCCGCCGGAGGAGATCATCGCGCAATGCGCGATCGCGCTGGTGATCTCGGCGCCGTTCGGCGTGATCCTGTCGCTCATGGTCGGCCGGCGGCTCACGAACCCGACCACGGCCCGGCTCGACGAGGTGATCGAGAGCGCGAAGCGGATGACCGGCGAACGGCTCGACGAGCGGCTGCCGGTCAGCCCCAACGGCGACCCGCTCGATCGGCTCTCGATCGCGCTCAACGACGTGCTCGCGCGGGTCCAGCGCGGCGTCGCGGCGCAGCAGCAGTTCGCCGCGGATGCTTCGCACGAGCTGCGCACCCCGCTCGCCGTGATCTCGGCGAACCTCGAGGTCGCGCGCCGCAAGCCGCGCGACGCCGCCCACTGGGAGCACGTCGCCGATGACACGCTCGCCGAGGTGCACCGCATGCACGTGCTGGTCGACAAGCTGCTCCAGCTGTCGCGCGCGGGCGCCGCCGGCCTGCACCACGAGCGCACCGATCTACGCACCCTCGCGGGCACGGCGGTCGAGCGCGCGACGTCGGTCGGCAAGGACCGCGGGATCACCGTCGAGCTCGCGCCGGGTCGCCCGATCGCGGCCGAGGTCGATCCCGACGCGGTGGGGATCGTGATCGACAACCTGATCCGCAACGCGATCGATCACTCGCCGCCGAACCAGACGGTCACGGTCAGCGTCGGGACCGGCCCCTCGATCGTCGTCGAAGATCGCGGCCCCGGCGTGCCGGACGAGCTACGGACGCGGATCTTCGAGCCGTTCGCGCGCGGCCGGACCACGGATCGCGCGGCGGGCTCGGGGCTCGGCCTCGGGCTCGCGATCTGCCGGCGGATCGTCGATGGCCACGGCGGCAAGATCGGCGTCGAGGACCGCGCCGGGGGTGGCGCGCGCTTCGTCGTCCGGCTGCCGCCGCCGGAATCGCCCCCGGCCTGATCAGCCCTCGGCGACCTTGGACTCTTTGCTGTAGGTGATGAGCGGCGAGCCGTGCTTCTCGATCACGTCCTCGTTGATGATCACCTCGTTCACCGACTGACCGGGGGTGTCGTACATGATGTCGAGCAGCGCGCTCTCGAGGATCGCGCGCAGGCCGCGCGCCCCGCTCTTCTGGAGCGCCGCCATGTTGGCGACCTTGACCAGCGCGCCCTTGCCGAACTTGAGCTTGACGCCGTCCATCTCGAACAGCTTCTGGTACTGCTTGACCAGCGCGTTCTTGGGCTGCGTGAGGATCTGGACCAGTGCCTCCTCGGACAGCTCGTGGAGCGGGGCGATCACCGGCAGGCGGCCGATGAACTCGGGGATCATGCCGTACTTGAGGAGATCCTCGGGCTCGACCTCCTGGATCAGCTCCCACTGGCTGCGCTCGACCTTCTTGTTCATGCCGGCGCCGAAGCCGATCATCTTCTGGCCGATCCGGTTCTCGATGATGTCCTCGAGGCCGGTGAACGCGCCGCCGCAGATGAACAGGATGTTCGTGGTATCGACCTGCAGGAACTCCTGCTGCGGGTGCTTGCGGCCGCCCTTGGGCGGGACCGACGCGGTCGTGCCCTCGATGATCTTGAGCAGCGCCTGCTGCACGCCCTCGCCGGACACGTCGCGGGTGATCGACGGGTTGTCGCTCTTGCGCGCGATCTTGTCGATCTCGTCGATGTAGACGATGCCGCGCTGCGCCCGCTCGATGTCGTGGTCGGCGTTCTGCAGCAGCGAGACAATGATGTTCTCGACGTCCTCGCCGACGTAGCCGGCCTCGGTGAGGTTGGTCGCGTCGGCGATCGCGAACGGCACGTTGAGGATCCGCGCCAACGTCTGGGCGAGCAGGGTCTTGCCCGACCCGGTGGGCCCCAGGAGCAGGATGTTCGACTTCTGCAGCTCGACATCCTCGTCGCTCTGGCCGGTCTGCTTGTGATCGATGCGCTTGTAGTGGTTGTGGACCGCGACCGCCAGGATCTTCTTGGCCCGGTCCTGCCCGATCACGTACTCGTCGAGCACCTTCTTGATCTGCGCCGGCTTGGGGATCGAGCTCGAGCCGTAGCTCTGGTCCTCCTTCTCGATCTCCTCGGCGATGATGTCGTTACACAGGCCGATACACTCGTCGCAAATATAGACGGTGGGGCCGGCGATCAGCTTCTTGACCTCCTTCTGCGCCTTGCCGCAGAACGAGCAGGTCAGGGAAGCTCCGTCACGCTTCTCGATGGGCATCGGTCGGGGTCAGCGTACCGCGCCGTTGCCGCCGGGACCAGTCGACCGGGCGAGAGACGCGGGCGAGGTTGCGGCACCACCCGGTTGGCCCGGCGGCGGAAAAACCCACCGGCCAGGCTCGGCGAGCCCGAACTCGCGCGGCCACATGCGCGGCACCGACGACGCTTCACCAGGTCGCTCCCACCCGCGCACGGGCGTCGCGCCCCGAACGCGCTCGCGGGGACGGCCGCGCTACTTCTTGTCGTCGGGCTTCTTCTTCGCGGTGATCAGGACCTCGTCGATGATCCCGTACTCCTTGGCCTGCGCCGACGACATGAAGTTGTCGCGCTCGGTGTCGTGCTTGATCTTGTCGGCGTTCTGGCCGGTGTGCTTGGCGTACAGCTCGTTGAGCGTGTCGCGCGTCTTCAAGATCTCACGGGCGTGGATGTCGATGTCGGTCGCCTGGCCCTGAAAGCCGGCCAGCGGCTGGTGGATCATCACGCGCGCGTGCGGCAGGGCGTAGCGCTTGCCCTTGGTGCCGGCGGCGAGCAGGAAGCTCCCCATCGACGCCGCTTGCCCCATGCAGATCGTCGCGACGTCGCAGTGCAGGTACTGCATCGTGTCGTAGATCGCCAGGCCCGCCGAGACGTGGCCGCCCGGTGAGTTGATGTAGAGCATGATGTCCTTCTCGGGCTCCTCGGAGTCGAGGAACAGGAGCTGCGCGATCACGACGTTGGCGACGTCATCGTTGATCGGCGTTCCCAGGAAGATGATGCGGTCCTTGAGGAGGCGGGAGAAGATGTCCCAGCCACGCTCGCCGCGGTGAGTCTGCTCGATGACCGTCGGGACCAGATAGTTCAGCATCGGCTTCATGGATTGCGTGAACTGTACGAGCGCGTGGCCGCGGGCGCAACGCGAAGAGCAGCCGGGGCCCGGAGCGGCGCGCCTCACCGTTCGGGTAGGGTTGCGTGTGAGATACGTGAGGTGATCAACCTGTGGTGGGCCGATGCCCAACGAGCAGCGAGCTGCTGGCGCGGCTCAGGGCTTGTGCGCGAGCAACTTGTAGAGAAAGCCGCCCAGGAGGCCAACCAACGGCGGCACGAGCACTCCCGGGATGAGCCGGGCCAGGGTCAACGGCCAGCCCAGAACCGGGGCCTCGTAGGTCAGCATGCGGATCGGGCTGACCAGCGTCTTGGCGGCGATCAGCGTGAGCAACGCCGCCGGCGCCACGCCCTGGCGGAACAGCGTCGCGGCCACCGGAAAGAACACGTACGGTCCACCCGGGATGATCAGCCCCACGACCCAGCCGACCAGGATGCCGCGCGTGCTCGACTCGGCGCCCAGCCAGCGCACCATGGTCGCCGACGGGATCAGCACGTCGACGAGGCCCGCCAGCGCGAAGCCGAGCAGGAGCTCGGGGGCCACGCCGCGGAGCAAGCGCCCGCCGGCCAGGAGGCCCTCGCCGGCCAGCGACGGACGGCGCGCGTAGGCAAAGACCAGCGCGCCGAGGGTCAGCGCGAGCAGGATCCACGTGTTCACGTCCATCATGCGGCGCCTCCTGGGGGGTGGCTTCGCGTCACTCATCGGACGACCTGCAGCCGGCGCAAGGTCAGCGCCGGCGCCGCCTCTGCCGCGGCCGCGCGCGCCTCGACGACCAGGTCGTGGCGCGGCGACAGCCCGCACACCGGATCGGCCGCGGTCGCGTCGCCGGTCAAGAGGAACGCCTGGCAGCGGCAGCCGCCGTGGTCGATCTCGCGCTGGTCGCACGACCGGCAGGGCTCGCTCAGGTAGGCGGTGCCCCGGTACTTCTGGAACGCCTCCGAGTCGTGCCACGCCGACGCCAGCGACTGCGCGCGCAGGTCGGGGAACGCAAGCGGCAGGACGTGCGCGGCGTGGCAGGGCATGGCGCGCCCGTCGGGCGTGACCACGATGTAGCGTTCACCCCAGCCGTTCATGCACGTGCGCGGACGGTCGCCGTGGTAGTCGGGCAACACGAACAGGATCTCCATGCGGCCGCGCAGGCGGGCACGCGCGGCCGCGACCATCGTGCGCGCGGCGTCGAGTTGCGCCAGGCTGGGCATCAGCGCGGCGCGGTTCTGGTAGGCCCAGCCCAGGTACTGCGTGTTGGCCAGCTCGAGCCGCTCCGCGCCCAGCTCCTCGGCCAGCGCGATGATCTGGTCCACCTCGTCGAGGTTCTGCCGGTGCAGGACGACGTTGACGGTCAGCGGCAGCTCCAGCTCGCGCACCCACCTCGCCACCTCCCGCTTGTGCGCGAACGCATCGACGCCGGCGATCGTCGCGGACGAGCCCAGCCGCGCCGCCTGGAACGACAGCTGCAGCGCGCACAGCCCGGCCGCCGCGAGCCCGGCCAGGCGCTCGCGCGTGAGCGGCAGGCCGCTCGTGATGAGGTTCGAGTACAGCTCGAGCTGCGCGGCGCGCGCGACCAGCGCCTCGAGATCATCGCAGAGGAGCGGCTCGCCGCCGGTGAAGTGCACCTGCACCACGCCCAGCTCGCTGGCCTCGCCCAGCACGCGCTGCCAGCCGGCGCCGTCGAGCGCGGCGCGATCTTCCACCTGGGTGGGATTCGAGCAATAGGCGCAGCGCAGCGGGCAGCGGTACGTCAGCTCGGCGACGAGCACATACGGACGCGGGCTCACGCGGTCACCAGGCCGCGGTCGCGCAGCGTGGTCAAGAACTCGAGCACGTCGGCGAGCGGCGCGCCCAGCTCGGCGGCGATGTCACCCGCCGAGCGTCCGTCGCACAGCCGCAGGATGGCGGCCGCCGACGGGTTCAGGACCAGGCCGTGCTCGGGGTAGAGCAGGAGCGTCTCGCCGGTCAACCGGTCGGTGCGCAGACGCGCCTTGCGCGCCAGCTGCGGCCGGCTGTCCGCCGAGACCACCGCGGGCGTCACGCTGCTCCTGGGCTCGCGCCGGCCATCTGCACCGCGTCGAGCAGGTGCCACAGGATCTCGGTCTTGCGCACCAGCGCGGCCACGCAGCGCAGCTGCAGCTCGGCGGTGCGCGCGTGCTCGAGGACGAAGGCGATGGCCTGCTCGGAGTCGCGCCGGCCCTGGGTGACCCGGTTGCGGAAGTAGTCGAGGCCAGCGCGATCGACCCAGGGGTAGTGCTTCTCCCACGCGGCGATCCGCTTGACCATCAGATCGGGCGCGAAGAACTCGGTCAGCGACGACGCCACGGCCTCGACCAGCGAGGCGTCGCGCACGAAGTGCACGTAGGCGTCGCAGGCGAACCGCACGCCCGGCAGCACGTTCTTGCACGCGATCAGCTCGGCGCGATCGAGGCCGACCGCGTCGCCGAGGCGCTGCCAGCGGACCAGGCCACCCTCGTCGCCGTCGGTACCATCGTGATCGTGGATCCGCTGGATCCACATCCGGCGAAACCTCGGATCGTCGGACTTGCTCAGGATGACCGCGTCCTTGATCGGGATGCGCGTCTGGTAGTAGTAGCGGTTCGCCACCCAGCGCTGCAGATCGGCGCGTGTGAGCGTGCCCTCGTGCATGCGGCGGTGGAACGGATGCTCGTCGTGGTAGCGCCGCGCGCCCTCGTCGCGCAGGCGCGCCATGAAGTCGGCGTCGGACAACGGCTCGGCGATCACCCGCATGGGGGTTCCCCGGTCACAGCTCGACCTCGAGCCCGTCGTACGCCACCTCGACCCCCGCGGCGGCCAGCTCGCCCTGCTCGGGCGAACCGGCGCGCAAGATGGGGTTGGTGTTGTTGATGTGGGTCAGGATCTTGCGCCGGCACGGCAGCTCCGCCAGCCAGCGCAGGCTGCCGTCGCTGCCACCGAGCGGCCAGTGCGCCATGTCGCGCGCGCTGCGCGTGGTCAGGCCGAGCGAGGTCAGCTCGTCGTCGCGAAAGAACGTGCCATCGAAGATCAACACCTCGGCGGTGCGCGCTCGCTCGTCGAGCAGCGGGGTGCGCGCGGCGGTGGTGGGAGCGTACATCAGGGCGCGGCCACGCGCGTCGCGCAGCACGAGCGCCAGGTTGTCCTCGGGGGTCGGCGCCGCGAGCCCCTTCATGTGCAGCGGCACCGTGCCGGGGACGGGCACGGCCTCGATCGTGAGCCCGCTCGGCCCGGCCGCGCCGACCAGCGGCACGACCTCGCCCGCGCGCAGCCGGTTCCAGACCAGCTGTCCGGGCCGGCGCTCGAGCGTGCGCGTGAGCGCATTGTGTTCGCGTAGCCCGCGCTCGACCGTCTCGCTCGCGTAGACCACGAGCGGTTGATCCTCGCGCAGGATGAACAGGCCGAGGCACGCGTCGACGTCACCGTTGGTGAGGACGGCGCCGCCGATCGGCGTATCGCGCAGCCGGCGCGGGTGCAAGGCGGGGAAGCCTTCGATCTGCGCGCGCACGTCCGGCGAGACGTTGAGCAGGAACCACTGCTGGCCATCGCCGCTGACCGCCGCCGAGGCCTGCGTACGCGCCTGCAGCGACGCATGCCCGGCACGGACATCCACGCAGTTGGCGCAGCCACAGTTCCATTGCGGCGAGCCACCGCCCGCCGCCGAGCCGAGCACGCGCAGGTACAAGCTAGATCGCCTTCTCGTCGTGCTGCGCCTCGGCCTCCGTCCGAGCGAGCGCGATGGGCGGCGTGTTGCCGCGGCCTCCGAAATCTTCCTGGTAGGAGCCGATCTCGGCATTCATGGATACTTCAGTGAAGCAAGGCTTCTGCCACGTCGTCATTGGGTAACCTCCGATGAGCACGCATGATGCACTCGTGGAGCCATCGGACGCGAGCAGAAAAAGCTGGATAGTGCCTCCGAGATCCGGAGTTTGACATACAGTGTCCCAACGGCTGCAGAGTCAGCGGACAGCGTGGCCCCCCGTATCGGGCGGCGACGCCGAGTCAGCGTAAGACAGATTACCTAAAACCCGCAACCCTGCTGGCGTCGGCGCGATGGCTGACGCATCGCGATGCATCCGCTTTGAACGACAGCATCGCACCACAACGTCGAAGCCCGAGCTGCGCTTGGCACCGTTGTCGTGTTGCGGCGGCGGGCCGGCGCCGCACCGCCGGACAGGACAATCGACGACAGGTGTGTCCTGGCGGGTTATCGCGTAGGCTACGGGCGATGGCTCGCCAACTGCTCACGCTTGAGACAGCGACGGTCTCGTGGCGGGATCGTGTCGCGCTATGGTCGGACGCGCTCGCCGCGGTGTGTGGGCCGCTTCGCACCGAGCCGCTCGGCGCGACGCTCGACGGGACGATGACGTTTGGCCCCATCGGGCGGCTCCAGATCGGCCACATCACCGCCTCGCGTCATCGCGTCGGCCTCACACCGGAGCTGGCGCGCGCCGAACGTCATCCCGTCGCCAAGATCATCGTGCAGACCGCAGGTGCGTCGGTGTACGAGCAGCGCGGCGAGCGCGTGACCCTGACGCCCGGCGATGGGCTGGTCTACGACGTCTCGCAACCCCACGAGATCACCAGCACCGAGACCACCGAGCACTTCGTCGTGATCGTCCCTCACGATCTGGTGGCCGGACGCGGGGTTCGGCTCGACCGGCTGAGCGCACAGCGGTTCTCCGCGCGCACCGGCGTTGGCCGGCTCGCCGCCGATCTGATCCACTCGACCTTCGGCGAGCTGGCGACGATCTCGCCCGCTTGCGAGGACGACCTCGCGGCCTCGCTGCTGAGCCTGATGTTCCTGCCGTTGCCGAACGAGGCGACCCACGCGAGCGAGGCCCTGCGCCACCGGATCGAGAGCTATATCCGCGACCAGATCCGCGACCCCGAGCTGTCGATCGACCAGATCGCGAGTGCGCTGCGGTGCAGCAAGCGGTACCTCCACATGGCGTTCGCGGCGTGCGATCGGTCGATCACGGACCATATCTGGACGACCCGCCTCGACGGTTGCCGCGGCGATCTGGCCCGCCGCTCCGATCTGACGATCTCGGAGATCGCGTTTGCCTGGGGGTTCTCGAGCTCGGCGCACTTCAGCCGGGCGTTTCGCAAGCGGTTCGGGATGACGCCCTCGGCGTTTCGCCACGGCGACCGCGGGCACGCCGGATAGAGCTTCGCTCGCGGTCAACGACCTGTGCACGGCGAGGCAAGCCAGCTGCGTGCGGACCACGGCATGGTTGCGCCCGAGGAGGCCTGCCCATGCCCGTTCACATCCACCCATCCATCGATTCGGGGATCAAGCCCGGCGATAGCAAGTTTGCGGGTGGCACGTTATCGTGTCGCTGCGCGACGCAGCCCGTGAAGGTCGCGATTCACTCGGGGATCGCACACAACCATGCGTGCGGTTGTACGAAGTGCTGGAAACCAGCCGGCGCGAGCTTCTCGATCGTCGCGGTCGTCCCGAGCGACAAGGTGGCCGTGCTCGAGAACGCCGACAAGCTCGCGGTCGTCGATCCGTCGGCGCTGCTCCAGCGCCACGCGTGCAAGGCGTGCGGCGCGCACATGTACGGGCCGGTCGAGAAGGTCCATGCCTTCCAGGGCCTGACGTTCATCCATCCCGAGCTGTTCTCCGAACCGGGCGCCCCGCCACCCCAGTTCGCGGCGTTCGTGTCCTCGGTGATCGAGGCCGGCGTCGACCCGGCGGAGATGCCGGCGATCCGCGCGCGCTTGCGCGAGCTCGGGCTCGAGCCGTACGACTGCCTGAGCCCGGCGCTGATGGACTTCCTCGCCACGTTCGCGGCCAAGGCGAAGGGCGTGCGCGCATGAAGACCCGCGCCGCGATCGCGTTCGAGGTGGGCAAGCCGCTGGTCGTCGACGAGGTCGATCTCGAGGGCCCCAAGGCCGGCGAGGTGCTGATCGAGCTCAAGGCGACCGGCGTGTGCCACACCGATGAGTTCACGCGATCCGGCGCCGACCCCGAAGGCCTGTTTCCGGTGATCTTCGGACACGAAGGCGCCGGTGTGGTCCTCGAGGTCGGACCAGGCGTCACCTCGGTCGCACCCGGCGATCACGTGATCCCGCTCTACACGCCGGAGTGCCGCGCCTGCAAGTCGTGCCTGTCGCGCAAGACGAACCTGTGCACGGCGATCCGCGCCACGCAGGGCAAGGGCGTGATGCCCGACGGGACCAGCCGGTTCTCGTACCAAGGCAAGAAGCTCCACCACTACATGGGCTGCTCGACCTTCGCGAACCACACCGTCCTCCCGGAGATCGCGCTCGCCAAGGTGCGCAAGGACGCCGCGTTCTCGTCGATCTGCTACCTCGGTTGCGGCGTGACCACCGGCGTCGGCGCGGTCCTGTGGACCGCCAAGGTCGAGGCGGGCGCCAACGTGGTGGTGTTCGGGCTCGGCGGCATCGGGCTCAACGTGATCCAGGGCGCGCGCATGGTGGGCGCCGACAAGATCATCGGCGTCGACCTGAACCCCGCGCGCGAAGCCATCGGCCGCCGGTTCGGGATGACCCACTTCGTCAACCCGAAGGAGATCAAGGGCGATCTGGTCGCCCACCTCGTCGAGCTCACCGGAGGCGGCGCCGACTACAGCTTCGAGTGCGTCGGCAACGTCGGGCTGATGCGCCAGGCCCTCGAGTGCTGTCACCGCGGCTGGGGGGTCAGCGTGATCATCGGCGTCGCCGGGGCGGGCCAGGAGATCGCGACGCGGCCGTTCCAGCTCGTCACCGGGCGGGTGTGGAAGGGCTCGGCGTTCGGCGGCGCCCGCGGCCGCAGCGACGTGCCGAGGCTGGTCGACTGGTACATGGACAAGAAGATCGAGATCGACTCGCTGATCACCCACAAGCTGCCGCTCGAGCGGATCAACGAGGCATTCGATCTCATGCACGTCGGCGCGTCGATCCGGACGGTGGTCGAGTTCTGATGGCGGCGGTCACCGTCCGGAGCGAGCAGCGCTGCCACGGCGGGACGATCGGCTTTTACTCCCACGCCTCGACGTCGACCGGCACCGAGATGAAGTTCGCCGTCTACGTGCCGCCCCACGCCGAGGGCGCGCGGTTACCGGTGCTGTATTACCTTGCCGGACTGACGTGCACCGAGGAGACGTTCATGATCAAGGCGGGCGCGCTAGAGCACGCCGCCAGCGCCGGGATCATCCTCGTCACGCTCGATACGAGCCCGCGCGGGATCGAGCTGCCGGGTGACCGGGAACACTGGGACTTTGGCGTCGGCGCGGGGTTCTACGTCGACGCCACCGAGTCACCGTGGGCGCCGCACTACCGGATGTATAGCTACGTGGTCGACGAGCTGCCCGCGATCATCGAGGCGCGGTTTCCGGCCGGCGATCGCCGCGGCATCTTCGGTCACTCGATGGGCGGCCACGGCGCGCTGGTCGTCGCGCTGCGCAACCCGGCGCGCTACCAATCCGTGTCTGCGTTCGCACCGATCGCCAACCCGATGGCCGTGCCGTGGGGCGAGAAGGCGTTCGGCCGCTACCTCGGCCCCGATCGTGCGCGGTGGGAAGCGTACGACGCCAGCGCCTTGCTCCGGCGCGCACCGAGCGGCTGCGAGATCCTCGTCGACCAGGGGCTCGCCGACCAGTTTCTCGACCGGGAGTTACGCCCCGAGACGCTCGAGGCAGCCGCCGGCGCCGCCGGCCAGCGCGTCACCGTGCGCCGCCATTCCGACTACGATCACTCGTACTGGTTCATCCAGACGTTCATCGCCGATCACATCGCCTGGCACCGAGACCGCCTGCGCGGGATCGCTCGATGATCACCGAGCGACCGGTCGAGTGGGATGGCTCAACGTACGGCGATGCCCCACGGCGACCCACCCACCGCGACGTGGCGCGAGACCGAGCCGGTGGCGGTGTCGATGACCGAGACATCCCCCGTCGAGCCGTTGGCGGTATAGAGCCGGTCGCCGCGCGCCGTGATGCCGATGCCCCACGGCCTCGGCCCCACCTCGACGATGGTGTTCTTGACGGTGGGCCCCGCCTCGTCGAGGCCGATGACATGCACGGTCTTGCCGCGGCCGCCGGAGACGTAGAGCGTGTGGCCGTCCGGCGAGAGGACCATGCCCATCGGGCGCACCAGCGCGCCGGCGAGATCGAGCTCGCCGCTGCGCGTGTGGGTCTGCGCGTCGATGAGCGTGAGGGCATGGGTGGTCTCGCAGGTGACGAAGCCGCGCCGACCATCCGCGGTGAACGCGACCGAGCGCGGGCGGCCGCCGGTGGCGATCTGCGCGACCGGCTGACCGGTCTCGATATCGAGGACCGAGACCGAGTTGTCCGCCTCGTTGGTGACGTAGACGACCTTGCCGCCGGGGTGAATGGTGACGCCCTCCGGCTCCTTGCCGACCGGCACCTTCCGGATCACCTGGCCGGCTTCGACGTCGACCAGCGAAGCCTCGGCGGCGTCCTCGTTCGAGACCCAGAGCCGCTTGCCGTCGCTGGTCACGTCGACGACCTCGGGATCCCTCCCGCCCGGGATCTTGCGGAGCAGCTTCAGCGACGCCAGGTCGACGACGCCGATGCCATCGGCGGTCGGGTCGGCGGGCGGCAGCTTGCTCTCGTCGGCACCGGGCCCGGCTTTCGGGAGCCCCGAGAGCGCGACGAACAGCCGCGTGCCGTCGGGCGAGACGCGCAGGCCGCGCGGTCGCTTGCCGACAGGAATCCGCGCGATCACCGAATCGTCGGCGGTGCTGATGACGATGACCACTCCCCCGTCCTCGTCGGAGACGTAGACACGTTCTCCCTTGGGCAGGACCGGGTCTTCCTTGGCCTGGACATGGTCTTCCTTCTTGCTGCAGCCCGCGAGGAGGCCTGCGAGAAGGAATGCGGCGACAAACACGATGGGTCGCATGGGCAAGCTGTAGTACAGTGGAAGCGATTTTGCCAGGCCCGGACTGCCGGAGCGCTCCTCCGAGAAACGATTGGGCCTGGTCACTCCGCACCCTCCGGTACGTGCGTCGGGCGCCGCTCGGACGCTCGCTATACGGTGCCGCGCGCCGTGGTTAAGAAATCCGTACTTCCTGTAGATTGGGGGTTGCCAGTCTGCAACTTCCAGGCGTATCCTCGGCGCCCATTCATCGTCAATTCATCTCCAGCTGTAATGAATGATGATGATCTCCAGGCCCTGATGAATTCCAATGAAGAAGAGAGAGGCTAGCTCATGTGGATAAAGAGCTCTGTCGTGGCAATCATTGCTGTCTTTCTCCCCGTCGCGGCGCATGCGCAGGGTGCGTCGGCCGATGATCCCATGTCGCTCCAGGCCGACGACGGGCAATGGGCCTTGCCGGCAAAGAACTATTCAGCCACTCGCTTCAGCACGCTGAACAAGATCACGCCGGAGAACGTGAAGAACCTGAAGGTCGCCTGGTCGATGTCGACCGGCACCAATCAGGGCCACGAGGGTGCGCCGCTCGTCGTCGGCACGACGATGTACGTGCACAGCTCCTATCCCAACCACGTCTACGCCGTCGATCTGACGAAGGAGGGCGGGACGATCCTGTGGAAGTACACACCGAAGCAGGATGCCCGCGCGGTCCCGGTGGCGTGCTGCGATCTGGTGCACCGTGGGCTGAACTACGCCAAGGGCAAGATCCTCATGATCACGCTCGATGCCCAGGTCATCGCGCTCGACGCGAAGACGGGGAAGGAGCTGTGGAAGGTCAAGAACGGAGATCCCTCCAAGGGCGAGACCATGACCGGCGCCGGCCTGGTGGTGAAGGACAAGTTCATCGTCGGCATCTCGGGCGGCGAGTTCGGCGTCCGAGGCCACGTGACGGCCTACGACATCAACTCCGGCAAGAAGATCTGGCGGGCCTACAGCACGGGGCCGGACGAGGAGCTCCTGCTCGCGGCGGACTTCAACGCGGCCAACCCGCAATATGGCCAAAAGGGTCAGGGCACCAGCACCTGGCAGGGTGACGCCTGGAAGCGTGGTGGCGGCACGACCTGGGGTTGGTACTCCTACGATCCGACGCTGAACCTGTTCTACTACTCGACGGGCAACCCGGGAACCTGGAACGCCGATCAGCGGCCCGGCGACAACAAGTGGTCGATGACGCTCTGGGCGCGCGATCCCGACACCGGCATGGCTCACTGGGGCTACCAGATGACGCCGCACGACTCCTGGGATTACGACGGGGTCAACGAGAGCATCCTCGCGGACCTCACCATCGACGGCAAGAAGGTCCCCGCCCTCGTCCACTTCGATCGCAACGGATTCGCCTACACCGTGAACCGCACCAACGGCACGCTCCTCGTCGCCGAGCCGTTCGTGGCGGTCAACTGGGCCAAGTCGATCGACAAGAAGACGGGCCGGCCCGTCGAGGACTTCTCCAAGCGGACCAAGCAGGGCGTGGTGACCAAGGACATCTGCCCGAACGCCATGGGCGGCAAGGACCAGCAACCCGCCGCGTTCTCGCCGAAGACCGGGCTGTTCTACGTCCCCACGAACAACATGTGCATGGACTACGAGGCCACGGAGGTCAAGTACACCGCGGGTGCACCGTACGTCGGCGCGAACGTGTTGATGAAGGCCGGTCCGGGCGGGCAACTCGGCGAGCTCATCGCCTGGGACGCCACCACGGGCAAGAAGGCGTGGGGCATCAAGGAAAAACAGCCGTGCTGGAGCGGCGTCCTGGCGACCACGACCGACGTGGTGTTCTACGGAACGATGGATGGCTGGTTCAAGGCCATCCACGCCAAGACCGGTAAGCTCCTCTGGAAGCACAAGGTCGGCTCCGGCATCATCGGCGCCCCGATGACCTTCCTCGGGCCCAACAAGAAGCAGTACGTCGCCGTCTACTCCGGCGTCGGAGGTTGGTTCGGGGCGCCGGTCTCGCAGGACCTGCCGTCCAACGATCCGTACGCGGCGCTCGGCGCCGTCGGCCTTGCGTACAAGAACGGCCTCGACAAGGATACGACGAAGGGTGGTATGGTCTACGTCTTCGAGCTGGAGTGAGCTCTGCCTCCCCTTCCCCAAACGGTGACCCGATGACGAGATCTACGATCCTGGCGGGGTGGCTGATCATCGTGCCGGTGCTGCTTGGCGCCTGCACCACCCCTGCGCAGGCCGGTGAGGTGAAGGAGCTCCGGGTCTGCGGCGATCCGAACAACCTGCCGTTCTCGAACGAGAAGCTCGAAGGCATCGAGAACAAGATCGCCGACGTCATCGCGGCGGATCTGGGGATGACGGTCACCTACACCTGGTGGCCGCACCAGCGTGGGCTGGTCAAGCGCGTGCTCAACACCGGACGTTGCGACGTCATGCTCGGCATTCCCAAGGGATACGATGCAGTCCTGTGGAGCAAGCCGTACTATCGCACGGGATACGTCCTTGCCTATCGCAAGGATCGCGGGCTCAAGGTGCGCTCCCTGGACGATCCGCAGCTCAAGAAGCTCAAGATCGGGGTCCAGGTCAATACGCCCCCGCACGATGCCCTCGGGCAGCGGGGCATTGTCGACAACGTCGTCGGCTACCAGCTCATGTTCGATTCCAATTTCCACGCCGAGGATTATCCCGGAAAGCTCGTCGAGGATCTGATCGCCGGTGAGGTCGACGTGGCGCTGGTGTGGGGCCCTATCGCCGGTTACTTCGCGAAGAAGAAGGCCGCGCCCATCGAGATCGTGCTGCTCGAGGATCGACCCGAAAGCGGGAATCGCTTTGCGTTCGACATCTCGATGGGGGTGAAGAAGAGCAACAAGGAGCTCAAGGGAAAGCTGGAAGACGCGCTCGCCCGAAAGCACGACGAGATCAGACACATCCTGGAGGACTTTGGTGTGCCGCTCCTTCCTCCCGCCGAGGAGAAGGCCCACAACAAGAGCGCGCCCTGATTGCCGGCGGACAGAGGTAGGTCATGACACGCTGTTATCTGATTTGCGGGGTGGGCTTCCTTGTCGGGCTCGGCGGGCTCGCGGGGCTCGCCGGATGCAAGGATTCCTCGCACAAGCACAAGACCGCGAAGGCTGCGCCGGTCCCGACCGGGCCTGTCGCCGATAGATCGCTGCAGGGCAATCCCTACGCCAAGAGCGTCGAGGCCGTCCTCGCCGGGCGAAAGATCTACCTCAAGATGGGCTGTTCTGGATGCCACGGTATGGGGGGAGGCGGCGGCATGGGCAAGCCGCTCATCGACGACGAGTGGAAGTTCGGGAGCGACGACCAGACCCTGTTCAAGCTGGTGCGCGGCGAGATTCCGAACCAGACCATGCCGAACGCCATCGGCAAGGCCCTGACCGACGACGAGGTGTGGCAAGTCCTGATCTACGTGCGCTCGATCTATGCGGGTGACGCGAGCAAGATCAACTGGACCGCTCCTCCTCCGGTGTCGGCGGAGATGCTCGCGGCGGTGAGCCAGACGCCGACCGGCGATCCGATCGCCGCCGGCAAGCAGATCTTCATGGCGACATGCACTCCGTGTCACGGACAGGAGGGCAAAGGCGACGGACCGGCCAGCGCTTCCCTCGATCCGAAGCCGAGGAACCTGACCGACCCGGCGATCATGGGGCCGATGGATGAACGTTACATGTTCGAGCTCATCAGCCGCGGCGGGGGCGCCATGGGCAAGTCGCCGCTCATGCCGGCCCAGAACGGCCTGGCGCCGCAGGACATCGACCATGTCATCGCCTACGTGAAGACGCTGTCCAAGTCACCCGCTCGGTGAGCTCGGGACCTAGAGGGCGACCTCGCTGATCTGGATGACCGGACTGGTGTTGGTGTACTTGGGAATGTCGGCGAGGATCTCTGCCTCGTGCGCACCGAACGCCTTCCGGAACGCCGCCTCGGAATCAAACGTCAGGTACCCAACGGCGATGTACGGCGCCGGGGACCCCGCCGCGAAGCCTGCCAGCCCACTCTCGGCCGCGATGGCATGACACTCGGGCGCGCACCGGTCACGCACCATGGGCAGATGGTGGTTTACGTAGTATTTCATGTCGAAGGTGGCATTGGGCGCATTCGGGTACAGGATCGTCACCTTGGTCATAACGTGCTCCGGCTGGAGGTGGACGTAGCTAGTGCGCGTGACTATAGCACGCCGCCACCCCCGGCCGCGCTGTGCGCGAGGGTGCGCTGTTGATCGGCGCGTGACACGACGACCGTCGCACGACGACGGCTGTCGTACTGGTTTTCCACGATCGATGGTTGACGTCTTCGCAGCACCGCGGTCTTGTGGCGCCTGGTGGCCGATACGAGATGCGCTTCGATCGCCGTGGTGCTCGCCATGCTGGTGGCGACCTCCGCACGCGCCGATGATCCGCCGGCGCCTCCACCAACGCCTTCGGTCCCGCCGGCCCCGGCGGCCCCGGCGCCGCCGGAGCCAGACCCGCACGAGTCGCTCATCATCTACGTCATCGGGGCGACGCCGCTGCACGGCTCGCGCCTGCCCAAGGATCACGTTCCGGCGAACGTCCAGACGATCTCGGCAGAGGATCTCGCCGATCACAAGAGCCTCGACCTGTCGGCCTACGCGGGGGAGGCGCTCGGCAGCGTCCACATCAACGACGTGCAGGGCAATCCGCTGCAGTCCGACGTACAGTACCGCGGCTTCCTCGCGTCCCCGCTGCTCGGCGCTCCGCAAGGCCTGTCGATGTACCTCGACGGCGTGCGCCTGAACGAGCCATTCGGCGATACGATCAACTGGGATCTCATCCCCTCGAGCGCGATCCGATCGGTCAACGTGTTCCCCGGATCGAATCCGATCTTCGGTCTCAACACGCTGGGCGGAGCGCTCTCGCTGGAGACCAAGACCGGCTTCTCGAGTCCGGGGGTGGACGCGACGCTGCTGTACGGCTCGTGGGGGCGCAAGCTGGCCCGCGCGAACGCCGGGGTGCACGGCGAGCGGTTCGGGATGTTCGCCGCGGCCGAGGTCTTCGATGAAGACGGCTGGCGCGATCTCTCGCCGACGCGATCGGAGCACGGCTTCGTCTCCGCCTCGTACCAGCACGCGGGCACGACCGCCGATCTCTCGCTGCTCGGCGCCAACACCAGCTTGACCGGGAACGGACCCTTGCCCGAGCAGCTGCTCGCCATCGACCGCACCGCGTTCTTCACCGCACCCGATCGCACCGAGAACCGGCTGATCATGGCGACCCTGCGAGGCGAGCACCCGCTGTCGGCGCACCTCCAGCTGTCCGGCACGAGTTATCTACGCACCAACCGGACGCGGACGGTCAGCGGCGATCAGCGCGACTGGACGGAGTGCATGGCAGCGCCCGGCACGCTGTGCTCGACCGACGATGACGGCAACGAGACCCCCGTCGTCGACAAGGCGGGGACGCCGGTCGCGTTTGACGCGTCCTATGATGCCGCGAACAACCGGACCGACACGCAGCAGACGAGCTACGGGGTCGCCGTGCAGCTCGCCACCGACGCGCCGATCGCCGCGCGCGAGAACCACCTGTTCGTCGGTGCCGAGGCGAGCCAGAGCCGGATCCGGTTCCGCTCGCAGACGACGGTCGGCACGCTCGACGCCGATCGCGTGGTCACCGACGCCGGCTTCGTGGATCCGGCGTCCGCCATCGCGGTCGACAGCACCGTCGATAACTTCGGCGTCTATGCGACCGATACGTTCTCGATCCGCCCCGATCTGTTCGTCACGTTGTCGGGGCGCTTCAACCTGACGCAGCTATCCCTCGACGACCAGATCGGCGACGCGCTGTCCGGCGATCACGCGTTCCACCGGATCAACCCGGCCGCCGGGATCAGCTATCAGCCCCGCCGGTGGCTCGGCGGCTACGCCGGCTACAGCGAGTCCAACCGCGCGCCGACGGCGGTCGAGCTCACGTGCGCGAGCCCGGCCGATCCATGCCGGCTGCCGAACGCCTTCCTCTCGGATCCGCCGCTCGCCCAGGTGGTCGCGCGCACGATCGAGGTCGGCGTGCGCGGCGCGGCGCGGCCATCCGGCCTCACGATCAGCTACGACCTCGCGGCATTCCACACGGTCAATGCCGGCGACATCCTGTTCATCAGCTCGGGGATGGTAGCCAACCAGGGCTACTTCGCGAACGTGGGCGACACCCGCCGCCAGGGCATCGAGGCGGACCTGACGTGCCGTAAGCAGTTCGACGGCGGTACCCGCCTCGATGGCGCCGTGTACTACACGTTTCTCGACGCGACCTTCGAGACGCCGTTCACGGCGCTGAGCGAGACCCACCCCGATGCGGTCGGAGGGCTCATCAACGTCCCGGCGGGCGCACACATACCGTCGGTCCCGCAGCACGTCGTCAAGGTGGCATTGAGTTTCCGGTCGTCGTTTGGGCTGTCCGCCGGCATGAATGTCATTGGCAACAGCGGCCAGTACCTTCGCGGCGATGAGGCGAACCTCCTGGCGCCGGTCCCCGGCTACGTCGTCGTCAACGCACGGGTCGCCTACCGCGTGTGGTCGCACGCGTCGGTCTTCGTCCTGGCCGACAACCTGTTCGACGCCAAGGACTCGACGTTCGGCGTGCTCGGTGACGCCACGGGCGTCCTGGGCCCGACCTACAGTAGCCCGCGGTTCCTGGGCCCCGGCGCCCCCCGCGCGGCGTGGCTGGGCGTCGACCTGAACGACTGAGCGTCGCGTGCGAGCTTCCAGCGGTGTTCGACCTACCCGGTCTCGTTGGCCGGCGGCGAGCATGCGCAACGGCCCGCGTGCTTGGTGTCGAAGGCCGCGCGCTTGCAGCGGACGGCCGGGTACAGCCGCTCGTGCAGCTCCCACAGCGCGATGCGGTTGCTGTCGAAGCGCAGCCGCGCGATCGCCTTGTCGTAGTGCACCCAGCGCAGCTCGTCGTGCTCGCCGGACAGCTCGAGGGTGCGCGCGCCGACGTCGACGGCGAACGTGTGCTCGGGGACGAGCAGGAGATCGTCGGGCCACGCGGGCCAGGCCGCGAACCAGCACGCCGGGAGCATCGCCTTGGCATCGAGCGGCAGGAAGGCGGCGCCCTCCGGGATGCCGGCTTCTTCGCGGGCCTCGCGGCGCGCCGCCTGGTCGACGGTCTCGCCGGCCTCGCCGCCGCCCGACACGAACTGCCAGATGTCGTGGTCGGTGCGGTGCAGCACCGCGACCTCCAGACCCGCGGCGATCCGGCGGTACGGCAGCACGAGGACCTGGAACGGCGCGCGCGACATGGCAGATGAGCTAGCCGCGGTGGATCAGGCCGCGCTCGATCGCGAGCTTCTTGAGGCGCTCCTTCGCCCGCTCGAAGCGCTTGCGGAGCACCGCGGCCCGCGCGTCGAGGTTGTCGTCACCGCCGAGGATCCGCGCGATGTCCTTCCAGGCGAGGCCGCGATCGAGGCGCAGGAGCAGGATCTCGTGCTCTTCTGGATCGAGCTGCTCGCGTAGCACGCGGAACTCGTCCTTTACCTCGGTGCGCTGGATCTCGAGGGTGACGGTGCGAACGACGGCCGCCATCTCCGGAGCGATCGACAGCGGCAGGTTGCGATCGACGCGGCGGCGCGGATCGCGGCGCAGCTGGGCGAGGGCGTTGCGCGCCAGGGCGTAGAGCCACGAGCGCAGCTGGGACTCCCAGCGGAACCGCGGCAGGCCCTTCCAGAGGTCCTCCCCGAGCTCGGCGAACGCCTCGGCGGCGAGGTCGTGGTTGCCGGCCAGCGCGCGCAGGAATCCGAGCAGCTCGACGCCGTAGATCCGCAGCGCGGCGGTCGTCGCCTCGGGGTACGCACCCGCCTCGCAGAGCGTCCGGATCGTTCGCTCGCCGGCGTCACGTTCGGGTGGTTCGGCCACGCCGAGAGTGTAGCGTGGCCGGCGCGGACGGAGCAGGGGCGTGTTCAGGCCGGCCCCGCCGCGTCCTGCGCGACCCCTGCTGGTCCGGGCGCGAGCCGCGCGTCAACTGACCATCAGAGCGCGCCGAGCCCTGTGAGCAGGGTGGCCTTGTCCGCCGAGCTGAGCGCGTTGAACGCCGTGGCCGCCGCGGCGCCCTGACCCGCGTGGGCCTGGATCGCCGCCGTGATCGTCGTTGCGCGGCCATCGTGGAGGAACTTGGTGCGGAACCTGATCCCCCAGAGCGGCGCGGTCCGCATCAGCCGGGTCTGCGCGACGGTGTCGCCGTCGTTGCCGATCAGGTCGCCGAGCGAGCCCATGTCGTGGACCAGGAAGTCCGAGCCCGGGAAGAACTGCATGTTGCCGGGGACGCCATTGGCAGGCACGGCCGGGGTCGTGTACGGGCCGGCGAAATGGCAACCCTGGCAGCCGATCCGGTTGCCGATATCGAACGCCGCCTGCGCGACGACGGGATCGATCGTCGCGGGAGCCGGCGGCGCCAGGAACGTCATGAAGTCCGTGAACAGCTCGACGTCATCCTGGATCGCGGTGAGGCCGCCGGCGCAGCTCCCCACGCCGTCGTCGGTGCCCACCGGGATGCCCGCGCCACCGGGGCCGCGATCATCGCAGCCGGCCGGCTGGGCGATGCCGTTCGGCTTCGACTCGGTCGCAAAGCTCAGGACCGACACACCCTTGATACAATGCTGGGTGGTGATCCCCATCTCGTTGAGATAGGCGTCGGCCGCGAACTGCACCAGGTTGGCGATACCGGCCTTCCAGCCGAAGCGACCCACCCGCGTGCTACCCACTGACTGGGAAGGATCGCCGGGATCCGGCAGCAGGACCTTGACGCGGTTCACGATGCCGCGCACCGCGGCAGGCTCGTTGGCCGCGATGCTGTCGAACACCGAGTCCGGCAACGAGTCGACCAGGCCGAGGCCGAACAGCGGGGTCGTCAGTCGGCCGACGTTGTGTACCGTCGCATCCGTCGGCTCGTGCTCCAGCGGAACCGTGCAGGTCTGGCCACTCGTGCCGGTGAACGTCCCGACGGTGAACAGCTGGCGCAGCGAGCCGCCTTCGTTGGCCAGGTTGTTGAACACGCCGTTCACGAACTTGCCGAACCGCCGCTCGATCTGAACACCGGCGCCACCCGAGGCGCCCTGGGTATGGCAGTTGCCACAGGCCTTCTCGTTGAAGATCGGGCCCAGACCGTCGTCGAGTCCCTCCACGGTGTTGAATGCCGCCTTCGCCGCGGCGAAGTCCGCCGCCGTGATCCCGGCGAGGGCATCCCCGATCAAGGCCTGCTGGGTGCTCGCGGTCGATGCTGGCGCGTCCGCCACATCGGCCCCGCACCCGGCAAGCACACCACCACACGCCGTACTCATGATGAGCGCATTGCGAATCCAATTCATTCGGTTCATCTTGACTGTCTCTCCGGCTACAAATACTCACGCACGACGAGAAGCGTCATGCGCCAGACGCGACGGACCCATCACGATCGGCTGTAAGCGTTTGCCCACATGCGATCACAACGGTCAGCCGATGATCATGCCCGATGAAGACGCCAGTTCACTGTGGCTCGTCATCCGGGCCATAAACCCTAGTCTGTTCACTGATCGATGTCAAATCGATTTACATATCAGTTGCACAATTATAACAGAGCTGCCCATCGCGAGTAGGTTTCGAACAGAGTTTGGTCCTTACATCCAACTGATGTGTGGGGGGATCCCCGACCGGGGATCTTGGCGGCCAGCAGCAAGAACCACTCAGGGTGTCCCCTCGCAGCTCTACACGATCGACGTATATCTCATCGCTTTTGTGCGCAGGCCCACGAGAAACGTGCTCAGTGCTCATTCACCCGGCGAACTGTCACAGCCAGTACGTGCCGGCCGGAAACACGACCGCAGACCAACTCGCCACCGCTCACGAGCGCTCGTGTACGCGGCGACGAATGCCCGGTTGCGCAGCAGCGCCTCGATCCGCGCCCACTTACTCCGCACTGCCACATGCGATCGCAGGCCCCGCCGGGGCGCGTGGCTGGCAGCTGACCAACCCGGTCGGGTTCAGGCCCCCGGGGCCGGTCGGCTTCGGTGCCAGGCCCAACATCGACCCCCGGCCGGGTTCAGGCCCGACTGACTACATCGGCTGCTCGCGCGGTGCTTCGTCGAAGCTGATCTGCGCGCGTACGTCTCCACGGTTGTTGCCGGATACACGACGAGCTGCCACTCGGATTCGGGCGGGCGAGCAGCATCCGCCGGAGGCCGTCCTGGGCGAAGACGCGGCATAGCAGGTCGGCCCACGTAGGGGCGAGCCATGTCCCGCCTCGGGGAACGCGCTGACCTAGCTCTGGCGATCGCGCTCGGATTCCTTTTCCTGGAGGACGCGCCACATGATCTTGCCGGTGGCCGACTTGGGCAACGACTCGGCGATCTCGAAGCTCGCGGGGACCTTGTAGGCCGCCATGTTGTCCCTGGCCCAGCGCACCAGCTGGTCCTCGTCGACGGTGCCGCGGTGCGACGGCCGCAGCACCACCACGGCCTTGACCGCCTCGCCGCGCCGCGGATCCTTGCGGGAGATGATGACCGCCTCCTGGATCGCCGGGTGGCCGTAGAGCATCGCCTCGACCTCGGCGGGCCAGACCTTGTAGCCGCCGACGTTGATCATGCGCTTCAAGCGGTCGACCAGGAAGAAGTAGCCGTCCTCGTCGGTGCGGGCGAGATCGCCGGTGCGGAAGAACCGCTTGCCGTCGATCTCGACGAAGCAGGCGGCGGTGGCCTCGGGGTTGTTCCAGTAGCCCTCGAAGATGCCCGGGCCGTGCGTGACGATCTCGCCGACCTCGCCCGGCGGCAGCTCGACCATCGTGTCGGGATTGACCACCCGCGAGTCGTTGTCGAAGAACGGGATGCCGAGGCACTGCTTCTTGGGCCGATCCGGCGGGTTGGCGTGGGTAGGGGCGATCGTCTCGGTGAGCCCGTAGCCCTCGAGGAAGGTCAGGCCGCACAGATCCTGGAGCTTCTGCGCGATCGCCTCGGGCATCGCCGCGCCGCCGCCGCCGATCCGGCGGATGCTCGACAGATCGTAGCTCGCGAGATCCGGACTCGAGAGCAGATCGACGACCATGGTGGGGACCATCGAGATCGTGGTCACGCGATAGCGCTTGATCAGCTCGGCGGCGACGCCGCGATCCCAGCGCGGCAGGATCACGATCGTCGCGCCCGAGTAGATCGGCGAGTTCATGCTGTTCTGCATGCCGGTGGCGTGGAAGTACGGCAGCACCGCCAGCGTGCATTCGTCCTGGTACATCCGGTTCCACTGCGGCCCCCCGACGGTCGTGAACATCACGCTGCGGTGGCGATGCAGGCAGCCCTTGGGCTGGCCCGTGGTCCCCGAGGTGTACGGCAGGACGCACAGATCGTCGGCGGTGGCGAGGTGCGGGCCCGGCGCGGCCCCGGCGGCGAGCGCGTCGCTCCACAGCGTGAACCCCGGCGTCTTCGGGGCCGGCTGGCGCGGCGCCGCGAGCCAGCCCGGGACCTCGAGGTCGGTCGGCGCCGTCAGGTAGTCGGCGTAACAGGCCACGATGATCTGCGACAGGCCATGACCGAGCAGGGGCTCGACGCGCGACAGCTGATCTTGCGCGCCGATCAGCACCCGGGCCCCGCTGTCGGTCACGATGTGCTCGACTTCCTTGGTGAGCAGCATCGGGTTGATCGGCACGACCATCGCGTCGGCCCGCAGGATCGCGTAGTAGCCGATGACGAACTGCGGCGAGTTCTGCAGGTAGAGCCCCACGCGATCGCCGCGGCGCACGCCACACACCTGCTGCAGGAAGCCGGCGAGCTGCTCGGCCTGGCGGCGGAGCTCGGCGTAGGTGAGGATGCTGTCGTAACAGATGACGCAGGGCCGCTGCGGAAACCGCGTCGCCGACACCTCGGCGTTGAACCACAGCGAGGTCTCGGGGATCGTCAGGCTGCGTGGAACAGGCGGCCAGAATTGCAAGTGTCGAGTTCCCATGGCTTCCTCCGGTGATGCAGTCGCGTGGATGTCGTGAGGCGTTGGCGGCGCGCGCGGTCGGCGCGTTCAGGCTTCCTGCTCCTGCAGGACGCGCCACAGGATCTTGCCGGTGGCCGACTTGGGCAAGGATTCGGCGATCTCGAACGTGCTGGGGACCTTGTAGGCCGCCATGTGGTCCCTCGCCCAGCGCACCAGCTGATCCTCGTCGACGGTGCCGCGGTAGGGCGGCCGCAGCACCACCACGGCCTTGACCGCCTCACCGCGCCGCGGATCCTTGCGCGAGATCACGACGGCCTCCTGGATCGCGGGGTGCGCGTAGAGCGTCGCCTCGACCTCGGCGGGCCAGACCTTGTAGCCGCCGACGTTGATCATGCGCTTCAGGCGGTCGACCAGGAAGAAGTAGCCGTCTTCGTCGGTGCGGCCGAGGTCGCCGGTGCGGAAGAACCGCTGGCCGTCGATCTCGACGAACGCGGCGGCGGTGGCCTCGGGGTTGTTCCAGTAGCCCTCGAAGATGCCCGGGCCGCGACTCACGATCTCGCCGACCTCGCCGGGCGGCAGCTCGGCCAGCGTGCCGGGATCCACCACGCGGGACTCGATATCGAACATCGGGATGCCCAGGCACTGCTTCTTGGGCCGCTGGGGGGGATTGCAGTGGGTCGGGGCGGCGGTCTCGGTGAGGCCGTAGCCCTCGACGAAGGTCAGGCCGCACAGATCCTGGAGCTTCTGCGCGATCGCCTCGGGCATCGCCGCGCCGCCGCCGCACAGCCAGCGGATGCTGGCGAGCTCGTAGCTCGCGAGGTCGGGGCTCGATAACAGATCGACGATCAAGGTGGGCACGGCCGCCAGCGAGGTCACGCGATAGCGCTTGATCAGCTCCGCGGCGACGCCGCGATCCCAGCGCGGCAACAGCACGATGGTCTGGCCGCAGTAGATCGGCGAGTTCATGCTGTTCTGCATGCCGGTGACGTGAAAGAACGGCGTGATCGCCAGCGAGACCTCGTCCTGGGCCAGCTGGGCCCAGTGCGGCACCGCCAGGGTCGTGAACATCACGCTGCGGTGGCGGTGCACGCAGCCCTTGGGCAGGCCCGTGGTCCCCGAGGTGTAGCCCATCAGGCATAGATCGTCGCCGGTCGCGAGGTGCGGCCCCGGCGAGGCACCCGCGGCGAGCGCGTCGCTCCACGACGTGAGCCCCGGCGCGTTCGGCAGCGGCTGCCGCGGCGCCGCGATCCACGCCGGGACCTCGAGATCGGTCCGCGCGGTCAGGTAGTCGGCGTAACAGGCCACGATGAGGTGCGCGAGGCCATGGCCGAGCAGGGGCAGGGCGCGCGACAGCTGGTCCTGCGCGCCGATCAGCACCCGGGCCCCGCTGTCGGTCACGATGTGCTCGACTTCCTTGGTGAGCAGCATCGGGTTGATCGGCACGACCATCGCGTCGGCCCGCAGGATCGCGTAGTAGCCGATGATGAACTGCGGCGAGTTCTGCAGGTAGAGCGCGACGCGATCGCCGCGGCGCACGCCGCAGACCTGCTGCAGGAAGCCGGCGAGCTGCTCGGCCTGGCGGCGGAGCTCGGCGTAGGTGAGGATAGAGTCGTAGAGGTTGATGCATGCCCGCTGCGGAAACCGCGCCGCCGACACCTCGGCGTTGAACCACAGCGAGGTCTCGGGGATCGTCAGGCTGCGCGGGACGTTCGGCCAGAACTGCAGGTGTCGGGTTGCCATGGGTGTCTCCGGGGCTGCATCAACGTGGTAGGTGCGCGAGGAGCGCGTCGATCTGTTCGACCCGCTGGGTCATCTTCAAGCTCGCGTAGCTCGCGCGAGCCGTGGCGAGGAGCGGCCGGGCCTCGGCGGCGCGGGCCTTGCCGATCAGCGCGCGCGCACGCTCGAGCTGGATCCACGCGAGGGTCTCGGCGGCCTCGGGAGGCCTGGCGAACCCGAGCGCGGTCTGGGTCAGATCGAGCGCCTGCGCGAAGTCGCCGTCGTCGTTGGCGGCCATCGCGGCCATCGTCAGCGAGAAGCGATGGCGATCGGAGCCGGGGGTCTTGGCGCCGAACAGCCGCGCGGCGCGCAGCGCGAAGGTGATCGTGGCGGGGTAAGCTTTCTTGTAGTGGTACGCCGCCGCGAGGTTGTACAGGATGCTGGCGACCTCGGCGTCGTCGCCGCTGGCGACCTTGTCCTCGATCGCGAGCGCGGACGTGAGCGCCGCGATCGCTTTATCGTACTGACCGCGGTCGTTGTAGATGATGGCGAGGTTCGAGTCGATGTTGGCGATGATCGTGTTGGTCTCGCCGAGCCGCCGGACGTTGTTCTCGCGCGCGGTCTCGAGCAGCGTGAGCGCCTCGCCGTCCTGGTCGGTGCTGAGCAGCACGGCGGCGAGGTTGACCCGGATCGGGTCGATCCGGTCGTCGTTCGGATCGGCGAGGTGGGCGATGATGCCGGTCGCGCGATCGGCGGCCTCGCGGGCCGCCTGCAGGTGCTCGACCTCGAGCAGCACGGCCGCGTAGCCGGAGTAGAGCTCCGCGACCTCCGGGTCGTCGGGGCCGGCGTACGCGATCTTCTGGGCGATGGCGAACTCGTAGGCCTTGACGCCGTCGTCGATGTGACCGGACCAGATCTTCACCGCACCCTCGACGGCGTAGGTCTGGATCCAGAACGGATCCCCGCGCCCCAGGACCTCGCGGGCGCGCGCCACGAACGTGAGCGCGGTCTCGGCGTCGTGCGCCAGATCGGCGGCGCGGGCCGCCACCGTGTAGGTCCGGCCGGCGAGCCAGGGGGATCGGGTGCGGATCCGATCGGCGTCGGCGAGCGCCGTGCGCAGCCACTCCTTCTGCGGGGCCGGCGGGATCCCGAGGCGGGTGGCGTGCTGGATCAGCAGCGTGAGCGCGGTGCTCGAGATCTGGTCGTCGTCGATCGCGCGCCCGGCGTAGTACGCGTCGGTGAACAGCCTGCGCGTCTCGTCGGGCTTGCCGCCGTCCTCGGCGAGCCAGCCGCGCAGGATCATCATGCCGGCGACGATGCCCGGGTCGCTCCTGGCGGGCGACGCGGTCAGCTTGTCGACCGCGCGGCGCAGCTGGGCGAAGTCGTGATCTTCGGCGCGGTCGAACCCGACGGCGAGCGTCGCCTCGGCCTCGATCAGCGCGGCCTGCTGCTGCGGATCGCTCGGCAAGGCTGGCGACGAGCCGAGGTACGTCTGGTTCCGGCACTGATCGGCCGGCGGCAGCCTGCGGAGGTAGCGCAGCACCTCCATCGGCCTGGCCGGATCGACCCCGGCGAGCGACAGCGCCGCGGTTCGCGCGACGATCGCGAAGCAGGCCTGGCTCCTGGCGACGATGTCGCGCGACCAGTCATGCGCGCGGCCCGCGTCACACGCGGCGCGTGCGGTCTTGCGGAACGCCGTGACGTAGCCGTCCTGGACGGTGTCGGCCTGCGCGGCGATCCGGTCGGCGCCGTGTTGCCGCAAGCGCGCGGGCAGATCGGTCCGCACGGCGGCGAGCTCGGCGGTGCCGGCGGCATCGCACGACGGCCCGGCCTCGCCGTGCATGACCAGGGCCGCGGCGACGCCGGCCACGGCGAGCGCGCCACCGGCGGCGAACCAGCGCGCGCGCCGGCGGACCGGCGGCCGCATCGCGCCCAGCAGCGCGTGCATCGTGGCGAACCGATCGGCGGGATCGACGGACAGCCCGCGCTCGAGCGCGGCGCGCACGCGGGCCGGCACCCTCGGCGCCGGTGGTGGCGCGCGACGCGCCCCTTGCAGGATCGCGAGGTGGAGCTGGGCCAGCGACGAGCCCTCGAACGGCCGCTCGCCCCACAGCGCCTCCCAGGCGGTCACGCAAAACGCGAACTGATCGGCGCGCGCATCGACCGGCGCCCCGGCGAACTGCTCGGGCGCCATGTACGCGGGCGTGCCCATCACCGCGCCGGTCTGGGTCACCGGCGCGCGCAGATCTTCGGCCGACGCGCTCGGCTCGGGCGAGGCGTCCTCCTTCGAGTCGAGCTCGCGGGCGAGCCCGAAATCACCGACGCGCGCGCGGCCGTCGGCCCCGACCAGGACGTTCTCGGGCTTGAAGTCACGGTGCACGAGGCCGGCGTCGTGCGCTGCGGCCAGGCCTTCGCCGGCGGCGATCACCATCGCCAGGATGTCGCGAACGCCGCGCGGGGCCGCGGCGAGCCACGCGCGCAGGGTCGTCCCGGGGACGTACTCCATCACCACGAACGGCCGGCCGTCGAGCTCGCCGACCTCGAACACCGTCACCACGTTCGGGTGGGCGAGCCGGGCCATCGCGACCGCCTCGCGCCGCAGCCGCCGGGCGCCGCCGGCCGCGTGGTGCACCTTGATCGCGACCTCACGGCCGAGCGTCGCGTCGCGCGCGACGTACACCGTGCCCATCCCGCCCTCGCCGAGCACCCGCGTGATCGTGAACCTCCCGACCAGCTCGCTGCCGGTGCCGAGCAGCGCCGGGGCGGGGCCCGACTGCACGACCTTCTTCAGGATCTCGTCGAACGAATCGACGGACTGCTCGGGGGGCGCGGGCGGCCGGCCCGACATGTCGAGCGTGGGCGCTTCGGCAGACGGCGGCTGGTCATCCCACGGGGCTGGCACCAGCGCCAGATTACTTCAGTGCTTCGCGCCTTTCGCGTACGAAACGAGCTTCGCTTCGACTTCGTCCGTCGTGCCGTGGTGCGCGTAGTGGAAGCGCGCGATGCCGGTGCCCGGCTCGAGCTCGAACGTCTGCTCGTCGGGTCCGGTGTAGAACGACAGGGCGTAGCCGGTCTCGACGGCGGTAACCTGCCAGCAGTAGACCATTTCGGCGCTGGGGCAGATCCGCTGGCCGTCGATCACCGGCCAGCTGAACCAGCCTTCCGCGCCGTCGAGCGTGGGCTCCGCGGTCGTCCCGAACAGGAAGTTGTTGCCGCTGCGCAGGATGGTCTTTTCCGTTGCGACGGGGACCTGATCGAAGTCGGCCAGGTCGGTCGGCCACCCCTTGATGCGAAACGCAGTGATCCCGTTGCCGTTCTTGACATCGACGACCTCGGTGACCCACTCGAGCGTCCTGGTGGTCTCCTTGTCGGCGTCGGCGTCGAATCGTTTGACCGTGACGTTGTACGTCCACTTGGCGCCCTTCGCGAGCGGCAGCGGATCGGCGGCGATCATCTCTTGCAGGGTGAGCGGGTGCTTCCTGGGCGGGCTACTGCACGCACCCAGGACCGCCGCCGCGCATGCAAGGCGTGTCGTGAGGTTCATGGACAACAACATCCTACTCTTCCCTGCAGCACTCCGTCCATGCTGGCGACGGCGCTTGGAGGCCTGCCGCTCGGGTGAGCGGTCCCACATGGCGAGACAACGAGATCTCCATGAAAATCCGACAGCCGGCTGATACGGTCGCGCCGATGGCGTTCGCCGACCGACTCCCTATCAAGCTGCCCCGGCTCGATGGCAGCCGCAATCTCCTGCGCGACGCCTGGAACCTCCTGGCCGGTATGCCGGCGGGAAAGGTCGTGTTTTCACGGCTGGTCGGCCGATTTGCCCCGTACACCGGCTCGATCCACGCGACCGTCACCGTGCTGCGGGCCGGCTACGCCGAGGTCCAGATGCCGGACCGCCGGGCGGTGCGCAACCACCTCGACTGCGTGCACGCGATGGCCCTCGCCAACCTGGCGGAGCTCACCGCCAACGTCGCCCTCATGTACTCGCTGCCGGATGACGCGCGCTTCATCGTGAGCGGGATGGACATCGCCTACACCAAGAAGGCCCGCGGGACGATCACCGCCATCAGCGAGCCGCCGATCCCGCGCACGTCGGCCCGGGCCCACTACGACGTCCACGTCACGCTGCGCGACGCCGGTGGCGACGAGGTCGCGCGGGCGATCTTGCACAGCCTGGTCGGGCCGAAACCCGGGTCGGCCGGCGACCACGGGAGCGACGTGAACTGAGCCGGGGTGGCTTGCTCGCGTGGCGGCTGACCCCAGGCATATCAAACACTTGCGGGCGGAGCCAGCCCGGGCGGTGCCCTGCTCGAGCGCGGCTGCCCGCGGCGCCGGTAATCGTCCGTAATCATCCGTTATCGTCCGTAATCGTCACGATCGACCAGCTGGAATAGCATGCAGGCGAACATCCACAGTGTCGATCACAACCGTCGAAATACGCATCCGTGGCACGGTGCAAGGCGTGGGGTTCCGGCCCTGCGTCTGGCGTCTCGCCAACGAGGAGGGGCTCGCCGGAGAGGTGCTGAACGACGGCGCCGGGGTGCTGATCCGGACGGCCGCGAGCGCCGCCCTGCTGTCGCGGTTCCTCGAGCGCCTGCGCCGCGAGGCTCCCCCACTCTCGAAGATCGAATCCATCCACACATCGCCGCTCACGTCGGCGATCGGGTTCGAGGGGTTTCGCATCACCGAGAGCATGCCCGGCGAGAACCGCACGCGGGTGACTCCCGATGCCGCGACGTGCGCGACCTGTACGCGCGAGGTCCTCGATCCGCTGGAGCGGAGATATCACTACCCATTTGCCAACTGCACGCACTGCGGGCCGCGGTTCTCGATCGTCTCTGCAGTCCCCTACGATCGCAGCCGCACGACGATGGCGAGCTTCCCGATGTGCGCCCGTTGTGCGCGGGAGTACGGGGACCCGGCGGACCGTCGCTTTCATGCCCAGGCGATCGCATGCGCGGACTGCGGCCCCCGGATCTGGCTCGAGGTGTTCGGCGGTGAAGCGCCGGCGGGCGATGCGCTCGCGGCCGCCGTGGAGCGCCTGGAGCGGGGCGAGATCGTCGCGATCCGCGGCCTGGGCGGCTTCCACCTGGCGTGTGACGCCGGCAACGGCGAGGCCGTCGCGCGCCTGCGGCATCGCAAGATCCGTGAAGGCAAACCGTTTGCGGTGATGGTCCGTGATCTCGCGATGGCTCGCCGCTACTGCCGGGTGAGTCCGGCGGAGGCGGAGCTGCTCGCGAGCCCGGAGGCCCCCATCGTGCTGCTCGAGCGCGCGGGCGAGCTTGCGCTCCCGGAGAGCATCGCGCCGGGGCTGGACACGCTCGGCCTGATGTTGCCGTACACGCCGCTGCACGTGCTGCTGCTCGAGCGGATCGGCCGGCCCCTGGTGATGACCAGCGGCAACCGGTCGAGCGAGCCGCAGATCACCGATCTCGAGGCGGCCCGGACGAAGCTGCACGGCCTGGCCGACGCCCTGCTCCTGCACGATCGCGAGATCGCCAACAGGATCGATGACTCGGTCGTGCGCTTCATCGGCGGCCGGGCACGCCTGCTGCGCCGGGCGCGTGGCTACGCGCCGAGCGCGATCGCCCTGCCGCCGGGGTTCGAGGACGCTCCCCAGGTGTTCGCCTACGGCGGCGAGCTGAAGTCGGTGTTCTGCCTGGTCCGGGACGGCGCGGCGGTCCTGTCGCAGCACCAGGGTGATCTCGAGGACGAGGAGACCTTCGACGACTACCAGAAGAACCTCGGCCTCTACACGGCCATGTACGAACATCGGCCCGAGGTGCTCGCCGCGGATCTGCATCCAGAGTACCTGTCATCGAAGATCGCCCACGACCACGCGGCCGCCCACGGACTGCCGTTGATCGGCGTCCAGCACCATCACGCCCATATCGCGAGTTGCATGGCCGAGAACGGCCTGCCGATCGATACGCCCCGGGTCCTCGGCGTCGCGATCGACGGGCTCGGGCTGGGCGACGACGGCACGCTGTGGGGCGGGGAGTTCCTGCTGGCCGATTATCGCGCGTACGACCGCGTGGCCGCGTTCAGATCGGTCGCCATGGCGGGCGGCGCGCAGGCGATCCGCGAGCCCTGGCGCAATACCTATTGCCACCTGGCCGCGTCCATCGGGTGGGCGCGGTTCAAGCAGCGGTTCGGCGCGCTCGATCTGGTCCGCCGCCTCGAGGAGCGGCCGCTGGCGAGCATCGATCGGATGCTCGAGCAGCAGATCAACGTGCCGCTCGCCTCGTCGTGCGGCCGGCTGTTCGACGCGGTCGCGGCCGCGGTTGGCCTTTGCCCCGATCGCGCGCTGTTCGAGGGCCAGGGTGCGATGGAGCTCGAGGTCCTCGCGGGGCGCGCTCCGTCCGAGCCCGACGGCGGCGCGCGCTACGTCATGGGCATCGCGGCCGAGCCCGGCAGCCTCTTGCGCTTCGATCCGGAGCCGATGTGGTGGGCGCTCGCCGAAGATCTGGCGCGCGACGTGCCCGCGAGCGTGATCGCGGCGCGGTTCCACGACGGGCTCGCCCGCAGCATCGCCGCCATGGTCGAAACGCTCGCCCGCCAGTCCGGCGACCGCCCGGCGTTCGCGACCGTCGTGCTCTCGGGCGGGTGCTTCCAGAACAAGCGCCTGCTCGAGGCGGTCGTACGCCTCGTCGAGGCCCAGGGACTTTCGTGCTTGTCGCACGGCCGCGTGCCTTCGAACGACGGCGGCCTCGCGCTCGGTCAGGCCGCGATCGCCGCGGCGCGCCATCTCCCACCAGGTTGAGCCAGGAGTGGAAAACATGTGTCTGGGAATTCCAGGTCAAGTCGTGAGCATCACGGACGCCGAGCGCCAGCTGGCCATGGTGGACGTGAGCGGCGTGCAGCGCGAGGTGAACCTCGCGTGCATCGTCAGCCCGGAGCACCCGCTCGCCACCTGCGTCGGTGACTGGGTCCTCGTCCACGTCGGCTTCGCGATGAGCCGGATCGACGAGGCGGAGGCCGCGCTGACGCTCAAGACGCTGGCCGAGCTCGGCGAGCTGCAGGCGGAGACGGCCGCGATGCAGGCGTCTGGCCAGTGAGCGACATGACCGATCATCCGGTGCTCCAGGGGCTCTACCCGTTCCTGCACGGGCACAAGCACGGTCCCGACGCGATGAACCTGGCCCTGCTCGAGTCGGTACGCCAGAAGGTCGTGCACCACCACGACGTCGTCACCGCGTTCTTCGCCGAGCACAGCCGCGCGGTCGTCGCCGCGGCCCACGCGATCGCGGGCGTGTATCGCCGCGGCGGCCGGCTGTACACGATGGGCAACGGCGGCTCGAGCTGCGACGCGGCGCACCTGGCGGTGGAGTTCCTCCACCCGGTCACCACCGGGCGCCCCGCGCTCACGGCGGTCGATCTCACGGCCAACGCCACCATGATGAGCGCCGTCGCCAACGACGTCGGGTTTGGCCACGTGTTCGTCCGCCAGATCACCGCCCAGGGGCGCGCCGGCGACGGGCTCGTCGGGCTGTCGACCAGCGGCAACTCGGAGAACCTGGTCAAGGCGTTCGTCAAGGCCAAGGAGCTCGGCCTCGTGACCATCGCGCTGTCGGGCAAGACCGGCGGACAGCTGACCGCGCTCGGGCTGGATCACTGCCTGATCGTTCCGACCGACAGCATCCATCGCATCCAGGAATGCCACGTCGTCATCTACCACCTGCTGTGGGATCTGGTGCACACGCTCTTGGCGGATGACCGCGCCGATCTCCAGGGCGGGACCGCGAAAGGACCTCCATGAAGTTCGTCGACGAATTCCGCGATCCGGACAAGGCCCAGTTCCTCCTCACGGAGATCCGTGCGCTCGTGGGCCGGATCGAGCGCTGCCGATCGCGGCCGCTCTCCATCATGGAGGTGTGCGGCGGCCACACCCACGCGATCTTCCGCTACGGCATCGAGACCATGCTGCCGGAGGAGATCGAGCTGGTCCATGGCCCCGGCTGTCCGGTGTGCGTGCTGCCGATGGGCCGCGTCGACGACTGCATCACGATCGCCCAGACGCCCGGCACGATCTTCACGACGTTCGGCGACGCCATGCGCGTGCCCGGCTCGAAGCAGAGCCTGCTCCAGGCCAAGGCCGACGGCGCCGACGTGCGCATGGTGTACTCGCCGGCCGACGCGCTCGCGCTGGCGCGCAAGCACCCCGACAAGCAGGTGGTGTTCTTCGGGCTCGGCTTCGAGACCACGATGCCGAGCACCGCGCTCACGGTGCTGCGCGCCGAGGCCGAGCGGATCGACAACTTCTCGCTGTTCTGCAACCACATCACGATCATCCCCACGGTCAAGGCGATCCTCGACTCACCGGACTTCCAGATCGACGGCTTCCTCGGCCCCGGCCACGTGAGCATGGTGATCGGGAACACGCCCTATAACTTCATCGCCGACCACTACCGGCGGCCGATCGTCGTCGCCGGCTTCGAGCCGCTGGACATCCTCCACAGCATCTGGATGGTGCTGAAGCAGCTCGCCGAGGGTCGCGCCGAGGTCGAGAATCAATACAGCCGCATCGTGCCCGAGCACGGCAACCAGGTCGCGCTCGACGCGATCGGCAAGGTGTTCGAGCTGCGGGAGTTCTTCGAGTGGCGCGGGCTCGGCTCGATCGATCACTCGGGCGTACGCATGCGCAAGGAGTATGCGAGGTACGACGCCGAGCGGAAGTTCAAGGTGCTCGACGCCGTCATCGCGGACCCCAAGGCGTGCCAGTGCGGCGAGGTCCTGAAGGGGGTGCTGAAGCCGTGGGGCTGCAAGGTGTTCGGCACCGACTGCACGCCGGAGACCCCGATGGGAGCCTTGATGGTCTCGTCGGAGGGCGCGTGCGCCGCGTACTACCGGTTCGGCGACCTCGAGAAGATCCACCTGAAGCAGGTCGCCGCACGGGCGCCGGAGCGCGCATGACCATGATCGACGAACAACCCCCGCGCGCCGGCAAGCGCCCCGCCACCGTCCAGGGCTCCGCGATCACGCTGGCCCACGGCGGCGGCGGTAAGGCGATGCACGATCTGATCGAGGACGTCTTCCTCGGCTCGTTCGACAACGCCGTGCTGGCCACGCTGGAGGATCAGGCGCGGTTCTCGCTCGCCGACCTGGCCCGGCACGGCGACCGGCTGGCCTTCACGACCGACTCCTACGTCGTCAAGCCGCTGGAGTTTCCCGGCGGCGACATCGGCAAGCTGGCGGTGTGCGGGACGGTCAACGATCTCGCGGTCGGCGGCGCCATCCCGCTGCACCTGAGCTGCGCGGTGATCCTCGAGGAGGGGCTCCCGATCGAGCTGCTGCGCCGGATCATGCGGTCGATGGCGGTCACGGCGCGTGCGGCCGGGGTGCAGATCGTGACCGGCGACACCAAGGTCGTCGAGCGCGGCGCCTGCGACCGGCTGTACATCAACACCGCCGGGATCGGCGTGATCCGCGCCGGGGTCGAGCTCGGCGCAGACCGCGGCCGCCCGGGCGACGTCGTGCTCGTCAATGGCCTCCTGGGCGATCACGGCGCCGCGATCCTCAACGCGCGCGGCGACCTCGCGCTGAGCACGCCGATCGAGAGTGACTGCGCGGCGCTGCACGGCCTGATCGGCGCGCTGCTCGCCGCCGCCCCCGGCACGCGCTTCCTGCGCGACGCCACCCGCGGCGGCGTGGCCACGGTGCTCAACGAGATCGCGCGCGCCTCCCGGGTGGGCATCGAGATCGCGGAGAACCAGACGCCGATCCGATCCGAGGTCAAGGGCTTCTGCGAGATCCTGGGCCTCGATCCGCTCTACCTCGCCAACGAGGGCAAGATCGTCTGCGTCGTGCCGGAGGCCGAGGCGGACGCCGCGCTCGCGGCCATGCGCGCACACCCGCTCGGCGCCGGCGCCGCGGCGATCGGCCGGATGACCAGCAAGCAACCCGGCCGGGTCGTGATGCACACCGGGTTCGGAGGCCGCCGCATCGTCGACATGCTGATCGGCGAGCAGCTGCCGCGCATCTGCTAGTCACCACATCCTCCGTCCTGACCCCAACCATGATCCACGAACCACGAACCAGCGAGCAAACCATGCCGAGCACGAACTCCCGAGCTACCCAACCGGTCGAGGGCACCCTGGTGCGGATCCGCGACGACGGCCGCGTCCTCGAGTTGCCCTACGACGGAGCGATGACCCTCCACGCCGGCTCGTTCTGGTGGGGCACCGCCGTCGGGTTTCGCGCCATGCAGGCCGCCGCACAAGCGCTGTCGACCGACGAGCTGTGGAGCCGCGACCAGCTCTACGTCGTCAGCGCCCACCCGGGGCCGGGCGTGCGCGACTCGATCAACTACATCACGCGCACCGTGGATCGCAACCGCTTCAAGTGCGTGGAGGATGCCGAGTGCGGCGGCCGGTGCCACAGCAGCATGAAGTTCGAGTGGTGGGTGAGCGACGCCACGCGGACGGTGGCGGTCCGGCTGCGCCCCGACTTCGTGCCGGCGTCGTTCTACGAGCTGTCCGATCGGCTCGGGCTGCCCGACACGACCGCGGCCGACAAGCTCGCCTTCGAGATCTTCAAGGTCAACCTGTCGAGCCGGATCTGGAGCGCGCCGCTCGCGGAGAGCTTCCGGGTCGAGGTCAGCAATGCCCCGCTCGCCGTCGGCGAGATCCCCACGCCGGTCCAGGCCGCGAACTACTGGGAACGCACCTACGAGACCGCACGCTGAGGCCGAGGCCACCCATGATCCGCCAGACGCCCCGCGAGATGCCCCCCGAGCGCACGGCGACCGCGCACGTCGACCCGGCGCTCCTGGCCGAGATGGCGCGCAGCCAGCGAGCGACCGCGAGCGTGACCGATCCGCTGGCGCGCATCGGCGGCAAGCTCGCGTTCTACTGCGCGGTGGACCTGCGCGAGCGGCGGGTGACCTCCGCCGCCGCCATGGCGACCGTGTTTCGCGGCTACGAGACGCTGCTCTTGCGGCGCAGCCTGCGAGACGCCGGCCTCGTCAGCTCGACCGCCTCCGGCATCTGCGGCGGGGTGCACGCCACCGCGTCCAGCCTGTGCCTCGAGATGGCGCTCGGCATCTCCCCGCCGCCGCTCAGCATCGTCGTGCGAAACCTCCTCTTGAGCTGTCAGTTCCTCAGCGACAACCCCATGCACCTGTTCGTGCTGTCGGGGCCGGACTACGCCGCGACCACCGTGCGCCGCACCAACCCCGAGATCTGGGCCCGCGCCGAGCAGGCCCGGACGCGCCACGCCGTGCTGCACGGCTACGCCACGGTGGGCGCGGTCATGACCGATCTGGAGCGCCCGACCGGACGCCTGGTCGTCGAAGCCATGACCATGGTCCGGCTGGCGCGCGAGGCCTACGCCGTCCTCGGCGGGAAATATCCGCACTCGGAGTCGTTCATCCCCGGGGGCGTCGCGCTCGCGGTCGAGGCCGACAAGCTCGACGCGTTCGAGCGCAGGCTCCGGCCGTTCATCGACTACGCCAAGCGGTGCATCGCCATCTGGGACGACGTGCTGGCGTTCCTCTGCGAGGTGGAGCCCCGCTACCAGCACGTCGGGGAAGCCCCGGCGACCATGGTCGACTTCGGGCAGTGGGATCACGAGGACCACTACGACGGCCGGTACCAGACCTGCGATGCCTGGGGCGAGCATCGCTGGTCGACGCCCGGCGCGATCATCGACGGTGAGCTCGTGACCACGAAGCTCAGCGAGCTCAATTGCGGGCTGGAGGAGTCCGTCGATCGATCGTACTACGACAGCGCCGACGGCGCGCCGCCGATCCCCGGCGATCCGCTCGGCAATCCGATCAGCGCGTTGCACCCGTGGAATCGCAAGGTCACGCCCAACCCCGCCAAGACCGGCAGCGAGCCGCCGTATAGCTGGGCCAGCGCGACCACGTGGCGGCGGCGGGCGTTCGAGGTCGGCGCCTATGCGCGAATCTATATTTCGGCCCTCGGGCGCAAGCTCCCCGCCGGCCGCTTCCTTGCGTCCACCGGCAAGAGCCTCGTGCTGGACTTGCCGGCGGGCGAGCTCGCGGCCCTGCGCGCCGAGTGGAAGGTGCCCGCGCGCTGGAACGCCTTCGAGCGCATCCGCGCCCGCGCCTACTCGGTGGCGTTCAGCCTCCTGGTGACCCTCGAGAATTGCCAGCGCGCCAGGGATCTCCTGCGCCGCGGCGAGCGCCGGCTGGCGACGCCGTTCGACATCCCACCCGCCGGACAGCTCGTGGGCGCCGGCTTCTGCGGGGCCGGCCGCGGCTTCCTCGCCCACTGGGCCGTGATCCAGGACGGCGTTTTGGCCAACTATCAGATCGTCGTGCCCTCACGGATCAACGCCGGGCCGCGCACGCCGTGGGGCGAGCTGGGCGCGTGCGAGCAGGCGATGCTGAACACGCCCATCGTCGAGAGCCGGTCGTCCGGCGCCGACCACGCCGACGAGTACGAGGGGATCGACCTCGTGCGCACCATCCAGAGCTTCGATCCATGCACGGCCTCGAGCGCGCACTTCCTGGTCAACGGCCAGGGGCCCTGGCGACCGCGCGTCGTGACGACGGACGGATCATGACGGACTCCCGGGTGAGCGCGCGCGCTCCCGAGCGCTCAGGCGGGCGAGCAGTGCGCCTCCACGAGCGCGCGCAGCCGCATCCGGGACAGCGTTCCGGTGAGGCGGGCGGCGACCACGCCGTCGCGGAACAGCCGCAGATCCGGGATCCCGCTGACCTCGAAGCGCGTGGCCAGCGCCGGATGCGCCTCGATGTCCACCTTGGCCACCACGAGCCTGCCGCCCTGCTCGTCCGCCAGGGCCTCGAGGACCGGCGCGAACGCCAGGCACGGCCGGCACCACTCGGCCCAGAAATCGACCAGCACCGGCACGCTCGCCGAGCGGGTGATGACCTGTGCATCGAAATCGAACACATCGAACACCCGTGGATCGGCGGAATGCATTGGACGCATTCTAACCCTGCAATTGACCCGGAGAGGAACCCACCATCATGCTGCTCATGAAACCGTTCTGCCAGACCTGTCACAAGACGCTGTCCCCCACCGCGGATGACGTCTACATCTGTGGCTTCGAGCGCACCGTCTGCCACGACTGCGCCAAGCAGGCCGGCGGCACCTGCACCGGCTGCGGTGGCAAGCTCCAGCTACGACCATCGCGGCACATGCGCATGGACGTCACGTGCCGCCAGTGCAAGGCGGCGATCGCCCGAAACGATCCGGCCGAGATCTGTTCGTACGAGAACACGTACTGTCCAGCGTGCGCCAAGGCGGCCAATCACGTCTGCCCGGCGTGCCACGGCAAGCTGCAGGTCCGGCCGATCCCCGAGGCCCATCCTCACCACCCGTAGCCGGTTCGCGGCGTCGTTGCTCGCCGGCTCACCCGATCATCGCGAGGGTTTCCGTGGCGCTTTATCCTCTGGATTACAAGATCCCCCTCATCGACGCCGGGCAATACGAGCGTGCCTACGGCCACGTGCCCCATGACCCGGCCGATCCCCGCTCGGCAGAACCCCTGGTCCTCCTGGATACGGTCGAGGTGGCGTACTGTTCCCATCACGCGCGGACCGACGGTGGCAACTGGCCGTACCATCGCCCGCTCGCGGGCAGCCGCAAGGACACCTGGCTGCGTGAAGGCGCGGCGGCCAGCCTCGTGCGGGCGAACCACAGGCTGCGCCGCTTCGGGTTCGAGCTGTTCGTGCTCGACGGCTACCGGACGGTCGCCTGCCAGCAGGCGCTCTACGACTTCTACTTCGCGCAGGGGCGAGCGACGCTCGACCACCCGACCGACGAGGCGTGCCGGGCGCATGCGCTGAAGTTCGTGCGGGACACGTCCCGCTTCAGCCCCACGAGCTCGGCCGCCTGGCCGGCGCACTCCACCGGGGGCGCCGTGGATCTGACGCTTCGCTCGCTCGAGACCGGAGAGCTCGTCGACATGGGATCGCGGTTCGAGGACATGACCGCGGCCGGCCACAACGATCATTACGAGCGCAAGCTCCTGGCCGGCGAGATCCGCGACGACGATCCGCGGCTCTGGCACCGGCGCCTGGCCCACTGGGCGCTGGACGGCGAGGGCTGGGCCAACTCACCCTGGGTGTTCTGGCACTACGACCTCGGCAATCAGCTGTACATCCAGATGCGCCGCGCCCTCCGCGGCACGGCTCCCGCCGCCGCCTGGTACGGCTACATCGAGCCGCCGCCGGTCAGCGCTGCGTGATCCGGTCGGCCAGGACGGCAATGCGCGTCTGATAGTCGGCTCCCAGACCCCTCCACCGGCCTTCCTCGGCCGCGCCCTCCAGCAGTGGCTTCGCGCGCTCGGCGCCCATCGTCCGGAACACCGGCTCCAGCACCGCGAGATCGTGCTGGAACAGCCGGTCCACGCAGCGCGCGGTGTGCTCGATCCCGGGGCTCACCACGACCTCGGCGAACTCCTCGAAGCTCGCAAAGCGCAGGTGATTGAGCGCGTACTCGACCTCGGGGTTCGACCGTCCGAGCACGGGATCGACCTGGAGCACGTGGAGCCAGTGAAGGCTCGCCGGTCTCGCCGGCGTGAGCGCGCGGCGCATGAAGTGCTGCTGCGTCCCCGTCACGTTGATATCGTTGATGAACAGGACGGCCCGGTCCCGGAACACCTCGGGGTCGACGACCACGCCCGCCCTGCCCTCGTAGAGCTGGTGGCGGCTCTTCACGCGATCTGCCACGCTGGCGCGGCTGTAATCCGACGCCCGGGCCTCCAGGTGGCACGTCACGGGGTTCGGAGCCGCGTAGCGGAGCTCCACCAGCCTCGGCGCCCTGCGGCTCCCACGAGCGCCGCCGAGCTCGCGGCAGATCTCGCGGGCGAGCAGGTTGGCCGCGGCCGGGATGGCAAACAGCGGAGGGACCGTCACGACCCACTCGCGATCGTCCGGCTCGCACGCGAGGATCTCCTGGGCCCGCGGTACCAGGAGCTGGACGAAGAACGCGACGCTCTCGCGGACCCCCAGCTTCATCGCCGGGTAATGCTGGAACAGCGGAAACTGCGGGTCGAGCGGCAGGGACGTGATGGTGTGGAGCGCGACCGACGACTCGGCCGGGCCGGCCACGTTGAAATCGTCCATGTGATGCATAGCTACGCTCCGGCGACCTCGTGCAATCGCGCGTTCCGGCGGCTAGGGCAGCGGCTTGATGTCGGAGAACACGTGGCTCACGAAGGTGGTGTTCGTCGGTGGTGTGAAGGTGGGGGGTAGGCCACCGTTGTGGCAACCGAAGCAGTTTGTCCCGCTGGTGTCATTGGTCGTGCCCTGCTGGTAGGTCTCCATGGTGCTGTTGAGCAAGAGGCTGGTCCCGACCTCGTTGCCGGTGGTGGGAGCCTGGCTGAAGCTGCCGCTGGGGGCGGCGCCGTTGATCGTCCAGGTCGAGCCGATCATGATGTAGCTGCCACGAACATCGCCACCCACCAGCTGTCCTCGGACGCTGTTGTTGATCGAGATGATCTCCGAGTTCGATGCCGCGGCGGTCGCATCCCCCGGGTTGGGCTGCGCGTTCAGCGCCGCGCCGAACGGCTTCAAGCGCAGCGTGTTGCTCGGCGAGATGGTGTTCGGCGAGATCGCGCAGATGCTGTTCGCCGCGCAGGGGCTTGGGTTGGCGAATGCCATGTGCGCCGCGTTGAAACCACTGCTCGCACCGGACTGGGTGAACAACCACGTCCCGGCCGTGTTCTGCGGAACCGACACCGTCTGGTTCGACGTATTGACGTACGAGTAGGTCGCGTTCGGCGTGTTGTTCATATGTTCGAAGGTGGCCCAGATCATCTCGGGGTGACCGAGGGTGCTGCCCACGACGTGCACGCCCAGCAGCGCGAGCTGGACCGTCCTCGAGCCGGGCTGCTGCGGCCAGACCGTCGGGCTGCTCGTATTGTAGATGGGGAGCGTCGCCTGCATCGTGATGTAGCTCGACAGGTTCGGCAGGCCGGCCGCCTCGATCCAGGAGGTCTTGACCTCGAAGGCCAGCGCGTCTGCATCGACGAGGGTCCTGCCGCGCGACGCGGCGAACTGGACGATCTTGTCGAGCTGTGGCTGCGTGGTGGGAAACAGCGCGCTCGACGGGACCGTCTTGCCGAGCATGGTCCGGTAGTACGCGTACACGTCGTTGGCCATCGTCACGTAATAGATGAGCTTGTTGCCGGTCTGGGCCATCAGCACGTCTCCGCCACCGGCCTGGCCCTCCTCGGTCTGGATCACGTTGCCATCCGGATCGATGAAGATCGGGACCTTGTCGACGACGAACTTGCGCACCACGGCCATCGCAGGCAGCCCGGTCTTCGGCGCCTGGGGCGCCTGGGGGGCGGCCCTGGGGACGGGCACCGCGGTGAACTTGACCTCCTTGCCCGCCCTGTCGAGCAGGAGCTGCTTGCCATTGTCCAGCTTGACGTGCAGGATCGAGACGAGCTTACCCGTGTCATCGCGGATCTGCGGTACGGCGTTGGGCGGGGCGGATTCGACCTCCAGAAGTTGCCCCGCCTTGGACAGCACGACCGGCAAGTGATGCGGGCCGACCTGCGCCGCGCGAATGGCCAGGGGATGGATGAAGCCCGGCACGTGTGGAAGGAAGACCCGCTGACCTTGCGCGTTGGCCGGCGACACGTCGAAGAACGTCGGCGAGTCGAAGATCCGCCCTCCGCCACCGCCGTAGCTGGCGGGCGCCGGCGAGGTCATCCACAGGAGCATCTGCTCGGACCACTGGTAGAAGGAGCAGTTCGAGCTGGGCTTGAACGTGACGCTGTCGGCCGGGTTCACCACGCCGTTCAGGGACGGTCGTCCCGCCTGGAACCAGCTCGCGAACATCGCCGGCGAGACCGTGCAGGTCTGGGCGGGGTTCGTGGGCAGGGTCTGGGCGTGGGCCGAGCCCCCCCCGACCGCGACCGAGCAGACGATCGCCAAGACCATGTAGCGCTTGCTGTAGCGTAACTTACCATTATCACGAAAAAAAATTCGCATGAGTGTGCCTCCCCTTCGATGCTGGCTCATGAACGTACTCATTCCTCGGTACCCACTCCATTACAGGCGATAACGGAGGATTTCGCGCCGTCCGTTCATGGAACGGCTACCCGATCGCCGGTCGGGCATCGCGTGGCGCCGCGGATCGCCGCGAAGCGCTCCCAGGCCGGCTGCGACCGCCGCGCGGCGGTGGCGGCCGCCTCGGCACAGACCTGAAATCGCGTGTAATTGACTGCCGGTCATGGAGTTCGAGACAGTCTCGTTATCATGATCAGAAACGGAATCGATATCCCGACGGGAACCGTGCTTTCGACCCAGGTGTGCGTCATTGGATCTGGGCCAGCCGGTATCACCGCGGCCTGGCAGCTGCAAAAGGCGGGATTCAAGGTCATCCTGATCGAGGGCAGCCGTGATTATCGCAACGCCTCGATGGCGGCGAGCTGGCCGGACAAGGTCTTGCTGTACAACGGCGAGGCGACGGGCCTGTTCGCGACCAATGAGCCGGACTTCCTCATCCTGCCCTACCCCCAGGACCCCGGGCCGCCGAAGGAACGTGAGCGGATCTACGGCGGCACGTCCGCTCACTGGGGTGGCCAATCCCGGCCCGAAGATCCGATCGATCTCGCGCCCCGGCCGGGCTTCCCGGGCTGGCCGATCAGCCGTGCCGAGCTCGACCTCTACTATGCCCAGGCGTCCGTGCTCTGCAAACTTCATGGCAACTATGATTCCCATGGACGCAACTTCCAGGCGGGATACTGGGCGGAGATGTTGCAGGCAAAAGTTCCCCAGCTCGCCGGCTTCGATACCGAGATGTATCAGTTCATCGGGCCAAGTTATCTGAACTTCTCCACGAGGACGTTCGATGGCATCACGATCGGAGACAGCTCGGTCGACGTGATCCTGAACGCCAGCCTGCTCGATATTGGCCACAGCCAGGGCCGCGTGAGCGAACTGACCGTGGCCAGCATGACCACGGGCACCACGCCGGGCAAGGCGACACAGTTCACGATCAAGGCCGACGCCTACGTGCTGGCCTGCGGGGCGGTCGCGAACGCTCGCCAGCTCCTGCTATCGCGGATCGGCAACGAGCACGGCCTGGTCGGTAAATACTTCATGTGTCACCCGCTCTCGCAGGGCCAGGTCATCACCACCACGAAGCCGTACCTCAATGATGGTCAAGCCAGGCTCATGGGCGGCCGGACCCCCAGTGGGGCATTTCGGGACAGCAACGGCGTGACGGTCACCGGCAGGTTCATCCCCGACGCCGAGCAGACCGTGAAGCTCGGAATTGGCAGGTGCTGGTTCTGGTACCAGTATGGTCAATACTACTTCGAGATGGCGCCCAACCCCGAGAGCCGGGTCACGTTGAGCGACACGGTCGACCCGGTGTTCGGACAGCGTCAGACGAAGATCGACTGGCGGCTCGGCCCCCGCGATGAGCTCACGTACAACCAGACCACGGCGCTGTTCAAGGCGGCCGTGACCGAGCTCGGCGGCGGCGTGGAATCTGCTCCATGGGAGGTCGTCCGGAATCAGCTGGTGGTCAATGGGCACCACATCGGGACCACGCGGATGTCGAACGACCCCACCCAGGGGGTGGTCGACTCGAACCTCAAGGTGCATGCTCTCGCCAACCTCTACGTCGCGGGGGCGTCGGTCTTTCCGTCGGCGGGGATCTCCAACCCGACGTTCACGCTCATCACGCTCTCGATCCGGCTGGCCGCTCACCTGGGCCGCGCGCTGGGCGGCGGCCACGCCTGAGCTCGAGGGTCCAGATCGCACCGGCGCTGGACCCCCACTCCAGGTGGTGCCCACCGGGTGTGCCGGACGAGGGGTGACCATCAGGCGGGCCCGGGGCGCGGTATCGCCGGCCCGTTGGACGCGCTTGGCGAACCCGAGGTCGATGCGGGCGAACCTCGGCCGTGTATGATGGGCGCAAGTGCGCGAGAGGGTTACAGAACGTCACGACACACCGGGGATGCTCGATCGCGAGGCTCGGTCGCCTGGACGGTCCGCCGGCCTGGCGGCGCGAGCGCGCACGCTTTTGACGACAAGAAATAGCGTCGTCCGACCGGTTGCCTTATGTCTCTTGGAGGGAAGATGCGAACCTCGCTTGTAGCCGTCGCGGTCGCCGCGGGGTTGTCTGCCGCCGTGATCCCGGCGGTTGCGGTTGCCGATGAAGGCGTGGCCGCTGACTTCCTCGCCGACGCGAAGCTGTTCTACCGTGTAGTTGCATGTGGGGGGGACGACCCGCTTCCGTCGGGGATCGATGCGCCCACCGTCGAGACGCACTGCGCCGAGATGGCCAAGCGGTTCCAGCACTACACCGAGAAGTACGTCACACCGGCGCGGACGTTCTTCGCGCCGCTGCGCCCGGCCACCGTGCCGGCGACCGTGGTGTACCCGTTCGGCGGCGGTGACCTCGGATCGGCGCTCGTCACGTTCCCCGACGCCCGCGAGATCACGACGATCTCGCTCGAGCACGCCGGCGATCCGACCCGGCTCGCCAAGCTCGACAAGAAGCAGCTGCGCAGCGCGCTCGCGGAGTTTCGCGCCGCGAGCGAGGGGCTCCTGGCGCTGTATGACTCGACGAGCGAGAACATGCGCAAGCTCGAGCGCGGCGGGATCCCCGGCCAGCTGTCGTTTCACATCACGGGCATGGCGGCGCTCGGGTTCGAGCCGGTCGCGCTCAAGTTCGTCACGCTCAACGCCGACGGTACCGTGCACTACCTGACCGCCGCCGAGATCGACGCGCTCGCCCCCAAGAAGGCCAAGAAGGTGAAGAGCGGCTGGGTCGACACCGACTTCTCCGAGGCGTTCAACAACATGGAGCTCACCTTCCGCAAGGCCGGTGACCCCAAGGCGCCGCTGATCGTTCACCGCCACTTCGCGGCGAACCTGGCCAACAAGGCGTTCAAGGACTCCCCGCTGCACAAGCACCTGCTCGCCAAGGGGAAGTTCTCGGCGATGACCAAGGCCGCGAGCTACCTGATGTGGGCCGACAGCTTCTCGGAGATCCGCAACCTGCTCCTGGCCCACATGGCGTGGATGGCGTCGGACTCGACGGGCGTGCCGCCGAAAGACGCCCGGAAGGCCGGGTTCACCCAGATCACCTACGGCACCTTCGTCGCGCCGTTCCTCGAGGAAGCCGACAAGTCGACCGGCGAGGAGATGGCAAAAATGTGGGCCTCGCAGCCCCATCGCAAGCTGCCGTTCCGGTATGGCTATCCCGACGCCGAGAAGAACCTCCACCTCATGATCACGCAGCCGGCGGAGCCGAAACCATGAAGCTGTTCGTCAAGGCCCTGGCGGCCCTGCTGGTTTTCGGGACGATGTCGGGGCCGGTGTCGACGGCGCGGGCCGACGATCCGCCGGGAACGGGCGACGACGACAAGGCGAGGCCCGCGAAGTCCGCGGACCCGGCGCCCCCAGGGCCAGGGAGAGGCGACGCGCCCGGCGATGAAGCCGGCGACGAGCCCGGAACGCCCGGCGAGAACGCACCGGCGGGGCCCGCCGCGCCCGCGCCATCACCAGCGCCCGCGCCCAAGACCAAGGCACGCATGGTGACGAACCCGCGCCCGCACCCGGCGCGCGCGCACGTCGAAGAAGACGATGGCGACGGCCGGCTCGAGAAGAAGGAAGACACGGTCCAGGGCGGCAGGCACTTCCGGATCACGACGTCGCGCGGCGCGGTCCACGTCTGGGCGCCGCCCGACTACGATCGCGCGACCGCCGGCACGGTGATCTACGTGCACGGCTACTACACCGACGCCGACGGCGCGTGGCGCGAGCACGAGCTGGCGAAGCAGTTCAAGGCGAGCCACCAGAACGCGCTGTTCATCGTCCCGGATGCGCCGGCCAGCAACGATGACGACGTCAAGTGGCCGGCGCTCAAGGATCTCCGCAAGGCGGTGAGCCGCGCGAACATCCACCTCCCCGATGGCCCGGTCGTCGTGATGGGCCACTCGGGCGCGTTTCGCACCGTGATGCAGTGGGTCGATCACAAGCTCGTCGATCAGATCATCCTGCTCGACGCGCTCTACGCCGGCGAGTCGGCGTTCGACGAGTTCATCGCGAGCGGCAAGCGCGCCGACGATCACAAGCTGATCGTGGTGGCCGCGAGCACGTCGGAGGAATCATCGAGCTTTGCCAAGCGCTACAAATTTGCCGTCGCGCGCGAACGGATGCCGGGCTCGGCGGGCGGGTTCACCAGGCGCGAGCGCGGTGCGAAGCTCTTGTACATTCGATCACAGTTCGAGCACATGGCCATCGTGACCAGCGGCAAGGTGATCCCGACGCTGCTCCGCGTGACGCCCCTGAAGGCCATCTAACGGTCGCGGCTACCCAACGGCGACGATCGCCGTGCCCGGCATATCTTCTCGAGGTCGCTCTGGTAGCATGGCAGGGTGCCCGTCTTGATCGCGGTTCCCGGTAGCGAAGACCACGCCCGCCGCCTGGGCGGAAGGCTCGGGGTCAGGGTCCTCGCTCCCGAAATCCGGCAGTTTCCCGACGGCGAGCTGTACGTGCGCATCGACGGCGAGCTCGGCGATGACGCCGTGATCGTCGGCAACGCGAGCAGCGACAACTTCCTCCGCATCGCGTTCCTCGCCGGCACCGCGCGCGATCTGGGCGCCACGCGCGTCGGGCTGGTCACGCCGTACCTGGCCTACATGCGCCAGGATAGCCGGTTCAAGCCGGGGGAAGGCGTGACCGCGAGCTACTTCGGGCGCCTGCTGTCGAGCACGGTCGACTGGCTGGTCACGGTCGATCCGCACCTGCACCGCTTGGATTCGCTCGCCGGCGTGTACACGATCCCGACGACGATCGCGCGGGCGGCACCGGCGATCGCGACTTGGGTCACGGCCTCGGTCGAGCACCCGGTGCTGATCGGTCCCGATGCCGAGAGCGTGCAGTGGGTCCAGGCGGTGGCCGAGCACTGCGGCGCGCCGTTCCTGATCCTCGAGAAGACGCGGCGCGGTGATCGCGACGTGTCGATCACGTCGCCCGACGGCGCGTGGAACGGCCACACGCCGGTCGTGATCGACGACATCGTGTCGACCGGGCAGACGATGATCGAGGCGACGCGCCAGCTTCGCGCGGCGGGCAGCGCGGCGCCGATGTGCGTCGGGATCCATGCCGTCTTCGCCGACGCGCTCCACGAGGCGCTGATCGGCGCCGGGGCCCGCGGCATCGTCACGTGTAATACGATCCCGCACGCGACGAACCAGATCTGCATCGCGGATCCGCTCGCCGACGCCGTCCGCCAGCACCTCGCCTAAGCCGGGCGCACGCGTGCCTGTGCGCCGGCGGGATTCCGCACGGGCGTGCACGCGCATGTGCGCGACGTGGCGGCCGAGCCTGCGCAAGCCCTCTTTGGATCGCACCTCCGGGCACGTGCGCCGACGGTCCAGGCGTTGCAGTGCGCCGTCCCCATGGGGCAACGAGGATGCTGAGGCTACGAAGGTTTGCGATCTGCGTCGTCGTCATGACCAGCGCGGCGTGTGGCAAGGTCACGACGGCCTCGCCCGACGCGCCGACGCCCGATGCCGGCATGAAGCCGTCGCCCCAGAGCTGCAAGGCGCTGTTCGACAGTAACCCAGCGCTGAGCAGCGGAGCCTACGCGCTGCGCACCGCGGACGGCGCGGCGTACCAGGCGTACTGCGACATGACCACCGACGGCGGCGGCTGGACGCTGGTCATGAAGATCGACGGGACCGCGGCCAGCTCGCAGCTCGGCTACGACGGCGCGCTGTGGACCAACACGGCGACGCTCAGGGCCGACAAGGTCGACACGAGCCACGTCGAGGCGAAGTACCGCGCGTTCAACGAGGTCGCGTTCTCGCAGGTCCGGATCGTGATGGTGGAGGCGCAGTCGTCCGCGATGACGCTCGCGATCTCGGCGAGCTCGGCCCTGCACCTGATGCGCGGCCCGTTCGTCCAGATCGCCAGGCCGCGCCAGGACTGGCTCGCCCTGCTGCCGGGCGCGATCGTGCAACCGAACTGCAACCAGGGCGGGATCAACAACTCCTCCGCCAACCCCTACGTCCGTGTCCGGATCGGGATGATCGCCAACCAGGAGGCGAACTGCGAGACGCCCGACTCGTTCATCGGCATCGGGGGCGGCGGCGGAGCCGGCAACGCGTGCTTCGGCAATGGCGCGTTCGTGGCTCCGTCGGCCGGCTCGGTCAGCGGCGGAACCTGCAACCCCACGCCGGGGCCGAACCACGCCGCGTTCGCCTACCTCTACGTCCGCTGAGGACCTCATCGCGACGCGCGAGCGGCTGGGCTATGTTCCCGGCGTGACCGACACCGAGCTGGTGACCCGCTACTACGACCTGTTCAACCGCGGCGACTGGGACGGCATGTGCGCGCTGCTCGCCGGCGACGTCGCCCACGATCTCAACCAGGGCGAGCGGCAGGTCGGCCGGGCCGCGTTTCGCGCGTTCCTCGATCGGATGGCGCGGTCGTATCGCGAGCGGCTGCGCGACATCTGCGTGCTGGGCGACGGCCGCGGGCGCGTCGGCGCCGAGTACGTCGTCGAGGGCGAGTACCTCGCGACCGACGAAGGCTTGCCCGCGGCGAACGGGCAGCGCTACACCCTGCCCGGCGGCGCGTTCTTCGAGGTCCGCGCAGGTCACATCGCGCGCGTGACCAACTACTACAACCTCACCGATTGGCTCCGCCAGGTCGGCGCGTGACGGTCCGGATCGAGCTCGCGACCGGCGCGGCGATCGCGCCGTACCTGGGCGCCGTCGCGGCGCTGCGGATCTCGGTGTTTCGCGAATACCCGTACCTGTACGAGGGGTCGCTCGACTACGAGCATGAGTACCTCGCGAGCTACGCGAGCTCGCCGGAGAGCCTGGTCGTGCTCGCGCTCGACGGCAGCCACGTCGCCGGCGCGTCGACCGCGATGCCGCTCGCCCAGCACTCCGATGCGGTCGTGCCGCCGCTGGTGCGCGCCGGGTTCGCGCCGGACGCGGTGTATTACTTCGGCGAATCGGTGCTCGAGCCGGCGTATCGTGGGCGCGGGCTCGGCTCGCGGTTCTTCGCGGAGCGTGAGCGCCGCGCGCGCGAGCTCGGCTTCGCAGCGGCGACGTTCTGCGCCGTCGATCGCCCGCCGGATCACCCGCGGCGGCCGCGCGACTACCAGCCGCCCGGCGCGCTGTGGCGACGCCACGGGTTTGTCCGGCGACCGGACATCGTGGGCGAGTTCGCCTGGCGCGACGTCGGCGACGCCACCGAGACCACCAAGCCGATGGTGTTCTGGATCAAGGAGCTCGCATGACCCACGCGCTGCGCGTGGCCGCCTGGCAGTACCCGGTCGAGCAGCTCGCCTCGTGGGACGCCTGGCTCGCCAAGCTCGACGCCGGGTTCACCGAGGCCGCGGCGCGTGGCGCCAGGCTGTGCGTCGTCCCCGAGTACGCGGCGATGGAGCTGACCTCGCTCACCGGCGGCGACGACCTCGCCGCGCAGCTCGACGCGCTCCAGCCGGTCCTGCCGGGCTACCTCGACGCCTACGCGCGCCTGGCGCGGCGCCACGACCTCGCGATCGTCGCCGGCAGCTTCCCCGAGCGGCTCGCGTCGGGTGAGGTTCGCAACCGGCTGCGCGTCCACGCCGCCGGCGGCGCGGTCACGATCGAGAAGCTGCAGATGACGCGGTTCGAGCGCGAGCGCTGGGGCATCGCGCCCGGCGCCGGCCAGGCCGTCGTCGATCTGGGCGGGTTCCGCCTGGGCGTCGCGATCTGCTACGACGCCGAGTTCCCGCTCGTGGTGCGCCGGCTCGTCGCCGCGGGCGCCGACGTCATCGCCGTGCCGAGCTGCACCGACACCGCCGCCGGCTACCAGCGCGTGCGGGTCGCGTGTCAGGCGCGCGCGCTCGAGAACCAGTGCTACGTCGTGCAGGCGCCGCTCGTCGGCGTCGCGCCGTGGTCGATCGCCGTCGACGAGAACGTCGGCTCGGCCGGCGTGTTCGCGCCGCCGGATCGCGGCTTCCCCGACGATGGGGTGATCGCGCTCGGCCCCTACAGCGAGCCCGGCTGGCTCGTCGCCGATCTCGATCTCGACGCGATCGCCCGGGTCCGTACGGACGGCCAGGTGCTCGGCCATCGCGACTGGGCGCGCCCCGGTCACCTCGCCGGCGACGTCACCCTCGTGAAGCCGGCGTAGCCAGGATCATCCACTTCCAGGTTCGCAGGGAGGCCCGAACTGTCCGGATCGCGGACACGTCCGGTCTGAGGGAGGCTGCGCACGTGGTTGCGGGTCTTCCCGATGACCTCGACGTCACGTGAGGATCGCTGCACCGCGCGCGCGGCCATCTGACCGAGATCACGGGACATCGGGCCGTACGCCCGGATCGGGCGGCTCGCGGCCTCCCGATCGAAGCGGCTCGCTGTAACCAGACCGGGCAGCGGCGTATCTCCTCCGTGCGCCGCTCATCGAGTGGCGATTCGTTGGAGGAGGTATGCGTCGTTTCAAGAATCGGCTCGAAGCGGCCGGTGATCCGCTCATCGTGCCGGGGGGCACGCGATGAGCGGATCGGGTGTGCTCGGCCTGGCGTGGCCGCGCCGGCGCGACCGTGCGATCGCGACCACGAACCCCGACGCGGTCGCCGCGATGGAGCGCTACTGCGCGGGCGATGGGTCGGCGTTCCGCGCGCTGTACGCGATCGCCGCGCCGCGGCTGTTCACCTTCGTGCTGTGCCTCGCGCGTGACCGTCCGCTGGCAGAGGAGCTGCTCCAGCAGACCTTCCTCAAGCTGCACCAGGCCCGTGCCTCGTATGTGTCGGGCGCCGATCCGCTGCCCTGGCCGTACACGATCGCCCACCGCACCTGCCTCGACGAGCTGCGCCGGCGGTGCCGCGCGCGCAAGGTGGTGAGCGGCAACCACGACGAGCGCGACGAGCTCCCGGCGACGATCAAGGGCGACTCGGAGACCGCGCTGCCGACCTACGGCGAGCACACGGTCGACGCCGTGCTGCGCGCGCTCGACGAGCTCCCCGAAAACCTGCGGACCGCGGTCGTGCTCACCAAGATCCAGGGCAACTCCATCGCGGAGGCCGCCGCCATCCTCGGCGCGACCCCGACCGCCGTGAAATTGCGCGCGCATCGCGGCTACGCCAGGTTACGCGAGCTGATGCGCACGCGGGAGGATGACCAGTGACCGCCTCGATCCGTGCCGAGGAGCCAGCGCGGATCGGGACAGACAGACGACGGGAGTCATTGCGCGCGGCCGGAAGCGTCCTATCCTCGCGCGCATGAGTGCTCTGTTCCAACCGCTGGTGCTCCGCGGCGTGACGCTCGCGAACCGCCTCGTCGTCTCGCCCATGTGCCAGTACTCCGCCGAGGCCGGCGCCGCGACCGCCTGGCACATGATGCACCTGGGCGGGCTCGCGCTCTCGGGGGCGGGGATGCTGTGCGTCGAGGCCACCGCCGTCGAGGCGGAGGGCCGCATCACGCCTGCCGATCTCGGCCTCTACGACGACGCCACCGAGGCCGCGCTGCGACCGGTGATCGCGGCGATCCGCAAGCACTCGCCGATCGCGCTGGCGATCCAGCTCGCGCACGCCGGGCGCAAGGCGTCGTGCCGGGTACCGTGGCACGGCGGCCAGCAGCTGACGACCGACGAGGGTGGCTGGCTGCCGCACGCGCCGTCGGCGCTGCCGTTCCGGCCCGACGACGTGCCGCCGATCGCGCTCGACGTCGCCGGCCTGGCGCGGGTCCGCGAGGCGTTCGTGGCGGCGGCGCGACGCGCGGATCGCCTCGGGTTCGACGCCATCGAGGTGCACGGCGCGCATGGCTACCTGCTCCACGAGTTCCTGTCGCCGCTCGCCAACCAGCGCACCGACGCGTACGGCGGGTCGCTCGCGAACCGCATGCGGTTCCCGCTCGAGGTGTTCGACGCCGTGCGCGCGAGCCTGCCAGCGCACAAGGCCGTCGGCATCCGGGTCTCCGCGACCGACTGGATGGACGGCGGCTGGGATCTCGAGCAAACGATCGTGTTTGCGCGCGAGCTCCAGCGGCGCGGCGCCGACTGGATCGACGTCTCGTCCGGAGGCACGTCACCGCTGCAGAAGATCGCGCTCGGGCCCGGCTACCAGGTGCCGTTCGCCGAGGCCATCAAGGCTGCCACCGGGCTCCCCACGATGGCCGTGGGCCTCATCACCGAGCCGCGCCACGCCGAGACGATCATCGGCAGCGGCCAGGCCGACATGGTCGCGCTCGCCCGCGCCATGCTCTACGATCCGCGCTGGGCGTGGCACGCCGCCGCCGAGCTCGGCGCGACGGTCGAGGCGCCGCCGCAGTACTGGCGCGCGCTGCCGCACGGCCACGCGGGCTTGTTCGGCGCCATGGTCCCGGGCACGCGCTGAGCGGGCCGGGATGCTGTCATCGAGCCGCGGGAGCAGACGATCCGGGGCTGCTTCGACGGGGTGGTGACTAGCGCGCGGTCCACTCGGCGCGCACCGCCTCGCGCAGCGCCGGGGAGCGGAGCAGCTCGATCGCCGTCTTGGCCATCGCCTTGGCGGCGGCGAGCGCGGTCTCGGTGCCCGCGGCGGCGGCGGCGGCGGCGGCGAACCGGTGCTCGTGGCACATCGCCTCGCCCTCCCCGACGATCGCCAGGTACGGGTGGATCGACGGCACGACGTGCGAGACGTCGCCCATGTCCGTGCTGCCGGCCCCGACGCGCTCGTCGGTCTCCTTGGCCTTGCGCCCGCCGGCGGCGAGGTGCTCGCCGAACACCCGCGCCATCGTGAGGTTGTTGCGCATGTCCTTGTAGCCCTGCCGCAGCTTCAGGTGGACCTCGACGCCGCTCGCCATCGCGGCGCCCCGCGCGCAGCGCTCGACGATCGCCTGCACGCGCGCGAGCTCCTTCACGTCGCGCGCGCGCACGCTGAACTCGCAGGCCGCCCGCTCGGGGATGATGTTCACGGCCTGGCCACCGTTGGTGATGAAGCCGTGGACGCGCACGCCGTCCTTGAAGTGGACGCGCTGCCCGTCGACGAGGCGGAACGTGTCCATGCACGCGGTGAGCGCGCTGGCCCCGACGTGCGGAGCGGCCGCGGCGTGCGACGGGGTGCCCACGAAGTCGAACATCAGCCACATGCTCGCGAGCGCGGAGTGGGCCAGGATGTCGCGATCGAGCGGGTGGAACATCATCGCCGCGTCGAGGCCCTCGAACGCCCCCGCGTCGATCAGCTTGATCTTGCCGCCGCCGCCCTCCTCGGCCGGCGTCCCGAGCAGCACGACCTCGCCGCCCGCCCGCTCGGCGAGCCGTGCCGCCGCCAGGAACGCGCCGACCGCACCCGCCGCGATCAGGTTGTGCCCGCACGCGTGCCCGATCTCCGGCAGGGCGTCGTACTCGGCGAGGATCGCCACGCGCGGCCCGCCGGCCGTTCCGGCGCGCGCGCGCAGCGACGTCGGCATGCCGCCGAGCCCCTTCTCGACGGCAATATTGCGCGACGCGACGAGCTCGGAGATCCACGCCGCCGCCTTGACCTCCTCGAAGCGGAGCTCGGGGTTGGCGTGGAGGTTCGTCGCCAGCGTGACGAGATCGCGGGCATCGGCCGAGACCGCGTCGTCGATCGCACGGCTGAGTTCTTGCGGGAGGGTCATGCCGCGACGATTCACCCATGGCGGGTGCGTCGTCAATGGTTGACTCATCCACTGGTCGGGCCGGAGCGCCCCGGGCCGGGCAGCTCGCGTGACGATCTCGCGGCAGGCCGCGGCCCTCGTCCGCACTTCGGACATAGGCTGCGCTGGGGCTCGGCAGCGTCGCCGAAGCCGAAGCGTTCGGCGCCTTGGACGGCTGACATCCAGAATTCGGCGAGATCGGTCAGGCTCCTCCTCACCTGGAGCCGGGCGCGTGGATCCTCGGGCTCACGACGCCCGCGGGTGGATCGTGGCGATATGGTAGGCTCATCTCGTGAAGGCCAGGTTGAGTCTGTCTCGCCGGGCGACGTACGCTGACTACCTGGCCGCGGAACAGAGCAGCGAGCGCCGGCATGAGTTCATCGATGGCGTGATCGTTGCCATGGCCGGTGGATCCGACGAGCACAACGCGATCGCGGCGCACTTCGCAGGTCTGTTCATGATGCACGTACGTGGCGGGTGTCACGGCTACAGCCCCGATCAGCGCTTCTGGATCGAAGCGACCGCACGTGGTCGTTACAGCGACGGCTCGATCATCTGCGGCAAGCCCGCGCACCCGGCGCACGACCACCAGGCGACGACCAATCCTTTGGTGGTCGTCGAGGTGCTCTCCCCCACCAGCGAAGGCGATGACGATGGCGACAAGCGTCGCGATTTCAGTCGCTCACGTCGCTGCAGGCATACGTGCTCGCAGCCCAGGACGCGCGATGCGTGAAGGTCTATCGCCGCACCGAGCGCGGCCAGTGGCGCGACGAGCCAGACGTCTACCGTGACGGCGCGAGCTTCGAGTTGCCCGGACTGACGCGTGGAATCGCGGTCCATGAGATCTACGACGGCCTCCTCGATGCCGCCGGACAGTCTCTGTTGCGCTGACTTGTCCGCTCTGGTTCGCTCTGGCTGCGCGCCATTATCGACCTTCGGAAGCATAGTCTAAATTTGCACTGATGCTTCGAATCGGTAACCGGTCTCGTTGCCACATACTCCGGAGTGGCCATCAGGCGCACTCCCGGCTCTGCTCACACCGATTATCCTTGCATGGAACAAGCGGGGCGCTGATCGTGCGCATCGCGCTATGACCCTTGGCGTCGGCGACACGGATCGCGACAAACCGCTGCTGCATATCTGCCATGCACCCGCCGACGACGCGTGGGTCCATGGCCGGATGGTGCACGAGCTTGGCCTGAAGGCCGGCCAGTACCGAACGCGTGCCGATGATGGCCTGGGGGAGCTCCAGCTCCACGAGATCGCGCGTGCCGTGGAGGAGTGTCGCTTCACGGTCCTGGTCGCCTCGAGTGCGGCGCGCTGGGACAAGCTCGCGCAGTTCGCCGCAGGGTTGGCGCAGCACGCGGGCCTGGCGCAGGCCCACGAGACCGCACGCCTGATCATCGTCGCGCGTGACTTCGCGCTCGACGCGGCCGCGGAGCGCGCGCGGCTCCCGCTCGAGCAGCGCGCCCTGGTCGGGCTCGACTGCAGCGACGAGGCGCACACCGTGGAGGCGCTGGCTCGCTTACGCAAGATCCTGGCGCTGGACACGCCGATCGACGAGCGGCCGGCGTGTCCGTATCCGGGGCTCGAGCGGTTCACCGCGGCCAATCGCGATCTGCTGTTCGGGCGCGACGGCGACAAACGCGCCATCCTGCAGCGCCTCCGCGCGCACCACACCCGGATCCTGGTCGTGGGGCCATCCGGATCGGGCAAGTCATCGCTGATCCACGCCGCGGTGTTGCCCGAGCTGGCGCCCCGCGACCACGTGGTACAGGTCGTGCCACGCGGCGGCGACCTGGCCGCGGCGCTGTTGGCAACGATCGATGCCCTCGAGGTCCCCAAGCTCGGCGCGGCGTTCGACCGCTACCTGCGCGCCGTCCCGGGCGCGACCGATGCTGAGCTCGAGATCGCTCGAACCCAGCTACGCACCACTCCGCTACCCGATGACCGCCGCCGCGTCGTCGTGATCGATCCCCTCGAGGAGATCTTTGCGAGTGACGATGCCGACGCGCGCGCGACGCTGTTCCACCTGCTGAGCGGCCTGTGGAGCTTGCCGTGGTGCACCGTGATCCTGTGCATGCGCGCCGACTTCTACGGGGCGTTGATGGTAGAGCGCTGCTGGCGCGAGCTCGAGGGCAGCCAGTACCCGGTGGCGCCGCTCGATGAAGCCGGGCTGGTCGCGGCGATCGTCGAACCAGCAAATCACGCGGGCGTCCACGTCGACGCGGCCCTGGTGGAGCGGCTGATCCGCGAGATCGATCGCGATCGGTCGTCGGTGCCGCTGCCGCTGCTCCAGGTCGCGCTCAAGGAGCTGTGGGCTCACCTGCGCTGGCGGTACCTGACGGTGGCGGACTACGAGCACATCGTCAACCACGACCAGCGCGGCCTCGGCGCCGTGCTGGCCGTGCATGCCGAGGCCGTCGTCCAGGCGCTGACCGGGCCCGGCGATCGCGCGGTCGCGCAGCGGATCTTGCTCGACCTGGTCCACCTCGGCGAGGGCCGCCCGCACACGCGCCGGCGGCGCACGCTCGACGATCTGCGGCGCAGCGGCGACGCGCCGGACCAGCTTGAGCGCGTGCTCGAGACGCTGGTCCAGGGACGGCTCGTTACCACGAGCGATGGCGATCAAGCGGGGGCAGGCGGGCAGGCGCGTCGCGCCCAGGGCGCGCGGATCGGCGGCTGGGGTGAGCTCGCGGCCGAGGCCACCGACCGCCACGTCGACCTCGCGCACGACACGCTGATCACTGGCTGGCCGGCGCTCGCCGGCTGGATTGTCGAGCGCCGCGATGATCTGCGGACCCAGCGGCGGTTCGAGGCGCGCGCGGCCGCCGGTGGCCTGCTGAACGCCGCCGAGCTCTCGGAGCTCACCCGCTGGATCGCCACCCCCACCGGCGTGGCGCTGGGCGCGAGCGAAGCGTTGCGCACCCTGGTCCGGCGCAGCGCCTCCGCCCGGCGCTTTCGACGAGGCGCGTTCGGGGCCGGCCTCGTCGCGGTGACGGCCACCGCGATCGTGTTCGCCCTCCAGGCCCGACAGCTGCGCGCGGAGCAGACCAAGACCCGTAAATCGATCAGTAAGGCCACCGAGGCCGCGAAGCTGGTCGTGTTCGAGCTCGATGACAAGCTCAAGACGGTGGCTTGCGCCGGGGCCGCCAAGGTGCGCGAGACCTCGCTCAAGCGCGCGCGCGAGCTGCTCGGTGAGCTACGCAAGCTCG
>Ga0308175_100000085_pt1 | contig 74048 bp, 54 predicted proteins | sample PhyCR1_3_FD_203893 | JGI IMG/M metagenome (GOLD analysis project Ga0308175, IMG submission 203893) | Soil microbial communities from UC Gill Tract Community Farm, Albany, California, United States - DLSLS.C.R1 | ecosystem: Environmental > Terrestrial > Soil > Agricultural land | place: USA...
TCCAGGAAGGTTCGGACACCGGGCAGCACAGCATCGTCAACGTCAACGGCCAGCGCATGACCTCCCTGGCCGGTGGTCAGGACGATGGCCAAGCGCAAAACGGCGCGCTCATCACGGTCGGTGGCATCGGTGACACCAATGCGAATCCGTCACCGTTCGATCTAAGCTCGGGCCCTCGCGAAGACGACGAGCTCTATAACTTGCTGCCGTTCGTGGCCAACGGCGCCACGTCGATCAACGTGTTCTCGCAGAACCCCTCCAATGACGACAACATCTTCTTCTCCGCTCTGAACCTTCGCGCCGCGGCGGCGATCGTCGGTGAGGGCATCGTCCTCGGCCCATCCCCTGCGCCGGACAGCGACGTCGGCAAACAGTTCACGGTGACGGCGACCGTGCAGGATGACAACGGTCACCCGGTCAGCGGCCGCACCGTGACGTTCACGGTCAGCGCCGGACCCGACGCGGGCGTCACAGGAACCGCGATCACCGATGGGGCCGGCCATGCATCGTTCACCTACACCGGCACGGCGGCTGGCGTGGATGAGATCCATGCCTCCTTCGTCGACTCGCAAAATCACGTTCAGACGTCGAACACCGTGCTCGAGCGCTGGATCCAGCGCAACACACCGCCCACGGCGGTCTGCCAGGACGTGACGCGCGCGGTGGACGCGACCTGCCACGCGGTGGTCCAGCCGGCCGAGGTTGGAGGCGGGTCGTTTGACCCAGACGGTGATCCCATCTCCCTCGCGTTGAACCCGGCCGGGCCGTTTTCACTCGGGAACACCGGCGTGGTCATGACGGCCACAGACGTCGCCGAATTGTCGTCCCACTGCTCGGCCACGATCACCGCGATCGATCTGACACCGCCGACCATTACGTGTCCGCTGGCAGAGAGCGCACAGTGTACCGGGAACACCTCGGCGCTCGTGGATGTGCCGAACGCCACCGGCGCCGACAACTGCGGCAGCACCGCCGTTACCGGTCCCGCCGGCATCGCCTCGTATCCACTCGGCTCGACGCCGCTCACCTTCTTCGCCACCGACGGCTCCGGCAATACCGCGAGCTGCACGACGAGCGTCCTGGTTGTCGACACGATCCCGCCGACCATCGCGTGTCCGGATCCACGCTTCGCCGAGTGTACTGGCAACCATGCGGCTTCCGTCGATGTGCCAAACGCGACGGCGGCCGACAGCTGCAGCAGCATCGCCATCACCGGCCCAGCGGGCACGAGTTCGTACACGATCGGCACGACGACGGTCGGGTTCACCGCGGCCGACACGTCGGGCAACACCGCGGTCTGCACCACCACGGTTACCGTCGTCGATACCACCCCGCCGACGATCAGCTGCCCGGCCCCGATCACCGCCGAGTGCACGGGGAGCAGCTCGGCGACGGTTGACGTGCCGAACGCGATTGCGAGCGATATCTGTGGCGGCACCGCCGTCACGGGCCCAGCTGGCCCGACGAGCTATTCGCTCGGCACCACGACCATCAGTTTTGGCGCCACCGACGATTTCGGCAACCTGTCGTCATGTGCGACCAGCGTCACTGTCGCCGACACGACCCCGCCGGTGTTCGATCCTGGTTCTCTGAATCCGCAGACTGTCCTGGGTAGCTGTGACGGGACGCCGGTCAGCTTTCAGGTGCCGACAGCGACCGATTCGTGTCAGGGTGCGATCGTCACCTGCGATCCACTCGCCGGCAACAGCTTCGGCGTGAATCGGGTCAGGTGCACCGCGATCGACGGCAGCGGCAATCAAACGACGGCGACGATCACCGTCACGGTGGTCGAGCCGTTACGCCTCGCTTTCCTCGCGCCGCTTTCGGACGACAACGTCCCCGACGACATCAACACCGACGCCGACGTTACGAACTTGTTCGAGGTGAAGCGCACGATCCCGAACCAGCTCAAGGTGTTTGCCTGCAACGGCGCCGACGTCACGGTCGCCATCGCCAGCAGCGTGACCCTGCGACTCTCGGTAAGCCTCCGCGATGATACAAACAGCGGACCAGGCACGCCGATCACCCCGACGTTTACAGGGGTCGGTGACCCGGATGGCGTGTTTGTTCTTACGGGCAACCATTTCCATTACGACCAGAAGACCGATCCGGTGAATTATCCGGTGGGCACCATCAATAACACCCGCTACTTCGATAATATCGTTACGCTAACGTACAACTCCGCGCCGAGCATCATCGCCGGCCAGGAGGATGCACGCCTCGAGAGCAAGTAGCAGGCGAAGGTCCGCGAGGCGCTGCGCTCCAAGCCTTCGCAAACCCGGCGTATGCGCAGCGCGGCTCCTTGACGGAAGCGCCGGGGGTCGCGCTCAGACCGCGTGGAGCATGACGTCGGCCAGGGCGCGGCTGAACGCGGCCGGATCGGGGAGCTGCCCCGAGTCGGCGAGGTGGGCCTGGCCGAGCAAGAGCTCGGCGTAGAGGCCGAGCCGGGGATCGGCCTTGTTCTCGGCGAACAGCGCCTGGAGCTTCGGGATCAGCTGGTGGCCCGGGTTGAGCTCGAGGATCGGCTTGATCTTGGGAGGCGCCTGGCCCAGCTGCTCGAGCATCTTCTGCATCCGCGGCGTGAGGTCGTGTTCGTCGCTGACCAGGCAGACCGGGGAGGAGGTCAGCCGGCTCGACAGCCGCACCTCCTTGATCTCGTTCTGCAGGTGGACGCGGAAGCAAGCGAGCAGGTCGCTGTATTCTTTTTGCTTGTCCGCGAGCTCCTCGGCGGCCTTCTTGCGATCGTCCTCCGAGCCGAGCTTGACCTCACCGCGGCCGATCGACTTCAGGGGCTTGTCTTTGAAGCGCGGCGCGCGCTCGAGCCACAGCTCGTCGATCGGATCGGTGAACAGCAGGACCTCGTAGCCCTTCGCGGTGAACGCCTCGAGCAGCGGGGACCTGGCGACCGCCTCCTTCGACGAGCCGGTCAGGAAGTAGATCGCCTCCTGGCCCTCCTTCATGCGGCAGACGTAGTCGTCGAGCGAGGTGACCTTGCTGGGTTCGTGGGTCGAGGCGGTGACGATCAGCTCGAGGAGCTTGTCGTTATCCTGGGCGTCGTAGGGCAGGAGCCCTTCCTTGAGGACCGGGCCGAACGCGGTCCAGAACGCAAGGTAGTCCTCGGGCTTGTCCCGCTTCATCTCCTCCAGCGTGGCGAGGACCTTCTTGACCAGCTGCTTGCGGATGACCTGGATCTGGCGATCCTTCTGCAGGATCTCGCGCGAGACGTTGAGCGAGAGGTCATGAGCATCGACCACCCCCTTGACGAACCGCAGGTGGGTGGGCATCAGCTCCTTGCACTCGTCCATCACGAACACGCGCTTCACGTAGAGCTGCACGCCGCGCTTCATCTCGGCGCTGTAGAGGTCGAACGGCGCCTTGCCGGGGATGTAGAGCAGGGCGTAGGCCTCGAGCGTGCCCTCGATCTTGATCGGGATCGTGCGCAGCGGATCGGTCCAGTCGTGCGAGATGTGGCGGTAGAACTCGCGGTACTCGTCCTCGGAGACCTCGCCCTTGGGGCGGTCCCAGATCGCCTTCTGCGAGTTGAGCGTCTCGTCCTCGAGGATCTTGGGGTCGGACGGCGAAGCGCCGTCGCGCCAGCGCTGCATCCGGATCGGGTAGGTCACGAAGTCCGAGTAGCGCTTGACGATCTCCTTGATCACGTGATCGGTCGTGTAGTCGCGGAGGCCGTGCTCGGTGTCCTCGGGCTTCAAGTGCAGGGTGACGGTGGTGCCGGCGTGGTCGCGCTCGGCCTCGCTGATCGCGTACGAGCCGTCACCCCCGGACTCCCAGCGCGTGGCCGTGGCCTGGCCCGCGCGCCGCGTGACCAGGACGATCTTGTCGGCGACCATGAAGGCCGAGTAGAACCCGACGCCGAACTGGCCGATCAGCTCGGGGGGGACGTCCTTCTGGGTCGCCTTGTCGATCGCGGTCAAAAACTCGCGGGTTCCGGAGCGGGCGATCGTGCCGATGTTCTTGATCACCTCCTCGCGGGTCATCCCGATGCCGTTGTCGGAGATCGAGAGCGTTCGCTGGGTGCGATCGGCCTCGATGCGGATGTGGAGGTCGCTGGCGCCGAGCTCGGCCTTGGTGAGCTGCTCGAACCGCAGCTTGTCGAGCGCGTCCGACGCGTTCGAGATCAGCTCGCGCAGAAAGATGTCTTTGTCCGAGTACAGCGAGTGGACCATCAGGTCCAAGAGCTGCTTTACTTCGGCCTGGAATTCATGGCGTTCGATGGACTGGGTCATGGCTGATTGTCGGAAGGGTTGGAGCATGAGTAACTCCGGTGCGCCGCGAAGCAAGGGAAGCAGCCAAGGAACGCTGATCGGAAATGCTCGGAATGATCGGAAGTACCCCGCTGGGCGGTTCTCGCTCGCGGGGGCATGTCATGAAAAAATTCCCCTCCCGGGAATTTGTCACCGCATTTCTGCGGTCTTGGGGGTCGCATGGAAGCGATCGCGATCGATAAGTTATCCAAGAGTTATGGGCGGATACAAGCGCTCTCAGGGGTCAGCTTCAAGATCGAGCCGGGCGAGGTCATCGGGCTCTTAGGGCCCAATGGCGCCGGCAAGACGACGCTGATGAAGATCCTGACCGGCTACCTCGAGCCGGACGAGGGGGACGTCCGGGTCCACGGCATCGACGTCGTCACCGATCCGCTCGCGGCGCAACGCCGGATCGGGTACTTGCCGGAGAGCGCGCCGCTCTACAGCGAGATGCTGGTCCAGGAGTACCTGGAGATGATGGCGGCGATGCGAGGGGTCGCTCCGGAGCGACGGCATGACCGTGTCGTCGGGGTGATCCGCGCGACCGGTCTGACCGATCGCGTCATCCAGCCGATCGGGACGCTGTCGAAGGGCTTCCGGCAGCGAGTCGGGATCGCCCAGGCGATCATCCACGAGCCCGACATCCTGATCCTCGATGAGCCGACCACCGGCCTCGATCCGGCGCAGATCGCCGAGATCCGTGACCTGATCGTCGGGCTGGCGAAGAAATCGACGGTGCTGCTCTCGACCCACATCCTGTCCGAGGTCGAGGCGACCTGCGAGCGGGTGCTGGTCATCATGCAGGGCGAGCTCAGGGCCGACGCCAAGCTCGCCGAGCTGCGCAGCGCGAACGCCGCGGTGGTCGCGATCGAGGCGGCGGCGAGCGGCGTCGCCGACGTGCTGAACAAGGTGGCCGGCGTGACCTCGGTCGAGGCGGCCGGGACCACCGGCGACTTCACGCGCTGGCGGGTGACGTCGGGAGAAGCCGGTGACCTGTGTCCGGCGTTGTTCGATGCGCTCCGCACGAAGTCCTGGAAGATCGGGGAGCTCCGGCCCGATCCCAAGACGCTGGAGCGGGTGTTCCGCGACCTCGCCCAGGGCGGCGCGGAGGTGGCACCATGATCCGGACCGTCATGAAGAAGGAGCTGCGGGGGTACTTCAACTCCGCGCTCGCCGTGATCTTCCTGGCCGTGTTCCTCGCGGTCGTGCTGCTCACCTTCTTCGGGGTCGAGAAGTTCCTGGCGCGCGGCCTGGCCGATCTGCGGCCGCTGTTCAAGTGGATGCCGGCGCTGCTCATCATCCTGGCGTCGGCGCTGTCGATGCGGCTGTGGGCCGACGAGCGTCGCGCCGGCACCCTCGAAGTGCTGCTCACCTTGCCGGTGCCGCGCTGGCAGCTCGTGGTCGGCAAGTTCCTGGCCGGCATCGTGCTGATCGCGATCGCGCTGGCGCTCACGCTGGGGCTGCCGCTCACGATCGCGAAGATGGGCAACCTCGACTGGGGCCCGGTGGTCGGCGGGTACCTCGCCACGCTGCTCCTGGCGGCGGCGTACCTCGCGATCGGCATGTGCGTGTCGGCGGCCACCGACAACCAGATCATCGCGTTCATCGGCACCGCGGCGGTGTGCGGGCTCACGTACCTGATCGGGTACCTCGGCGACCTGATCGGCTCCCTGCGCGAGCTCGGCCGTCTGTTCGGGACCGGCGCCCGGTTCGAGAGCGTCGCGCGCGGCGTCCTCGATCTGCGCGACCTGGCGTACTACGCCGGGATCGTCGCCGTCGGGATCGGCCTGAACGTGCTGCTCCTGGAGCGGCTGACCTGGGGCCGCGGCACCAGCGGGCGCGCCCGGCGGGTCGCCACGGTGCTCGGGGTCGTGCTGATCGCCGCCAACGCCGTCGTGCTCGACCTCTGGCTCGCGCCGGTGCGCCACGCCCGGATCGACCTGACCCACGATGGCGCGTACAGCCTGTCGGATTCGACCCGGAGCATCCTCGAGGGGCTCGACGAGCGCCTGCTGATCCGCGGCTACTTCTCCGAGAAGACCCACCCCAAGCTGGCGCCGCTGGTGCCGCAGATCCGCGATCTGCTCGAGGAGTACCGCATCGCGGGCGGCAGCAAGGTGCGGGTCGAGGTCATCGATCCGACCGACTCCGACGAGGCCAAGCGCGAGGCCAAGGAGCGGTTCGGGATCGATCCGACGCCGCTGCGGTTCGCGACCCAGACCGAGCAGTCGGTGGTCAACTCCTACTTCTCGATCGCGATCGAGTACGGCGATCACCACGAGGTGATTGGCTTGAACGAGCTGATCCTGGTCCGCGCGGTCGATGTCGGCGACATCGACGTCACGCTGAAGAACCCCGAGTACGAGCTGACCAAGACGATCAAGAAGACGGTCGCGGAGTTCTCGAGCGTCGACGCGCTGTTCGCGTCGGCCCCGGGCAAGGTGCAGCTGACCGCGTACATCACGCCGAAGACCTTGCCCGATAACTGGAAGGATGGGCCCGAGAAGCTGAAGAAGGTGGTCGACGAGCTCACCAAGCAGGCCGGCGGCAAGTTCGCGTTCACGCAGGTCGAGCCCAAGGGCGACACCGAGATGCGCGAGCTGTTCACCAAGTACGGGCTGCGCCCCTACCAGGATCTGCTGAGCGGTCAGATCTATTATTTCAGCCTGCTGCTCCAGGTGGGGAACCACCTGGTGCGGCCACCGATCCCGCAGAACCTCGGCGAGGCCGATCTCAAGCTGGCGATCACCGAGGGGCTCAAGCGCGCCGCGCCGGGCTTCACCCGGGTCGTCGGGATCTGGTCGCCACCCGCGCCGCCGCCGCAGCCGATGATGCAGGGCATGCCCCCGCAGGAGATGCCGCCGCCCCAGGCGTTTCACCGGCTCGAGCGCGCGCTGTCGGGCAACTACGAGGTGCGCAACGTCGCGCTGTCCGCGCCGGTGGCCGACGACGTCGAGGCGCTCGTGCTCGCCGGGCCTGCCTCGCTCGACGCCCAGGCCGCCGAGAACCTCGATCAGTTCGTGATGCGCGGCGGCGCGCTCGTCTTGCTCGACGGCCGGTACCGGCTCGGTCAGGGCCAGGGTGGGCTCTCGGTGGAGAAGGTGACCTCCGGGCTCGAGTCCGCGCTGCAGAAGTGGGGCGTCACGGTGGACGACACCATGGTGATGGACACCAAGAACGATACGTTTCCGGTGCCCCAGCCGCGCGATCTCGGCAACGGCATGGTGATCCGCGAGATCAAGGAGACGCCGTACCCGTTGTTCGTCAAGATGGACGGAGATCAGGTGTCGGCGGACAGCGTGATCACCAGCGGCCTGGCCGGCTCGGTGATGCACTGGGCCTCGCCGGTCAAGGCCGACGCCAAGGCCGGCGACGACGAGCACCACGTCGAGGTCCTGCTGCGCTCGTCGGAGGGATCGTGGCTCACGGCGAACACGAACGTGCAGCCGAACAACGTGACCTATCCCGAACTCGGGTTCCCGGGCCCCAAGGACGGCGACAAGAAGGGCAGCCAGGTGATGGCCGTGGCGATCACCGGCGGGTTCACGAGCAGCGTGGCCAAGCCCACGGATCAGGCCAAGGGCTCGGCCGACAAGGACGCGGCGGCCAAGCGGCTGATCGAGCACTCGCCGCCCGACACGCGGATGGTGGTGTTCGGCTCGTCGGCGTTCGCCTCCGATCTCCTGATCGACCAGCTCGAGTCCGACTTCACCAAGTCCAACGTCGAGCTCATCCACAACGCGGTCGACTGGTCGCTCGCCGACACCGACCTGCTCGCGATCCGGTCGCGCAACGAGGCGGCCCGGGCGCTCACCGTCGATCCCAAGTCACGCGACGGGTGGCTGATCGGCAACATCGTGATCGCGATCGTCGGGCTCGGGCTGGTCGTCGGCCTCGCCTGGCTCCGGCGTCGATCGATCCTCCCCATCATCGCCAAGGAGACCTAGGATGCTCACGCGATTCCACAAGATCCTGATCGCGGCCCTCGCGGTCCAGCTGGTCCTGGCCGTGATCGTCCTGACCCGCGGCGACGACAGCGCGGCCTTGAAGGAGCACCCGATCGTGCCCGGGTTCGACGCCGCGAAGGTGACGCGCATCCAGGTGTTCCCCAGCGCGACCGGCAAGCCGATCGACCTGGTCAAGAAGGATGCAACCAAGGACTCGAGCTGGGTCCTGGCCTCGGGGTTCGACTATCCGGTCGAATCGGCCAAGGTCAGTGACCTTCTGTCCCCCATCGCCAAGCTCGCCGCAGCCGCGCCGATCGCGACGCAGTCGAGCCGGCACGTGCAGCTCCACGTGGCGGATACCGACTTCGAGCGCAAGGTCGTGATCACCGCCGGCGGCAAGGACCTGACGCTCTACATCGGCGCTCCGGCCGGGACACGCCGGACCGCGGTGCGGGTAGTCGGCGAGGACAAGTCGAGCCAGGACAAGGTCTATGCGGTCACCGGGTTCACGCCGTCGGTTGCCGGCAGCGAGCCGCGCCAGTGGGTCGATGCCAGCTACGTGAAGATCACGCGCGACGAGATCGCCAAGATCGTGGTGGCTCGCGATGGCACGACGGTCGAGGTCGCGCGCCCCGCCCCACCTGCGGAGCAGGCCGGCAGCGGCAGCGCGGCGGGCAGCGGCAGCGCGGCCCCCCCGTCACCCCCGGCCGCCGAGCACTGGAACGTCACCGTCGGGGGCGCGCCGATCACGCTCGCGGCCGGCGAGTCGATCGATCAAGCGGCCATCGACCGGCTGCTCGGCCAGGTCACCGCGATCGACCTGAGCGCGCCGGCCGATCCCAAGCGCGATGCCGGCAAGCCGACCGCGACGATCACGGTCGAGCGCAAGGCGACCGGGGCGTCGACCTCCGCGCCGGTCGTGCTCGATGTCATCGCCGACGGCACCTCGTACTGGGTGCACGATCGCAGCCTGCCGCGCGCGGTCCTCGTCGACAAAGCGCGGCTCGATGAGCTGCTCGGCGTCGACCGCGACAAGCTGGTCAAGAAGCCGCCGCCGCCAACCCCGCCCGCCACGACACCGGGCGCCGGATCTGGCTCGGCCGCACGGCCAGGACCGGGTGCGGCGGGCGCGCCCCCGCGGCCGGGGGCAGGTTCGGCTGCGCGGCCGGGGCCCGGGCCGGGCTGAGTCGCGGCTCGCCGTCCCCTGCGTGACGATCGCGCACCGGAGCCACGCTCGCGCGGTCAGCTCGCGAACAGGTCGTGCATCGTCACGCACTCGAGCCCGGCGGCGTGCAGCCCGGCGACGATGCGCGGCAGGGCATCGAGGGTCCATTGCTGGCCCTCGTGGAACAGCACGACCTCGCCGGCCGTGATCCCGGCGCACTGCTCGACCACCTGCGCGGGATCGGTCGTATCGTAGTCCTTGGAGTCGAGCGACCACATCGCGATGGTGTGGCCGGACGCGACCAGGTTGACGAGCGAGGTGGCGTCGAGCGTGCCATGGGGTGGGCGGACCCACGGCCGCCCGTTGAGCTGACCACCGAGCGCTTCGTCGGTCTTCGTGCATTGTTCCAGCAGGGCGCGCCGGCTGAGCCGGGTGAACCGCATGTGGTCGAAGCCGTGACCGGCGATCTGGTGGCCGCGGCGGAGGTACTCGCGGACCAGCTCGGGGTGATTGGCGGCACGCGCGCCGATCAGGAAGAAGGTCGCCGGCACCCCGAGATCGTCGAGCAGGTCGAGGTAGCGCTCGCTCAGGAGGTCCGGACCATCGTCGAACGTCAACGCGACCCGGTTGGTGGTCGGGCTGCCTCGGCGAAGGACGCTGGGAAATGCATCGAACACGGCGTTCTTCACGAGGGAGCGGACTGTGGCAATCACTCCTTCGTTCATACGGGCAATCGCCTCATCGGACAAGCAAGGAGAACACGGCAATGTATCTTACGTCGAACCACTGTAGCAGACACTCATCACCATGATTGATGCCTCACCCAACGCCGGCGGGGGAAACCTCCCAATGATCCAGCGCGATGGCGGCGACGGCGACTCAGCGAACGCCGGTGCGTGAGATTCGCGTGATCGCGGGGCGGCGGGTCAGAGGACCTCGTAACCGCTCGGCGAGCCCAGCCTCGTGGCAGGTGCGCACGGGTGTCACCGGACCTTGGCGTGGCGAGCGCGCTCACGTCGCGTGCGGGCCTGGTACGCTGTGTCACTTCGGCGGTCGTCGTCACGGTCACTTCGGCGTGAAGTAGCCGCGGTAGCGCTCGCGCAGCGCGGCCTTCTGGAACTTCCCGGCCGACGTGCGCGGGATCATGTCGATCGATTCAAAGGCGTCGGGCAGCCAGAACTTCGGAAACTTCGCCTCGAGGTGCGCCCGCAGGTCATCGACCGAGCAGGTCGCGCCCGGCTTCAGCACGTACACCGCCAGCGGGCGCTCGCTCCACTTCGGATGCGGCACGCCGACCACCGCGGCTTCGCGGATCGCGGGGTGCCCCATCAGCGCGTTCTCGAGCTCCTGCGAGGCGATCCACTCGCCGCCGCTCTTGATGAGATCCGCGATCCGATCGGTGAGCTGGACGACCCCGTGCCGGTCGACCCGCGCGACGTCACCGGTGCGGAAGAAGCCATCCGCGGTCCAGCGCTCCGGCGTGGCGCCGCCGACGTACGCCTTCGCGATCCACGGGCCGCGGCACATGACCTCGCCCGAGGTCTGGTCATCGTGCGGCACGTCACCGGCCTCGTTACGCACGCGGACATCGACCAGGGGCGGCGGCAGGCCTTGCCGCGCGCGCGAGGCGTAGCGCGTGGCCTCGTCGGCCTCGGCGAGCTCGGGCGGGAGGTGGGACACGAGCCCGAGCGGGGACATCTCGGTCATGCCCCACGCGTGGATGAGCTTCATGCCCAGCCGATCGAAGTCGCGGATGAGCTGCTCCGGCGCCGCCGCGCCGCCGACGATCATCCGCAGGCCGGGCGTGAGCTTCCAGCGACCGGGGGCGGCGTCCATCGCCTCGCGGATCCCGATCCAGATCGTCGGGACGCCGGCCGAGAGCGTGACGCGCTCGCCGGCCAGGAGGTCGAGCAGGCTCGCGGGATCGAGGTGCGCTCCCGGAAACACCTGCTTGGCGCCGGTCAGCGCGGCCATGAACGGGATGCCCCACGCGTTGACGTGGAACATCGGGACGACCGGCAGCACGGTGTCGGCGCGCGCGATGCCGAGGCTGTCGGGCACCGTACCCGCGAGCGAGTGCAAGATCGTCGAGCGATGGCTGTACACCACCCCCTTGGGCCGCCCGGTGGTGCCGCTCGTGTAGCAGCACCCGAGCGCGTCGGTCTCGGCGAGCACCGGCAACGCGACGTCGGGCGCGCCCGCCAGGAAGTGCTCGTAGGCTTCGCGCTCGCCGGCGTTGCCGACGACGAGCACGCGCTCGAACCTGCCGCCGCCGGCGATGACCTTGTCGAGCAGCGGCAGCAGCACATCGTCGACGATCAGGAAGCGATCGCGGGCGTCGTTGGCGATGTAGGCGATCTCGTCGGGATGCAGCCGCAGGTTGAGCGTGTGCGTCACCGCACCGGCCAGCGGGATCCCGAGGTACGCCTCGAGGTGCTCGCTGGTGTTCCACATGAGCGTCGCGACGCGGTCGCCTTTCTGGATGCCGGCACCGACGAGCGCCCGCGCGAGGCGGCGCGCGCGCTCGGTCACCGCGCGGTACGTCGTGCGCAGGAGGGTCTTGTCGGGGCGGCGGGACACGATCTCGACAGCCCCCATGCAGCGCTCGGCGCGGTCCACGATCAGGTCGATCGTCAACGGGATATCCATCATCGTGCTGGTCATGCCCGCCGAAGATAGATCCATTCGGCAGGCAGCGGCGCGGCAAATCGCCCGTGATCAGGTGCCGGCGCGGCGGCGCAGGTAGTTGACGAGGTCGATCCGGGTGACCAGCCCGAACAGCACGCCGTGGTCGACGATCACGCCGACCATGCCCTCGCCGAGCACGCGCACGAGCTCGGCCAGCGGGGCCGTCGGCGCCAGGGTCTCGACCTTGGCGGTCATGATGTCGGAGACCGGTCGCTCGAACGCGCGATCACCGGCGAGCGCGGCCACCAGCAGATCGGACTCGTCGACGATGCCGATCAACGCGCCGCGATCCATCACCGGCAGCTGCGAGACTTCATGCAGGCGCATCCGCGCGTACGCCACGCGGAGGGCGTCGTCCGGCGCCACGGCCACGAGCTGGGCATCCCCCGCGCGCCGCGTCACGACGTCACGCAGATCGCCGAACCCCGGCCGCGGCAGGAGCCCCTGGTCGGCGAGCCACTCGTCGCGGTACGCCTTCGACAGGTACTTCGCGCCGCTGTCCGCCACGATCGAGACGACCTTGCCGGGGCCGGCACCCGGGCCGGCCGGGCGGCGCGCGCGGTCGCGGCAGTAGCGCACCGCCGCCGCGATGAGCGTCCCGCTCGACGTGCCGGCCAGGATTCCGGCCTTGGCCAGGAGCGTGCGCACGGTGGCAAACGCCTCGGCGTCGTCGACGACGTACGCCGCCTTGACGCGGGACAGATCGCAGATCGGCGGCACGAAGTCCTCGCCGATGCCCTCGACCAGCCACGAGCCCGCGATGCCGACCGTGCCGGTCGCGACGTAGCCCGCGAGCACCGAGCCCCTGGGGTCGGCGAGGACCATCTCGACGCCGGGGGCGACCTTCGCGAAGTAGCGCGACAGGCCGGTCAGCGTGCCGCCGGAGCCGACGCCGCACACGATCGCGTCGAGCTGCCCGCCGGTCTGCGCCCAGATCTCGGGCCCCGTCGTGGTCTCGTGCGCGAGCGGGTTCGCCGGGTTCTCGAACTGATTGATGTACAGCGCGCCGGTTTCCCGGGCGATCCGCTGCGCCATGTCCTGGTAGTACGCGGGGTGCCCCTTGCCGACGTCGCTGCGGGTCCAGATCACCTGGGCGCCGAGCGCCTTCAGGTGGATGACCTTCTCCTGGCTCATCTTGTCGGGGATGACCAGCGTCAGCTTGTAGCCGCGCAGCGCGGCGACCAGCGCCAGCCCCAGGCCCGTGTTGCCGGCCGTGGCCTCGATCAGGTGGCCACCCGGCGCAAGCCGGCCGTCGCGCTCGGCGGCGCTGATCATCGACAGCCCGATGCGGTCCTTGATCGAGCCACCGGGGTTGTGGCTCTCGAGCTTGACCCACAGCTCGCTGCCGGCGGTATCGAAGCACGTGACCTGCACGAGCGGGGTGTTCCCGATCAACTCGAGCATGCCGCGCGCGGCCGGAGTCTCACAGTCACCCATCCGCCGACCCTACCACTTCGTCACGCCTGCTCGCCTCTCGCCGCGGGCCCCACAGCCCGTCAGCCGAACAACTTCACGAGGCCCGACTGCACGACCCCACCGACGCCCTCGGCGACGATCGAGCCCACGGCGATGGTGGTGAGCGTGGTCTCGCTCCACTTCAGCCAGCGCCCGAGGACGATCCACAAGAGGAAACCGCCGATGAAGAACGAGATGCCTTGTGCTGGCGCGAGCACCAGGCCGAGGCCGAGCCCGATCGCCTCGGGCATCCACGGCCGCAGCCTCGGGATGTACTCGAGCAGCGTGTAGACCACGCCGATCGCCGCGCCGGCGAGTAACCAGGTCAGCGCGCCGGGCGGCAGCGCGGACAGGCCACCCTCGAAGATCTGGGCGCTCTTGGCCCACATCTTGGCGACCGGAGCGGGATGTCCGGGGCCCTCGAGCACGAGCGGCTTGTCGCGGTTGATCACGAGGAACGCATACGCCGAGATCACCGTGCAAGGCAGCACGGTGAGCGTCTGGGTCCAGAACTGCCAGCGCGACGGCACCTTGAACGCCCGGCCGTACACGAGGTCGCCCGTCAAGAGCCCCGCCTGCGCGCCTGAGCCCGCGACGAACCCGGCCCCGGTCAGGTTGGTGGCTACCTGCGAGCCGCCGAGCGCCGACGTTACCCCTTGCAGCAGGATCCCCATGACCCGTGCCGGGTTGAACGCCGTCTGTGCGGCGGCCCGGGTCGCGATGATGTTCTGGATCAGGCCGGCGACCAGGATCAGCACCACGCTCATCACGATCGGCACCGCGAAGCGCCAGCCGAGCACGGCCACGGTGAGCACCAGCGAGACACCGGCGAACGCCGCGAGCGTCCGGCCCGACAGCATCGGGTCGTCGTCCTCGGTCTTGCCGCCCAGTGCGAGGATCGATCGGAACGCCCCGGTGATCGTCCGCCAGTTGATCGCCATGACCGTCAGCCCCGACGCGACCAGGAACCCCAGCCCGGGCCAGTAGTAGGTGTGAGGGGCCTCGGGCTTCGGCGTGTAGCGCGCCATGACCATGAGCGCGACCGCGCCCGCCAGGAAGCCGACGCACGTCCGCATGCCCATCAAGTACGACCCGCCGATCGCGAACGGCGACCACGCGATCGCCCCACCGAAGGCCGCCAGGCACGGGAGCGCGGTCTCGCTCGGCACCAGCCTGAACCCATCGTCGTTGAGCACGACATAGGTCGCCGCGACGAGGAACGTGCCGAGCAAGATGAGCGGCTGGCGCGGATCGCCGTGCTCGACGAGCGCGCGGATCACGCTCTCGACCGCCTTGGAGCCCGGCCAGGGCAGGTTCTCCCGCAGGACCAGGATCTGCCGCAGCGGGATCACCGTGACCAGCCCGATCAGGCTCGTCACGGTACCGAACAGCACCATGTCGAGGATCGAGTACGGCGCCCCGGTCATCACCTTGGCGGCAAAGAAGTTCGAGATGAAGCCGAGCGATCCGCCGGCCGAGCCCATGGTCGCCACGATCACCATCTCGGTGGTCGTGATCTTGGCCCGCGACAGGAAGAACACCGCGAAGAAGAACAGCGCCGCGATCGTCGGCCCCTCCTCGATGACGCCGAACGACAGCGTCAGGTAGGAGTTCATCGCGCACAGCACGATGGACAGGACGAGGCCGGCGAGGAGGCTCCGCGCGGTGAGCGGTGGTAGCCGGACGTTGCTCATCGAGGCCTGCTTGGTCATCGCTTGCTCCGGGCCGGGTGCTCAGGTTCGCCCAGCTCGGTCACTGCTTTCGGCGGCGCTTCGACGGAGCCGCGCTGGTCGCAATGTGTCGGGGAGCCGAACGGCTCGCGCGCTTCAGCTGAAGATGAGTCTCGATCCGCTTGAGCCGGCCCTGCGCGTCGCTGGCGAATACCTCGAGCCCATCGACCTTCGTTTCGAGCCCATCGACCTTCGTTTCGAGCCTGGTGAACCTTGATTCGACGACGTCGAACCGGATCTCGAACCTGCGCTCCATCCGATCGAGGCGTTCGACCAGCGCGCGCTGGCCCTCCGCTAGCGCGTCGCTGCGCTCGACCAGTGCGCCATGGCCTTCCGCGATCACGTTCACCTTGGTCTCGATGCTCTCCAGCAACACTTCAAACCGCGTGCGTTCCTCGGTCATCATCGGGCACTCCTATCTTGTTCAAGTCGGCGGTGGAGTCAAGCTCGTATCGCGCGCCGCCGGCACGCAGCCACACGAGCCTCGTCGGTGATCTCGCTCGCGATGCTCGCCTTTGCGGGCGGGCCGGTCCGGATGAGCGAATGAGCGGCGATCATACGCACCCGCAGAGCAAGCACCGCGCCACGGCCAACGCCGCAAGATCACGCTCTGCGCTGTCCGGTATTTGGCCGGATTGCGGACGCTGTCCGGATTCCGGACGAAAACCGGACATCGCCACGCAAGGTCGCCGCTACGGACAGGTCCTCATGAGTTGGTGACCATCACGCGGCGGTCGCGAGCGCGTCGCTCCCATGTGGGCGGCGAATGTGGGGCCGCCGCGACGCCGTGGCATCCGGCCACAGCAACCGATCGCCGCCATGTGGACGGGCGCGGCTTTCGGCGTTCCTCAGGATTATCCCCCTACGGGTTCTCCCCCGGCGTCCACCAGATCGGCGGGAATCACCAGTCGTGCCCGCCCCCGTGGCCGATGAGGTTGGCTCAGAACCGCGATGCGCTCATCGGCTCGCGAACTGAGTGGCGCGATCGCACGCGGTCAGAGCGACCAGCCGAGAAGACAAGACTTCGCAAACCAGAAATCGCGTAGCGGTCAGCTCACTCGATCTCGGCACCGATCCCGGCGCGAGCTCGGGCGGCCAGGCTACCGAGTGAATTGGCCGTTCGCGTCGGGGTGCCAAGCGTGGGGGTGAGATTGCCGCGACCAGCTTGCGTCGAAAGCACCCCGGAGCACGTGTCCGGCAGATCCAGCATGATCTCCCCAGACTGCATGTCGGTCGGAAACAGCGTGGGGCAGCTCTGCGCGCCCACCATGTCCAGGCACTGGTCATAGCTCATGCTGACGCTCTTCGTGGAACTGCACGAGAGCTCGCCGTCGAACGCCCGAACGCAGTCGTCGTGCGTGCCGACGCCGGGAATGCAATCGACCACTCGATCGCACACCGAGCTGACCAGGTCCTCGCACTTCTCTGCCGGCGACTTCTCGCCGCAGCCCGCACCACCGAAACCCACCAACGCCACCACCATCACCAGGTTCTTCATGAAATCTCCTTGTGCTGGTTAGGCGACGCAGCCGTGATTTCCCTACAGGTAAAATTAATGAAACAGCGCGTCATCAACCGTTGAGGGGCGGGAGTGACGCCAAGTGGTGGCAGTCATGAGTATTTTTCGGCCGGCTCCGACCGTTTCGCGAGGCGACCACCAGGAACTCGGTACGGGCACGAGACCACCTGCACGCGCGCGCGACGACCAGGAACCTGGGTACAGGCACACGTGGTAGCTGGCCATTTATTTAGTCCGAAACCCGGACCCACGAGGTGACGACCAGGAACCCTGGGTAATGAGCCTCGGACAGAGTTCTCCCCTGAGGCTGCAGGTTCCGCCGGAGCTCCGCGCTCGCCGGGTACTCGCGACACGACTGCGCGCACACTGGGTACTCGCGCCAGGACTGCGCGGGTGCGCCATACCGCGCGGCACCCTGGACAAGCCGGAGTACCTGCGCGTCGAAGGGTACGGGCGCGCCCAGACGCGCGCTCGATCCGCTGCTGATTCGCTGCTCGCCGGGCACGAGACCTCGGCGGCTCCCTCGCGTGGGCGCCCCACGAACTGCACCGCGGTTCCCAGGCGCTGGTACGTCGGCCGCGGTCGCGCGGCGCCATCGCTTCTTCAGCGACAGCGACGCGATGCTCGTCCACCGCGCCTATTGGCTGAGCTGGTTGTACGCGTCCGACGCGAACCCACCGGCAAAGCCGAGGCCGCGGCCGACACCCTCGCCGTACTTCGAGCCTGCCGCGTAGCCGCCTGCGAAGCCCGCCGCGGCGCCGAGGCCACCGCTCGACGCCGCGCCGATTGCGGCGCCGCCGAGGCCACCGACCAGCGGCCCGAGGTTCTTGCCGGCCTCGGCGCCCGCCGGCGCTGCCGCGTTGCCCGCCTGAACGGCGTGACCGAAGTCGAATCCACCCGCAACGAGGGCGAGCTCTTCGGTGTTGACGGGGAGAAAGGTGTCGTTCTGGATGGTGATGGCGTTCATGGGTTGTTCCTTGTGCTCGACTCCTGTGCAGCCGCTGTGCCGCGCCGAACCGCATGAAATCCCGCCGAGATCTGCGCGCAGACCGCGTAACGCGGTAGACAACCCGTCAACCAAAGTGCGCGTCGAGCCGCTTCGCGCGCGGTTTTCTCGACCTATCTCGTAGCGCCTCACGTCTTGCCGCTTACGGGCCGGAGCACGGTCAACCGCGGGTGCGCCTTACCTGTGGTTGACATCGACTGCGAGGGTGCCTCGCGAGCTGACGTGGACGACGCGCCCGCTGGTAACCGCGTTCGCGCGTGCGCTTTCGCCTAGCGCTGCGCCTGGAGGGCGCGCGCGAAGAACGCATCGAGCTGGGTGAGTTCGTCGCGGATGCGTTGCTCGCGGAGCGAGCGGATCTTGTGATCGCTGACGAACAGCGAGGCAATGCCGTGGACACTGGCATACAGCCGCGAGCGCACGCGCGTCATGCCCGGCCGATCGCTCGGCAGGAACAAGATCTCGGCCCATACCTCGGCGCGCCCACCGGTGTCCTCGAACCACACCATCCGCGCTGCGGGACGGTTGTGAAAGTGGAGGTTGTCACGGTTGCCGTCGGGGTGGATGAAGGTGACCCGGGCATCTTCGCCATGCTGGCTCGTGATGATGACGTCGCGAATATCGGGGAAGATGGCCGACCACTTCGTGTAGTCGCTCAGCAGCCGGTAGGCAGCGTCGGGATCGACGGCGAGCACGATCTCCCCCTCGGTGATCGCGTCGTCGGAGGCACTCTGGTGGATCCGTAGCTCTGACGGTGCCGCCATGGCGGTGCTCGCTGCGAGCAGAACGGCCAAGAGTCCACCGAAGCCAGCACAGGTCGTCATACTTCCTCGCGTTTCGCGAGCAACAGCTGGGCCAACCTCATCGGGTCATGATCTCGAGTACATGAGCGTGTCACCGGGTCGACACCCGTGTCATGCCAGGAGATCCTTGCAAGGAATTCTGACAGGGCCGCGTCGAGCGTTGCGACCGCGATGCTGGCGGAGCGTGGTCGCGATCACAACGCGTTGCGCGAGTGCACGAGGCGTCCGAGGTGACGACGACGCGCCATCCCAGATCGGGCCGGAGCGCGATCTCAGCGCCGGCGGCCGGCGCGGGCAGCGGTCGCCGACGTAGACCGCTTCGCAGCTGGCTTGCCCGCGGCCGACGTTCTCGCGGCCGACCTGGCTGCCGCCGGCTTGTTCGCCGCGGACCTGGCCGCAGCCGGCTTGCTCGCGGCGGATGGCTTCGTGGCGGCATATGGCTTCGCGGCCCTGGTCTTCCTCGGTAGCGTCGCGGTGAACTCGAACGCACGGCCGATCCAGTGTCGCAACTCGTCTGGATCGTGGAACACGTCCTCGGGCAGCATGACCTTGTCGCTGCGAGCCCGGCCGTTGCCCATGGGATCGAACAGCGCGGCACCGTCGAGCGCTAGCGCGGCGGCGCGATCAGCGTCGCTCAGGTGCACCATCGCCGATCGGCCGAACAGGCCGGCGAACAGGTGGCCGTTGACCTTGGCGGCGACCCCGCCGAACATCTGCAGCGTCTCGATCTGTCGATCACTCGGCAGCGCCGCGCGGAATAGTGGATGATGCTCGGGAGGAACCTTGACCCACGCCATGGGTCCGAGGATACATCCCCGGCGCGGCTCTCTCGCGCGCGCAGCCCCCCAAACGCGATGACTCGAGTCTTTCCCGACCGAGTCTTTCCCGACCGACGTTAGTTCTCTGGCCGCAGCGCGCGCGGTCGACGTACGGTTCTCCCGCGTACGAGTTCCCCGGTCACGGCCGGCCGGCCGTCGTGAACAGCTCGGCGACCGTCGCGCAGATCGCGGCCTTTGCGAGCCAGCGGTCGAGCTGTGCAGGATCCTGCTCGCTGAGGATTCTCATGCGCTCGGCATCTCCGACAGCGACTCGTCGTGCGGCCAGGACCACGAGCACGGCCTCAGCCTTACCTTCGGCCTTACCTTCGGCTTTACCTTCGGCCTTGGCTGCAGACCGGTCCTCAGCCCGGACCGCTCGATCACCGGGTTGTGCCTGACCACCAGGGCGCGAGCGATCTCGTCATCGGCCCTGGCGGCGTGGAGCATCGCCGCGATCGGCAGCGGCAGCGCCAGGGCCGCATCTTCGATGTAACCTACCGGGTCGAGTCGCTGCCAGGTATGGCGCGCGGGCGACCACTCCAGGGCGCGCGACCGCTCGAGGTCGATCGCGAACACCCGGCGGACGCCGCGCGCGGTCAGCTTGGCGGCCTTGATCGCGGCGTGGCCGAGCGACTCCGTGCTGACGATCTCGAACGCGAGCTGCTCGAGCTGGCGGCCGCCTGTTACCGAATCGTCCGCATCGGGGTACACGCTGACATCGGGCGCGACATCGTCGATCTCCGAGGTCCGGGTCAGCTGGTCGCAACCAACCGCGAACTCGGGGGACGCGTGGGCTTCGAGCAGCGCGATGATCTTCGCGTGCTGGCGAGCGTGGGGGCGATCGGCGGGGGACACGTAGACTAGCTCCCCGTCGAGCATCTCGTGGCGAGCCTCTGGCTCGACGAGCCGGTCATCGATACCAGGCAACGCGGGTGCGGCGTGGGAGACCACGGACGACATGCCCCAATATAGCTCTGGCGGCGCCCGGGGCGGAACGGGATCTGGTGGCTGCATGGCGACCTCATGCGGTGGGCGGGGAGCAAGCGCTGGGCCGAAGCGAAGGCGGCGAGATCACGCGCGATGCTGTCATGCTGTCCGGGATCTGGCCGGATTCCGGACGTTGTCCGAGCTTCGGACGAAAACCGGACAGCTGACAGCTGACAGCTACCTGATCACCCGCCGCTCTCCCGGCGCCAGTTCCTACTGCGCCCGGACGCGGCGACCAACAACGCGTTCCTGTACTGCCTGATCGCCGCGGTGCTGCGCAGCAAGATCGACGTACGGTTCTCCCCGCGTACGGGTTCCCCGGTCACGGCCGGCCGGCCGTCGTGAACAGCTCGGCGACCGTCGCGCAGATCGCGGCCTTTGCGAGCCAATGGTCGAGCTGTGCAGGATCCTGCTCGCGGAGGATGCTTACGCGCTCGGCATCTCCGACAGCGACTCGTCGTGCGGCCAGGACCACGAGCACGGCCTCGGCCTTCCCTTCGGCCTTCCCTTCGGCTTTGGCTGCAGACCGGTCCTCAGCCCGGACCGCCTCGATCACCGGGTTGTGCCTGACCACCAGGGCGCGAGCGATCTCGTCATCGGCCCTGGCGGCGTGGAGCATCGCCGCGATCGGCAGCGGCAGCGCCAGGGCCGCATCTTCGATGTAACCTGCCGGGTCGAGCCGCTGCCAGGTATGGCGCGCGGGCGACCACTCCAGGGCGCGCGACCGCTCGAGGTCGATCGCGAACACCCGGCGGACGCCGCGCGCGGTCAGCTTGGCGGCCTTGGTCGCGGCGTGGCCGAGCGACTCCGTGCTGACGATCTCGAAGGCGAGCTGGTCGAGCTGGCGGCCGCCTGTTACGGGATCGTCGGCATCGGGGTACACGCTGACATCGGGCGCGAGATCGTCGATCTCCGAGGTCCGGGTCAGCTGGTCGCAACCAACCGCGAACTCGGGAGACGCGTGGGCTTCGAGCAGCGCGATGACCTTCGCGTGCTGGCGAGCGTGGGGGCGATCGGCGGGGGACACGTAGACTAGCTCCGCGTCGAGCATCTCGTGGCGAGCCTCTGGCTCGACGAGCCGGTCATCGATACCAGGCAACGCGGGTGCGGCGTGGGAGACCACGGACGACATGCCCCAATATAGCTCTGGCGGCGCCCGGGGCGGAACGGGATCTGGTGGCTGCATGGCGACCTCATGCGGCGGGCGGGGAGCAAGCGCTGGGCCGAAGCCAAGGCGGCGAGATCACGCGCGATGCTGTCCGGGATCTGGCCGGATTCCGGACGTTGTCCGAGCTTCGGACGAAAACCGGACAGCGCGACAGCGCGGGCTTTGTCCATTTATTCGATTCCTGCACAAGAATTCAGACGCCTGCACATTTATCCGGATTGCCGCCCGGCCGCATCTGCCGGACGAGGAACGAGCCACCCGCCAGCTCGGGTGAGCGGCGCAAGTTCGGAACCAGGCCGGCGGCCACCAGCGACGACTTGCCGGATCCGGCTGGCCCAATGACATACAGCTCGCGCTGGCCGTCACGCAGCCGGCCGAGCAGATCGGCGACCTCTTTGTTCCGGCCATGAAAGCGTGCCGCATCCACCGTCGTGAACGGCCGAGCGCCTGGATCCGGACACGGCGCCGACGCCAACTCCGGCGCTGGCGCAGCAAGCTTCTTGCGTATCCTCGCCGCTTCCGCCTCCCAGTGCTCGCGTTCTTGGTTGCGAAAGTCCAGCGGCACGCGAAACCGCGACAGCAGCGGCAGCTCGCAGTCGGCGAGGATCACCGGCACCAGCGTGGCGCTGCCGTCGTTCGCCGCCTCGATGCTCTGGTGCATGGCGAGCTGATTGGCCACACTCGCGACCGTGGTCTGCGAAGCCGGCCTGCCCGCCCTCGCCGCCGGCTTGGTCGACGGCCGCCAGTTCGACGAGCTCACGATCTTCGCTATCGACGGCGGCCCGATCGCGATGGCCGCTGCGCCCATGGCGTAACGCGCCGGTGATCGACATCCGCCGGGTTCGATGACACCCTGGCCTTCGACCCAAGGGGCACGTCGCCTCGTCGACATCGAAAGGGAGCCGCCATGATTCGAGGTTGGAGTGTTGTCGTCCTTGTGAGCACGATCGCGACCGCCGCGTCCGCGCAGCCGGCGCAGACGCCCGGTGGGATCACCTCGGCGCAGCCCGAGCCGGAGATGGAGCAGCCGCTGTGCATCCTGCCGCCGCACACGCAGCAGAGCCCGGACCCCAGGATCTTCGGCGCCTGGAACACCGTCATTCCCGCCGCGGGCGGCGGTGCCCTGGAGCGGATCCTCGGCATGCAGACGGTGCACACCGCCGTGCTGCCGTCGGGCAAGATCCTCCTGGTCAGCGGCAGCAGCTGGCGCAACCTCGGGCCGATCGAGTACTACCCCGAGAACAAGGCACCCACGGCGCCGAAGGGCATCTTCATCCGCGGCGAGGAGCCGTTCCGCAACAGCAAGATCGACTGGTACTACCAGCTGGTCAATAATGCGGCGATCTACGATCCGGAGAACAATACGTTCTACCGGATCCCACACCCGGCGCCGGTACCCGATCCCAAGCGCCCCGGTCACTTCGCGCCCAATGATCTGTTCTGCACGGGCCAGCAACACCTGCCGAACGGAGATGTCCTGTTCACCGGCGGCACGCAGTATTATTCGCCGTACCGCACGGGCAACAACTCGACCTGGATCTTCGACTGGAAGCGCGAGGGCGCCATCAACTGGCGCACCGTGGACTGGCGCCAGCGACCGCAGGGCCCAGCGAACAACCCGTGGACGTTCGCCGGCTTCATGCAACGCGGCCGGTGGTATCCCACGCTGGTCCCGCTGCTCGACGGCCGCATGGTGCTGTTCAGCGGCTTCGTCGGCTTCGACGTCGGCTACCCCGAGATGTACGTGTTCGAGATCAATCACTACGTCGAGTTCTTCGATCCGCACGCCTTCGATCCCGGCAGGCCGCAGAATGCCTGGAAGGCGATCGATGTCACCACCACGCCTAATAGCCCCTTCACGAAGGAGATCAACCCCGACTTCAAGCCAACCCCGCAGTACAAGGAGAGCTGCCTCCCCTACAAGAACTGCGTGACCGACAACCAGCACGACGCCTTCAAGCTCTACCCCGAGAACTACCTGATGCCGGATGGCCGGATCTACCTGACGCGGGAAGGCGACTGGGTGAGCCTGCGAACCTGCGACACCGCGTTTATGCGCCGCACCAAGCTGACGTACTGGGCCTCGATCACCGGCACAGCCGCCCAGCCCGGCATCGCGTTCTCCCCTGGCCCCGACCGCGCGCGAGAGATCACCTCGTACGGCACCACCTACTGGGACCCGAACACCAACGACATCACGCTACTTGGTGGACAGCCCACCTCGCCCGGCCTGCTCTATCCGGTCAACCTCAATAACAGCCAGCCCTCGCACTTCGCCGGCGGTCGCGCGACGCGCGCCAAGGAGACGTTCCACGTAGATCCGGCCTCGCCCGTCGGCGGCAGTTGGTCACTCGAGGACGACTTCCTCGGCACCACGCCGCAGGACGACCGGACCATGCACTACGCGCTCACCCTGCCGACGCGGCAGATCCTGATCATCAACGGCGGCAACTTCGACTTCTACGGCCCGGTCCAGTACCCGCTGCTGCTCACGCCGACGTGGGACAAGGACCACAAGTTCGCCGGCTACGACAAGCGACGGATGGCGGAGGCCGTCGAGCCGCGCCTGTACCACAACGCCGCGCTGCTGCTGCCGGACGGGCGGATCTGGGTCTCGGGCGGCAACACCGCGCGCGCGACCGTGCACAGCGGCCCGATCCCCGACCGCGACGACAGCCACGCTCGCGTCGAGCAGCCGAAGCCCGACCTCGGCCTCGTCGACGTCGATATGTACTTCTTCAACGACGGGCCGATGGGCAAGGGCGCCAAGGGCATGTTGACGACGCCGACCGAGGACTGGGTCGCCGAGATCTACAGCCCGCCGTACCTGTTCATCGATCCGGATCGCCAGGCCCGCATCACCACGATCGACGGCGCGATCGCCAAGCAGATCAACGGCAAGACGTACTACCTCCTGCGCAGCGGCCAGCGCTACGGCGCGACGCTCGACAAGCTGCCACCCGCGGCGCAGTGCACGACCCGGCCAACGCTGGCTTTGATCAAGCTCCCGTCGGCGACGCACGGCTGGGAGAACGGACAGAAGTTCGCCGCCATCGGCCTCGCTGCCCGCGGCGCGAACGCGATCACGTTCGCGATGCCCGACGTGAAGAAGGCGAACCTGCCGCCCGCCTACTATATGCTGTTCTACGTCGACTGCAAGGGGAAGCCGGCGGTCGCCCGGATGGTCCGCTTCGACGATACGGCGAAGGAGCCGTAGCGAAGGCGCACCTGGGCGCCAGGATTCCGACATTGTCGGCGCGACATCGGCGCAACGCCTGCGTGACCGTCCGGTCAAAAGTCCCAGGCACCGCTGGCCCCGGCGCGGCGGCTCTAGATCAGTTCGCGTTCGATCGGCAGATCCAGACCCTGTGCGACAACGCGAAGTTCATCGCCGTGTTGGACGCTGAGGAACGGTTCATTGTCGGGCGCTCAGATGTTGATCCGGTGATCGAACACTATCGCAGTGTGTTCGCTGACTGGTGCAATGCCGGTGAACTGTGATGCCCCAACGAACCTTGCACGCGTCCCACACATCGAATAAATGTGCAGTAGGTCCTTGCTGCACATTTATTCGTCGAAGCCGCACATTTATTCGATCCGGATTGCCCACAATGGACAAAGCCCCAGACCTCGATCGACGATGCCGTGACAGCTAGTCAGCTAGCCCGCATGATTCACCACACCGTGGGCTGCGACCGTCCCCCGTCCGGTTCCCCCGTTCCGCGGCATGCCGGCACGCTCGAGTCGAGCGTGGCCCGCCGCCGCTCTCGGTGAGCCCCCGAGCTTCTGCAGCCCCGGGCACGGTCGAAGGCGCCCGGCCGACCTGGTGTGGTTCGCCGGGCTGCTGCGAACGGTTCGGTGAGCGCGCACGATCGGTCGGTCGAGGCGAAAACGGCGGGCGGTGCGAAGCAACTAGCGATTCTGCATGCGGCCGACCACGCACGAGACTTGCGAATTACGCAGGCATGCGGTTTGGCATCGCGTGCTTCATGTGTGGGATCTCCGGTTGTTCGACGGCGCCTCGGTCGGACGTCGGCGCGTCGTCCGCCTTGGTCTCGCCGTTTGCGACCGAGATGGCGAGTCTGGGGCCGATCGGTTGGTGGCGGCTCGGCGAGCTGTCCGGCGTCACCGCCGCCGACTCCGGATCGGGCAACCACCCGGGCTCGTACATCAACTTCGCGTCCGGACAGCACGCGGTCGCCGGCGCGATCCCGGGCGACGCCGACGGCGCGATCGCGATCTCGCCGACCACCGGCAACTACGTCGAGGTCGGCAATCAGGACGCGTTCTCGCTGAGCAAGGCGAACGACTCGTTCGACCGAACACTCGCCAACGGCTGGGGCACCGCGGATCACGGCGGTGCGTGGACGCCCGAGGTCACGACCACGACCACGTACTATTCGACCGACGGCAGCCACGCCGCGATCACCGAATCGGTATCCGGCACCTGGCAGATCGGCCTGGAGGACGTGCAGCGCGCCGACGCCGACATCCAGGTCCGCGCGTCCTGGAACCAAGCGCCGTCGGCGACTGATCCCACGATCGCACCGCTCGCGATCATCGCGCGGCGCAGCCGCGACAACAGCAACTCCTACCGCGCCGAGCTGCAGGAGGACCACAGCGGCGCGCTGTCGCTCAGGTTCGTCAAGGTCGTCGCCGGCATGTCGAGCCCGATCGGGACGCCGATCTCGCTCGGCGCGACGTACGCGGTGAACACCTGGTGGTACGTGCGGTTCCAGCTCGCAGGCCCGACGCTGCGCGCGCGCGCCTGGCGGAGCACCGATCCCGAGCCGACGGGATGGACGATCACCGTGACCGACAGCGCGATCTCCGGCCCCGGCAGCGTCAGCATCCGGTCGACCAACTCGGGCGCGAGCGCGCGCCCGATCGTGCTCTTCGAGGGACTGCGCATCCAGTCGGTGGGGATGACGGTGCACGGCTTCATGAAGCCGACCGTGCCCGACTTCAACGCCGGCAACTACATCTACTGGCTCGGCAAGGGCGCGACGCCGCAGGCCGAATGGGCGCTCCGGTTCTATCCGAGCTCGAGCGACCGTCCCAATCGCATGTCGGGCTACGCGTGGAACCTGACCGGCACCCCCGCCAACCCCACCAACCAGGGCGCCGGCGCGTACTACCAGCCCGACGGCGGCGTGAGCGCGATCTGGTATGAACTCGTGGTGGTCTACGACCCCGGCGACTGGATGGACACGCAAGCCGGCGTGTCCATCTACGTCAACGGCAGGTGCCAGCAGGGTAGCCGATGCCCGGCCGTGCACGAAGACCCAGCGGTGTACTACAAGACTTCCCCGTACCTGGTGTATCCGCTCTACGGCACGGACCCCCTACGGATCGGCACGCGCGAGAGGTCGACGTTCTTCACCGGCGACATCGACGAGATCGCCGTATTCGACCGCGCGCTCGACGACAGCGAGATCGCCGCCCTCCACACCAGCTTGTAACGCGGATGTCGGTCAGATAACGCTCGATGTGGAGGCGGTCGAACGCGATGGCGGTCTGCGCTCAGTGCGCCTGATAGTTCTCGTACACCGTCGGCGCCGGGGGCGTCGCCGCGCCGGGCTTGGCGTCGCCGGCGCGCTTGTAGTCGACCTTGGCCTTGGAGGCGCGCTCGCCAGTGTTGATCACGGTCGCGGCCGCGGCGGTATCGTAGGACTTCTGCTCCGCGGCCTTGTCGGCGTCGGCCATGAACGCCTTCACGTCGGCCGGAGATGGCGGCTTGACGTCTTTCTGTGCGGCGACGTCGACGGCCTCGGTCAGGTACGAGCGCACGAGCTTGGTCTCGAGCTTCTTGAACAGCTGTGGCGAGCCGAACAGGTCGACGGTCGCGACCGTGCCGTTGAGCGCGACGGCGTAGCCCACCATGCGCGCGCGATCCGCCGCCGGGATCTTGGCGATCGCGGCATCGACCTGGTGCTCCATCTCCGCCAGGGTGCCGTCGGACTGCTGCTGCGCGACCTTGCGATACGTCCCCGACGTGTTCTCCGTCTTGCGCGCCTTGTTCTTGGCGGCGACCTCGTTCCACACATCCTGCTGGGCCGCGTAGCTCGCCTGCCCGCGCAGCCGGCCGTGGGCGAGCGCCTTGGCGGTGGTGAACTCCCTGGTCTTGCCGTCCCACCGGCCGTGCTCGACGCAGAACACCGGGACCTCCTGGGTCGTCTTCGCGGGGATCACCGTGTTCCGGCCGATGATGCGGTCTTGCTTGCCGCCGATGATGACCTCGCCGGCCATCACGAACACCGGGTGATCGGCCTTGTTGACGAAGGTCAGGCTGTTGACGCTGCCGTCCGCGATCTCCTGGATCTTGACCCGGCCCGCGGCCATCGCCTCGTCGAGGACGAGCAGGTCGTCCTCCTTGCTGCCCTTGGCGTCCTTGCTGTCCTTGCCGTCCGGGGGCGCCGCCGTCGCGACGATCGGCGTGAGCGTCAGGCTGTCGACCTGGATCGGCGCCAGCAGCGTCGTGTGCTCCGAGAGCGCGGCCGCGTCCTTGGGTGCCGGCGGCGGAGCGTTGGGTGGTTGCTTTGGCGGTTCGGCAAAGACGGTGGCAGCGAAGGCGAAGAGGATCGCGAACAGACCAACGGCGTGGCGCATGGGACCTCCCGGCGGGTAGAACGTGCGTGGGACACGCCGGATCTACCGTCCGTTGCGGTTCGCGCCGTCAGGTCGGTGTCAAACGCGCCGCCAATGAATAACGCCCCGCGAGATGACCTCGACCGGGGCGTTGTGCCACGAGTGCCAGGATGGCGCTGCGGGCGCTACTTCTTGGCGGCTTCGGCCTTGGCCTTGGCGGCCTTCGCGAGCAGCTCCTCGGTGATGTTGCTCGGCGTCTCGGCGTACCGGGCGAACTCCATCGTGAACTCGGCCTTGCCCTGGGTCGAGCTACGCAGCGGGGTCGAATAGCCGAACATCTCGGCGAGCGGGACCTCCGCGTCGACCCGGCACATGCCGTCTTCTTCGGTCGATCCGATCACCACGCCGCGGCGCTGCATGATCGTCGACAGGATGTTGCCCGAGTACTCGGCGGGTCCCTCGACCGACAGCTTCATGATCGGCTCGAGGATCTTCGGCTTGGCGCGCGGGAAGAAGTCTCGGAACGCGCCGCGCGCGGCTTCCTGGAACGCGATGTCACTCGAGTCGACCTGGTGCGACTGGCCGTCGTCGATCGTGACGCGCAGGCCGACGACCGGCACGCCGAGCCGCGGGCTCTTCGCGATCATCGACTTGAAGCCCTTCTCGCACGACGGGATGAACTCGCGGGGGATCGAGCCACCGCGGATCTCATCGACGAACTCGAACTCGCCGTCGAATGGCTCCGCGTGACCGGCGACGCGGCCGTACTGACCCGAGCCACCGGTCTGCTTCTTGTGCGTGTAGTTGAAGTCGACCTTGGTGCTGATCGTCTCGCGGTACGCGACCTGCGGCGGCGAGGTCACCACCTCGGCCTTGTACTCGCGCTTCATCCGCTCGATGTAGACCTCGAGGTGGAGCTCGCCCATGCCGGCGATGATCGTCTCGGCCGACTCGGGATCGACCCAGCACTTGAACGTGGGGTCCTCCTTGGTGAACCGGTTGAGCGCCTTGGACATGTTGATCTCGGCGCCCGAGTCCTTCGCCTTGATGGCGACCGAGATCACCGTCGCGGGGACGAACATCGAGGTCATCGCGAGGTTGACCTTGCCGTCGGTAAATGTATCGCCGGAGTTGCAGTCGACGCCGAAGATCGCGCAGATGTCTCCCGCGGCGGCGCCGGTGATCTCTTCCTTGTCGTCGGAGTGCATGCGAACGAGCCGGCCGACCTTGACCTTCTTGCCGCTGCGCACGTTGACGACGAAGTCGTCCTTGTTGATCGTGCCCTGGTAGATCCGGACGTAGGTCAGCTGGCCGTAGCGGCCGTCCTCGAGCTTGAACGCGAGCATGACGAGCGGCTTGTCGGGGTTGGAGTCGAGCACGACCGGCTCTTCGTTCTTGTCGAGATCGAGGGCGACGTTCTCGACGTCGCGCGGGTCGGGCAGGTAGCTGCACACGCCATCGAGCAGGAGCTGGACGCCCTTGTTGCCGAGCGCCGAGCCGCACATGACCGGCGTGCACTTGAGCGCGATGGTCGCGGCGCGCAGGCTCTTGCGGATCAGGTCCGGGGTGACCTTGTCCTCGAGCATCGCCTCGGTCAGCTCGTCCGAGACCAGCGACAGGTTATCGAGCATCTCGTGGCGCATCTTGTCGGCTTGCTCGGCGAGCTCCGGCGGGATCGGGCCGCGCTCGATCGTCTCGCCGTTGTCGCCGTAGAACTTGAACGCGCACATCTCGATCAGATCGATGACGCCCTCGAGCTTGTCCTCGAGGCCGATCGGCATCTGGATCATGACCGGGTGGAGCTTCAGCTTGTCGCGCAGCTGATCGCGGACGCGGTACGGGTTCGCGCCGGTGCGGTCGAGCTTGTTGACGAACGCGATGCGCGGCACCTTGTAGCGGCGCATCTGGCGATCGACCGTGTAGCTCTGCGACTGCACGCCGGCGACGCCGCACAGCACCATGATGGCGCCGTCGAGGACGCGCAGCGAGCGCTCGACCTCGATCGTGAAGTCGACGTGGCCCGGGGTGTCGATGATGTTGATGTGGTGCTGCGCCTTGATCGGCGAGGACGGCACGGGCATGACGCCCTTGGCCTTCTCGCTGGGCGGCCACTGGCAGAACGTCGCCGCGGACTGGATCGTGATGCCGCGCTCGCGCTCGAGCTCCATCGAATCCATCTTGGCGCCAACCCCGTCCTTTCCCTTGACCTCGTGGATCGCGTGGATGCGGGCGGTGTAGTAAAGAATTCGCTCGGTCAGTGTGGTCTTCCCACTGTCGATGTGAGCCGAGATGCCGATGTTACGGACTTTGGACAGGTCGGTGAGCACGGGAACGTCTCCTGGAAGCCCCCGAAGAGGCCGGATAAAGGCGCGGGATTGCTACCAATGAACGGGCGGACAAGCAAGGCCGCAATGGTCACAACCGACCCCACGTCGATGTGATTGGTTTTCCAGAGTTTGGCGGAGGGCGTTTGCTAGGCTTGGATGCTTGGTGGAGCACCTCAACGACAATGCGGCGAGCGAGTTCGTCTCGGGCACCCTACCACCATCGGCGCTCGGCAAGGTTGAAGGTCACCTGGCGGGGTGCCGCGAGTGCCGCGCGCTGGTCGCCGCGCTCGCCGCGGATGGGGGCGACGACTCCAACGCCAAGACCTTCCGGCACGAGCGGATGTCCGCGTCGCAACTCGGTGATCTGCCGAGAAAGACCCTGGCGATCGGCGATCGGGTGGGCCGCTACCTGGTGCTGTCGTCGCTCGGTGCGGGCGGCATGGGCGTCGTGTTCGCCGCCTACGACCCGCAGCTCGATCGCAAGATCGCCCTGAAGCTCCTGCGCTCGGGGCTCGCCGGGTCTAGCAAGGACGCCCGGACCCGGCTGCGGCGCGAGGCCCAGGCGATCGCCCAGCTGTCGCACCCCAACGTCGTGTCGGTCTACGACGTCGGCACCACCGACGACGGCGACCTCTACATCGCGATGGAATTCGTCGAGGGCGATACGCTCACGACCTGGCTCAAGAAGTACCCGCGGACCTGGCGCGAGATCATCGACGTGTTCCTGCAGGCGGCGCGCGGGCTGTTCTCGGCGCACGGCGTGGGGCTCCTGCACCGCGACTTCAAGCCCGACAACGTACTGGTCGGCGGGGACGGCCGGGTTCGCGTCACCGACTTCGGGCTCGCCCGCTCGGTCTTGGCCCCGGATGAAGCGTTTGCGGCCAAGCCGGAGATGACGGCGCTCAACATCGCGCTGACCGCGACCGGCACCGTGCTCGGTACGCCGCGCTACATGCCGCCCGAGCAGATGACCGGGCCCGACCTCGACGCGCGCAGCGACCAGTTCAGCTTCTGCGTCGCGCTCTACGAGGCGCTCTATGACAGGCACCCGCTGCGCGATGGCACCTCGATCTCGATGCTCGAGCACGGCGACCGGGCCCTGCCGCCGCCCGAGGGCCTGAAGATCCCGCCCGCGATCGGCCGCGCCGTGCTGCGGGGCCTCGAGCGCGACCGTGCCAGGCGGTTCCCTTCGATGGGCTCGTTGATCGACCAGCTCGTCCCGCCGCCCACGCGCGCGCCGGTGCGCTACGCCGGGTTCGGGCTCGCGGCCGTCCTGCTGGTCGGCGGGACCACGGCCGCGGTCGTCATGAAGCAGCCGCCTCGCCCGCCCGTGTCATTCGAGAGCCAGGTCAAGGAGTTGACCGAAGAGCTGCGCAGCCTGGAGCGCCAGCGCGACGTGCTCCTCGCGAGGCTCGATCAGCGCCGCGTCGATCAGGTCGAGCTCGAGCGGCTGCGCAGCGAGCTGACGCAGAAGGACCAGGCGATCGAGCAGCTCGTCGAGCAGATGGCGCAGATGCAGGTCAAGCTCGACAAGCGCGCCGAGCCCAGGAAGCCGGCCAAGCCCCCAGCGGCGGTGGTGATCGAGGCGCTGGCCACGGCGCAGGGCCCGATCGAGGGCTGCTTCCGCGAATGGGCCGAGCGCAACCAGGGCACGCGCGACGAGGTGCCCGAGGCGACGCTCGTCGTCGGGATCTCCGTCACTCCCGAGGGTGCCGGCACGATGGCGAGGATCCTGCGTACGCCCGACACCCACCCGGCGGTCCCGAACGGGTTTGGCGTGTCGGGGCGGAGCGTGCTCGAGATGTGTGTCTCGGAGCAGATCGCGCGCGTGCGGTTCCCGCCCGGCCCCGAGCAGCTCGAGATGGAAGCCACCGCCCACTGGAGGTCGCCGGGGAAGGTCGAGCTGTCGTCGACCGTCGTCGGGCGTCAGGTACCCCATCGTCAGATGGAGCTACAATGATCTGTCAGCCCATGTGCGCCCCCAGCGTGACGAATCCTGCAGATCTGGCTTCCTGCCCGGTAGTATCCGCGTGGTGATGCTCCGGCACCGGTCGCGCGTGGGCTTGGCGGCTTCGACGTCCGGGGCAGGCTGGGTGGCCTGCGCCGTCCTGTTCGCGGCCGTATCGGCGGATGCGGCACCCGCGGCGCCCAGCGTATCAGCGACGAGCGACGGCCTGGCGGGCCGCCGCCTGGCGATCGACACACCCCTCCACATGTACGCGACGCCGAGCGCGCCGGTGTCCCCGACGATCTACCTCGAGCGCTGCAAGGGGGGCTGCCTGATTCACAAGGGGGCCACCAACGACGCCCGGACCAACACCTCGACGATCCCGGCCCAGGACTCCCCGATCGGCGAGTTCGCGAACAGCCTGGGCCAGATCGGCACGGCCGCCGACGCCGAATGGGGCCAGGTCGTCCAGTGCATGAAGGAGGTGTACTCGCCGTACAACGTGGCGGTCACCGACGTGAAGCCGACCTCCGGGGCGTATCACGAGGCGCTGATCGCCGGCCTGCCGACCGACATCGGCCAGAGCAACGACATCCTCGGGCTCGCGCCGCTGGCGAGCGACTGCAGCGCGATCGACAACGTCATCTCGTTCACGTTCGCCAATCGCCACCCGCCGGCCGCGCGCGTGCTCAACATCTGCTGGACCGCCTCGCAGGAGAGCGCGCATGCGTTCGGCCTCGATCACGAGTACCAGTTCGTCGCCGGCAGTACCTCGGCCTGCAAGGACCCGATGACCTATCGGACCGATTGCGGCGGCGAGAAGTTCTTCCGCAACGAGCCGGCGGACTGCGGGGAAACCGCGACCCGGCCGTGCAAGTGCGGCGCGACCCAGAACTCGCACCAGAAGCTCCTGTCGGTGTTCGGCGCCGGGACGCCGATCACGGGTAACCCCACCGTCACGCTCACGAGCCCGCTCGCGAGCGGCGGCGGGCTCGGCCGTAGCGTGACCGTCTCCGCCGGTTGCAAGCGCGGGGTCGCGCACGTCGACCTGTTGCTCAACGGGTACAAGTGGGTGGATCAGCCCGGGGCGTCGTTCGGGCTCAGCGGCCAGGCCGATCCGTCCGCCTACGCCATCGCGGTTCCGACCGCGCTTCCCGACAGCATCATCGACGTCCAGGTCGTCGCCTATGACGACCTCGACGCCAAGACCGAATCGCCGGTGGTCACGGTCACCAAGGGCGCGCCGTGCGCGTCGGCGGCCACGTGCGCCAAGGGGCAGAAGTGCGAAGCCGGCAAGTGCTTCTGGGATCCGCCGGCGGGCGAGATCGGCGACAGCTGCGCCTACCCGCAGTTCTGCCAGAGCGGCCTCTGCACCGGCACCAAGGACCAGCAGATCTGCACGCAGAGCTGCATCCCCGGGGTCGCCGATGGCTGCCCGGCCGGCTTTTCGTGCGTGATGTCGAGCGCGACCGACGGGGTGTGCTTCTTCTCGTCGAGCGGCGGCTGCTGCAGCGTCGATCGCAGCGGGCAGGGCTGGCTGGTCCCCGGCGGGACCGCCGCGATCTTGCTCGGGCTGGTGCGGCGGCGCCGCCGCCGGCGCTGACCCGGCGGGCCCAGCGCTGGCCGGTCGGCTTCGAGGCGCTCAGCCGGCCGAGCCGGTCGGCACGGCCTCGACCTTGATCTGAGCGGGGCCGATCGCGTCGCGTGCGGTCTTGGCGCAGCTCTGGATGATGTCGTTGTTGACGTTGCTCGGCCCGCCGCGGACCTGGAGGATGCACTTGGTGTCCTCGTCGAAGAACGTGAACATCTTCACATCGTCGACCCCGACGGGGGAGATGTGGACGCAGGCGTAGCTGCCCATCGACTCGTCGTCCTTGTCCTTCTTCTCCTTACAGCTGGCCTTGAACCGCTCGGGGTCCTCGATCGTCCAGCAGAACGCGGTGATGGTGCACAGCTCGTCACCCGGCAAGACCCCCAGCCGGCTGGAGCGCTTGAGCATCGCCTTCTGCTCGGCCTCGCTCGGGCGCTTGCCGCCGCGGATCAGCGAGCACGACGCCGCTGCTTCCACGGTCTTGCTGACGTCCTTGATCGCCAGGGCTTCCTTCTCTCCCAGCGCGGTCTGGAACGCCGCGAGGTCGATCAGCTGGGTGCAGGGCACGTGGGCTTGACCGGGCACCGGCGTCGCGAGCCGCTTCGCCGGCGCGCCCTGGGCTGCCTTGGCCTTCTGATCCAGCTCTGCCTGTCGCCGGGCCTCTTCGGCCCCGGCGTTTTCGCCATTGCCGCAGGCCCAGAGACCAAGCCAGAGGCTCGTAACGAGGGAGGCGATCATGACACGCATGGCCCACGAACCTAACACGTTGGTCCTGCTGTCGAACCCAGGTCTGCGTGGAGCCGGAAGCGACTTGAGAGATCGCCGGACCTGGGGCAAAGTTCGAAACCGGCCGTCGCTGCGCGGCCTCGGCGCCCATAGTTCAGTTGGATAGAACAACCGCCTTCTAAGCGGTAGGTCGCAGGTTCGATTCCTGCTGGGCGCGCTGAATCATTCAAGTCCGGCATCGGCGGTGAGCGTCGAGGAGGTCGCGCGCAGCGAGTGGAACGTGAGCGGCCCAGGCCAGCGCCTTGCGCCTCCTACCTACCCCGCCCCAACCAGCCCGCCACCGCCTCGCCAAACGGCTCCCGTTCGTCCAGCTGCGGGTAGTGACCGCTGCGCTCGAACGCCTGGTACGTCGCGTTCGGCAGCTTCTCCAGCTCACCTGCCCAGGCATGCGGCGGCGCGATGAAGTCGAACACGCCCTGGGCGATGAAGACCGGGGCGACGACCTTCGGTAGAGTTGCTTCAGGGTCGAACGTGGCGAACTGTCCCTGCGGCGCCCAGAAGCGCGCGAAGAGGCGGTCGGAAATCTCGTGCCCCTCCCAGAGCGGGGTGCAGTCGTAGGTCGGGTCGGGGAAGTAGAGCGGCCCGTTCGCTGCGTAGGACGCGATGAACCGCTCGCTCGGCGTCAGCCGCGCCAGAGCCTCCTCCGTCAGCCTGGCCCGGTTCTCGGCCAGGATGCGCTTTCGCTCGGGCGAGGCGACCAGATCCCAGTACGTCGCGGTCCGCGCCGCTCCCCCCGCACTCATCCCCGGCGCGCCCGCGATCGCCAGGACATGGGAGGTCAGCTCGGGATAGCGCGCCGCATAGGCCAGGGCGAGGATGGAGTGGGCTGAGTGCCCGAGCACCGCGACCCGGCCCAGGCCGAGCGCGCGGCGCACCCCGTCCAGGTCGTCGACCATCGCGTCGAAGGTGAGGGCGTCGATCTCCCCGGTCGCGGTGCGATTCCCGCGCAGCTCGACGAAGACCAGTTGCATCACGTCCTGGAGCGCCGGGGTGAAGGTCCGCTCGTAGATGGGCGTCCCGGCGAGGCTGGGGACGAGGCACGTCGGCCCCGCACCGGCGATCGAGTAGAAGATGTCGATGTCGCCGAGCTTTACGTACATTGCGCGTCGCTCCTCTGTCCTGGTTGTCCGTGGCCGATCAGCCGACATCGTAGGAGAAGGCACCCGGCCGCGCAAACGCCGCTGCGGTTCTGCCGCGCTTCCTTGCGCCGGGCATCGCGAGCCCTGAACGCACGGCCGTCAAGATCTGGCGCTCGCGTAGCCGGCATCAATGCTCCAGGTCGCAGGTTCGATTCCTGCTGGGCGCGCTGGCACAATCACTGCTCTCCGAGCACCTTGCAGGGATATGTCATGGAGAAGCAGCCGGTCATCGAGAGCCAGGGGGAGCGCCGCCGCGCGGCGGTAGCGCAGGCGCACACCGGCGGGAAGTTGACCCGGTTCGGCAAGCACCTCCTCCACGAGCTCGTCAACGACGACATCGCCGATGTCGGCGCGATGATGGCCTACTACGCGATCCTGTCGCTGTTTCCGATGCTGGTGTTCGTCGTCACCCTCGCGCTCCTCGTGCTCCCCGACGAGACCGTCCTGCAAGGCCTCACGATGGCGACCCAGGCGATGCCGCCGGCGACCCGCGACGTCATCACCACCCAGGTCGTCGCGCTGATGAAGGCGGCGCACGCGGGCTTCGCGGTCGGCGGCGCGGCGCTCGCGCTGTGGGGGGCCTCGCGCGGGGTGAGCTCGCTCATGGGGGCGCTCAACGCGATGTTCAACAAGCAGGAGACCCGGCCGTGGTGGAAGCGCCAGCTGATCGCGATCGGCGTCACGCTCGGCGTCGCCGTCCTCGTGGTCGTCGCCCTGGGGCTCCTCGTCATTGGTCCGGCCGCCGGGCACTGGCTCGCCGATCGGTTCGGCCTGAGCGATGTGTTCGACGTCGGCTGGAATATCGGCCGCTGGGTCGGCGCGGGCCTGCTCGTCATGGTGGTGTGGGCGATCCTCTACAAATTCCTACCCAACACGACCGCGCCGTTCCGTATCTTCACGCCGGGGGCCATCACCGGCGTGCTGCTATGGCTCGGGATCAGCTACGGGTTTGGCGTCTACCTGGGGCATTTCAATAGCTACACGACGACCTATGGCGCGCTCGGCGGCGGCATCATCTTCTTGACCTGGCTATGGCTCTCGAACATCGCTCTCCTGTTCGGCGCCGAGATCAACGACGTCCTCGAGGAACTCCGTCACGAGGCCGGAAAGCCCGCACCCCTGCGCGACGAGCAGCCGCGGTGAGCCAGGCGACCTGCGGTGGCCGGGCCCACGCTTGGCGTGGACCTCGTCACGACGAAGTCGTTCCCTCAAAGCCAGGTCGCGTATCCCCGAGCGCCGTGCCTATACTTGCCGTCCAGTAGGAGAACTGCATGACCAAGACCTTGGCTTCTGCGCTCGTGCTCGGCCTCCTCGGCTTGGCCGGCTGCTCGGATAGCAGCAAGCCGGATGCGAGTGGACCGACGGTCGAATTCGACCCGTCGGCGTCGATCTTCCCGTTCCCCAACAACCTCGTGCTCGACCCGACCACCGGTCGCGTGAACCTGCCCCAGCAGTGCGACGAGGGGCTTCCGCAAGCAGTGATCCGCACGACGGTGCTCGACACGCTCGATGGGTTCGGCACCTACGAGAGCGCGTTGCAGGTGACGTTCAGCGAGGCGGTAGATCCGACGACGCTCGACGGGCACGTCCTGTTGTTTCAGCGCCTGAAGGGCACCGCCGCGAACGATCCTGCCGCCGCCAAGCCAATCCCGGTGACGCTGAGCCCGGGAACGACGATGCAATTCTCTGCGGATTGCAGCACGTCCCAGATGGGTACCTCACTGACCATCATCGCCAAGAGCGTGCTCGAACAACGTAGCACGTATACCGTCGTGCTCACCAAGGGTATCAAGACGGCGGTCGGCGCCGACTTCGGCCCGAGCTTCACCTGGGGGCTGGTCGCCCAGCCCAGTGTACCGGTCACGCTCGATGCTCATGGCAACGTCACGGCGAACCACACGTCGCTCAATCCAGGCGATCCGACACAGCTGGCGCAGCTCCGGCTCATCAGCCAGCTGTGGGGAACGCACAAGCCAGCCCTCGACTTCGTGGAAGCGACCGGTCATGTCCGCGGCGACCTCCTGGTCGCCTGGGAGTTCACCACGCAGAGCAGCGACGCGCTCGATCCGACGGTGGCCGGAACTCCGGCGGCGAACGTCGCGACCGGCCCTCTGCTCGGGACCCAGTCGATCACCGGCAACTGCGTCGCCCCGAACACCACCAGCTGCATCGACCGGACGGTCGCGCCCTTCAACCAATGCACGGATGCGGCCACCCCGGCAGGTAACGTACAGTGCTTCCTGAAGATCGCGCTCGGACAGGGGATCTACACCACGGGCGCCGCGCTGTGTGCGCAGATCGGATGCACTGCCGTCAAGGACGTGCTCGGCGCGAAGCTAAGCTCGAAGAACTACCAGCCGGGGGCGGTCCCCGGGGCGTGGAGCGATCCAGTTCATCCAGCGGTCGTCGGGCCGAACCTCATCGACGTCCTGATCTTCACGCCGGCGGCGGCCTCCGTGGGGACCGTCGTGTTCGGTCACGGGCTCGGGAGCTCGAAGAAGACCGCTGTGGCGATTGCTCCGCAGCTCGCGGCCAACGGCTTCTCGACCGTCGCGATCGACTTCGTCGCGCATGACAGCCGTGCGGTCCGGACGTCCACCGACGCCGCGAAGGGCTGCGCCGATGTCAACAACGCACCACCCGACCCGACGCAGGCGCCGCAGTGCTACGCACCGTTCCTGTCGAGCGACCTGGCCGGCACGCGCGACAACTTCCGCCAGACCGTGCTCGATCTGGAGGGACTGGTGACCGCACTCAAGGCCTGCGGATCGACCAACTGCGGCGCACTCACGGTCGATCCAGCCCACCTGAGCTACCTCGGCATCTCGCTGGGCGGCATCATCGGCTCGACCACCGTCGCGAACGTGCCGGACTTCAAGAGCGCCGTGCTCAATGTTTCGGGAGTCGGCCTGGTCGACATCGTCGAGAACACCCCGAGCCTCGCGATCCGGTGCAGCCTTGTGGACGCGTTGATCTCGGTCGGGGTCATCACCGGCACGCCGTCCAACCCGCCGCAGTACACGACGGGGACCTGTACCACCGACGCGTGGAAGGCGCAGCCCAGCTACCAGCAGTTCGCCGCGATCAATCGCTGGGCGTTCGACCCCGCCGACGGCGCGAACTTCACGGCGAAGCTCGCAACTCGGAAGTTCTTGCTCCAGGAGGTCGTCAATGATCAGGTCGTACCCAACATCGCGACTGACAACGAGGGTGCGCTGGTAGGCCTGGCCGGCGCCGCGGCGGATCCGGCGAATGCACTTTCCCCTCAGGCCTCGGTGGTAATCACCACGAACCCGACGGTGAACAAGTTCGTGAAGTACCTGAATCTTGCCCCCAGCTCTGCCACGGGCTTCCCCGGCAATACGTTCGAGCATGCGTCCTTGCTACTTCCCGCCACCACGGTCGTGTCTGGAGCTCCCCCTTGCAATCCTCTGTCGGGCGCCGGCTGCGATGGCCTCTTGGGTACCGCCCGGCTCCAGGCAGATGCCGTCGGCTTCCTCGTGCGCAATCACTAAGAGACGCATCCGCACAGGGCCACATCTCAGCGCCGGGCTGGTGCGGCAAGCTTCCTTCGCGGGCGCTCGAGGGCCACTTCGGCCGGTAGCCGCTACCGCCGGGCCGGGATGTCATCCATACCGGCATCGCCTGGTAGGGCGCTGGGCTTGGGAGGCTTGGCCGAGGGAGGGGCGGCCGGTCCGGCAGGTGCCGTGGGCCCATGACCGTGCGCGGCCGAACGTTCAGCCTTGTGCGGCGGATCCGGCAGCTTCGTCGCGGCAGATGCCGCGGTCCCAGCCGGCGCCGCGGTGGCAGCCGGCGTCGACCTCCACCGCGCCCCGCGCACGAGGTCCGTCACCTCGGGGCCAAGCGTCCACGACATCACGTCGTCGGCATTGCCGGTGATCCCATCGGGGCCGGCCGAGATGGCGCCTGCCACTTGATCTGCCGGCTGCGCGGTGCAGGTGAGCTCGATCGGGTGGCCCCATGGGTCGAGCACGCCGCCGCCGAGCGCGGCGCCGTCGGGACACGGCGCGCCCGCGTGGTCGCGGGACCAGGCCACGAAGCGGCCCAGCACGGTCTTCATCTGCATCGCGAGCTGGGCCCTGTGATCCGGCGGAGGCGCCACGGCGGAGATGGGCGTGACCAGGGGCGGGGGCGACGCAGGGTGCGGGGCCACCTGGTTCACGGGCAGCGGCGGCGTGCTCGGGGCGTCCGACGGGGAATACAGGGCGGCGAGCCCGCCTCCCATGCCGCCGACCACGATCGCGCCTGATACGGCGAGTAGCATGCCGCGACCCATGGCGCGATACGATCGTCGCTGCGGCGAGGCGTGTCAACGGAGCCTCGCCGGATCCTCGACGGAGAACCGTGAGCCCGGTCAGACGAGCTTGGGCTCGATCAGCTCGATCCGCTTCCAGGCGCCGGACCTGAAGCGCCATGAGAGGGCCATGGCGAGCAGGCCCAGGTACCCGACGAGGCAGAGCATGGCGCCGACCGGCCCGCCGTGGAACCGGATCACGATGAGGAACGCCGCGGGCGTGAAGACCGTCCAGGCGAGCACGAGGCGCGCGGCGGCCGTCCAGGTGGTGTCGCCGGCGGCGCGCAGGGTCTCCGCGAGGGTCATGCTGATGGCGTCGGTGAGCTGCCAGGCCGCGCTGATCACGAGCATGGTCGAGCCGATCGCGACGAGCTCCCCGGAGTACTCGGACGCGAACAGGGACAGCACGTGCGCCGGGAACACCGCGTAGACGAGCCCGATCATCCCCATCCAGGTCATCGTGCACACGAGCGTGATCTTGACCTGCGGCCAGACGGTGTGGCGGGCCTCGCGACCGATCGCCTGGCCGGCGAGGATCGCCCCTGCGGAGGCCAGGCCGAACGCCGGCATGAAGGAGATCGAGTTGACGGCGATGACGACGTTGAGCGCGGCGACGGTCTCGTCGCCCAGGCTGGCGAGCACGCCGTTGACGAACAGCTGAAACGCGGCGAACTCGAGGAACCAGTTGAGCCCGTTGGGGAGGCCGAACCGGAGCACGCGGCCGAACTCGTGCAGCGACAGGTTGGTGGCGCGGGTGCGGGGGGCTCCGCCCCAGCGGCGCCAGAACGCGAGCGCAAGGAAGCCGAACCCGAGGAAGCTGGCGATCGTGCTGGCGACGGCCGCGCCGGAGACGCCCATCGCCGGGGCGCCGAGGTGGCCGCCGATCAGGACCCAGTTGAGGAACACGGCGGCGGCCATCGTGATGATGCCGGCGATCATCTGCATCCAGGTGTTGCCGAGGCCGCCGTACCAGTTGCCGAGCGCCTCGACGCCGACGATCGCGCCGATCGACAGCATGCGGATCGCCATGTAGTCGGCCATCTGCTCGCGGACGTCGGGAGAGTAGCCCGTGAGGGTGAGCGCCGGGCCGACCAGCGGGATCATCGCGATCGCGATGATGGCGGCGCCGAGCGCGATCGCCAGGCCGTACCAGGCGAACCGCGGGACCAGGTCACGGTCGCCGCGGCCCGCCAGCTGCGCGACGAAGCTCTGGACGATGAACGCGGTCCCCATCGCGAGGATCACGAAGCCCATGACGTTGAGGCCGCCGGTCGCGGTCGCGGCGATCGCCTTGTACCCGAGGTGCTTGACCTGGATCGCGTCGGCGAACGTGATGACCGACTGGCTGGCGCGCGCCAGGACGATCGGCACCGCCAGGCGGAGCAACGACCGGAGGGGGGAGATCGAGGACACGGCCCCGAACCATGGGGCCTTCGGGCTGATCGTGCAAGGATCAGAAGCGTGGCGAAGGCCCCTCAGGAGATCCTCGTGCTCGCGGGGCACGAGGTCGCCGTGTCGAACCCGGAGAAGATCTATTTCCCTGCGGCCGGCATCACCAAGCTCGCGCTGGTGCAGTACTACCTCGCCGTCGCCGACGGCGTGCTGCGCGGCGTGGCGCGCCGGCCGCAGATCCTGAAGCGGTTCGTCGACGGCGCCGAGGGCGAGCCGTTCTACCAGAAGCGCGCACCGGCCCGGCGGCCGCCCTGGGTCGACATCGCCACGTTCACGTTTCCGTCCGGGCGGCACGCCGACGAGATCGTCGTCAACGACACCGCGCAGCTGGTCTACGTGGTGAACCTCGGCTGCATCGACCTCAACCCGCACGCGGTGCGCTGCGAGGACATGGACCGGCCCGACGAGCTCCGCATCGATCTCGATCCGGTGCCGGGCGTTGCCTGGCCGCAGATCATCGAGGTTGGCAAGGTCGCCCGGGAGGTGCTGGGCGAGCACGGCCTCGTCGGCTGGCCGAAGACCAGCGGCTCGCGCGGCGCGCACATCTGGGCGCGGATCCGGCCGGCGTGGTCGTTCCGTGAGGTCCGGCGCGCGGCGCTCGCGTTGGCGCGCGAGGTCGAGCGGCGCGCGCCCCGGATCGCGACCGCGAAGTGGTGGAAGGAAGAGCGCCACGGGGTGTTCGTCGACTACAACCAGAACGCGCGCGATCGCACGACGGCGAGCGCCTACTCGGTGCGGCCGACGCCCGATGCCCGGGTCTCGATGCCGCTGTCCTGGGATGACTTCGTGGCGTGCGATCCGCTCGACTTCACGCTGCATACGGTGCCGGCGATGTTCGCCGCGCGCGGCGATGCCCACGCGGGGATCGACGGCGCGGTCGGATCGATCGCGCCGCTCCTCGAGCTCGCGTCGCGCCAGGAGGCCGAAGGCCAGGTCGATGCACCCTGGCCGCCGCACTTCGAGAAGGCGGCGGGCGAAGCGCCGCGCGTCGCGCCGTCACGCGCCAAGGCTGCCGCGAAGCCCTCGCGCGAGAAGCTGCCGGTGATCACGATCGCCAAGGCCAAGCGCAAGGCCGACGCGCTCGCCGGGCTCGAGCGCTGGAAGGCGAGGTACCCCGATCTAGCCGCGAGGCTCGCCCCCGAGCACGTGCTGGTCGACGCCAACCGCGGCAGGTCGTCGGCGTGGTATCGCGTCCGGGTAAACCTCAAGAACATCCCGGTCGCGGATCGTCCACCCATCGAGGACCCGGATCCGAACTACGACTGGAAGACGGAGTACACCGGAGGGGAGGGCCAGCCGGCCGACGATCTGCAAGGGTCAGAGATCTCGTCGGATGAGGACCAGCCGGTCAGGTGACGAGCAAGCCGGCCTCGGTGGGAGGTCCGGCGGGCGTACAGGCGCCACGGTGTCCGACGCCGGGCGAAGTTGCCCTGGTGCGCAAACGGACGATCGCAAGACCTCCCCACGGGGCTGCGACGAGCATGGCGTCGGGACGACCGGCGCGCTCATCTTGCTCTTCGTCGCGGCGCCCGCGCTATGGGGCGAGATCACGTGAGCCTACGGCATCCTCGCCAACGATCCGGGACGCCCGCGCTGCGATCAACAGCTGCTGTGGCAGCTCCTGGGTGGCACGCTGAGCCGCCGCGACATTGCCTGCGAGCTCGAGCCCGACCGTCCGCTCATCCGCCACGGGATCCTGCGGATCGAGAGTGGCCACGCGCCGTTCCAGTCGCTGCGGGCTGATCCCACGGTGGTCAAGCTGCTCGCCGGGCTGCCCGTCGATGGCGATGTCGAGCCCGGTGTGGCGCGAGTGCCCGCGACCGTCCCGCTCGGTCGGTTCTTGGCCCCGGCCCAGGTGATCGACCGTGCCCTTGCCGATCTGGCCGCGGCGCCGCCGGGCCTCGGGCGCGTGGTCGTTCGTGGTTGCAACGGCAGCGGCCGGCGCACCCTGCTCGCCACCCTCGCCAAGCTCGCGGGACGCACGCTCGCGACCATCGATGCCGCGACCTTGATCCGCGACAACCGGCTCCGCGCGCTCGCCGAGCTGCTCCGCCGCGCGCACCTGCGCGGCTGGCTGCCGTGCGTCGATGGCCTCGACACGATCGGTTCGGACGATGACGCCACGCACCGCGCGGTCCGCGAGCTACTCCGGGGGCATCATGGGCCGCTCGCCGTGCGCCTCGCGCGTCACGTGCAGCCGCCGCTCGATCCCGGTTATGTGATGATCGACCTGCCGGTCGCGACGATCGCCGAGCGCGCCGCGCAGTGGCGCGAGCTCGCGGCCGAGGCGGGGCTCGCCGCCACCAGGTCCGACGAGCTGGCCGCGCGGTTCGCCGTCGGCCCCGGCATCATCCGCAGCGTGGTGACGTCCGTGGCGCGCGCGACCCCGCCGGACGAGAACCGTGCGATCGAGACCGCGCTGCGACAACACCTCGAGACCAGGCTTGGCAACATCGCGACGCGGGTGACCCGGCTCGCCAGCTGGTCGAAGATCGTCCTGCCGGCCGCCATCGGGGACAGCATCACCGAGCTGATCGCCCGGGTCCGGTACCGGCAAACGGTCTACGATACCTGGGGGTTCGACCAGGTGATGGCGACGTCCCGTGGCCTCACCGTGCTGTTCCAGGGCGGCCCGGGCACCGGCAAGACGTTGCTTGCCGGTGCGCTCGCCAACGAGCTCGGCCTCGATCTCTACCGCGTGGATCTCTCGCGCGTGGTGTCGAAGTGGATCGGAGAGACCGAGCAGAACCTCGCCCGGGTGTTCGACGCGGCCGAACAGGGCCAGGCGATGATCCTGTTCGACGAGGCCGACTCGCTGTTCGGCCAGCGCGCGGAGGTGCGAACCGCGACCGACCGCTACGCCAATCTCGAGATCAACTATCTCCTGCAGCGGCTCGATACGTTCGAGGGCGTCGCCGTCCTGACCACCAACCTCGGCACCGCGATCGACGCGGCCTTCAAGCGCCGCCTGGCATGTTGCCTGACCCTGCCATTTCCCGATGCCGAGGCGCGCGAACGGCTCTGGCGCGTCCACCTGCCCGAGCAGCTGCCGATCGCAGGCGCGCTCGATCTCCGCGACCTGGCGCGGCGCTACGAGATGTCCGGCGGTTACATCCGCAACGCGGCGCTGCGCGCGGCCTTCCTCGCCGCCCAGGAGCAGACCTCGCTGTCGCATTTCACCTCGAACGCGCGATCCGCGCCGAGTTCCGTGACGGCGGCAAGCACGTCAAGTCCGGAGCGCTCGAGTAGCGCGGCCGATCAGCGCGACCGGCGCGGCTTGCGGGACGCTCCGTGCCGAGGATCAGGGTCCGCCGAAAATCTTCTGGAGCTCGTAGGCGGGCGTCTCCTCGAGCTGGTCGTAGCGGCACTCGCCGGCCGGCTTGTCGGGGCGCCAGCGCTTGAAATGGGCGGCGTGGCGGAACCGGGTGCCCTGGAGGTGCTCGAACGAGACCTCGCACACCAGGCCGATCCGGATCGGCTCCCAGGACAGATCTTTGCCGCGGTTCCACCGGCTGGTCGCGCCCGGCCGGCGCTGCTCGGTCTCCTTGTCCTGCCACTCGGCCCAGTCGCCCCAGGGGTGGTTTTCGCGCGCGGTCTCGCGCAGCGGCTCGAGCTTGGCGGCGAGCTCGGCGCGCTTGGGGCGCGTGAACGCCGAGGTGACGCCGACGTGGTGCAGGAAGCCCGTGTCGTCGTAGAGCCCGAGGAGCAACGAGCCGACGAGGGTGCCCTTGCCACCCTTGTACCAGCGGAAGCCGCCGACGACGCAATCGGCCGTGCGCTGGTGCTTGATCTTCAGCATCATGCGCTTGCCCGGCGTGTAGGCCAGGGCCTCGGGCTTGGCGATCACGCCATCGAGGCCCGCGCCCTCGAAGCGATCGAACCAGTCGGCGGCGACGGCGCGGTCGCGGGTCGCGGGGGTGACGTGGATCGGCGGCTCGACGCCGGCGAGGGCGCGCTCGAGCGCGGCGCGGCGCTCGACCTGCGGCCGCTCGCGCAGATCGTCGTCGCCGAGCGCGAGCAGATCCCAGGCGACATACGACGACGGCGACTGCTCGGCGAGCAGGCTGATGCGCGAGGCCGCCGGGTGGATCCGCAGGAGCAGCGCATCGAAGTCGAGCCGGCCGGCGGTGGCGATCACGATCTCGCCGTCGAGCACGCAGCGCTCGGGGAGGCCCGCACGCAACGCCGCCTCGAGCTCGGGGAAGTAACGGCCGAGCGGCCGGAGGTCGCGGCTCTGGATGTAGACCTCGTCGCCGCTCTTCCAGACCAGCGCGCGAAACCCGTCCCACTTGGGCTCGTACACAAAGCCGGTGCCTTCGGTCGGCAGCTCGCTCGAGAGCTTGGCCAGCATCGGCTCGATCGGCGGTTGAAACGGCAACTGCAACGTCACGGCGTGACATTACACCAGACCAGCCGGACTGCGGGGCGGCCGTTGAGTGTGGCTGTCCAGTACTCGCGGCGGCGACGGCGGCGGCGGCGTGGACGCGCGCGAGTTGACGGGTGCAGCGGCGTGGACATGCGTGGGCTCGACGCGCGCGGGGACGCGCGAACTCGCGATGCTCAAGAACCGCACGCTCTACGGCCCGTCACGCTGGGGCGCTTCAACGCCGGCCGCCCCCGGATCCAAGCTGCGCAGGTCAACATAGCTTCACCCTGCGACGCGGCGACGCGAAACAATCCGAGCTGCGCGAACGCCGAGCCAGTTCGGCGCGCGTTCGCGCGAGGTTCCAGCCGCTCGACGCGAACTCCAGGACATCGTCATCGATGTCGCTCGCGAGCACCTCGGAACGGAGCGGCGCCAGCTTCACCGCGAGCACGCGCACCAGCGCAGGCGACAGCACACGCGCGACGGAGAGGCCGTCCTCGTAGGGCGTTGGCTCGCCGCCTATCAGTACGTTCTCCAGCGATTCGTCATCCCATTCGACCTCACTCGATCGTCACGTACCTCGGCATTGGCGCTCACCTGCGGTCAGCACGATATGAAACGCTGGCCAGCCGGCGCCGAGATCGTAGCACGGTCTGGCCTCGCTGATGACGATACGTGCCTCGTTGTGGCGTATCGAACTCATTGGATGTGAAAGCGATCGGAGAACTGTGGGTGCAACTCCGGAGTTGCGTGTTGAATACAGCTATTACTAGGATTCTGCTAGGGATGCTGTTATTGTGGTGCGGACATCCGGATTCTGTGGCGAACGCGTCAGTCGATCGAGTTGGCGTTCCGTCGGCATCAGCTGGTGTAGGTGACAACTCCGCTAGGACGAAACAACGCAGAAGCCTCGGAACGTTTCATCCCACGCGGGTGGGGCCCCCTATGCCCACCCTTATGAAAATAGTCGCTCGGGTTCTCCACTCCCGCGTAGGTCCGGATGCGGGTCTCCTGGAGACCGCGCACACGCTTGCTTGCGCCGCGGGTCTGGGTCCCTCACTCGTCCGTCGACCATCGTATTGCGACCCACGCCCGGTGCCATCTCCACGATCCACCGGCGTGCTACCATCCGGCCGTGCAATCTATCTCGTGAGGTGACCCAGCCCGCGTCGCTGCGCGGCGCGTTGTCGCCTCACGGGACAGAATAGGGAGACGGCTCGCACGCCACCGCATTTTTCGTTCAAGGGTGGCCGGCTGCCGGCCACGGGCTCTCGCCCTCAACGGAGGGCTCAACTGGGTCGATACGAGCTGACTACAGCTATCGTGCAAGATTTGTCGGGAGTGCTATTACTGCAATGTGGCCATCCGGATTCTATGGTGCGCGCCATCGGCGTGCGGTGATTGACTGCGAGATCTCATTGACTGCAAGCTCTGCGAGCCGTAGTGTGGAGCCGCTTGGCAAGGCAGGTGACGCGACCGGGAGCGCGTACCCGCCGAAGAGAACGAAAGGGTACCATGCGTATCAGATTCGTCGGGTTTATCTGCGTACTGATGTTCGTCGCTACTGCTTGCGGCGACGTCGGATCGCAAGGCGCGTAAGGCGCGCACGCCTGCAAGTTCGACGTCGACAAGTTCAATGCAGGGTGCGTCCTTGCGCCCTAGCATCGAGCGGGAGAATAGGAGAGATAGATCATGAGCATCGACTTCTCGAGTTTTGAGCACCGTGGTTTGCGTCGGCTCTGGCGGTACGCTCTACCGATCGGCGTGATCGCAGCGTCGGCTATGACGGCTCGTGCCTTCGATACGAGCTGGGTTGCCCCGAATCAGCCCATCTCGGCCGCGAGCCTGAAGGACGATCTTGACGAGATCAGCACGAGACTGGCAGCGCTCGAGAGTTCCACGCTCGGATACCCGGCCGTGGACTCAGCTCTGAGCGGCGTTGGGTTGTGGTGTGGGCCGGCGCCGACGTCGTTCAGCGTGGCAACCAACGCGAGTGCGTTCTCGGCGGCGTTCGGTCGGATCATGACAACGAGCGAGGGCGCGTTTGCGCAGGCTTTCGCCGAGCCTTCTCTACCTACCAACTGTGGTTCTGCACCCAACTACTGCTATGGGCCGATCACGTTCTTTTTGATCAATCCGAACGCAGCTAGGACCATCACGCTCAACGGCTTTTTCGACGATGGGCCAAGCTACATCTACGTTGACGGCAACACCGGAGCGAACAAGTTCCTCAGCCCAGCGCTCTTCAACACCACGAGTACGAACGTAACCATCCCGACAGGTCCGTTCGCCCTTTCGATGATCGCATGTTCAAACAATGGACCGACGGTCGGCTTGTACATCCCGAACCAGTTTATCACCGCCAACGGGCTCTCGATCGAATATGACCGGACGTTCCATCGCGCGGGCAAATGAAGTGTCTTGAAGCCCGCGTAGGGGTGCCAGACGCATCGGTGCGGAGTGTACGGGTAAGCGGTTGGACCTTCGATCCTGCGGCGCGCGCGTTCACTTTTGGGCGATCCGCAGCGGTGCGGAGAAGTATGGAGAGGCCGCCTTGAGAGGTATGGACTGGAGTAGCTAGGTATTGCCGCGCACTCACCTGAAACGTCACGGCTGCGTAGTCCTCGATTTTTGGGGGGCTTGCCGAAGGTGCAGCTCTTGAACCATCGCCGATCTTCGGCGAAGTATCGCTCACCGAGCTGGTTCGGGGCATCGGAAGAAACGGCGCAGGATGCGAGATAGAATCTACGATGGCCGTCCGGCTGCGTCGTACGAGGAGTTCGACGTTCGATTGGGCGCGTCAATGCCAGCGGCTGAAATCGCGGGCAGGTTCCTCCAGCACGTGGCTGCGACCGCCGACGGGCATCAGGTGACCCCTGAAACCGTCGCCGCGGAGCTCCTGCACCAAGCCCCGGATCTGGTCCGCGTCGTGCTGACGGAGGTCGCCGCACGGTGGGGGAACATGGGCGTGCAGCGAACGCTCGAAGCGGCGCAACGGCTCGCGGCGTCTCTGCCGGCGCCCCCGGCGCATGCGGTATCGTCGACATCGACGTCGGTGCAGCGGGATGGCCTCAACGCGGTGATCACCGTGGTCGCACGCGGCGCCGACGGCCACGTGGTGGCGCGCTGGCGGGCTCGCGGTCATTGGGAGGGCGCACTACCGGCTCGGTATCACGGCCAGCACGCCGCTGCGGCGTGGAGCTGGAGCGACCCGGCTGCGCGTGACACCCGGCTGAACACGCAGGCCGACGGGACCGGCGGCCTGCCGCTCGAGGCGTGGGCGGCGCAGCACGGCGCGGTGACTGTCGATGTCGTCGCGGAATCGATCGATGCCGCGACCGGCAAGGAATCGGAGCCCGAGGCGCACGCGGACGATGCCGGTCGCGCCGCTCAAGTCGCAGCTTCCGGGCACGACATGGTCGGCGAGCCGGATCCCGAGCAGGACCGGATCGTCGCTGTGTTCGAGCGCAAGCTCGGGATCGGCCCGGACCCCGATGTTGAGGATGACATTGGCGGCCACGGCGCACTCGGCGGCGATCCGCACGGTCGGACCGGCGCCGAAATGGCGGTCGGCGGCAGCGGGCCGGGTGGCCTCAAGGCGCGCGCGGGCGGCGACCACGAGGGCTCGGAGACCCACGGGGCCGTCAAGGGCAGCCGGCACGGCTCGGCCCTTGGTGTCGAGGGCGGCTCGGAGGGTGGCCTGTACGATGGCGAGGGCAAGCCCGGCGACGACGGCGTGCGCGGCGCCGGGGCGATCGCCGGTGGTGTGATCGCGATCCCCGCGACGGTCAAGGGTGCGGTCGAGCTCTTGCTGATCGCCGATCAGGGCGACATCACCGGGATGGGCGCCGGGCTGTTCACGCAGCTGGGACGGAAGGTCGCGGGCATGAGCGCGACCGCGCTGCGAGAGCTGGTTGCGCACGAAGCACGCGCCGCGTGCACGCGAGAAGTCGAAGCGGCCGTGCAGAAGCTGGCGCGCTCGCCGAAGTGGCTCGCGCTGTCGGCGGAGCAGCAGACCCGCGCAATGCGGATCGCCTACTTCGAGTCGATGCGCCGCTACTTCCGTGGCTTCCGCGAGGCCGCGCAGGGGGCAGAGCGCACGGGGATGAAGGCGCTCCGGCGCCCGGTCGGCGTTCGGAGGGCGATGGCACAGGAGAGCCTGGACGCGGGGCGGGTTGGCGCGGAAGCGGCCGAGGTCGAGCCGGTGGCGGGCCGTCTGCCGCGCAACCACGAGTTCGCGGGGAAGGAGTTCCCGCGCGAGCTCCTGCCGCCGAAGTACCGGGAGAACGGCCTGCGGTTCAAGCGCACCGGCTACCCGGATTTTGAGCCGTACGCGGCGACGCTGCCGAACGGGAGGAAGACGGTGAAGATCGAGCTGACGGGGAGCCGTCAAGCGGACCGCGCGGCGGCGAACCGGGTGGCCGGCTTCGAGAGGACACCCGAGGGCTACACGTGGCAACACGTCGAGGACGAAGGTACGATGATGCTTGTGCCGACGGATCTACACCGCGCGGTAGGCCACACCGGCGGCGCAGCCAAGTACGTCGAGCGCATAGGAGTCATGGACTATGACTAGCTGGCCAACCATGGACCGACGCGGGCCGGCGGTGACGGATGCCGATGTCCGTCGATTCGAGCAGCGCATCGGCACCGAGATCCCCGCGGACTACCGCGCGTTCCTGCTGCAGGTGAACGGCGGCCGGACCGCGGCGACCCACTGCACGTTCACGATGCGGCGTGGCGCGCGACTCACCGAGACCAGCCTCAATACGCTGTTCAGCCTCGACGACCCGGACGAGTCACGCGACCTGGCAACATCGCAACTGTATGGCGAGGACCGATTGCCCGAGGGCCTGGAGATCGGTGCCGACGACGGTGGCTCACCGATCGTGTTGGTCCTCTCCGGGCCACACCGGGGCGAGGTCTGGATGCTGGATCGCGTCGTTCAGCGCCCGACCGGCTCGAACCCACGCGTCGAGTGGTTCGATCGGCGCGACGTGTGGAAGCTCGCCGACAGCTTCGCGGAGTTCATGGCGAGCCTGAAGCCGCTTGACGCTGCGTCTTGATCAAGTGAGGCGTCTCCCGTAAGAGCAAGATGGTCGAGCGCTTCCCTCGCCTTGGTGACGTAACGGGGGGATGGTTGCCGAGACTCGCTATGGCGCTGACGATGAGGCGTGCCGTCGAGGCCCTGACTTACGGCTGCAGGATGCCCAGCGCGACCCCCTGCGGGTCGGCGAAGATCGCGAACCGTCCGACGTTCGGAACCTGGGTCGGCGGGACGAGGAGGGTCGCCCCGAGCCGCTTGGCCCGCTCCATGCGCTGATCGGCGTTCGCGACCTGGACGTACGGCACCCAGGCGTGCGGCGCCTCGGGCATCGGCTGCAAGAGGATGCCGGCGCGGCCCTGCCCATCGCTCTCGAGGACGTGGTAGGTGCCCATCCCGGGCATCTCCATCTTCGACGAGGTGAAGCCGCCGACCTGCGCGTAGAACGCGACCGAGGCGTCCGGATCCTTCGACGGCAGCTCCTTCCACGCGAAGTGACCGACAAGGGCCTTGGGGGTGGCCTCGGCCTTGGTCGGCTGCCAGAGAGCGACCGCGGCGCCGAGCGGATCGAGGACGACGGCCATCGTCGCGAAGTCGCCGACCTTAAACGGCGGCTTCATGACCTCCCCGCCGAGCCCCTTGACCTTGGTGGCGGTCTCGGCGGCGCTGGTGACCTGGAGGAACGGCAGCCAGCTGGCCTTCGGCGGCGCGCCCTCGGGAATCGCGGCGTAGCTACCGATGGTCGTGCCGTCGGGCGCGGCGATCATGGTGTAGGCACCCTCCGGCATCGGAACGTTCTTCGTGCTCCAGCCGAACAGCTCGCCGAAGAAGCCCTGCGCCTTGTGGGCGTCATTGGACACGTAATCGAACCAAACGAAGCGGCCTTGCGAAGGCGTCATGGAAATCTCCCTGGTGTTGGCGTTTGCGTTACGCCAAGAGGTCGAACGGCCGCGGCCTGGATCGACATCGGGAGCCCAAAAAACTTCGCGGCCAGTAACCGCGAATGATCGCCTAGCTACGCAGGGGCAACGGCTGGCCGGCGTCGACGAAGGAGAGCGAGACCGAGTTCAGGCAGTAGCGCTGGTGGGTCGGCGGCGGGCCATCGTCGAACACGTGGCCCAGGTGGGCGTCGCAGCGCTTGCAGCGGATCTCGACGCGGGCCATGCCGTGGCTGTGATCGGCGATCTCGGCGACGTGCTCGCGATCGAACGGCTGAAAGAAGCTCGGCCAGCCGGTCCCCGACTCGAACTTCGCATCCGACTGAAACAGCGGCAGGCCACACAACCGGCACGTGTAGACGCCCTGCTTCTTGTTGTCGAGGAACAGGCCGCAGAACGCTCGCTCGGTGCCCTGGTGCAGGATCACGCGCCGCTCCTCCGGGGTGAACCCGGCCGCGAGCGCGGTGACGCGATCTTTCGAGAGCGGGGTGACATCGAAGCCGGAACGTGACGTGGACATACGCCATGCATACGTCAAAACCGCCGCGCCGGTTACCCGTCGCTGGCGGTTCGTGCGCAGGGCCGTGGAACCAGTCGCTTGCGCGCGTGTGGGACCGGCGGCTCCCGCGTGTGGCGCGGAGCTAGTAGCCGTCGTCGTAGCCCTGATCGACGTAGTTCGGATCGGGCTGGTAGTGGCCGGGCTGCCAGATCCACTCGGCGCCGTTCCAGACCCAGCCGCCGGCAACCCAGTAGTACCCCGGCATCGCGTTGTAGTTCTCGACGATCAACGCCGGGCGCCGGTAGTAGTTGAAGTAACGCTCGCGGATGATCGGCCGCGACACGTAGATCGGGCGGCGGTTGATGTAGCGATAGCCAGGCCGCTCATGGACGATCACCCGGCCGCCGCCGCGATACTCGCCGCGATAGTTGTCACGATAGTTGCCACGGTCGCGGACCACGATCGCGTTGTTACGGACCTCGCGGTGGTCGCGGACCACCGTGGGCGCCGCGTGGTGCTCGACGGTCACCCCGCGATGATCGCCGTGGCGATCGGCGAGGGCGACGCCGCTCGAGAGGCCAAGTACGAGAGCAGTCAGGGGGAAGAGTTTGAGCATCATGACCCTGGATAAAGCATCCGGCGTGCCGCGCTGACACCCTAGTAGTTTCAATAGTTTGAATTGCCAGGATGGCATCGGCTGCAGATCCCGCAGTTCACGGTCCTGCGGATTCCGCAGCCGGGGCGAAGTGCCTCCGGCGCACCGCGTCAACCTGGCACTTGGAGCTCGGGGCGAGCTCGCGACGGCCGCCGCCGGCTCCATCACGATCGCCACGGGGTCAATCGTCGTACTTCTTGAGCCGGTCGTAGAGCGTGCGCTCCCCGATGCCGAGGAGCTCCGCGGCGCGCTTGCGGTTGCCACCGACCACATCGAGGGCGTGCAGGATCGCCTCGCGCTCGAGCTCGGCGAGCGGGCGGACCTCGTCGGTCTTGGGGATCGGCCGCGTCGCGCCGTCTTCGAGCCAGATGTGGCTGGCGTCGATCGCGTCGCCGTCGGCGAGGATCGCGGCGCGCTCGAGGGTGTTGGCGAGCTCGCGGACGTTGCCGCGCCAGCTGGCAGTCTCGAGCCGGGTGACGGCGCTCGGGGTGAGCCGCGGGACCGAGCGCTTGAGGTCGCGGGCGATCCGATCGAGCAGCGCGCGGGCGAGCGGCAGGAGATCGATCTTGCGGTCGCGCAGCGGCGGCAGCTTGATCGGGAACACGGCGAGCCGGTGGTAGAGGTCTTCGCGGAACCGGCCATCGTCGATCATCGCGCGCAGCTCGCGGTTGGTCGCGGCGATCCAGCGGACGTCGACCTCGAGGGTGCGGCTGCCGCCGACGCGCTCGAACCGGCGCTCCTGGAGGACGCGCAGGAGCTTGGCCTGGAGCTCGGGTTTGAGCTCGCCGACCTCGTCGAGGAAGAACGTGCCGCCGTCGGCGAGCTCGAGCCGGCCGCGCTGGCGCTCGGTGGCGCCGGTGAACGCGCCCTTCTCGTGGCCGAACAGCTCGCTCTCGAGCAGCTGCTCGCTGAGCGCCGCGCAGTTGATCGCCATGAACGGCTTGGCGGCGCGCGGGCTCTGGGTGTGGATCGCGCGGGCGGCGACCTCCTTGCCGGTGCCGCTCTCGCCGAGCAGGAGCACCGTGGCCGAGGTGCGCGCGACCTTCTCGATCGCCTCGACGACCGGCCGCATCGCGGGATCGCCGTAGGTCAGCGGTGGGCCGGAGCGCTCGGTCCGGCGCTCGGCGCCGTCGACCTGATCGCGCAGCCCGCGGCGCTCGAGGGCGCGGCCGACGAGCAGGCGCAGCTCGTCGGGGCCGGACAGCGGCTTCTGGAGGTACTCGAACGCGCCGAGCTTCATCGCCTCGACGGCGTTATCGACGGTGCCGTGCGCGGTCATCATGATGACCTCGACCTCGGGCTGCTCGGCGCGGACCTTGCGCAGGAGGCCCATGCCGTCGAGCCCCGGCATCTTCAGATCCGTGAGCACGAGGTCGAAGCCGCGCTCGTCGAGCAGCTTGGCGGCCTCGCGGCCGTCCTTGGCGGGGACCACGGTATGCTCGTCGAGCTCGAGCGAATCGGTGATGAATTCGCGCAGGCCGGGTTCGTCGTCTGCGACCAGGATGCGTGCCATGGGATCAGCTCTGGGGGATCTCGACGCGGAACATGGCACCTCCGCCGGGGTTTGGATACACCGCAACCGTCCCGTGGTGCAGCTCCACGACGCGCCGGACGATCGCCAGGCCCAGGCCTGTGCCCTGGGTCTTGCCGGTGAAGAACGGCTCGAAGATCTTGTCGCGATCCTCCTCGGCCACGCCGGGGCCCTTGTCGGCGACCTCGAGGATCAGCCGGTCGCGATCGCGCCGCACGGTGACCGAGACCGGGGGGCCGGCGGCGACGGCGTTCTCGATGAGGTTTATCACGACCTCGCGGATCCGGCCGTCGTCGAGCGACCACGTTGGCGGCGCCTGGCTGGTGTCGATCGCCATCTCGCCGGCGACGCCCGCGGTGGCCTCGCGGATAAGCTTCGCGGGGTCGGTGGGCGTCCGGGTGATCGTCCCGGTGCGGACGAACTGCAGGAGGTCGTTGGTCAGCTGCTCGAGCCGGATCGCCTCGTCGACGACGCGGTCGGCCTTGGCGCGCGGCTTGTCGCCGTCGGGCAGCATGCGCGCGAGCAGCTGGGCGTTGCCCTTGAGCGACGCGAGCGGGTTCCGGATCTCGTGCGCGAGCACCGCGGACATCTCGCCGAGGCTGGCGAGCCGGCGCTCGCGCTCGCGGGCCTGGGCGTCGGCCCGGCGGCGGGCCTCGCGCCGGATCAGCACGAACGCGACGCCGAGCAGCGCCGCGGCGGCCAGGCCGCCGACGCCGAGCGTGAGGCTCGCTGCGTCGCGTAGTTCGTTCGCCTGGACCGGCTCCACCTCGATCAGGAACCTGGGCGTGCGGCCCCCGGCCTTGAGCCGGCGCAGCGACCGTAGCTCCATGCGCAGCCGGCCGCCGACCTCGTCGATCTTACAGCCTACGCTCCGGCTCGGCGCGAGGATGTTCGCGCTGCCGGCGCCCGCGGCGATGCCCGCCGCCGCCATGACCTCGACGTGGGCACGGCCCTCGATCATCGCGAGGTAGCGCAGGCCGTCGTCGTGGCGCTCGTGCAGGATCGCGCCGAGCTCCGGCGAGCTTGGCAGGCCGTCGAGGTCGGCGAGATCGGCCCGCACGGCTTGCTCGACCGCGTCGGCCTGGCCGCACCGCACGGCATCCGAGGCGGCGAGGATCGACGCTCGCGTGCTCCACACCGTGGCCAGGAGCGCCGCGCCGATCAGCGCGAACACCACGACGATCGACCACCCGGCGAGCGGCTGGACACGGCGGGGGAGCATCCCGGGTAGCATACCCGTCTCAGCGCGTGCCGTTGCTCCCGGCGGTCCCGCTGCCGCCGCTTGTGACCGCGCGATGGCCGTGGCCGTGGCCGTGGCGGCCGTGGCGGTGAAAGCCCTGCTTGGCCCCGGCGCCGGCCTTGAACTCGCCGAGGGTCAGCTTGCCATCGCCATCCTTGTCCATCGCCTGGAAGCGCTGGGTGAGCCTTTCGTCGCGCATCACCTTGCGCTCGGCGGCGTCGAGCTTGCCGTCCTTGTTGGTGTCGTACTTGGCGAGCATCTCCTTGTGGTGCTCGGCGCGCGTGGCCTCGAACGCGGCCTTCATCTGGGCGCGCTCGGCGGCGTCGAGCTTGCCGTCGCCGTTCTGGTCGAACTTCTGGATCAGCTCCTTGCGGTTCGGCGCATCGCCCTGGGCGACGGCGTAGCTGGTAGCACCGGCCACCAGCGGCGCGGCGATGAGCAGTGCGAGTTTTAGCTTGGTCAACATCGGTTTCCTCCGATGTGGCGCTATCGCAACGCACGTGCCGGCGTGCAGAGGGGATAAGTGTGTGAATCGTGGTACCGCCCGGTGCGGGAGACTGCCAAATTAGCAGTGGGGAGCTGCAGAAATCGGCTTGACCCTCACGCGGCGTGAGGCTGCACGGTGCATTCACGAGGACCCCATGGCATTCACGGTTGGAGAGCTCTCCCGGTTGACGGGGGTAACGGTGCGCGCGCTACACCACTACGACGAGATCGGCCTGGTCCGACCTTCGCAGCGCAGCGCGGCCGGCTACCGGATCTACAACGACGCCGACGTGCTACGGCTCCAGCAGGTGCTGGTGTTCCGCGAGCTCGGCGTGCCGCTCGAGGAGATCGGTACGGCGATCGACCGGGCGAGCGATCGGGCGGCGCTGTTACGCAAGCATCGCCACGAGCTCGCCGAGAAGCGCACGCGGATCGACGCGATGCTCGCCGCCGTGGATGCCGCGCTCGGGGCCCTCGAGAAAGGCCAGACCATGCAACCTGTAGATGTGAAGAAGCTATTCGATGGTTTCAACCCCGAGGACTACGAAGAGGAAGCCCGGCAGCGCTGGGGCCATACCGAGGCGTACAAGGAATCTGCTCGCCGGACCAAGCAATACGGCAAGCCGGAGCGGGAGGCGATCCGGCGCGAGAGCGAGGCGATTTACGCCCGCCTCGCCGAGCTGATGCAGCAGGGCGCCGGGGCAGCCGATCCCGCCGTGCAGGCCGCGGTGGAGGATCACCGGATGCACCTCGAGCGCTGGTTCTACCCGTGCTCGAAGCAGATGCACCACGGGCTCGGCGAGATGTACGTGGCGGACGCACGGTTCACCGCGAACCTCGACAAGGTAGCTCCCGGATTCGCACGGTTCTTGCGTGATTCGATCGCCGCCAGCTAGAGAGCAACCCGAAGGCCGCCGGGAACATCAGACGGCTGGCGATGGTGCGCTATCCTCCACAAGTGGCGAGCGATCCCACGGCCAAGGGAGACGATCTGGGGCGGACCGCCACGGCGGCGGTCTCGGCGACGGCCCGCGTCGAGCCGGCGGATGCGCTCGGTAGCTCGCTCGGTCGCTATCGCCTCGAGCGCGAGATCGGGGAGGGAGGCATGGGCGTCGTGCATGCCGCGTTCGACCCTGATCTCGAGCGCCGGATCGCGCTGAAGGTGCTGCGCATCGCGGCGCCCAGCATCGAGGCCAAGGATCGGCTGCTGCGTGAGGCGCGGGCGATGGCGCGGCTCGCGCACCCCAACGTGGTGACCGTGCACGAGGTCGGCACCGTCAACGGGCGCGACTACGTCGCGATGGAGCTCATCGTCGGCGATACGCTCGCCGACTGGCTGCGCTCGGAGAAGCGCCGGGCGTCCGAGATCGTCGCCGCGTTTCTGGCGGCGGGCCGCGGCCTGGCTGCCGCCCACGCGGCGGGCATCGTGCATCGCGACTTCAAGCCGCACAACGTGCTGCGCAGCAAGAGCGGGCGGATCGTCGTGACCGACTTCGGGCTCGCGCGCGAAGCCCAGGGCGAGGTGACGGCGCCCCGCGAGTCCGCGCTGTCGCTGCCGGCGGCGCTGCCGGCGTTTCCCGATCACACGCCGAGCTCGCTGGCCGGGATCACCGTGACCGGGTCGCTGCTCGGCACCCCGGCGTACATGGCGCCCGAGCAATGGAGCGGCGGCGCGGTCACCCCGGCGACCGATCAGTTCGCGTACTGCGTGGCGCTGTGGGAGGCGCTGGCCGGCGAGCGGCCGTATCGCGGCCCGACGCTCGACGAGCTGCGCGCCCAGGCGGCGCTCGGTCCCGGCGCGCTCGACGCGTCGAAGATCCCGCGCCGGTTGCGCGCGATCTTGCGCCGGGGCCTCGATCCCGATCCGGCGCGGCGCTGGCCGACCATGGATGCGCTGCTCGCGCAGATCGTGCGCGTCGAGCGGCGTCCCGGCATCGCGCTCGCGGTCGGCGTGGGTGCGCTGATCGCGGCGAGCGTGCTGATCGTGGCGATGCGCGCGGGAGACGAGCTGGCGGCGAGGCCGCGCTGCGAGCCGCCCGCGCTCGATCCGTCCAAGGTCTGGCCGCCGAACGCGCGCGCCGGGCTCGGCACGCAGACCGCGGCCGCCAGGCTCCTGGAGGCCGACCTCGGCGCGTGGCGGACCGCGCGCGACGCGACCTGCAAGGTGGAGCCGGTGACGCGGGCGCCGCGCCTGCTGTGCCTCGACGGGGTGCTGGCCCGGATCGACGCCGTCGCGCGCGCGGCGCGGGAGAATCGCGCTGGCCGGCAGGTCGATGCCGGCGCGCTGCTGATCGATCCGAAGGTCTGCGACCTGGCGCGCGCGCCGCGTCTGATGACGAGCACGTCACCGGAGTTCCGCGAGGTCGTGACGACGTGGCTCACGCACACCGCCACGCCGGTGCCGCTCGAGGCGGCGGCGGCGAGCACGCTGGTCACGCGGGCCGCCGCGGATCCCTGCGCGTCGTCGCTCGCGCACCTGCTCGCCGCCGATATCCAGAAGAGCGCCGCCGAGCGCAGCCACCACCTCGACGAGGCGCAGCAGGACGCCGAGCGCTGCGGCGACGATCGCGTGCTCGCCGAGACCGCGCTGTTCGCGGCGCACTACGTGATGGACAACGAGTGGCTGAGCGCCGCGGTGACGGCGAAGCTGCGCCTCGCCGACGCGGCGACCCAGCGGGTCGCGCAGCGGGACCTGGTCGCCCGGATCGACCTCATGCGCGTGGAGGCCGCCAGTCGCGCCGAGAACCTCGACGAGGCGATCGCGCGGGGTACCGCCGCCATGGAGGGGTTCGCGGCGCGCGGCCGGCTGCGCGCCGAGATCGACGCCGGGCTCACCGTGCTTGCCTTGCGTCAGATCCGCGCGACCCCGGCCGATCTTGCCGTCATTCCGGACCTGCTCGCCGCGTGGCGAAGGCGCGCCGTGGCCGAGCTCGGGGAGGCCGACGAGATCGTTCGTGCGCTCGACACGCGCGCGGCGGAGTGGGCGTTCGGCCATGGCGACGTTGTCGGTGCGCACGCGCGGCTCGCGGGCCTGCGCCGCCCGTTGCCGAACGATCGGCCCCAGCGGCTCGCCGGGATCGTCGTCGATCTGCGCGACAAGCCGGTCTCCGGCGCCGTGGTGACCGCGGGCAGATCGCTGCACGGGGACTCGCTCGGGGCAGCGGTCGAGTTCACCGAGCGCGACTCGATGCGCAGCACGACCACCGGGCCGGACGGCCGGTTCGAGATCCCCGACGCGATCGAGGACGCGCTTGTGATCGCGGAGCTCGGCGATCGGCGGTCATCACCGGAGATGATCGCCGACGACGTCAAGCTCCAGGTCGCGCCGACCAGCCGGCTCGAGGGCCACGTCGACCTCGCGAACGAGGACGCGACGAAGGTCAGGGTCGTCGTGTGGGATCGGACCTGGCCTTCGACGATTCGCTACGAGATCGTCGCCCCGGTCGCCGCGGATGGAACCTTCACGGTCGACGGCGTGCCGCGCCACGAGGTTCGCGTGTTCGCGGCGATCGAGGGCCTGAACCGGAACCTGATGAGCGGGACCAACGTGCTGGTGCGCGATCCGGTCGTGCACGGGATCGCGCTGTCGCTCGCGAAGTCGACGCGTGTCGTTCACGTGATCGTGCGCAACACCGTCAACCTCAAGCTTGCCAACGCCGAGGTCGTCGTCCTGCCGGGCCGCGTATCGTCGACCAACGTCCTGGCGATGAGGCGCCAGCTTCGCGGCGGCAGCCTCAGGCTTGCCCGCCAGCTCGAGGGCGAGCACGCCCCCAACCCGGTCATGGCAGCCGCACGGCCGGGCGATCTGTTCGCCACGATGACCGAGGTGCCCGATGGCGTTGCCAGCGCGTGCGCGCTGGGGCTCCCCGAGTTGCCGGACGACGAGGTCATGCACAAGCTGTCCGCGCATTTCGACAAGTTGCAGGTGATCTGCACGGTGATCCCGGACGACGCGGACCTCGTGACGATCGAGGTGCCGCCGTTCCCGCGGCTCGACTGACGCCGTGCCTGACGCGGCCTACCGCAGGTCGGCGCCGTCGGCGATCCGATCGTGCTCGGGGGCCTCGCCGAGCCGGATCAGCGCGGAGGCGAGGATGTCGGGCGTGGTCGACCGGTACCTGGCGCGCAGCCGCTTGCCGCCGAACACGCCGGCCACAGCGAGCAGGCCATCGCCGATCACCGCGGCGCCGCGCTCGCCGAGCCGGCCATCATCGCGCTCGCCGGTGATGATCGACGGCCGCGCGATCACCCATGGCAGCCCCGAGCTGGTCACGACCTCTTCGGCGCGACCGCGCGCCGCCAGGTAGGCCGAGCGGGCGTTTGGATCCGCGCCGACGCTCGACAGGTAGACGATCCGCGGTTGCTGCTCCGAGGTTCGCGCGGCCTCGACCGCGAGCCTGGTGAGCCCGAGGTCGATCGCTTCGTAGATGTTTCCGGACACCGCGTCGGTCCTGGCCCGCGACCGCGTGGTGCCGATCAGGACATAGATCTGCGCCGGCCGCGTCGCGCGAAACCGCGCGGCCATGGCCGCAACGTCCCACGGGGTCGTATCGACCTCGGCGCCGAGGCCCGCGAGCTTCGTGCGCCACTCGGCGAGCGACTTCGAGTCAGGGCGGACATGCGCGATGGCCCTGGCGCCGCGCACGCACAGCTGCCGGACCACTTCACGGCCGACGAAGCCGGTGGCGCCGAGGACGAACGCGGTCATGGGCGACTGCCCGGCCTCATCTGGCCAGCGCGGCCTGCATGCGCGCGCGCAGCGGCTCGACGACGCTGGGATCCTTGATGTTGATCACGGGCTCGGTGTCGTACTGCTCGTAGAAGATCGAATCCTTGACCTCGGCGGGCACCCCGAGCGCCTCGCGGATCCGCTTGAAGTCGGGCACGAAGCCGCGATCGATCAGCGGGATGATCGTCCCGGTGATCGTGCCGGTCAGGCCGCAGATGAAGATCGTGACGTTCTTCGGGGTGAAGCCGCCCGGCGGCAGGCCCAGCCGCTTCTCGAGCTCGGCGAGCCGGGCGCCCTCGAAGAAGCCCTCGACGCGGCCGGTATCGCCCTTCCAGTCGGGCGCCTCCTTGGGCCGGCTCACCGTGCCCCAGTACTTGAGGCCGTTGCGCTCGACCATGTGCATCAGCTCATCTCGATAGCCGAGGTCGGCGGGGTACGACGCGCCGTGCAGGAGCACCCACCTGGACAGATCGGCCGCCGGATTGCGCCGGAGCTCGCTGCGCACCATGCTGAGGAACGGCGCCGACCCGGTGCCGGCGGCGACCATGACGCGGATTCGTGGATCGTCGTCGCCGATTGTGTCCTTGACGGTGAACACGCCGGCGGCGACGGCGCGCATGTACATGCGATCGCCGGTCTTGAGCTTCCACAGGAGGTGGGTCAGCGGGTTGTCCGACTCGGGCTTGGCGACCCAGCGGACGTAGAACTCGGTCGGCCCGTCGTCCTCGGGCGCCGACGCGATCGACATCGACCGCCGGACCGAACCGAGCTCAGGCTTCTCGGCGTTGTTACAGCCCAGCACGCAGTACTGCCCGGGCGTGAACCACGGGCGCTGGGCGGGCGGCTGATCAGGGGTGACCCGAAATAGGGTGAGCGCTTCGGTGACATCGACGCGCTCGGTCAGCGTCGCGTTGTACTCGAGGGGCTTGGCCATTGCGCCGCGACGCTAACACGCCACCCCGATACCAGGGCAACGGAGAGCTCCGTGGATCGCTCCGGTTGGTGTGCTAGCGCACGGCCTGGTGTTCTCCGACGATGACGAGGGTGGCGTAGCCGGCAGGCTGCCACTCGAGCTCGAGCACCTGCTGCGAGCGCCGCCGCCATTGCCCGGAGGCCGGATCGATCGTGACGACGGAGCCGTCGCGCGGGTCGAGCGCGACCGCGACTTCGTAGTGGCTCGCGTTGTGGCCTTGATCAAACGGCAGGACAAGCCCCAGCACGACCGGCCTGCCCGCCGCCAGCTCGTGCTCCAGATCGGGGAGGCTGCCCTTGATCGCGTAGGCCGTGAGGCCGCGCGTCCGCGCGAGATCGCGCAGCGCACCGAGCTTGATACCGTGCTCGGTCGGCGGCAGCTCGTGGTTCAGGTCGTCGACGGACCATCGGTGACCCCACGCCCCCGCGACCATCGCGAGCGCGGCGAGGCCGCAGTCCGTCTCGTGATGCTGGCGGACGATCGGCGTCGCGACCGCTCTGTACCAGCTCCGGTCGAGCTCGTCGGGGCGCACCGCGCGCGCACCACCGGTATAGGGCAGCTGGCAAGCGGCTACGCCGACGAGGGCGAGCAAGAGCGAGGCGCGAGGGGCAGGGGGCGTCATCGGCGGCTGATTGGCTGATTGGCTAGATGAGCAGCAGGACGAGCAGCAACACGAGGAGGGCGCTCCCCGAGATGCCGATCACGACGAAGCTTCCACCTTCGTAGTTCGCAACCTGCTTGTCCTTCCGTTCACGCTGGGCATAGCCGGATGCATCAGCGGCGGTGGCCGTCCTGGGCGTTACGGGGGCCGGGGCGATCTGTGCGGGCACCGGCTGCTCCGGAGAAGCGGATGCCACGGCGGACGTACCGAGCGCGAAAACCGTCAGCAAACCAAGGATAGCTGGACGAATCATAACGAACCTCCGTATGACCCAAGCTCCAGCAAACCACGGACCAGATCGTGATCCCGAGGGGTTGCGGTGGCAGCTCCGGTCCGGCGCACGAGCCGGTGGGCGTGGGCGCTCGTAGCTACGGACGCTTCAGCACCAGGGCTTGAAATTCGTGCGGCACGAGTCCCATCAAGCGATCTTCGATCTTGTCCCAGCGCAGCTCGCCGATCGTCGCGAGATCGAGCTTGTCGCCGACGGTCTCGGCCAGGAGCTCCGGCGTGTAGCCGACCTTGGCGAGCTCGATCCCGGCATCCGCGGCGAGCGCCCGGAGCGCGCGGAAGTGGCTGCGGGTCGTCGCGAGGCCTTGCAGCGTACGATCGAAGTCGAGCAGGTCGATCACGAACTCGACGTTGGCGGTGAGCCCGGCGCCGCGAGCGGCCTGCGCGAGGTGGCCGAAATGCGTCGACAGCTCGGGATGATCGAGCTGGGTCGACAGCCGCGGCCACGTCGCCACGCCGCCGAACTCGGTGACGACGGCCGTGCCGCCCGGTGCGAGCCACGCCGCGATCCGCGCGATCAGGTCGAGCGCGCCGGTCTGCAGGTAAAACGGCTCGGGGGCGTCGTCGAGCACGACGCCGAGATCGGCCGCCACCCGCGAGACCGCGCGCAGCTTGTCGCGATCCACGGTGCCGCCGTCAGCCGCGAGCCCGACGTCCGTGCGCGACAGCTGGCGCGCCGGGAGATCGCCGACCATCTCGTTCGAGAGGATCAGATCGAACGTGGCGTCGAGCGCGACGTCCAGCACGTTGCCGCTCACCCAGGTGACGTCGCCGCGCGCCGCACGGTCCGCGAGGCGAGCGCGCTGGGCCGTGGCGAGCGTGGGCGACAGCTCGATGATCGTGTAGCTGACCTCGCGGCCGGCGCCCTGCAGCCGCTGGATCACGTGGTTCGCGACATAGCCGAGGCCGGCGCCGATCTCGAGGACGCGGACGCGCCCGGTGGGGACTGCTCCCCGGGCGAGCAGGACGTCGGCGAGCGCCTGCCCGTAGGTCCGCGGGGCACGCGGCGTCCCCGCGGCAGCGTCGCCGGTGGCGAGCGCGGGGTGCGGGATGCGGAGGAGGTGCGACAGCGTGGTTTCTTGATGATCGAACTGGGCGTCGGCGTCGGTGATCTCGTGCTGGTGGTACGCGTCGAGCGCCGGGGCGGGCGGCACCGGCGTGCCGGGCTGCCAGCTCGCGTACGGCATCGTCGACGTGAGGTAGGGCGGCGCCATCGCCGGGCGCTTGGCATAGACCGACCACGGCATCATCGAAAGCTTCACGGCCTGGATGTCGTGGTGCACGAGCTTTCGCACCAGGCCGAGCAGCTTGGCGTTGTCGTGGTGGTGGCGCAGCTCGATCAGGCGCTTCTGGCCGTCGAACGCATCCCAGATCCTGGTCTCGTCGGGATCGAGGAACAGCTGCTGGACCGGGCGGTCACCCCACGCGGTCCACAGGGTCAACCGATCGTCGCGCCGCTGCCACACGTTCCACTTGCCCTTGATCGGCACGAAGGCCCACATGCCCTCGACCTCGTCCTCCTTCGGATCGACGAGGACGGCGTGGCTGGCGAGCACATCGACGAACTCGCGGGGATTGGCATCGGTGAACTTGCCGGCGAAGTACTGGATCGTCTCCTCGGTATCGACCCCGTCGGCGAACGCCTCGATCATGTCGGCGATGTCGGGGCTCATCTGCATCAGGTAGCCGTACAGGTCGTGAAACAGGTACACCGCACCCATGTGGCTGAACCACGAGAGGTGGCGCGATCGCCGCAGGCGGGGCGGCACGGACGGACCAGAAGTCATGTCTGTTGGTATCACTTGTCGGTATGCTCGGTGGCGCAATGCCGTATCTGTTCGAGACGGAAGAGCACACCGCCATCCGCGCCAGCGCGCGGCGCTTCGCTGAGGCCCACATTGCGCCCCACGGGGCCGCCTGGGAGGAGGCCGAGGAGTTCCCTGTCGAGCTCTACCGGACCGCGGCGACCGCCGGGATCACCGGCATCGGCTACGCCGAGGAGCTGGGCGGGCAGGGGGGCGATCTCGGCCATGTCCTGGTCGCCTGCGACGAGCTGGTGCTGGCCGGGCGCACGGTCGGGACGCTGGTCGGACTCGGCAGTCACGGCATCGCGCTGCCGCCGATCATCCGGTTCGGCACACCGGAGCAGGCCAGGCGGTTCGTCACGCCGTGCCTGGTCGAGGGCAAGATCGCGGCGCTCGGCATCACCGAGCCGGGCGGCGGCAGCGACGTCGCGTCGCTCTCGACCCGGGCCGAGCGCGACGGCGACCACTACGTCGTGACCGGCGGCAAGGCGTTCATCACCTCGGGCTCGCGGGCGGACTTCGTGACCTGCGCCGTGCGCACCGGCGGCCCCCGCCACGGCGGCATCTCGCTGCTCGTGATCGAGCGGGGCACGCCTGGGTTCACGGTCGGCAAGACGCACAAGAAGACCGGCTGGTGGGCGAGCGATACCGCCGACCTGCACTTCGACGGCTGCCGCGTCCCGGTGGCCAACCTCATCGGCCCCGAGAACGGCGCGTTCCCGATGATCATGATGAACTTCGCCGCCGAGCGCATCATGCTCGCCGGGCAATGTGTCGCGATCGCCGAGCTGGCCTATCGCGAAGCGATTGCCTATACCCGCGAGCGCCAGGCGTTCGGCAAGGCGCTGACCGGCTTTCAGGTCACGCGGCACAAGCTGGCCGACATGGCGAGCCAGATCGCGGCCGCGCGCGCGCTGACCGGCGAGGCGGTGATCCGCGTCCTGCGCGGCGAGCAACCCGCCGGACTGGCGGCGATGGCGAAGAACGTCGCGACCGATATGTGCAGCTTCGTGTGCGATCAGGCCGTGCAGCTCCACGGCGGGGCCGGCTACATGCGCGATACGCTCGTCGCGCGGCTGTATCGCGACGCCCGGCTGTATCCGATCGGCGGCGGGACCCGCGAGATCATGAACGAGGTGATCGCCAAGATCGAGGGCTACCGATGACCGCGCGCGGCGGCCGTTCGTCTGCCCTACGCGCCGTCGGGAGCTTGCTCGATGTCGGCGATCACGCCGTCGAGCTCGCCCTCGGGCAGCCGGGAGTTTTCACGCAGGCCCAGGAGCAGATCATCGACCGAGCCCCCGACGTTCTCGAGGTTTCCCGCGACGCAGGTGGGGTGTAGATAGCCGGCGCCGCGGGTGACGTTGGCGCCGATCGTGAGCTCGCGCTCGACCGCGACGCGCAGCGCGCCCTTCTCGATCGGCTGCTCGCACTGCATGCACTTCGCGCGGCCGGTCGGGGCGCGATCGACATAGGGAAACCCCGCGGGCTTCGCGGCCCCTTTCTTGGCGGCCTCCGCCATGGCGGCCTCGAGCTCGGCGCGGTTGGGTACCTCGCCGGGGTACTCCGCGAGCGCCGCCTTGAGCTCGTCCGGGAGCTTGGTGGCGGCGCACAACACATGATGCCATTGCAGGCTCGGCGTATCGCTGAACTGCGTCTGGGTCTCGACGCCGAGCCGGAGCTCGCCCTTTGCGATGGTCTTCTTGCAGGTCCGGCAGCTGGCTCGTCCTGACTTGGCCTCTTCGATCACGTTCGCCATGACGGGCACACCAATACCGCGATCTGGAGCACGTCGCCACGTCGCGCGGTGTTCCGCGGTAACGTCCGCCACGTGTCATCTGCGCCCGCTCCCGCTCCCGCTCCCGCGCTCCAGCCTTACTCGGTGATCGCGACGCGCGTCGATCTGCGCTCCGACGAGTACCAGGCGAACCGCGCGGCGAACCGCGCCGCCGTCGACAAGCTCGCCGCGGCGCTCCACCAGGCGACGCTCGGCGGCGGCGACAAGTACACCAGCCGGCACAAGGCCGCGGGCAAGCTGCTGCCGCGGGAGCGGATCGAGCTGATCCTCGACCGCGACTCGTACTTCCTCGAGCTGTGCCCGCTCGCCGGCAAGGACGTCCCGGGGCACATGCCGGGCGCGAGCATCGTGGGCGGCATCGGCCGGGTGTCCGGCGTCGAGTGCCTGATCACCGCGAGCGAGTCCACGGTCAAGGGCGGCGCGATCAGCGAGATGTCGGCGTGGAAGTCCGGCCGGCTCAGCGACATCGCCGAGCACAACCGGCTGCCCTCGATCTCGATGATCGAATCCGCCGGGGCCGACCTGCCGGTGCAGTCCAAGATCTTCGTGCCGGGCGGGCGCGGGTTTCGCGATCTGACGCGGCGCTCGCAGGCCCAGATCCCGACGATCTGCCTGGTGTTCGGCAGCTCGACCGCCGGCGGCGCGTACATCCCCGGGATGAGCGACTACGTCGTCATGGTGCAGAACCAGGCCCAGGTCTATCTCGCCGGTCCGCCGCTGGTGAAGATGGCCACCGGCGAGGACACCGATCACGAGGAGCTCGGCGGCGCCGAGATGCACGCGCGGATCTCGGGAGTCTCGGACTACCTCGCGCGCGACGAGCGCGACGCGATCCGGATCGGCCGCGAGATCGTCGCGCACCTCGACTGGCGAAAGGCCGGCCAGCCGCTGCCGCGCCCGATCGAGCCGCCGCGCTACGATCCGGAGGAGCTGCTCGGCATCGCGTCGCCCGACGTCAAGGTCCCGTTCGATCAGCGCGAGGTCATCGCGCGCATCGTCGACGGCTCGCGGTTCTCCGAGTTCAAGCCGCTGTACGGCCAGACCCTGGTGTGCGGCTGGGCCCACCTGCACGGCACCCCGATCGGCATCCTCGCGAACAACGGGATCCTGTTCTCCGAGAGCGCGCAGAAGGGCGCGCAGTTCATCGAGCTGTGTAATCAGAGCAATATTCCGCTGGTGTTCCTGCAGAACATCACCGGCTTCATGGTCGGCCGGAAGTACGAGCAGGAGGGCATCATCAAGCACGGCGCCAAGCTCATCAACGCGGTGTCGAACTCGACCGTCCCGGCCATCACGATCATGACCGGCGCGAGCTACGGCGCCGGCAACTACGCGATGTGCGGCCGGGCCTACGCGCCCAGGTTCCTGTTCACCTGGCCGAACCACCGGATCGCGGTGATGGGTGGCAAGCAGCTCGCCGGCGTGCTCGACATCATCCAGCGCGACGCCGCCGCCAAGCGCGGCGAGGCCGTCGACGAGCAGAAGCTCGGCGTCATGAAGGCGATGACCGAGGGCATGATCGACAAGGAGAGCGATCCGTACTTCGCGACGGCGCGGCTGTGGGACGACGGCATCATCGATCCGCGCGACACCCGCACGGTGCTCGCGATCGCGCTGTCGGCTGCCTACACCGCGCCGGTCCGCGGCACGACCTCGTGGGGCGTGTTCCGCCACTGATCGGTGCGCGCTAGCTTGCCACGCCGGTCGACCGCCGGGGCACAGGTATTGTAGCGTCGGCCGATGCGATCGATCGACAAAGTGCTCGTCGCGAATCGCGGCGAGATCGCGCTCCGCGTGATGCGGACGTGCCGCGCGATGGGGATCGCGACGGTCGCGGTGTACTCCGATGCCGACGCCGATGCGCCGTTCGTCCGGTATGCCGACGAAGCGATCCGGATCGGCCCGCCGCCGGCCCGCGAGTCGTACCTCGTGACGAACGCGCTCCTCGACGCGGCGCGCATGACCGGCGCGAGCGCGATCCACCCTGGCTACGGGTTTCTGTCGGAGAACGCGCGGTTCTCCGAGGCGGTCGCCGAGGCCGGCCTGGTGTTCATCGGTCCGCCGGCCGGGGTGATCGAGAAGCTCGGCAGCAAGCAGGCGGCCAAGCGGATCGCCGCGGCGGCCGGCGTGCCGGTGGTGCCGGGCTACAGCGGCGACGACCAGTCGACCGCGGCGTTCGTCGCGGCGGCCGGCGCGATCGGGTACCCGCTCCTGGTCAAGGCGTCAGCGGGCGGCGGCGGCAAGGGCATGCGGATCGTGCGGGAGAGCGGCGAGCTGGTCGAGGCGATCGACCGCGCGCGCGGCGAAGCCGCCTCGGCGTTCGGCGACGACACCCTGCTGCTCGAGAAGTACGTCGAGCGGCCGCGCCACATCGAGATCCAGATCCTCGGCGATGTCTACGGTCACGTCGTGCACCTGTGGGAGCGCGAGTGCTCGATCCAGCGCCGCCACCAGAAGGTGATCGAGGAGGCGCCTTCGCCGGCGCTCGATCCGGAGCGGCGAGCCACGATGGGCCGCGCGGCCGTGGAGCTCGGCCGTGCGGTGGGATATGTCGGCGCGGGGACGGTCGAGTTCATCACCGATCCCGACCACGCGTTCTACTTCCTCGAGGTCAACACGCGCCTCCAGGTCGAGCACCCGGTCACCGAGCTGACGACCGGCCTCGATCTCGTCCGCGAGCAGATCCGGATCGCGCGCGGCGAGCCGCTCGGCTACGACGCCGCGCCGCCGCAGCGCGGCTGGGCGATCGAGGTCCGGCTGTGCGCCGAGGATCCGGAACGCGCGTACCTGCCGACGACGGGCACGCTGCTCGCCGTCGAGGTCCCCGGCCAGGGCGATGGGCAGGGAGGCAGCGTACGCGCCGATCTCGGGGTCGCCGCCGGCAGCGAGATCGGCATCCACTACGACTCGATGCTCGGCAAGATCATCGCGCACGCGCCGACCCGTCGCGAGGCCGCGCAGCGGCTGCGCCGGGCGCTCGAACAGACCTGGGTGCCGGGGCTCGTCACCAACCGCGAGCACCTCGGCAAGCTGCTCGCCCACCCGGCGTTCCTCGCGGGCGAGCTCGACACCCACTTCCTCGAGCGCCACGCCGGCGAGCTGGCGGCCCGCCCGCCAGGCCTCGATCACGTCCGGGTCGCCGCGATCGGGGTGGTGCTGCACGACATCGCCGGCCGCCGTGATCCCGCGGCCCTCGCGCCACCCGGCTGGCGCAACGTGCGGTTTGCCGATCAGCAGATCACCTACAAGCTCGGCGACGCCGAGGTGATCGTCGGCTATCACCCGGCCGGCGCCGAGATCGAGCTGGCGATCGGCGGCAAGCCCACTCGGATCTCGCGGTTCGACGTCGACGGCGATCGCGTGTGGTTCGTCGAGCATGGCCGCCATCGCCGGTCGGTCCGGGTCGCGCGCGCCGGGGCCCGGGCATGGGTGCTGTCCGAGGGCCAGCTCTTGGCGTTCGTCGAGCAGCCTCGGTTCCCCGAGCCCGGCACAGGCGCCATTGCCGGCGGGCTCACCGCGCCGATGCCGGGCAAGATCGTGAAGGTCCTGGTCACCGAGGGACAGGAGGTCGCCGCGAACGCGCCGCTCGTCGTGCTCGAGGCGATGAAGATGGAGCACACGGTGCGCGCGAGCGCGGCCGGGACGGTGCGCGCGCTCTACGTCGCCGTCGGCGATCAGGTCGATACCGACCGCGTGCTCGCGATCGTGACGGCGTAGCGCGCGGCAGGTCGGCCGCGACGCGCCCGCTCGTCAGGTCGCCTCGAGCCACTGGAGGACGTTATCGAGCGCGCGATCCTCGGTCAGGGTGACCGCGGCGCCGACGCGGGCGCGTGCGGGGTCGAAGAACCAGACCTGGGATGCCGGTGTCACGACCGCCACCAGCCATCGCCAGTCCAGGCGCCGCGCATCGCTGGCAAGCCGCGCCCAGGCCGACTTCGAGAACCGCACCGGCAGAGCGCTGCGCTTGACCTGGATGCCGACCTGAACGCCGGCGCGCACACCGAGCAAGTCGAACGCGCCGCGCGAGGCGCGTGATTGATAGACGAGCTCGAAGCCGAGCGCCGAGAGGCGCCGGGCGATCTCTCGCTCGGCCTCGTCGCCGATCACCGTCATCGGCACGACGGCACCGCCTGGCTGCCGCCAGCGCAGCCACATGCCGAACACCGGGTCGACCAGCGACCAGCGCTGATCTTCGCCGCGCACCACCGCGTCGCCGAGTGGTTCGAGGTAACGCGCCGCTGCACCCGACGACGCGCCCGTGCGCCGCGCGACGTCCATCGTGCGTAACGGCCCATCGGCCAGCGCTTCGAGCGTGGCGGCGAGCGTCGCGGCGCTGCCCACCAGCCGATCGAACTCTCGCGCGAAGTACAGCGCCAGCCGGCCCGTGCGGGTGAACAGGAGCTCCGAGTAGACCTGCCGTACGAGCCCGACATCGTACGGCGGCTCGCCCGCGGTGAGCACCTCCCCGAACAGCTGGAGATAGAACGGGTGGCCGCCGAGGATCTCCACGGCTTGCGTCACGACCGCCGCGGGGATCGCGCGTCCCGGCGGGGCCGACTTCTGGAGCAGCGCCTGTGCCTCCGCGGCGTTCATCGGCCCCAGCTCCATGAAGTCGAAGTGCTGGAAGAACGGCGAGCGTTCGCTGGTCACCAGCTGCCGCAGCACGCTGCGCTCGGAGCCAGCTTGCAAGGTTGCTGCTGGCAAGGTTGCCAGCTTGCAAGGTTGCTGCTGGCAAGGTTGCCAGCTACCACCAGCGCCGGAGCGCGCGCACGAACGGCATCACCAGGCGATTCACCTTGGCGGCGCCGATCCGCATCTGCACGAACGGCTCGAACGGGTCGGCGAGCAGATCGCGGCGGACCTCGACGCACAGGACCCGCCCCGGTCGAGCCATCACGTGATCCCAGGCCAGGGTGCTGGGGTGCAGCGGATACGTGGCGCTCTCCGCCAGCTCGATCCCGAGCCGGGCGAGGGCTTCGCGCAGCGCCAGGACCACGCCGGCCGGTGCACGGTTCGTGCCGTCGATCTCGCGGCCGATCACGTCGACCTCCGGGCGGAGCGGCCAGGTCGGCTCGCGAGCGGGCTCGTAGGCGCGGCGCAGGCTCGCGACGATCTGCAGATCGACCTCGACGTCGATGGTCCGCGGCGCATAGGTGTGGAGCAGCAGCATCGCCCCATCGCGGGCCAGGCGCGTGATCGCCTCGCGCACCGTACCGACATAGCGATCGTAGGCCGCCCGCAAGAGCTCCCGATCTTCCGGTGTGGAGATCCAGGGCATGAGGCCGGGCGTCACCTTGCCGGCCTTGAATTCCTCCGGCGACGCGTCGATGCGGCGGTTGCAGTCGACGAACGTCCGCGGGATGCGACAGCGCAGGATCGCGACCGACCGCGTCGGCTCATCGGCGACGAACTGCGTCGCGATCGCTCGCGCGAGCTCCGGCGCACCGGCGTCGGTGTTGACGTGAAAGAAGTCGACGAGCGCATCGGGCAAGGGGCTCGTCAGCTTCGCTGCCAGGGTCGTGAAGTCCCCGGTGGCGGTCGCGCCGTGCGGGATCTCGATCAGGAGATCGAGCGCGGCATCGGGCCGCGCCTGGGCGCCGCGCATGACCAGCGCGTCGAGGACCTCGGGAATCGACGTGAGCGGCATCAGCACGAGTCCTCCTGGACAGACTGTACAGAGGGTACCGAGAGGGAGGTGCCGGCGCGAGCGTTGCGACGACCACGACGCGCCGGCTGCATGCGAGAATCTCCGGAGCTGGATGGCATTCGTGGTCGAGGGCGCGCAAGCTTGCGCTGTGCGCGCGATCACGTTCTGCGCGGTGCTCGCCGGATGCGGCCAGCCCGATACGATTCCGACACCTCGTGGGCCCACCGGAGCGGTCGCGCCGGTCGCGCCGGCTCCGGCCATCGCGCCGGTCACGGCCGGGCCGGCCACCTCCATCGCGCCTGCCGGAGCCATCGCGCCTGCCGGAGCCATCGCGCCGGGGCCGGGGCCCCGGCTCCCCGAAGGGGTGGCCCCGCTCGCCTACGATCTGACGCTCGAGCTCGATCCCGACCGCGCGTCGTTCACCGGCCACGTCGTGATCACGATCGCGGTCGCCGCGCCGCGCACGACGCAGCTGTGGTTGCACGCCGTCGACCTCGAGATCACGAGCGCGCAGCTCCGGATCGGCGGGCACGACGAGCATGTGGCGCTCTTGCCCGGCGGTGAGCAAGCCCAGATGCGCGGGTTTGCCCTGCCGTACCCGGTGGGCGGCCCGGTGGGTGGGGAGACGGTCAGGCTGGTGATCGACTACACGGGGCAGGTGAGCGATCTGAGCGGTCGCACCGGCAAGGACGAAGAGGGCCTGTTCCGCGAGCGTGCCGGGGGCCGCTGGTATCTGTACGCGCAGGCCGAGTCGGTGTTCGCCCGCAAGATCTTGCCCTGCTTCGACGAGCCGCGCTGGAAGCCGGCGTGGCTGGTGACGATGCTCGTGCCGCCGGGCGTGGTCGCGGTCGCGAACGCGCCGATGGTCGCCGAGCGGACCCTGCCCGATGGCCGGCGCGAGGCCAGGTTCGCCGAGATCGCGGCGTTGCCGAGCTACCTGTTCGCGGTCGCGGTGGGGCCGTTCGACGTCGTCGACGCGGGCAAGCTCGGCCGTGCCCGGACGCCGGTCCGGATCATCGTCCCCCGGGGCGATGGCAAGGACGTCGCGCCCGCGCGCGACGAGCTGCCGAAGATCATCGACGCGGTCGAGGGCTACGTCGATGCCCCGCTGCCGCTGCGCAAGCTCGACCTCGTGGCCGTGCCGCAGTTCTTCGGCGCGATGGAGAACGTCGGCCTGATCACGTTCGAGCGCGCCGTACTCGTGGGCGGACGTGAGTTCGTCGTGGTGGCGGCCCACGAGCTGGCGCACCAGTGGTTCGGCAACGCGGTGACCCCGGCGTGGTGGGAGGACCTGTGGCTGTCCGAGGCGTTCGCGACCTGGCTCGGCGAGCGCGTCGCCGGCTCGCTCGGCGAGGTTCGCCCGCCGGTGCTCGCCCATCGCGCGCGCGAGCTGGCGCTGTGGGCCGACGAGGAGGTCGACGCCTTGCCGCTCGTCCACCCGATCGCGATCTCCGAGGAGATCGAGCCCGCGTTCGACGCGATCGCGTACGAGAAGGGCGGGGCGGTGCTCGCGATGTTCGAGCGGTTCGTCGGTGAGGCCACGTGGAAGGCGGCCGTGCAGGCCTACCTGGCGGCGCACGCCCGCAGCTCGGTGACCTCGGCGGCGTTCATCGACGCGCTGGCCCGGGCGACGAGCCCGGTGGTCGGGGCCGCGCTCGCCTCGAACCTCGTCCATGCCGGGGCGCCGGTCGTCGAGC
>Ga0308175_100000086_pt1 | contig 73038 bp, 61 predicted proteins | sample PhyCR1_3_FD_203893 | JGI IMG/M metagenome (GOLD analysis project Ga0308175, IMG submission 203893) | Soil microbial communities from UC Gill Tract Community Farm, Albany, California, United States - DLSLS.C.R1 | ecosystem: Environmental > Terrestrial > Soil > Agricultural land | place: USA...
GGCCGGACTCCATCATCCGCGCGAACCACGCCTGGCGCTGATCGTTGCTCATTTTTCCGTCGCTCCTCTCCTTATGATTCGACGCTACACCGTTTGCGTGCGGCCAGGTCGGCAATCTAGCGAGATCGTTGGAATCGACTACATATAGACTTGCAATGGCGCCCTGTGTCTTGCACGGTCTGTGAGGGATGCCGGAGCATCGAGCAAAGCTGTCTTCAGGCACCCTGCTCTACCGGAACATCGCCGGTACGCTCGAGGTCCTGCTGGTGCATCCCGCCGGCAACTACAACCGGCGTTCACCCTGGGGCATCCCGAAAGGTGCGCCGGATCCCGACGAGCTCCTCGAGGCGACCGCGCGGCGCGAGACGCTCGAGGAGACCGGGATCTGCGTCGACGGCCCCCTGGTGGATCTGGGTCATGTCGACTACACGCGCTCGAAGAAGCGCGTCCACGCCTTCGCCGGCCCCGCCCCGGACGGTGCATCCCCACATTGCGCCTCCTGGGAAGTCGACAAGGCCGAGTTCATCGAGATCACCCGGGCGCGCCGCATCATCCACCCCGATCAGGCAGTGCTCCTCGATCGCTTACAGCGCCACCTGTCACCCGATCTCAGTCACCTGGAGCCCGAAAAAACTACGGCGTGACGGCAGGTCACGACGGATCCGTCGGTATCTCGACACCCACGGCGGGCCGCCGGTTGTCACAAAAGCTGACACGCGGCCATGTGCGCTGGACAAAGTTTGCGGGCATGGCACAGTGCGACCCCTTCCGTGTCCCACCTGAGGTGGGTCCATGAACGCGCCAAGCAGCTGATTCTGCATGGCGCAGCCGACCTGGCTGGATGGCTCGTTGCCCCGACGAGGTTCGGTGCGCAACGTGCAGAGGAAACCTTAGGCGTCCTCACTCGTACTCCCTGAGATGTAGCAGGGAATCACAGGTCCGGATGCAACGGTTGCAATCCGAACGACGTCCTACCTCGAGGATCAGGAGATACGCCCCATGGCCACCACTCATTCCCCTAGTCGCCGGCAGCGCACTACGCGCCGTACGACCACGAGCACGGCACATGCGCGCCACCGGCCGGCCGGGCTGCGACAAAATCGCACGTCGGCGGTGTCCGGCGTGGCAGAGGCGCCCGTGTTGGGTGCGAAAATCCTGGAAGCGACCGATCCAAAGATCGAGGAGAGCTTGCCGGTGAAGGCGGTACGTCCAATGCGTACCCCGGATTCGGATGATCACCTTGCTGCATATTTCCGCCAGCTGGCGGAGCACGAGCTCCTGACGCCCGAAGATGAGCGTGAGCTCTCTCAGGGCATCGAGGATACGGAGATCCTGACGTGGGAGCGCATGCTGTCGCGTCCCGACGTCGTGGGCCCGCTCCTGGAGATGATCGAGCCGAACCTCGAGCAACCGGTCAAGTTCCCGAAGTTGCAGAAGATCATCGAGGACATGCAAAAGACCAAGCGCGCCCGCAAGGACGACAAGATGGTCAAGAAGCTCCAGGCGGCCGCCAAGGAAGCGGCGGTGCAGCTGCGTGCCCTCGATCTGGATCGCGTCCACATCGACGCGGCCGTGCGCGAGCTGTATCGCGCGCGCGAGGCCGCGAACGCGGGGCTCGAGACCTGGTGGCTCGAGGGTGCGAGCAAGGAGGCGGGCGCCTACGTCGATGGCGTCCGGCAGGCGCACCGCGATGCGATGAACCTGCGCGACGAGTTCGTGCGGGCGAACCTCCGCCTCGTCGTCACGATGGCGCGGCGCTACGACCGCGGCGGCATGCCGCTCGCCGATCTGATCCAGGAGGGCAACCTGGGCCTCATGCACGCGGTGTCGCGGTTCGACTATCGCCGCGGCCTGCGGTTCTCGACCTATGCCTGCTGGTGGATCCGCCACGCGATCGGGCGTGCGCTCGCCGACAAGGCGCGCGCGGTCCGCATCCCGGTGCACATGCTCGAGGCCCAGCAGCAGCTCGAGAAGGTGCGCCAGGCGCTCGTGGGTGAGCTCGGCCGGCCGCCCACGCCGCAGGAGCTCGCCAAGGCGGCGCGCGTGCCGCTCGCGAAGCTGAACCAGATGCATCGCTACATCATGGGCCAGCCGATGTCGCTCGATCGGCCGGTGCACGACGACGACGATCGCAGCTTCGGCGACACGATGGCCGATCCGGACAGCGAGGAGCACTCGCCGGCGGATAACCTGACGACGCAGACCCTGACCTCGCAGATCAAGCGGCTCCTGCACTACCTGTCCCCGATCGAGGCCGACGTCCTGACCAAGCGGTTCGGGCTCGGCGACGACGAGGAGCGCACGTTCCGCGAGATCGGCGACCAGTATCACCTGTCGCGCGAGCGCATCCGCCAGATCCAGAACTCGGCGCTCGACAAGCTGAAGCGAGCGCTCGAGCGCGAGCATCGCGGCCACGTCGAGATGTAGCGCGCCGGCACGCCTGGGCGCGCCTGTCAGGTGCTTCGATCGCGAGTTCCCGCGTCTCGCGATCCGTCGGGCCCGTGCTATGGCAGGCTTGCGCCATGGCATCTACCCAGAAGGTCACCTACACGTCGGTCAACGTCGATCTGGACGAGTTTCACCGGACCTTCGATGACGCCCTGAAGCAGCTACGCGCCAGCCTCGGCCAGACCCACCCGCTCTACATCGGCGGCAAGCCGGTGTCCGGCTCCGGTGGCGGCGTCCCGATCGTCGACACCTCGCCGATCGATACGTCCGTGGTGATCGGCACGTTCGCCGCGGCGGGTCCGGAGCAGATCAACTTGGCCGTGACTTCGGCGCGCAGCGCACAGCCGGAGTGGGCTCGTAGGCCCTGGCGTGACCGCCTGGCGACCCTGCGCAAGGCAGCGGCCATCATCCGGGAGCGCAAGTTCGACCTCGCGGCGACGATGAGCCTGGAGGTCGGCAAGAGCCGGCTCGAAGCGATGGGAGACGCCGAGGAGTCGGCCGATCTCATCGACTACTATGCTCAGCAGGTGGAGGACGCCGGTGGGTTCGTCCGGCCGATGGCCCGGATGACCCCGATCGAGCGCAATACCGATGTCATGCGCCCCTACGGCGTGTTTGCCTGCGTCGCGCCGTTCAACTTCCCGCTCGCCTTGAGCACCGGGATGTCGTCCGCGGCGCTGATGGTCGGCAACGCGGTGGTGTACAAGCCGGCCGAGGATACCCCCCTCACCGGCATGAAGCTCTACGAGATTTACCGCGACGCTGGGGTCCCCGCCGGGGTCTTCCAGTTCCTCTCCGGGCGCGGCTCGCAGATGGGGGATGCCCTGTGGAAGCACCCCGGGGTCGACGGGATCGTGTTCACCGGCTCCAAGGAGGTCGGGCTCCGGATCTACCAGGGGATCAGCGCAAAGTACGTCAAGCCCTGCCTCCTCGAGCTAGGCGGCAAGAACGCGACGATCGTGATGGACTCGGCAGACCTCGACGCGGCGGCCGAGGGCGTCATGCGATCGGCGTTCAGCCTGCAGAACCAGAAGTGCAGCGCCACCTCGCGGGTCTACGTCCACCAGGCCGTGGCCCAGCCGTTCCTCGCCGCCTTGCAGGCCAAGCTGGCGGCGATCAAGATGGGCGATCCGACCGAGCGAGACGTCTACTACGGGCCGGTGATCAACGCCAAGGCCGTGGCGCGCTGGGAAGCCGCGGTGGCCCAGGCCCGCAAGGAGGGCACGATCCTGACCGGCGGCGAGCGCCTGCGCGGAGGCGTGTTCGACAAGGGCCACTTCGTGGCGCCGACCATCGCGGCGCTGCCGCTCGCCAGCTCGCTGTTCTTCGACGAGCTGTTCGTCCCGTTCCTCGCCGTCGGCCAGGTCGACGGCCTCGATCAGGCGCTCGCGGAGAGCAACAAGGCGGAGTACGGCCTCACCGCCGGCTTGTTCTCGCGCAAGCAGGACGAGATCGACCGCTTCTTCGACGAGATCGAGGCCGGCGTCTGCTACGTGAACAAGCGCAGCGGCGCGACCACCGGCGCCTGGCCGGGCGCCCAGCCGTTCACCGGCTGGAAGGGCTCGGGGTCGACCGGCAAGGGCGGCTGCGGGCCGTACTACGTGCAGCAGTTCGTGCGAGAGCAGTCGAGGACGGTGATCGACGGATAGCGCCCTACGGGGCTTCCTCTTTCAGGCACTCGTCGAAGATCGCCAGGCCGGTGTCCACGTCGTACTCGTTCAGGATGAGCGGCGGCGCCAGGCGGAGCGTGCTCTTCCCGCAGTCCAGCAGGAGCAGCCCCTTGCCGAGCGCGCGGTCGATCACCCGATCGACGAGCTCCGGGTATGGCTCGCGGGTCTTGCGGTTCTTCACGCACTCCACGCCGAACATGAGGCCGCGCCCGCGGATATCGCCGATCACGGCGTGCCGGGCGGCCATCTCGTGGAGCGTCTTGTGCACCCGTTCCCCCATGGCACGAATATGCGGCAGCGCCTCCTGCACGATGTCGAGGGTCGCCAGCGCCGCGGCGATGCAGACCGGGTTACCGCCGAACGTCGAGCCGTGCGAGCCTGACTCCCAGGTCATCACCGATTCCCTGGCGATGATGGCGCCGATCGGCATACCGGAGCCGAGGCCCTTGGCCGCGCAGATGACGTCGGGCTCGATCCCCTCCCACTCGCTGGCCCACATCTTCCCGGTGCGGCCGACGCCGCTCTGGATCTCGTCGGCCACCAGCAGGATGCCGTGCTGGTCGCACAGCTCGCGCAGCGCGCGCAAGAACCCGATCGGCGGGACGACGTAGCCACCCTCGCCCTGGATCGGCTCGACGAAGATGCCGGCGACATCGTCGGGCGACAGCTGGCGATCGAACAGCTCCTTGAGCGCGTTCAGCGAATGCGCGAGCGCCGCCTGATCGCCGCCGTCGTGATACGGATTGGCAAACGGCACGTGAAACACCTCGGGGAGGAACGGCCCGAAGTGCTTGCGCTGCTTGGCCTTGCTCGAGGTCAGGCTCATCCCGCCGTAGCTCCGGCCGTGGAAGGAGCCGTGAAACGCGATCAGCGCGGAGCGCCGGGTGTGGTTGCGCACCAGCTTGATCGCGCCGTCCACTGCCTCCGTGCCGGAGTTGGTGAGGAACACCCGCTTCTTGCTGGGGCCCGGCGCCGACCGGGCGAGCCGCTCGGCCAGGGCCGCAAAGCCGTCGAAGTAGAAGTCGGTGCCGCAGACGTGGAGGAACTTGCCGGCCTGCTCCTGGATGGCCGCGACCACCTTGGGGTGGTTGTAGCCGGTCGCCGAGACGGCGATGCCCGCCATGAAGTCGATGTAGCGGTTGCCATCGACGTCCTCGACCATGGCCCCCTTGCCGCCCGCGATCGCGAGCGGGGATACCTTGATGTACGACGGCGATGTCCACTCGCGGTCCCGGTCGACGATGGCCTTGGCCTTGGGGCCGGGGGGAGGAGTCAGGATCCGGGGGTAGTCGGGCGTGGTTACCATGGGCGTTTTCCGGGCGAACTGTAGCGTGTCGTGCGTCGAGCACCCAACAGTACCGCGGACGACCCGCGATGCGTAGTGGCCGTCACACGCGCGCCGCGCGGCGTCCCCACAGGAAGCGCACCAGCGCCTCCGCCTTGGGCACGAACGTGGCGAGCTCGACATACTCGTTCGTCGTGTGAAAGCCGGCGCCCCGCGGCCCGAGGCCATCGATCGCCGGGACGCCGAGCGGGGCGATCGTGTTGGCGTCGGAGCCGCCGCCGAGCAGCGCCGCCTCGCCGTCGCCGAGCCCCGCGGCCCGAGCGCACGCGGCGTACTCGTCGCGCAAGGCCGCCGAGGCCGGCGTACGCTCGAGCGGCAGCCGGTTCACGCCGCCCGACACCTCGATCCGGACGCCGGGCACCGCGGCGGCCGCGGCCTCGCCCGCCGCGCGCAGCGCCGCCACCAGCGCCTCGGCGTCCGCCACCGTCTCGTAGCGCAGATCGAGCTTGCATTCGGCTCGTTCAGGCACCGTGTTCTTCGACGTGCCGCCCGTCACCTGACCGACGTTCACGGTCACGCCGCGCGCGTAGTCGGTCAGCTGCTGGGCCGCATCGACGAACCTGGCGAGCGCCCAGATCGCGTTCGCCCCGTCCTTGTGGTGATTGCCCGCGTGCGCTGCCTTGCCGTGCGCGATCACGGTCATCGCGCCGACCCCCTTGCGGCGCGTGATGATCAGGTCGCCGGCGCGCCCCGACTCGAACACCAGCGCGCACGCCGCGCCGCGCGCGACCGCCGCGAGGTGGGGCGCCGAGCTCGGCGAGCCGACCTCCTCGTCGGCCACGCACACCACGACGAGCGGAAGCGCCGCCAGCGCCCCGACCTCGTCGAGCGCGGCCAGCGCGCCGCGGATCACCGCCAGCCCGCCCTTCATGTCGAGCGCTCCCGGCGCCGTCGCGCGCCCGCCCTCCTCGCGCCAGCCCTCGAAGTGGCCCGGCGGAAACACCGTGTCGTGGTGGCCGACCAGCACGATCGGCGCGCCGTGCGCGGCAGCCGGCGTGCGCCACACCAGGTGGTCGCCATAGCCCTCGCCGCCCGGAATCGTCGTGCAGGTCAGGCTGGGCAGCGCGTACGCCTCGCGCAGCATCGCGCCGACCGTGTTCACCCCGGCGACGTTCGCGGTGTAGCTGTTCACCAGGGCCCAGGCCTTGGTCAGCGCGAGCATCTCCTCACCGCGCCGGTGCACGGCCGCGAGCACAGCCGCAAGTGCGGTGTCGAGCACGTCCTCAGAGCTTGTGTGGTTTCCCATCGGCTCTACGCATGGCATATCCTGAGCCGCCATGGCAAAGCGATTCAAGGCAGCGGTTGATCCATAGGGGGCTTTCCCGCCCCCTCTCGCCCGGCAAAGCCGGGCGATTCACTCCTCCGCGCGTCGCGTCGCGCGGCATTTCCCATCGCCACAAGCCATGGCATATCCTGAGCCGCCATGGCAAAGCGATTCAAGGCAGCAATCATCGGCGGCAGCGGCTACGGCGGCGCGGAGATGGCGCGCCGCCTCCTCATGCATCCCGACGTCGAGCTCGTGCGCGTCGCGTCGATCGACCACGTCGGCGAGCCCCTGGGCGCGGTGCACCCCAACCTCGACGGGGCCACCGAGCTCGTGTTCGAGGACCTCGCCCCCGCCGCGGCGGCCAAGGGCTGCGACGTCGCCCTCCTCGCGCTGCCCCACAAGGTCACCGCCGCCAAGGTGCCCGAGCTGATCGCCGCCGGCGTCAAGATCGTCGACATGTCGGGCGACTTCCGGCTGCGCGACGCCGCCACCTACGAGAAGTTTTACGGCGCCAAGCACCCCCACCCCGAGCTGCTCGGGACGTTCGTCTACGGCTTGCCCGAGCTCAACCGCGCCGAGATCAAGCGCGCGAAGTACGTCGCGTCGCCCGGGTGCTTCGCCACCGCGATGGAGCTCGCCCTCTTACCGCTCGCGCGCGCGGGCCTCCTCGACCACGCGGTCGTCCACGTCAGCGGCATCACCGGCTCGTCGGGCTCGGGCATCACCCCGGGCGCCGGCACCCACCACCCGAGCCGCGCCGGCAACCTCAAGACCTACAAGCCGCTCGAGCATCAACACGTCCCCGAGGTCGTCCAGACCCTCGGCGATGCCGGCGCCAAGCACGTCGAGCTGCGCTTCGTCCCGGTGTCGGCCCCGCTCACCCGCGGCATCTTCGCCACCTGCTTCATCGAGCTCCCCGCCGACGTCGACGCCCCCCGGCTCGCCACGCTGTTCGACGAGTCCTACGCGCGCGAGCCGTTCACCCGGCGCCCCAGGAAGCGCCTCCCCGAGGTCGTCGCGGTCGCCGGGTCCAACTTCATCGAGGTCGGCTTCGCGGTCGGCCCCGTCTCCGGCGGCAAGCGCACCGTCACCTGCTTCTCCGCGATCGACAACCTCATCAAGGGCGGCGCCGGCCAGGCCATCCAGAGCATGAACCTCCTCCTCGGCTGCGACGAGCGCGCGAGCCTCGAAGACCTCGGGAACTGGCCGTGACCCGCCCCCCCGCGAGCGGCGAAGCCGCGAAGCTCCCAGATGACCGGGATGACCGGGATGACCGGGGTGATTGGGAGGACAAGGCGCGCGCGCGCGCGATCGTCGTCAAGATCGGCGGCGAGGTCGTCGGCTCCGGCGAAGCCGCGGTCCTCGCCGGCGACCTCCGGGTCCTCGTCGACGGCGGCGCGCGCATCGCGATCGTCCACGGAGGCGGCCCGCAGGCGACCGATCTGCAGAAGCGCCTCGGCCTGCCCACCACGCAGGTCGCCGGCCGCCGCGTCACCGACGCCGCCACCCTCGACGTCATGAAGATGGTCCTCGCCGGCAAGCTCAACGTCGACCTGTGCGCGATCCTCCTCGCGGCGGGCCTGTCGCCCGTCGGCCTCCACGGCGCCTCCGGCCACGTCATCCGCGCCACCCGCCGCCCGCCCAAGGTCTACCCGAGCGCCGGCCCCGACCCGGTCGACCTCGGCCTCGTCGGCGACGTCACCGGCTACAACCTCACCCTCCTCGAGACCCTGTGGTCCGCCGGCCACCTCCCCGTCATCGCCTGCCTCGGCGCCGACGCCACCGGCGGCATCTACAACATCAACGCCGACCTCGTCGGTAACCAGCTCGCCGCCGCCCTCCGCGCCGAGCGCCTGTTCCTCGTCACCTCCACCCCCGGCGTCCTGCGCGACGTCAACGACCCAGCCTCGCGCCTCACCCGCCTCACCTGCGCCGAGGCCCGCCGGGCCATCACCGACGGCGTCGTCACCGGCGGCATGATCGCCAAGCTCGAAGAAGCCATGGCCGTCGTCGATCAGGGCGTCGGCGCGATCCACATCCTCGGCAAGCTCGCCGCCGGCGACCTGGTCCGCGCCGTCCGCGAGCCCGGCTCCGTCGGCACCACGCTGATCGGGACGCTTCCAACTAATGAAACCAGACGCGCGTAACATCTTGATTCTTCGTCCCGCCGTCCTCGCCTCGAGCCGCGCCCCCCTCAGCTCCTACCTCTTCGGCTCGAGACAACCAGTCAGCTCCGATCACTGCCCCTTGGCACCACCCCACCCGTGAGATCGGCGCGATACAGCGCTGACATCTCCGCCTGCATCCGAGCAAGCACCGCCTCGACGATCTCGGCCGACAGCTCGGCGAGTGTCCGGCGCGCCATGCGTTCGACTCCCTGCGGCGTGACGCCCATCGCGGCCGCCATATCACTGGCCGATAGTCCCATCCGCCGCCCGGCGCGCACCGCGATCTGGCGCCCGGTGATCAGCAGCGGGACCCGCAGTCGAGAGCACAACCGGGGCTCCGAAACGCCGATGATGTCGGCGACGACTTGCATCAGTCGCGCCGGATCTGGACGCACGTGCGCAAACGGTCGCGCCACGATGGGCACGCTCGGCAGCGCGCCGCCCGTCGGCGTCGCCAGCACGAGCGCACCGCGCGGCTTGATCGCGCGCTGAAATGCGCCAACGCTGGTCTCGCCCGTTTCGCCTGGTGTTCCACTCACCCACCGATCGAACTGCGCGCCATCGCCGAACCCGCAGCGCGCGAGCGCACCGTCCACGTCGAGCCATGGCGGGCGGCTATCCAGCCGAACGTATGCTCGATGAGAGGTCCACCGACTGTCGCGCGCCGCCTGCACCAATCCCGCTTCCACGGGATTGTTGTGGATGTACGCGAGCACCCTGCCCTCGTTCTCCGGCCGCACCGCGAAGTCCTTCGGCCTGTGCGCAAACACCGGACCGACTCGATCGAACCTGGCGTTGATCCATTCTGCGAACGGGCAGTGGACGCGCTTGGCCCAGTTCGCCAATGGTTCATCGCCTGCAACCATTGCGAGGTGAATGTGGGTGGTCATCAAGGCATAGGCGAAACAGCGCCAGTCCGACTGCTCGAGCGAATGTGCGAGGAGGCGGAGATAGGTGTTGCGTTCTTCGTCACCGCGCATGAAGGGAGCACGGCCGATGAAGCGGCAGATGACGTGGTAGAGGACACCGGGTGCGTTGAGGCGGGCAAGACGCATAAGGCTACGGTTATCGGCCGCAGCGTAAAGAAGTTGCGGCCGACCGAGCCGTGTTATTACGGCAAGTTAGCCGGGTGAAGTTTCATTAGTTGGAAGCGTCCCCGCCTTCGGTCAGCCGAGCGGCGCGCCGGTGCGGGCCTGGGCGTAGTCGCGGGTGACCCCCGGGGCGAGCTCGACGACGCGGAAGCCCTCGCCGGTCGGCTCGAACACGCCGAGGTCGGTGACGACGAGCGTGACGACGCGGGCGGCCGTGAGCGGGTAGTCGCAGGCGCGGACGAGCTTGTGCTCCTGCTTCTTGGTCACGTGCTGCATCATCGCGATGACGTGGCGGCAGCCGGTGGCGAGGTCCATGGCGCCGCCGATGCCCATCACCTTGCCGCCGGGGACGGCCCAGTTGGCGAGGTCGCCGGTGGCCGAGACCTGCATCGCGCCGAGGATGGCGAGGTCGACGTGGCCGCCGCGGATCATCGCGAACGAGCCGGCGGAGTCGAAGGTCGAGCCGCCCGGGAGGATGGTGACGGTCTGCTTGCCGGCGTTGATGAGGTTCGGGTCCTCGTCGCCTTCATAGGGGAACGGCCCCATGCCGAGCAGGCCGTTCTCGGAGTGCAGCCAGGCGTGGCCTGCGGGGAGGTAGTCGGCGACCTGGGTGGGCAGGCCGATGCCGAGGTTGACGATCGAGCCGGCGGGGATCTCGCGCGCCGCGCGGCGGGCCATGTCTTCGGTCGACCAGAGCGCAGGGGATGTCATGGGCGCTTCCTCACGGTCCGGTACTCGAACGCGTTCTCGTGCTCGGGGACGTGGACGATGCGGTGGATGTGGATGCCGGGGAGGTGGACGTCGTCGGGGTCGATCGCGCCGTTGTCGACCAGGCGGTCGCACTCGACGATCGCGAGCCTGGCGGCGCTGGCCATCACCGGGTTGAAGTTGCGCGCGGTGCGCCAGAACCGGAGGTTGCCGAACCGATCGGAGGTCTGGGCGCGGACGAGCGCGACATCGCCGTGGAGCGCGCGCTCGAGGAGATAGCGCCGGCCGTCGATCTCCTTGGTCTCCTTGCCTTGCTCGACCACGGTGCCGACGCCGGTCGGGGTGTAGAACGCCGGGATCCCGGCGCCGGCCGCGCGCATCCGCTCGGCGAGCGTGCCCTGCGGGGTGATCTCGACGGTGATCTCGCCGGACGCCATCCGGGTATGCAGCTCCTCGTTGTTGCCGATGTAGCTGCAGATGACCTTGCGGACGATGCCGGCGCGCAGCCACTGGGCGAGGCCCTTGCCCAGGTTGCCCGCGTTGTTGGAGACCAGGGTGAGGTCGCGCACACCGCGCTCGATGACGCCGCGGATCAGCGCCTCCGGGTTGCCCGACAGGCCAAAGCCGCCGCACAGGATGGTCATGCCGTCGGACAGCGGCGCGAGCGCCTCGGCGACCGAGGCGACGACCTTGTGGTCATGCCGGCCGATCACGAGGCACCTCCGAACGCGGCAACCGCGGCGTCGCCGAAGCCGCGCAGGCCGCGCACCAGCTCGCCCTCGGAGATGCACAGGGGCGGCGCAAAGACACACACACCGCGCTTGCCGTCGTTGTGGAGCGACAGCTTGCGCGCGGCGAGCTCGCCGGCGAGCCGGCCCCACGCCTCGGCGGGGGCCTCGAGCTCGAGCGCGCCGAGCAGGCCCAGCGAACGCACGAACGACTTGCCGCCCAGCCGCGCGGCCACGGAGGCGAGCTCGCGGTGCAGCACCGGGCCCAGGCGCGCCGCGTTGGCGAACAGCTGCTCGTCGTCATACAGCTTCAGGGTCTCGACCGCGGCGGCGCACGCCGTCGGGTGAGCGTAATAGGTGAGCCCGCACGCGAGCACGTGGTCGTCGAAGTGCCGCGCGACCCGGTCGTGCACGATCACCGCGCCGAGCGGCTGGTACCCCGAGGTCAGGCCCTTGGCGCACGTGATGATGTCGGGGGTGACGTCCCAGTGCTGGAACCCGAACGGCGTGCCGGTGCGCCCGAACCCGGTGAGGACCTCATCGGCGATCAGGAGGGCGCCCTCGGCGTTGCAGGCCGCGCGGACGATCGGCCAGTACTCGGGCGGCGGGACCAGCACGCCGTTGGCGCCGGGCACCGGCTCGAGGATGACCGCGGCGACCGAGCGCGCGCCTTCGAGCGCCATGGTCGCCCCGATGGTGGTCGCGCACTCGCGCTTGCAGCTCTCGACCCGCTGGCCGAACGGGCAGCGATCGCAGTAGCAGTCCTGCACGTGGATGACGCCCGGGATCCCGGGCTCCATCGGGGGCCGGCGCCAGTCCCCGGTCAACGACAGCGCGCCCATCGAGGCGCCGTGGTAGCTGCGGTACCGGCTCACCAGCTTGAGCCGGCCGGTGACCGCCCGCGCGATCTTGAGCGCGTTCTCGTTGGCTTCCGCGCCGCCGAGGGTGAAGAACACCTTCGAGAACCCCGGCCCGGCCATCTGGAGCAGCCGCTCGGCGAGCTCGACCTTGGCGGGGAACACCGCGTTGGGGGTCGACAGACACAGCTTGTCGGCCTGGCGCTTGATCGCCTCGACGATCCGCTTGCGGCCGTGGCCGGCGTTGACCTGATAGCTCAGGGCGCCGAGATCGAGCCAGCGCGCGCCATCCGCGGTCGTGAACCAGGCACCCTCGCCGCCGGTCAGCTCGATCGGCTTGACGGCGTTCTGGGCGCTCCAGGTGAAGAAGAAGGGGTACTCCATGGGGTGCCTCGGGGGCCCTCGAACCTCTATCATACAAACCGGGAGGTACCAGCACCGACCCGGAGCTCGGGCTGCGACGCGGCGCGCGATAGGCCTCCCCGGCGGCCACCCCGTCGAGGCCGTGGCCGGGCGCTTGCAACCGCTTGCAACCGCGACGGACGTAAAAACCGGCCCCGGCAGCCCCCCGGCTTCGCCCGGCGGTTTTCCGCCCGGTGCGTTCGCATCCGGCTTGTGGTGGGCGAAACCCTGAAACCTGTGCTATTTAGGCCGCGCGGATGCCCTCGTTGGTCTTCTTGGCCGGCCCGATTGCCGGGCGCCGCTACAAGCTCGCCGACGGCGAGTACATCATTGGCCGACGGTCCGATTGCCAGATCTTCGTGCCCGACATGCGTGTCTCGCGGCAACACGCGCGGCTGTGGCAGGACGGCGACGCCTGGCAGATCGAGGATCTCGGCTCGAACAACGGCACGTTCGTCAACGGCAACAAGGTCCAGAGCGCGACCCCGGTCCGCCACGACGACGAGATCCTGATCGCCAACAACCGGATCCGCGTCGAGGCGCGCGACGCCACACCCGAGCCGAAGTACCCCGAGGGCGGCAACGCCGTCACGATCGTCGACGTCAGCGGGGCGAGCTCGCTGATCCGCAGCCGCGAGGACTCCGGGTCCGGCCGGATCCCGATCGTCAGCTCCGGCATGATGACGATCGCCGATCAGCGGGCCGTCCGGCTGCTCGAGCGCAAGCTCGACGCGCTGACCCAGATCCTGCACGCGACCGCCGCCAGCGACACGGCGGAGGCGCTGATCCAGAAGCTGGTCGATGCCCTGCTCGAGCTGTTCCCGCAGGCCGAGGACGTCGGCGTCCTGGTCGAGGACGAGCGCTCCGGCGAGCTCAAGGTGCAGTGCCAGCGCCACCGAAAGCAGGCGTTCGGCGGCAACCTCCGGGTCCCCGGCACGATCATCCAGCACGTGATCAGCGACCGCCGCGGCGTCCTGCTCGGCGAGACCGCCGACGAGAACGACGAGGGCATCGGCACCCGGATGGGCGCGCCGCTGATCTACCACGGCGTCCATTACGGCGTGGTCTACGTCGAGAGCAAGCACAGCGGGTTCCGCCAGGAAGACGTCGATCTGCTGCAGACCGTCGCGACCCAGGCCGGGCTCGCGATGCACACCACGCGCGTGGCCGCGCAGCTCTTGACCCGCGAGAAGCTCGAGCGCGATCTCCGGGTCGCGCGCCAGATCCAGCGCAGCCTGCTCCCCGCCAACGTCCCGCAGGTCGTCGGCCTCGAGTTCGCGGTGCACTACGAGCCGGCGTACCAGATCGGCGGCGACTTCTACGACTTCATCTGGCACGACCCCGCGCACCTCGGGCTCGCCGTCGGCGACGTCGCGGGCAAGGCGATCAGCGCGGCGCTCTACATGGCGCGCCTGACCTCCGAGCTGCGCTCGCGCGCCGCGATCGCCCGCACGCCGGCTCGCCTGCTCCGGCGCGTCAACCAGGAGATCTCCCAGCTCGGCGACGACGGCATGTTCGCCACGCTCGTGTACTGCATCTATGACCTCGAGAACCGCAGCCTGGTGTTCACCAACGCCGGCCACTGCGTGCCGCTCCTGCGCCGCGGCGATCGCGTGTTCCCGCTGCAGGCCGAGCGCGCCCACACGCCGCCGCTCGGGGTCACTCCGGAGCTCGAGGCCGGGGAGGCGCGGGTCCAGCTGCACTCCGGCGACATGCTGATCATGGTGTCGGACGGCATCCTCGAGGCCCGCGACTCCCGCGGCAACGACTACGGCCTGTCGCGGCTGTCGCGCCGGATCCGCACCGCCCGCGGCAGCGTCGAAGACGTCATCAAGGCGATCCTCGCCGACATCGACAGCCACTCCGGTGACCAGGGCCAGCAGGGCGACGACATGACGATCGTCGCGATGTCGATCGACCAGCGCCGGGCAAAGCGAAAAACCACCACCTTGCCAGGGGTTACCCCCGGTGAAGGCGGCCCACACCGGCTCACCACCGAGGGCGGCACCGAGGAGCCCGGCCACACGCTGGATGACGACGACGACTAAGCTTGGCCTCGGCCCTTGCCAAGTCCGCGTCTTCCATGCCATAAGTCCTGCCCCCGGAGTAACGCCATGGCCAAAAAGGGTAAATCAGGACGCGAGCTCATCCGCCTCGTGTCGACCGCCGATACCGGCTTCTTCTACACCACGTCGAAGAACCGCAAGCGCACGCCGGACAAGCTCGTGCTGAAGAAGTACGACCCGGTGGTCCGCAAGCACGTCGAGTTCAAAGAGTCGAAGATCTAACCTCGGCTCCGCCGAAGAGGTTGTCATGTCGCGCGTATGTCAAGTCACCGGGAAGCGGCCGCTCGTCGGCTCGAACGTCAGCCACTCGAACCGCCACACCAAGCGCCGCTTCGAGGTCAACCTCAAGGACAAGCGGTTCTGGCTCGAGGACGAGAAGCGCTGGGTCACGATCCGCGTCTCGGCGCGCGGCATGCGCCTCATCGATAAGCTGGGGCTGCCCGCGATCATCGCCGACCTGCGCGCCCGCGGCGAAAAGATTTGAGCGCTGGCCCGGAGCTGTCAAAGCTCTCGAGGCTGCCGGCATTGCCGGGATTGAATCGGTCGCTGGTGCCGGCGCTGGTGTGGTCGGCGGCCGTGCTCGCTGCGTGCCCTGCGCCGCATAACCCGAGCGCGCCGCAGGTCGCGGCGCAGGCGCTCGAGATCGGGCGCCCTGGGGCGGTGCTGTCGGGGGTGGCCGGTGATGGCCAGACGGCGTTCGCCGCGCTCGCGAGCATGCGGCCGGCGGCAAAGACGACGATCGAGGCGATCAAGCTGGGGGGCCTGCCGCCGGTGTGGCACACCGAGCTCGACGGCGCCGGTGGCCCGCTCTGCCTGGCGGGCCGCGTGGTCGTCGCCGCGCTCGGCGGGGCCGGCCAGGTCGCGGGGGCCTCGCTCCGCGGTGAGCCCGGCGCAATCGTCGCGGCGCTCGACGCGGCGACCGGCCAGGTCGCCTGGCAGCTCGCGATCGACGCCACCGAGTGGTCGGTGGTCGCCGCCCTCGCCGCGACGTCCGGCGGCGTCCTCGTCGGCGGATCGTTCTCCGGCACGCTGCGGATCGGCGCCACGGTCGTGTCGAGCGCCGGCAAGTCGGACGGCTTCGTCGCGCGCCTCACCGCGGCTGGCGGCGTCGCCTGGCTGGTGCGCCTCGGCGGCCCCGGCGCGGATGCCGTCCAGGGCGTCGCGGCCTCGGGCGATCGGATCGCGATCGCGGGCACGTTCGCCGCGGGCGCCGACCTGCTCGGCCAGCCGCTGCCACCCTTCGATGAGCGCTCGCCGTTCGCCGATGGCTTCGTCGCCGAGCTCGACGCCACGGGCGCGCGCCGCTGGTCCCAGACCTTCGGCGGCCAGGCCGACGAGTCGGTCGCCGGCGTCGCGATCGACGCGCGCGGCCGGATCGCCGTCGCCGCCACCGTCCGCGACACCGTGCACGTCGGCGGCCTCGATCTCGTTGCCCGCGGCGCGGCCGACGGCATGGTCGCCTGGTGGGCCGCCGACGGCGCGCCCGGCCCCGCCGTCCTCCTCGGCGGCGCCGACTTCGATGGCCTGCGCGCGATCGCCGCGGCCGGCGATCACGTCATCGCCGGCGGCTTCTTCTCCGGCGCGCTTCGCCTCGGCGACCGCGCGCTGACCGCCGGGGGCGGCGATGACGCCTTCCTCGCCGAGCTCGACGCCGGCGGCAACGTCGTCCAGGCGTGGCCGGTCAGCGGCGACGGCCGCGAGGAGATCACCGCGCTCACCGCGATCCCCGGCGGCTTCGTCGCCGGCGTCGCCCACACCGCCGCTGCCACGATCGACCACGACGCCCTCCCCGCGCCGCGCGATCCGCTGAGCGGCGCCGCCATCGTGGTGCGCCCCGTCCACTGACCAGCTCCGTCACCTGAACGCGCGCTCGCCCAGGCAGGTGGATGAGATACAGTGTTGCAGTGAGCGAAGCAGCCAAGATCCAGAGAGCCACGATCACCGACCTGCTGGCGATCCCGGAGGAGCACCGGCGGCACGAGATCATCGACGGTGTCCTCGTCGAGAAGGAGGCTGCATCCGGCCGCCACGGCGGCGCGCAGGTCCAGATCGCCCAGTGGCTCAGACCCTATGGTCGACGGCCCGGGGGACGGTGGCCGGGGGGATGGTGGTTCGCGACCGAGGTCGAGATCCAGTTCGCCGACACGCAGGTGTTCCGGCCGGATGTCGCCGGCTGGCATCGCGACCGCATGGCCGCGCTGCCGTCCGAGGTTCCGATCACGATCCGGCCCGACTGGATCTGCGAGATCCTGTCGACGAACAAGCGCAACGATCTCATCAAGAAGAAGCGCGCATATCACCGCCACCAGGTCGGGCACTACTGGCTCGTCGATCCTGTTGACGAGACCCTCGCGGTGCACCGCTGGCATGCCGACGGCTACGTCGAGGTGCTGATCGCGGACCGGGACGAGCGTGTTCGCGCCGAGCCGTTCGAGGCGATCGAGTTCCGGGTCGCCACGCTATTCGGCGAGGACGACGACGACTGATCAATACCGCGGGGCGGCGGATCGCAAGGCCTGCCGTCACACCTCGACGAGCATGCGGTCGGGCGCCTCGAGCCGATCCTTGACGGCGACCAGGAACGACACGGCCTCGCGGCCGTCGACCACGCGGTGATCGTAGCTGAGCGCGACGTACATCATCGGCCGCACCTTGATCTCGTCGCCGATCACCACCGCGCGCTTGACGATGTTGTGCATCCCGAGGATCCCGGTCTGCGGGTAGTTGAGCAGCGGCGTCGACATCATCGAGCCGTAGATGCCGCCGTTGGTGATGCTGAACGTGCCGCCGCTGAGATCGGCGAGCGCGAGCTTGCCGCCACGCGCCTTGTCGGCGAGCGCCAGGATGCCCTTCTCGATCCCCGCGAACGACAGCGCGTCGCAGTCGCGCAGCACCGGCACGACCAGGCCCTTCGGCGTCGAGACCGCGATGCCGAAGTCGTAGTGCTTCTTGTAGACGATGTTGCCGCCGACCACCTCGGCGTTGACGCCCGGGAACAGCTTGCACGCCGCCACGCACGCCTTGACGAAGAACGACATGAAGCCGAGCTTCACGGCGTGCGTCTTCTCGAAGCTGTCCTTGTACTTGCCGCGCAGCTCCATCACGGCCGTCATGTCGACCTCGTTGAACGTGGTCAGCGAGGCCGCCTCGTGCTGCGCCTGCACCAGCCGCTCGGCGACCCGCTTGCGCAACGGCGACATCGCCACGATCTCGTCGCGCGGATCGACCTGCGCGAGCCGATCCTCGACGCTCGGGCCCGGGGCGGCGGGCGGCGGCGATGGTGCCTGCGTGGTCCCCGCGTGCGGGATCGTACCGACCTCGCGGGCATGCACGCGTTGCGACGGCGTGAGCCGCAGCAGCGCGGCCTTGTCGAGCGCGTCGTGATTCCCCTCGGTCGTGCCGTTCGTCCTGACAGACACGCCCGACGGCCGCCCACCCGCCGAGCCCGCCACGGGCGCTGCAGAAGCTGCGACCGGTCCCGGCGCCGCGACCGGCGCGGCCGGCGCCTGGGAAGCGGCTCGTACGGCTGGCGGGGGTGGCGATGACGGCGCTGCCGATGATGCCACCGCCGATGCGCTCGTCGTCGCCGATGACGCCGCTGCCGATGCGCTCGCCGGAGCGGCCGCCGGGTTCGGGGCAGGCGCAGCCTTGCCCTGCTTGCCAGCCTCGACGGCGCCGATCACGTCGCCGACCTTGACCGTCGCGCCGACCGCCACCTTCTGGTCGGCGAGCACCCCGGCGACCGGCGATGGCAGCTGCACCGTGATCTTGTCGGTCTCGAGCTCCGCGACCGGCTCGCCCGCGGCGACCGCATCGCCGACCTGCTTGAGCCAGGTCGCCACGACAGCTTCGGTGATCGATTCGCCCAGCGGGGGCACGACGAGATCAGCCATGCGGCGAGCCTACCCGCTCAGCCGCCGGTGCGCGACCGCGTGCGTGCCCGGATCGCCAGCGAACGATCTCGTTCATCATGGAACGGTCGGCACCCTCCTCTGGAAGCGTCGGATGCAATGAGGGCACATCGCTTCGCCTTGGCGGCTCACGCCGCGCTGTGTACCCTTGGGTCATGGTGTTCCGCGCTCACGTTGCGAACGGCCGCCTCGTCCTTGATGAACCCACGGATCTTCCCGAGGGTTTCGTTCTCAATCTCGTGGTCGATGACGAAGGTGACGATCTCGACGATGAGGAGCGCACCGAGCTTCATGCCGCGATCGACGAATCACGCGAGCAGATTCGACGCGGTGAGTTCGTCACTGCGGAGGAGCTCTTCGCTACGCTCCGGCCGCGATGAAGGACGTCATCATCTTCTCCGCGCGCGCGCCGAGAGATCGAGCGCATCGATTCGCGATGGGTCAAGAATCGGCCGGCAGCCCCTGACCTCTTTTACAGCGAGCTTCGCGAGCTTCGCGAGATCACCGACCTGCTTCGCCAGCAACCTTATCTCGGCCACCAATACCCGCCTAAAGCTGGCGTCCGCCGTATTCTTCTCCGTGCGTCGCAGTATCACGTGTACTACGAGATCGATCGCAGCCATGTTGCTATTTTGAGTGTCTGGAGCGCCGTCCGAAAGCGTGGACCAAAGCTCTGATTTGTTAGCCGGGCCGCAGCCAGCATGCCTGGGTCAAGCGTGGAACGCCTTGCCGAGGATCTCCTGCTGCTCGATCACGTGCGCCTTGTGCGAGCCGGTCGCCGGGCTGGCGCTCTCGGCGCGGCTGAGGACCTCGTACGCGATCGCACGCCCTGCGAGCAACGCCTGCAGCCTGGGGGAGACGAACTGCCCCGCCCCCATGTTGCTCGGCTCCTCTTGCACCCAGAACAGCTCCGTGAGCCTGGGGTACCTGTCGAGCGTCGCCGCCGCGACCAGCTGCGGCCACCACGGGTACAGCTCCTCGATCCGCACGATCGCGGTGGTCGTGTTGCCGCGCCGGGTGCGCTCCTCGGCGAGCTCGTAGTAGAGCTTGCCGGTGCACAGCAGCACCCGCGTGACCTTCGCCGGGTCGACGACCTCGTCGGCAAGCACCCGGTGGAACCGCCCGCTGGCCAGCTCGTCGAGCGACGACGCGGCGGCCGGCAGGCGCAGCAGGCTCTTGGGCGTCATCACCACGAGCGGCTTGCGCAGCGAACGCAGCACCTGGCGACGCAGGAGGTGGAACATCTGCGCCGGCGTCGTGGGCTGCGCGACCTGGATGTTGTGCTCCGCGCAGCTCTGCAGGTAGCGCTCGAGGCGAGCGCTCGAGTGCTCCGGCCCCTGCCCTTCGTAGCCGTGCGGCAGGAGCAGCACCAGGCCCGACAGCCGCCGCCACTTGTCCTCCGACGCGATGATGAACTGATCGATGATCACCTGCGCGCCGTTGGCGAAGTCGCCGAACTGTGCCTCCCACACCACGAGCGAGTCGGGATAGTCGAGCGAGTAGCCGAACTCGAAGCCGAGCACGCCGGCCTCGGACAGCGGGCTGTCGTAGACCCGGCACAGCCCCTGATCGTGGTGCAGCTGTCCGAGCACGAGGTGCTCGCGCCCGGTCTTGACGTCGGTGATGACCACGTGGCGGTGGCTGAACGTGCCGCGCGAGCAATCCTGCCCGCTCATCCGCACGTTGACGCCCTGCTGCAACAGCGAGCCGTACGCGAGCAGCTCCGCCATGCCCCAGTCGAGCGGCCGCGTGCCCTTGCCCATCTGGGCGCGCTGCTCGAGCAAGCGCTCGATCTTGGGGTGCGGTGAGAACCCGGGCGGGACCTCGGTCATCGCCTGCGCGAGATGCTCGAGCACGCCGCGCGGGACCTTGGTCTCGGCGTCCTCGGGCGCCTCGCTGATCCCGCCGCGGTAGCCGCGCCACATCGCGGTCATCGACGGGCCATCGGGCCGCTGCTTGGCCGCCTTCGCCGCCTCGAGCTCGGCCTCGAGCTCGGCGACCCGCCGCGCGGTCATCGCGATCACCTCGTCGGGTGACACCACGCCCTGCTCGATCAGGTGCTTGCCGTAGACCTCGACCGGCGACGCCTTCTGCTTGATCCGCTCGTACATCTGCGGCTGCGTGAAGCTCGGCTCGTCGTTCTCGTTGTGACCGTACTTGCGGTAGCAGTACATGTCGATCACCACGTCGGACCCGAACTGCGCGCGGTACTCGCACGCGATCTCGACGACGCGGGCCAGCCCGTCGAGATCCTCGCCGTTGACGTGCCAGATCGGGCACTCGAGCATCTTCGCGACGTCGGTGCAGTACGGCGTCGAGCGCTGCTCGGCCGGCGACGCGGTGAAGCCGACCTGATTATTGACGATCACGTGGATCGTGCCGCCGGTGCGATAGCCCGGCAGGCCCGACAGCTGCAGCGTCTCGGGCACGAGGCCCTGCCCGGCGAACGCGGCGTCGCCATGGACCATCACGCCGACCACGCGGCGGTGCTCGAAGTCACCGTGGCGGATCTGCTTGGCACGCACGCGGCCGATCACGACCGGATCGACCGCCTCGAGGTGGCTCGGGTTGAACGCGAGCGACACGTGCATCGACTGGCCGTTGGCGTCGATGCGATCGGTCGAGAACCCGAGGTGGTACTTGACGTCGCCGCCGCCCATCGCCTTCTCGGGCTCGACGTCCTCGAACTGCGCGAACAGCTCGCGGCCCGGCCGGCGCAGGATCTGCTCGATCGTGGCGAGCCGGCCGCGGTGGGACAGGCCGAGCACGCACTCGATCGCGCCGAGCCGCGCGGTGTGCGTCAGCACGGCGTCGAGCACCGGGATCAGACCCTCGCTGCCTTCGAGCGAGAACCGCTTCGTGCCGGGGTACTTGGTGTGGCAGAACCGCTCGAACTGCTCGGCGTTGATCAGGAGCCCCAGGATCCGGATCCGCAGGTCGGCCGGCAGCGGCACGCGCAGCAGGGTCTCCATGCGCTCGGCGAGCCACGATCGGCGCGCCGGCGAGGTGATGTGCATGAACTCGAGGCCCACGGTGCTGGCGTAGACCTGCCGGAGGTGCGCGAGGATCTCGCCGAGCGTCGCGCGCGGCAGGCCATGAACCCCGGTCGGATCGATCATGCGCGCGAAGTCGTGCGCGGTGAACCCCCAGGTCGCCGGATCGAGCTCGACGATCCGGGCGGTCTCGAGCAGGCCCAGCGGATCGAGCTTGGCGTTGAAGTGGCCGCGGCTGCGATACGCGTTGATCAGCGGCCACACCGTCGGCAGGGTCTGGGCCGCGATCGGCGACAGCGTGACCACGCCCGGTCTCCCGCCGCTCGGTCCGCGCGGCTCGTTCGCCGGCACCAGGGCCAGGTGAGCGTTGGCGGCTTGCCCGTTGGTCGCTTGCCCGTTGGTCGCTTGCCCGCTGGTCGCTTGCCCGTTGGTCGCTTGCCCGTTGCCTCGCCCGTGGCTCGAGGCAGCTCCGTCGACCTGACCGTTCGTCGCGGCCCGGGCCGTGACGGCGCGGCCGGCGTCGGTCAGGAGCGCTTGCCAGCTCGGATCGATGGTATCGGGCTGACGATGAAACTCCTCGGAGATCTCGTCGAGGTAACCCAGCGAGCCAGCCAGCTCGAGAATGTCGCGCACCATGGGCGCCATGATAGCGCCATTGCGCCGCTTGCCCCGTCCCACCGGCGATCGATGATCAAGAATAATCTCGCCTTGGGCGCGGCACCATCTGTCCATAGCATCACGGCGTGGGGGCAACCGCGCGCAGCCGATCGGCGGCCTCGGGCGATAGCTTCGGCACCTCGATCTGGACCGAGGCAGCGGCCTTGAGCACCGGGGCCTCGACGAGCGCCAGCTCCGGATCGCCGGTGAGCGCCAGCTCCTGATCGATCTCCCTCAGCATGGAGAGATCCACCAGCTCGAGGCTCGCGTTGTCGGTGATCCGCAGCGCGCCGTGGACGGCCGTGAGCCTCGGCAGCGAGACCGTGGCGACCGCGGCGTTGCCGTCGATCTCGATCCGGCCGGCGCGCTCGAGCCTGGGCAAGAGCAGCCCGTGCATCAGCGTATTGCCGGCCACGCGGATCGCGCCGCCGACGACGCGCAGCTCGCCGAGCATGATCTCCGAGGTGCCGACCGTCGGGCCGATCACGAGATCGCCGGTGATCGTGACGAGCGCGTGGAGCACCGACGTATCGAGCGCCGCGCCCGAGCGGATCGTGACCCCGGGCGCCGAGGTGCAGCGCGCGAGCCGCGCGAGGTCGGCCTGGCTCGCGAGCACGACGGTGCGATCGGTCGGGCAGCGCGGCGCCACCGGGTTGCCCGGTGTGGCCCCGCACGCCGCGAGCGCGAGCGCCAGCGCCAGCGCCCGCAGGCCAAGCGCGCCGTCCGTGCGTGATCGGCGCATCCACCGCCTCACCGCGGCACGCCCGGACGTAGCGCCGGACGGTCGAGCGCCGTCAGTGCGTGATCGGCGCATCCACCGCCTCACCGCGGCACGCCCGGACGTAGCGCCGGACCGTCTCGGCGAGCCCGAGGTAGAGCGCGTCGGCGATCAGCGCGTGACCGATCGACGCTTCGATGATCTCGGGCACCGTGCGGGCGAGCAGCGGCGTATTGCGCAGGTTGAGATCGTGGCCAGCGTTGACCATCATGCCCGCTTCCACCGCCGCGACCGCCGTGCGCTTGACGCGATCGAGCTCGTCCTTGAGCTTGGCGGTGCCCCACGACGACGCGTAGGGCTCGGTGTAGATCTCGATGCGATCGACCCCGGTCGCCGCCACCGCCGGCATCATCTCGGGCACCGCGTCGACGAACACCGCCGTACGAACGCCCTTGGCCTTGAGGCGCTCGATGATCGGCGCGACCGTCGCGTGCTGGCGCGGCAGATCCCAGCCGTGATCGCTGGTGACCTCGCCCGGCTTGACCGGCACGAGCGTGAACTGGGTGACCGACAGCTCGAGCGCGAGCGCGATCAGCTCCTCGCGGTCGTCGCCCTCGAGGTTGAACTCGGCGCCGCGCTGGTCGCACAGCGCGCGGAGCGCCCGCACGTCGTCGACCCGGGTGTGCCGGTGGTCGGCCCGCCAGTGCAGCGTGAGGCCGTACGCGCCGCCGTCGAGGCAGGTCTGCCCCGCCACCAGCGGCGACGGGTTGACGGCCCCCCGCGAGTTGCGAAGCAGCGCGACCTTGTTGAGGTTGACCGACAGGCTGATGGTCACGGCCGGTTCATATCACGCGCCGTCGGAGCCAGCGGCCGGCCGCCGGGACATCGAGCCGTGTCGGGCCTCGCGTGGAGAATCTCCACAGGAGTCGCGCGAACCGAGCCAGGATCGCTGGGTTGGCGTGGCACGTGGCTTGCTGCCCTGTAGGTCGTGCGCCTTGTTGCCCTCGTTGTTGTCGCAAGCTGTACCGGTGCCCCCCCCAGGGTGAGCCAGCGCCAGCAGGCCAAACTTGTCACTCGCGGCCATCGCGGGCCATCACGATCATGTCCACAGCGTCGCGACACCGTACGACGCTATCAACTCGTTGTGGGTCACCAGCGTGCAGCCCTCGAGCTGGGCCTGCGCAATCAGCATGCGATCGAATGGATCTCCGTGATGGCGGGGAAGCGCAGCGGCGGCCTCGCCGTGCTCGAACGAGATCGCGAGACGCCGGAATCCGCTGAGGTCGACGCCGCGGCTGAATGGTTCGGGAAGTGTCAAGCGACCCAGGGCGATCTTGATCGCGGCCTCCCATGCCGATGCCGCGCTGACAAACACGATCGGATCGGTTGCTATCGCTTCGCGTGCGGGCGCGTTCAATCGCGCGTCGTTCGTTCGCCACCACAGAAACACATGCGTATCGAGGAGCAGCATGGATCACGCACCGAATGCCGCCAGCAAGTCGGGCGGCAGCGGAGCATCGAAGTCATCGGAGATCCGGACGCCGTGTTCCCATCCACCCGGTACCCGGCGGGTCGGGCGAGCCTCCAGCGGCACCAGTCGCGCAAGCGGTACGCCATTCTTCGCGATGATGATCTCCTCGCCGGCCGCCGCTCGGTCCACGAGCTGCGAGAGATTCGTTTTTGCTTCGTAGAGGTTAGATACGACCGGAGGCATGCCCAAAAGATAGCCCCGCGGACACGAGTTGGTCAAGCTAGACCAACCGGTGCGCCCAGGAGGTCCTGGCCGTAGCGGATGATCCCGTGTCGAGCACAATCGACCAGTGACGGTCCCGCGCGGGCCTCGCGGCGCGGGATGGCGGCATCGGCGGCACAGGCGCATCGAGGAGGTCGGTAAATCAGCTTTCGTTTGGTCATACTATACGAAAGTATGGTTTCGATGGAGCGGCACTTCTGGATTAGCGAGATCTCCCGTGCCTTCGCCGGATCGCAGCGTGGTCTGGCTGTCGGGTGTGCGGCGAGCGGGCAAGACCACGCTCGCCCGATCGTTCCCGAGCGCGACCTATTTCGACTGCGAGCTGGTCCGGGTGCGGCGAGCGCTCGAGGATCCCGAGCTGTTCTGGCGTGACCAGCGCGGGGTCACCATCCTCGATGAGGTCCACCGCCTGGCCAACCCGTCGGAGGTGCTCAAGATCGCCGCCGACCACTTCCCGAGCTGCAAGGTCATCGCGACCGGATCCTCGACGCTCGCCGCCCGCAACAAGTTCAAGGATGCTCTCACGGGCCGCAAGCGCGAGGTGTGGCTGGTGCCGATGATCTCCGCCGACCTCGCCGACTTCGGCTCGACCGACCTCGAGCACCGGATGGTGCGCGGCGGACTTCCGCCGTTCTTCCTCGCCCGACGCCTCGATGACAAGGACTACGAGGAGTGGCTGAGCTCGTACTGGGCCAAGGATCTGTCGGAGCTGTTCGTCGTCGAGAAGCGCGCCGCGTTCAACCGGTTCATCGAGCTCGTGTTCGCGCAGAGCGGCGGCCAGTTCGAGGCCCAGGCCTTCGCCGGCCCGTGCGAGATCAGCCGCCCGACCGTCCACCACTACCTCTCGATCCTCGAGACCACGCTGCTGGCGACCGTCGTACGGCCTTACTTCGGCGGCGGCGCCACCGAGATCAAGAGCCAGCCCAAGGTGTACGCGTTCGACACCGGCGTCGTCGCCTACTTCAAGGAATGGGACAGCCTGCGCGATCCCGATCGGGAGCTCCTCCTCGAGCACCTCGTCCTCGGCGAGCTGTGCGCGCGCTTCGATCTACGCCGGCTCCACTACTGGCGCGACAAGCAGCATCACGAGATCGACTTCGTGCTCGAGTCCGGGCGGCGTCGCGAGCCCATCGCGATCGAGTGCAAGACGAGCCCGACCGGGTTCTCGCCGGAGGGCCTCGCGGCGTTTCGACGAACCTACCCACATGGTCGAAACCTGGTCGTCACCCTGCGACAGGCCCAGCCGCACACCAAACGCCACGGCGACCTGGAGGTTCGCTACGTACCGTTCGACCAGCTCGCGCCGATCTTCGACGAGCTCAGGTAACGACGCCGGGCCGATCCCGCCCGCAGCGACCGCGCCTCTCTGGCCGGTCACACTCGAGCTCGATCGCCCAGGCGAGACCCGGTCGTGAGCCCCCGCCCGAGCTGACGCGCGACCAGCACGGCGCCGTTGTTGGCGTCGGATTGCACGCGGCTCGACCGGCCGAAGGTTAGTTAGTTAGTTCGCGAGGGCAGCGGTGATATGCTTCACATCATCGCGTCACGATGACTCTCTACGGTGGCGCATCGCAACGACGCTACAGGTTATAGGAGATTGTGAAGCCATGAAGATCAACGTCAATTTTCTCTCTCAGAACGAGCTCTGGCAACAGCGCATCAAGGAGGCGGCTGCGGTTGCCGAGGAGGTGATGAGTTCTCGGTCGTTTGTCGATCAGGTCACCTCGTGGGAAGGGTTCGACAACACGACGAAGAATCCTCAGCAGATCGCGAACGACATCCGCAGCGCGAACGTTACCATCAACGTGGGCTTCTACGTTAAGCACTGGACGAAGGCGATCGCCTACGAGGAAAACGGGGCGGTCTACTTCAATCGCGCCAAGCTCAACTACGGTGCAGGTTCGCCCGGCAACGTCGCTCACGAGGTCATGCACGCGCTTGGCTACGAGCACGTCGGCAATAAACGCGTGGGCAATGAGAACACGGTCCCTTATCGGATCGGAGACTGGGTAGACGGCCATGAGAGTGCGGCGTACGAGGACGCGGCCGAGGCGAAGGCCGGCACCGACACGATGACCTAATGTTCACGAACGTTCACCACCTCCAGCCAGCGATGGGCCGCAGCAGTCAATCGAGGGTTCAGCGTGCTATCGCCCGGATGGTACGCTACGCGGCGATGGGTCGGGGCTCAGGTGGTTGGCGCGGGCGGGCGGGCGGGCACCTTCCGGTGAACGGAGATTTGTCCTCGCGGCGAGTGCCATCAGCTCCGCCTCAGCGAGCTGCTCGGTGCGCATCAGCGAAGGACCGCGCTCCAAGTCGACAGCGCCGCCGTCCTGCAACATCACGAAGCGCCCGGCCTCGAGCAGGCTGAGCTTGCCGCGGATCAAGGGCCGGTGTTCGAACAGCGGCTTCATCTTGTCGATTGACCGTTGATCTGCGATCCGGCCGAGGAACCAGGTGTTGATCAGCTCGCGGCTCCGGTAGTCGAAGTCCGCTGGGCTCTGCGACGCCAACACCAGGCCAAGCCCCGCGGTCCGGGCGCGCTTGAGCAGATCCTGTAGCGGTTCTTTCGACGGGGGCTTGGCAGCACCCGCCGGCATGAACAGATCGGCTTCGTCGAGGAGGAACACAGTGCGAAGGACGCTGCTCGGCGTCTTCGCAGCGTAGCGGCTCAGGCACCCGATCAGGTGCGCGACCCACGACTGGATCCGCGGCACGTCACCGAGAAACCGCGTGCTCGCGATCGCGAGCGGGACCTTGCCGCCTGCACGCCGTCCGATCAGGGTCTCGGCGGTCAGCGGCTCGGCGCCGGGATCGAACAGGTCGGCGTCGCTCAGTCGTACGGTCTCGAGATCCTGCACGAGACGCTTGAACAGCCGGTCATCGTAGCGTCCGGCCCGGGCGACCAACTCGTCGTCCCGACTCTCGACCAGCGCGATTAGCTCCACCAGCCCGCCCAGCACCGGACGCCCCGCGAGCACAGCGATCGCCTGGGTCAAGATCGCGAGCCGCGCGGTATCGGTCGCGCCCCCACCGAACCGCATCATCGCGGCCAGCGCGTTCGCCGCGTGCTGCACCATCCGGTCGCGTTCGTGGTCCGGGACCTGCGTGAGATCAGGGACCACCGGCAGTGACAGCGGGCGACCGCCGCGGGTGCCGGGCGTGAACAGGCGAACGTCGATGCGCTCCGCGAGGCGACGAGCGCGCTCCGGATCTGCGGTGCGCTGCCACCAGTCGGGGTTGGCGTAGCCGCCCAGATCGCCCTTGCGATCGAGCAGGATCACCGCGATGTCGCGCTCGAGCGCCTGCTCGATCAGGTTCAGCGCTAGCGTGGTCTTGCCGCTACCCGAACTGCCGAGGATCCCGGTGTGGCGCAGAAGGGATCCAATCTCCAGCATGCGAGGTTCGGCATGAAAACCCGTGCTGACCCCCACACGAAGTTGCGCGGTCGGAGCTGGTTCCGACTCTACTGTGGCGGTCGCGCCGCAATGCGCACGTGTGCTCCGCGGCGTTGGATCAGAGGCTGTGCTCGGAGCGCTGGACGCGCCTGCACCCGATCGCGTCGGCTCGGAGGCTGAGGTCGGAGCCGACGTACCTGCGCCTCGTGGCGTTGGCTCGGAGGCTCCGGTAGCAGTCCATGAGCCTTGAAGCGTTGGCTCGGCGTCACCCATCCGAGCGTTTGGGACACGTGCGCCCTGCGGCGTTGCCTCGGAGGCCGCGATCGGAGCGCTGGGCACGCGGGTACCCCGTGACGTTGGCTCGGAGGCTGCGATCGGAGCGCTCGACGTCCGTACGCTTCGCGGTGTCGCCTCGGAGGCTACGGTCGAAGCACTCGGCGCCCCTCCAACCCGCGGCCTCTCCGACATGGACCGTGTCTCGGCCGATGAATTGGCCGCGGCGCTGACGACCTCGACGGGCCGCGCGGCACGCAGGCGCTCGAGATCGAAGATCTCGGCCATCGCAGGGAGGGTCGAGATCGGCTGGTCCCGTTGCCGCCACGCTGTCACGCGGTCCGCCGGGAACGCTGGCTGGAAGCGCTGGAACGCGACCAGGGTGCGCATCGCCGAGGCATCGACGTACGCCCGCCGGCCACCTGCCTTGAGCAGCTGGGCCATCACTTGGTCGGACGACTCGCCGTGAGGAAACTCCAGCGTGCGGACGGCGATCGGGGTCGCCTTACCGGCGCCCTTACGCAACGCCTCGATCTGCCCGGCGAATGAGCCGCGCTGGTAGCCGCGGTTGGTGACCGAGATCGCGAGATCCGCGCATTCGGTCCCGGCGGACAGCTGTACGCGCAACGTTCCGTTCTTGCGCGGCGGCGTAGCGAGCGTCAGCCCGACCTCGTCCGCGCACGCCTTCGCCGCAGCACCGATGACTGCGAGGATCTCGTCGTCTTCATCGGGCACGTCGATGCCCCGCGCGTGCGTCGCATCGTTCCACGCGGCGGCGATCTGATCGAGGTCGGCCTCGTTTTTGGGCTTGGGTTCCGAGATCACGTCTTCCTCGTCGGAATCGACGATCTCGCCCGCAGCCGCGCACTGGGCTTGGAACTGGTGGCACCATTCGAGGATGTCTCGGGTCCGGCGGTTCTCAAGCTGCCGCAGCTGCGCCTCCGGGATCGGATAGACCGGCGTCTCTGGTCGGTGCACCGTGCCTTGATCGGCGAACAGCCACGACAGCCGCCGGGCGACGATCGCTTCGATCTCGGCGTAGGAGCGGTTGATCTGGAGCCGCGCGATCGGCGGATCCTTCTCGAGCCGGTCAAGCGCTGGGCGGTTGAGCTCGCCGCGGACCGCGTTGTAGAGATCCGACAGGCAGGCGACGACAGCGACTGCGGAGGGCATCTCGCTGACGATGCGGTACAGCGTGTCTACCGCGCGTCGGAACATCCTGTTCGACGCCGCCTCGAAGCCCGCGAGGTCGGCCTGGTCGACCATCAGCACGAGCGCCGCGCCCTGAGTCACCGACGCGAGGCGACCAAGCTCCCTGATCATCCAGTGCGGGTGATCGTCACCGGTGCGTGGCACGACGTCACCGATCCATTTGCGATCGTATGGACTCATGTCCTCGCAGCGTAGATACTTGTAGACTCGCGACGTCGTGCGCTGATCTGGGTGGAGCGCGTACAGCATGACGCGCAGCAGATCGGGGTCGAAGCTTGCCAGGTCGACCTCTCGGAGGAGATCATCGGTAAGCTGATTGACGTACTCAGTGAGGCTGGCCGGAGTCTCCCAGGTCTCGTCAGCGAGCCGATCGATGCGAGACTTCAGTGGTTGGCCGACGAGTCGCGGCAGACCGCTCGCGAGCTCGTGCAGGCCGGTCCGCTCGCCGGACGGTCCAGCGTACGGCCGCGCAAGCGAATCGACCAGGTGCTGAAGCAGATAGCGCGTATAGTCATCGGTTCCCGATTGCAGCTGGGCATAGACGATGAAACCGCGACCGTATTCGTGGACATGACGCCGGAAGCCGCGAAGCAGGTGGGTCTTGCCTGAGCCGGAGTCGCCGAGCACGAGCAGCATCCGACCACGGTCGGTGATCTGTGACGGCGTCATGGCACGCTCCACCATCTGCTCAAAGCTCGCGCGCGCCTCGCGATGGATCGTCTCTACGTCGAACGGATCGTTCTCGAAGATCGAAGACGCTTGCTGGACGGCGGTGAACACGCGTGTTGGCGTCAGGAACGCCTGGACGCGGAGATCGACCGCGGGCGCTTCGACCACGGCATCGCGGGCCAACGTCCGGCGTAGCTCGTCGAGTTCGTCGACCCGGCCGCGCCAGCGCGGGTCCGCGTCGGTCACACCGCCGACCTGGCAGGCTTCGGTGATCAACCACGTCATCATCCGCTCGTAGCGCTCCAACGCCTCGCTGTCGCCGAGCTCAGCCGCCCGCCGGCACAGCGTCAGGCCGGGCCAGTGCAGCGCAGCGCCGCGCCCGGAGGCGCCGCGATCTGCGGCGTAGCGTTCGAGGAACGCGCGGGCCGATTCGTGATCGACAGCGGCAAACTCCCCGTACTGCGTGGGGATCACGGCCGCGTAGTGGCGCGCGGCGGAGAACAGCAGCTCGTACAGCGCTTCGATCTCGTCGTCGCCGATCTCGCCGTCGGCTGCCACCGCGCTGTGCGCGATTCTCAGGCAGTCGGCGAACAATGCCTGCCACAGGATCGCCGCAGTCGTTCCGCCGATCGCGCCGCGCAGGTCGCCGACCATGCCCTTGCCTCGCGGGCTGGCAGCCACGCTGCTGAGCGCGTGGTGGATGTGGGTGAGTTCGGCCCGGAGACGCGTGTTATCGAGCATGACTTCCCCTGTGAAACGCGGACGTACCGGTTCGCTGGTCGAGGACGAAGTGGAACGTCGCGCCGCGATCCTCGATCTCCGACTCGGCGACCTGCTTGGAATCCATGGCGCCGATCAGATCGGCGCGGGCGAGTACGAGCCAGCCATCGCGGTTCGCGGTGACGAGCCAGCGCTTGAAACGATCGAGCGACAGGTCGATCAGGCGGCGATCGTGCTCGATGCTGCGCCAGATTGCCGACACAAACACCTTTTCCGAGCCGAACCTCCCGTCGGCTCCAACTCGCGGAATTGTCTCGCGCACGACCTCGAGCAGGGTTTCCACGGGTGGCGGTATCTGCTGCGCCCTGTCGTCCAGGTGCGGCGCTACTCTCTCTCCCAGCTGCGAAGCGCGCGTGGTGTCGCCCAATCGCTCGTCGTCCCGGTTCGGCACGTGCAGCGTCGGAGCCGACCGTGACGTGTCGGCCAGACGTGTGCTCGTCGGATCCGACTCCCCGCGCACCCAACGGCGCCCGAGTGCCTTCGCTATCGGCAACCGTTCGGCCGGGCGCGCGCCGACGGCCGCGGCGGCTAGGCGCGCTGCGAGTTCCATCGGTTCACCTTTGGCGTCGATGCTGGCTGCGTCGATGCCAGCGCGTCGAGCGAGGACATGGGTACGGATGCGGCTTAGCGTCATCGTGCCCGGACGCATCCCCAGCGCTTCGGCGATCAACGCATCACACATCGAGCTGGACGTGGGGGCTTCGGGGATCGCGAGCTTCTCGCACAGCACGGCGGCCGCGAGCGCGTCTTCCGTGCAAACCACCTTAGCTGCCTCCGAGTCCGGCGGGAATCCGAGCGCGAGTGCCGCGAGGAGCGATGGAATTTGCTCCCAGCTCGGGGCGCGTGCAAGACCAAGCGCCCTGCGGAGCGCACGAGCACCGTTCTGGGTTCGTGTCCTCCTTTGCGTGCTCACCAGGCCACGTCGACGCAATGCGGTGACGACCTCGCCCGCCTCCAGCCGCGCGCTCTCCGGAGAGGCGTCCGGCAGGCAGAGCTCGAGGACGACCTTCCCGAGCTCCTCTTCGCTTGGCGGTTTGGATTCCGAGAGACGAGCGAGCACGACGATCTCGATGCGAGACAAGGAAGGTTCATCAGCTGCCTTCGAGCCTGGTGGGAGTCCGCGCGAGAGCGCCGTGAAGATCGCTGGAACCTGCTTCCAGTTCGGGGCACGGGCAAGACCAAGCGCTGTGCGGAGCGCACGGGCGCCGTCCTCAGTCCGCGTGTTCCTTTCCTTACTCACCAGGCCACGTCGCCGCAGCGCGGTGACAACGTCGGCCGCCTCCGCTCGTGCGCGCTCCGCGGTCGCGTCCGGCAGGCAGAGCTCAAGGACGGCTTTTCTAAGCTCCTCTTCGCGCGACGGCTTGGACTTCGAGAGACGAGCGAGCACAACGAGCTCGATGTGAGACAGCGGGGATTCATCGCGTATGTGGGTCATAGGCTTTCTCTCCAAACAGGGTTCCCGGTGTACGGCGGCCAGCGAGCGCGATGGCGATCTGATCGAGCGTCAACGCGAGTCGATCGTCGACGTCCTCGGCGAGGAATCGCATGACGAAGTAGCCGGCGCGCTGAAGCCGCACGTCCTGGACGCGCTCGCGCCGGTAGCCCTCCGGATCGTGGAAGTGGTACCAGCCGTCGATCTCGATAGCGATCCGTGCGCCGGGGTCCATGAGGTCGACATCGATCGCCGGTCCGCCCCCGGAGGCCGCGACCTGACAATCCAGCTCGAACTGGCCCCGCGTGCGCGGATCACGCGCGAGCGCATCGAACAGCACGCGCGTGGTGCGGCAGCGCGCTCGGCCAGGCAAACGCTGCACCGGTGCGGTCATCGTCACCAGGCCCTCTCGCGCCATCGACAATGCGGCCGACTCCCGATCGCCACGGAGCACGCGTGTTACCAACGCGTCAGGCGCGGTCACGGCCACGGAGTGGCCTGGCAGATAAGCGATCAGCGCCGCCGCTGTCGCGATCGAGCGCTCGAGCCAGAGCGCGTCGGGCGTGGGGTGCTGGATGAGCACCGCGACCGGAGATGCGAGCTCGCACGCGATGGCCAAGAGCTTGCCGCCCTGCACCGGCGCGCTGGCCAGATCCGGGAGGCTGATCGTGGATCTGCGGAGCGCGCACAAGAGCCAGCCGCTCACCCATGCATGTCGATCGAGCCCGGCTACGTCCTCGATCCAGATGCGGCGTTCCGAGGCTGACCGTGCATCGAGCGCCGCATCCACCGCGTCGACCTCGATCTTCGCCGCAGCGGCCAGGCGCCTGCGTGCCTCGGGTAGGCAGCGGAGCCAGGGAGTCTGTGCCAGCAGGTCGGCGATCGCGGCATCAAGGTCGTTAGCTTGGGTGACGAGAGTCAGGTAGCCATGTCCGGCCGCCCACGTGGCCCACGCCGTCTGCGTCGCCATCGCGTCACCGGCCACGACGGAGAGCACGTGGCTGCCTCGCGTCCGCTCCGCGCCATGGCGATCGAGCGCCGCAACGAACGGCGCATCGAGCGTCCACCCTTCGGTGCGCTCCGCCGGACCGTCGCTCTCGCGGTGCTGCTGTCGCTCGGGTGCTGTGGACGGGTGCTGTGATCGGTGCTGAGGCTTAAACCACCGCTTGCGCCGCGGCACGCCGGATTCAAATCCTGGGTGCGCCGATCCAATGCCGGGCTTCGGCAGCGACACGAACAACTCGCCGCGATCGTCGAGCTCGAGCGTTCCAATGTCCGGCGTCTGCTGCTCGCACGTATGCTCCCTGACGCGGCGCCGGACGTAGTGGCCGATCTCGGACCCGGTCACGAGCGAGTCGCCGGTCCGCGCGACCATGCCACCCCGCAGTGCTTCGATCAGCCAGCCGGTGAACAGAGAGTGCCCGGCGATCGGGCCGCCATCCATCGCGCGCTGGTTGTCGAGCGCGGACGTGATGACGCGCCGGCTTCGGCGCGTGCGGAGCGGATCCGTAGAATCGCTACTCCGCGCGCCGTATCCGCGTGAGCGGGTATCGCAATCAAGTGCGATGCCGCTATGGCAGGAATCGAGGATGACGAGGATGTGCCGTGGTGGAAGGAGTGCGATGTCTCCAAGCCAACTTTCGAGGTGCAACCACGTACTGCGGCGGCCCGCGGGGCGCTCCGCATCGACGGGAATGAGGTAGCCCGTCTTCACGGTGCCCCCGTCCGCGAACTCCCTGGCCTCGGTATGGCCGTGGCCGGCGAAGAACACGACGAGACTGTCGTTCTTATCGAGCCTGGTCCTCAGGTCGTCCGTCGCGAGGCGGCGGATCGCATCGCCGGTCGCCGCGTCATCGATCATAGGCTCGACCGCCGACACGAACCCGAGGTACTCGAACGCCGCCAGCACGCCGCGTGCGTCCCCTACCGCGTTGCGAAGGGGGTTCCACGTTCGGTACCGATCGATCCCGATCACCGCGATGCACCTCCGCCCATCAACCTCCTTGTGCCCATCGCTGCCGACGGGCCCCTCCGGGACAACCAGATCCCGGTGATCGCCCGCACGTCTCACCAACGACCTGCCGTCCGCTGCGATCGAAACGTCACGGCCCTTGGGCGACACGAGGGCACCCATCACGACAAGAAAACTGCACTCCATCCCCACTCCGGAGCGCGCGTACCTCGTGGTCGATAGAATTTTGTCGCAGCACGGTTCGCGCGAACCTGAGATCCTCGCCGGTGAGGTACTGTACTCATAGGTGAGCATCGCAGGTCGTACCGCCTAACTGATGGCGGTGCGCTCAGACCACGCAGGCTTGCATCGGAGCAAAGTCCCGGTTCGTCCTTCCAGATCCCTGGCTTGCCCGCGTAGCGTGGCAGCCGCGTGGCAGCGGGAGCAGTGTGAAAACGCATTTCAAATTCGCAGAATGGCGCTGAACTAAAGCTCTGGCCGCCACCGTTCTTGCCGCCTTCAGCGGCGTGATAGTTGAGATCCACTTGGCGGACGGTCGCAGGCGCGCTCGTAGACCGCCTTGCGGGCCGCGAGGATCGCGACGTCCTTGCCATCGTGCCGGTCCGCCGGTGCGACGTAGCCGATACCGCTGTGCTGGTGCTCGTGGTTGTACCAGGCGACGAATCGGGCCACCCACGCCCGCGCGTCCGCGACGGAGGCGAACCCGGTGCTCGGATACTCCGGGCAGTACTTGAGCGTCCGGAACAGCGCTTCGGAATACGGATTATCGTCGGACACGCTGGGACGGATGAACGACGGCACCACGCCCAGGCGCTGCAGCGTCGCCAGCATCGTGGCCCCCTTCATCGGGCTGCCGTTGTCCGAGTGCAGCCCCCAGCCCGTCAGGTCGATCCTGCCGGCCTCACCGCGGATGCGCTCGATCAGCGAGGCCGCGAGTTCGGACGCCTCCGCCTCGTGGACGTCCCAGCCGAGGATCTTGAGCCGCTCGAGGTTCGCCGCTTTGCGCTCGCGCCGGCTCGGTCGCTGCAGCCCCGCCATCGCCGCCGCCCGCCACTCGACGAGCTGCGCCTCGTGGACCCCCTTGCGTCGCAGCAGCGCCCCGAGCTCGGCCTGGGGCACGGCCGCGGCCTCGGTCACCAGCGCCCACTTCTCCTCAGCGGTCCAATCCTGGGGACGCTTCGTCGGCGGGTCGGCTCATACCGTGATCGCCGCCGGTCTCATTGACGATCTCGGCTACAGCCCTCGGCAAGGCGAAGCGATCGCAACGGTTCGCACCGCAGTCGGCAAGGAACAAGGATGCTTGTTGCGCATCTCGAGGTTCTGGGCGCTGGGATTCGCCGTTCCTGATTTCCGCGTGCACGTCTTCGACCTGCCGGACGGCTTCGGCGTCGATGGGCTTGTTGGCCTCAGCTTCCTGCGCCAGTTCCGTGTCGAGCTTTGCATCGCGGAAGGGCGCCTCAACGTCGGTCGTATCAGCGTACCGTGATCGCAGGCATCGGGATACGGGTCAGCGTTCGTCACCGCGTCTGCGCTACTTCGCGACGTCGATGAGCCCGCCGACGCAGGTGTAGGGCGTGCCGCCGGGGCCGTCGGAGTTGGTCCCGCCGGTGCAGCTGCTGTTGTCGTCGTCGACGTAGTCGGCGATCGCGCGCTCACCGCGCCGGACGTATGTGAGCGTCGCGCCGTTGCCGCCGGCCGGCTGGGCGATGAAGGCATCGCCGATCGCGGTCAGGTAGATGCCGTCGTTGTCGTAGGCGTCGAACCGAAACTTGGTGATGTCGGCGGCCGTAGTCCCCGCGGGCAGCGGGATCGCGACGCGCTTCCAGTCGTGGTTGCCGCCGCTGGCGAAGTCCGCCGTGATCTGCGGGCCGCTGATCTCGCTGCCGTCGGGGGCGATCGCCCGGAGCTTGAAGCCACCGGTGACGCGCAGCGCGCAGTACTGGTCGCCCGAGCCGCCGACGTCGGCGACGCGGACATCGGCGTAGAGGTAGCGCGACAGCCCGAGCGACTTGTCGTTGTCGATCTTGCCCTCGCGCTGGAGCTCGAGCGAGGTGATCCGGTACAGCCATGGCGCGTAGTGATCGATCAGCGCCTCGCGGCGACCGCCGAAGACCGCGTAGCCGAGCGCGTCGAGGTCGACCGGCAGCGGCCGGATGATGATCACCTTGCCGGCGTCGTCGGCGAGCGCATTGCTCGGGTTGGCCGTGTTCCAGCCCGCGAGATCGCCGTTCGCCTTCTCCGGCGCCCCCGAGCCGCAGGTCTGGCCGTACCCGCCGCGGCTCTCGAACAGCCGGTTGTGGCCGTCTCCATAGTAGAGGATCGGGTGGCTGGCCTCGGTGCGCACCGGCGTCGTGGTGACCGCCACCGTGCCGGTGCAGCGCTCCCACTGCGGGGTGCCGCCGTAGGTATAGCTGCCCTCGATGTCCGCCGCGCGGCCCCACCGTGCGATCTCGGCCTGGATGCCGCTCGCGCCGCCGCCGCACTGCTCGACGGTGCCGCCGTCCTCGTTGGTGAACACCGTCTGATAGGCCTTCCGCGCCTTCGACCAGCCGAGGATCACCGGCAGATCGTCGAACCGCTTCTGGACCGGCCAGCGAAAGATCGGCGCGTTGATCAGCCCCTCGCCCGCCGCGCCCATCGCCGACGCCGGCGTGAGCTGCGCCGACACGCACGCCTTGCGAACCGCGCTCGCGGCCGACATCGTCGAGACCTTCACGGCGACCGGCTCGCCGGCCGCCAGCGCCCCGGCCTGCATGCCGTAGTCGAACAGGGTCGCGCCCTGGTGCAGCACGACGTGGCCGATCAACCGCCCGCCGCGGCCCGAGACCTCGAGCACGAGCGCCTCGTCGCCGCTGGTCGCCCACGTCGTCGCGCTCGCCGCCTGCGCCGTCAGCACCAGGCCGTATTCGTCGGCGGCTGGCGCGTTGCCCACGACGACCGGAGCGCTGTCATCGACGGTCTGGCACGCCGTGGTGCTGCCGGTCTCGTCGACCAGCGCGGCGTCGGGGCCGACGTCGCCCTTGACCTGACCGGCGGAGCTGCAGGCCGCGACGCCAGTCGCGCAGGTTGCCACGATCGATGCAAGAACGTTTCGACGGATGACCCTCACGGCGCTCGCCTGTTGCACCCGGCGCGCCAAGGGTGAACGCGCCGTTCGCGATGAGTTTCCAGCAACTTACCGCGGCAACGGCCTGTGCCCTGGGCTCGACCCCCGGGAACTGCCCACAGAACAGCGCAGCCGGGTGGGACTCCTGCCTCTGGCCAGAGGAGTGGCCGCCATGGGCGTCGAATGCACCCACTTGTTCCCGAACCTGTCTCGAAGTAACCCGAACGCGATCAAGGCAGTCGCTCGGTTACGAGGCGCGGCAACGCCGTAGTGCCCGCCGGGCCATCGTATGCCTGCGACTTGGCGACAGCGCCGCGGCAATCCGCTCGAGCCGCGCAACGTCGTGCGCGATGCCGTCGGCCGCGGGATCCCCAACGCTCGGTTTCCGGCGGAACAGATCCCCAATTATTGCACCGGATGCATTTCTTGGCTGCAACTCGTGTTAAACTAAGTAATTGAAATGAGTAAGGTTCTCAGCCTCTACGCGGGGCAAGATCCGCGAGAACTTCCAGTCTACAGCCTGGGCGAGGCTGCGGTGTACCTGGGCGTACCCAGTTCCACGCTGCATGCGTGGGTGCGCGGTAAGAAGTATCAGGTGCGTGGCGAAGTCCGCGTGATGCGCCCGTTGATCAAGGCCGATCGAGAGACGGGGTTGCTCAGCTTCAATAACTTCGTCGAAGCGTACGTGCTGGCGTCGCTCACGCGTCGCTTCGAGCTACCGCTGACGCGGGTGCGCTCTGCGCTGCAGTATATCGGCGGCGAGCGGCCGCTGCTCACGACGGTGTTCCGTAGTGATGGCCGCGGAATCTTCATCGAGAAGATGGGCGCGCTGGTGGATGCGTCTCAGGGGGGGCAGACGGCGTTTCGCCCCGTGATCGAGGCCAGCCTCAAGCGCATCGAGCTCGATCGACAGCATCGTCCGTCGCGGCTGTATCCGTGGCGCCGCGAGGTCAACGAGCCCAAGATCATCGCGCTCGATCCGCGCCGCGCGTTCGGCCAGCCGACCGTGGCAGGCAGCAGCGTCAAGCTCGAGGTCATCATCGATCGCATCCGGGCCGGTGAGTCCGTCGCGACCCTGAGCACCGACTACGACATGAGCACAGAGACCATCGAGGGTGTGTTGCGATGGGGCCTGGATGCCGCGAAGGCAGCCTGAGCCGCATATCTGCACGGTCCAGACTGAACCCGAGGACCAGGACAAACCAGGGGCCGCGCGCAAATACGCGAATCACTCCTGCGCTAGGGTGCGTCACCCGGTCAGATGACGACGCAGCCGCGCACCTACTACCTGGATGCCAACCTCGACGGGCTGGAGCTCCTGCGCCGCCTGCGTGAGGGGGGAATGCGCTGCGAACGCCACCGCGACCACTTCGCACAGGATGCGGAGGACGAAGCATGGATTCCCGAGGTCGCGGCGAAGGGATGGATCATCGTCACCCGCGACGTGGCGATCCAGCGCCGGCCTGCCGAACGCAGCGCTTGGATCTCCACGGGCGCGGTCGTGATCATGGTCCGAGGTGACAGGCTGAGCGCCGAGGAGATGGCGCGGATGTTACTCACCGCCCACGCTGGCGGACGGCTTGATGCCTTCATCTCCAAGCGCGCGACGCCCATGGTGCTTCACTTGCGGCCCGATGGTCGCTACGACGTCAGGCACGGTGGTGAACGCCGCGGCGGACACAAGAAGTGAGCCGGTCTTGCGGTCACGCGGACTCGACTCGGCCGCGTCAGTCCGCAGCGTGCGCGGCAGGAGGCGCGGCCACGGACGCCACCGGCACCACCGGCGTCGCGCCCGCCACCACGCCAAGCCGGGCAACCAGGGCGTGCTGGGCGCGCACGTCGTCGGGGCCCCACACACCGAGGGCCTTGGCGACCTCGGCGGGCTTGGCCGAGCCATCCGCGGTCGCGCGCACGCGGGCACGCAGCAGCGGCCCCGGCGCCCAGTCGAGCGCGGCGCACAGCTTGAGCGCGGCCTCGCCGGCGATCACGTCGAGCTCGAGCACGAGGGGACGCACGTCGACCAGCTTGTCGCCACGCGCGATCTTCGCCTCGGGCCTGGCGAGCAGCGCCGCGGCGATCCGCTCGAGCCGCGCGGCGTCGTGCGCGATGCCGTCGGGCGCGGGCTGGATCAGGATGTCGACCGCGTCGATCAGCTTGCCGAGCCCGGCGTCGGGCACCGCCGGCGCGGCGGGATGCCCGGCCAGCCGGACGATCGCGCACGACTGGATCTCGATGCCCGGCGGACACACCCCGGCGAGCCGATCGCAGACCTCGCCGGCGGATAGCTCGGTGCGCGCGGCGTCGCCGATCTCCCACGACCGCCGCCCCGGCACCACGTGCTCGAGATCGACGTCCATGAGCTCGCCGAGCGACGGCACGCCGAGCCCGAGCGCCGGCCCGAAGCTGACCCGCGGCTTGGGCGAGAACCCGCGCGTCACGGCGAGCGGCAGATCCGCGCGCCGGAAGCTGCGCGCGAGCAGGCGCATCAGATCGAGGTGGCCGAGGAACGCGGCCCGGCCGACCTTCGCGAACCGGATGCGATACGTCGAGTACGGCGCCCCCGCGCCGTGATGGCCGTTGAGCCGCACGCGCTCGGCGCGCTCGGTCTCGCGATCAAGCGTACGAGGGCCCTTCCCGCCGCGCGGTGCCGCGCCATCGGCAACACCACCCGGCGCGTCCCGTCGCTGCAGATCGCCATCATCAGCTCGCTCGGCGAGGCTGCCGCCGCCGCGCTCCGAGACATCGACGAGCGCAGGCAGCGCGGCTTCATCGGTCACGCCCTCGGCAACCACCTCGCCGGTCCATGATGTCGGCCGCGTGGCGCCGAGCGTGCGCAGCGCGACCAGCCGATCGTCGCGCATCTTCGACAGATCGCACGCGACGCCGCAGTCGTAGCAGACCAGCTTGCGGCGATCCGGCTCGGCGTCGGCGAGGTTGGTGTGGTGGATCAGCATGCCGGCGACCTTGCCGCACGGCGGGCTCGCCCGGCCCTTGAGCGCCTTTCGGTACTCGCCGAGCAAGAAGCCATCCTCGAGCCCGACGTCGATGTGATCCCACGGCAGCCGCGCCGTCACCGGGCGCGTGCCGAGGTACGCCGCCACGTCGACGCCGTGCGCCTCGAGCGCGACGGCCCAGCGGTCGAGGTCGAACACCTCATCCCAGCCGTCGAACCGCGCGCCGGCCCGCCACGCCGCCTCGATCACTCCGGCGAGCCGGCGATCGCCGCGCGCGAGCACGCCTTCGATGAACGAGATCCCGCTGTTGTGGTGCTTGAGCTTGAGCCCGGTGTCGCGCCCGCCGCGCCCACCGCGACCGTTGCCGGCGCCGGCCGCCTGGCGCAAGAGGCCCTGCTTGCGGCGGATCTCCGGCTCGGGATCCTGCGCGCACCACTGCAGCGGCGTGTGCGGCTTGGGCACGTGCGAGCTGACGCTCACCGTGATCTCGGCGCGATGGCCGATGAGGCCGCGGCCGATGTGCAGCATGCGCCAGCCGGTCTCGACGATGCCGCGCACGTCATCGTCCTCCTCGGTCGGCAGCCCGATCATGAAGTAGAGCTTCAGGCGGTGCCAGCCGCGGGAATACACCCGCCGGGAGCTCTCCTCGATGTGGGCCTCGGTGACGTTCTTGTTGACGACGTCGCGCATCCGCTGCGTCCCGGCCTCGGGCGCGAATGTCAGGCCGCTGATCCGCGTCAGCGCGAGCTCGTCGAGCAGATCCTCGTTGAGCCCGTAAGCGCGCAGCGACGCCACCGACATCGACACGCCGCGCTTGCGCAGCTCCCCGGCGAGCTGCTTGACCAGCGGCGTGATGCTCGAGAAGTCCGCGGTCGACAGGCAGGTCAGGCCGGTCTCCTCGTAGCCCGCCCGCTCGACGCCGCCGATCAGCGAGTCGGTGATCGATCGCGGCGAGCGCTCGCGCACCGGCCGGTAGATCATCCCGGCCTGGCAGAACCGACAACCCTCGGTGCAGCCGCGCGCGATCTCGACCGAGGCGCGCTCGAAGACTGCCTCGGCGTACGGCACCGGTGTATCGCTCGGGAACGGGTACTTGTCGAGATCGGCGACCATCGCGCGGCTGACCCGCGCCGGCACCCGCGGATCGAGCGGCGCGCCGACGACGGTCATGCCGGTCGCCGCGTCCACCGAGGTCGCGTACAGCGCGGGCACGTAGAGCGGAAACTTCTCGGCGAGCTCGGCGAGCGCGTCGCGGCGGGTCCGCGCCCCGGCGGTGATCTCGCGGCGCAGCGCGGCCCACGCGAGCACGAGCGGCGGCAACAGCTCCTCGGCCTCGCCGATGAAGGCGGCATCGATGAACGGCGCGATCGGCTCGGGGTGCGAGGCGGTCGGACCGCCCACCAGCACCAGCGTCGCGTCCTCGGCGCGATCGGCGGAGCGCAGCGGGATCCGGCCGAGGTCGAGCAGCGTCAGGACGTTGGTGAACGTCAATTCGTACTGCAGCGAGATCCCGACGACGTCGAACTCGCACAGCGGGCGCTGGGTCTCGAGCGAGATCAGGGGCAGCCCGCGCTCGCGTAACTCGGCCTCCATGTCGAGCCACGGGGCGAACGCCCGCTCGCACGCGATCCGCGGATCGCGGTTGAGCAGCGAGTAGATGATCTTGGTCCCCAGGTGGGACATCCCGATGTCGTAGACGTCCGGGAAGGCGAGGCACACCCGCGCGGACACCGCGGCATCGTCCTTGATGACCGCCTGGTATTCGCCGCCGAGGTAACGCATCGGCTTGGCGACGCGGTCGATGAAGTCTGCGTAAAGGTGTCGCATGGGGGCTCTGAGGCGGCGAGGTCGCTCGAGGCAGCAGGCGTGTATAGCCCAAACGGCTTGCGCGCCGTGCTCGTTATTGTACGGTCGGCCCCATGAAGAAGCTCGCCTACGTCGCTGCCGTCCTGGGGTTCGTCGCCTGCTCGAAGACCGAGCAGGACGCCTCCAAGACTCCGAAAGACCCGACCTCGCCCACCGCCGCGGCCCCCGCGGCCCCTGCTCCTGCAGCTCCGGCGGAGCCCGCCCCCGCCGTCGTGAAGGGGCCGCAGGCCGCCGCCAGCGACCCCGGCAGCCTGCCTCCCGCCGGCACGGCCCCGCCGGCAGTCGCCGTCGGCAAGGAGCTCGATTCGATCTGGAACACGCCGCTCAAGACCCTCAAGGGTGAGCCGACCACGCTCGCCGCCTACAAGGGCAAGGCGCTGATGCTCGTCAACGTCGCGTCGAAGTGCGGCAACACCCCGCAGTACTCGACGCTCGAGGCGCTGCAGAAGAAGTACGCGGCCAAGGGCTTCACCGTCATCGGCTTCCCGTGCAACCAGTTCGGCGGCCAGGAGCCCGGCTCCGCCGAGGAGATCCAGACGTTCTGCGCGACCAACTACGGCATCACGTTCCCGATCATGGAGAAGATCGACGTCAACGGCGACACCCGCCACCCGATCTACAAGGCGCTGACGCCGATCGCCGACGTGACCGGCAAGACCGGCGACATCCGGTGGAACTTCGAGAAGTTCGTCGTGTCCGCCGACGGCAAGAAGGTCACGCGGTTCTCGCCCAAGACCAAGCCCGAAGATCCGAGCGTGATCGCCGCCGTCGAAGCCGCCCTGCCGTCGCACTGAGGAGCTGCCATGACCGACACCCTGTGGACCGCGCCGATTCACACGCTGCAAGGCGCCGCGACCAAGCTCGCCGACTTCCGGGGCAAGGCGCTCCTGCTCGTCAACGTCGCCTCGAAGTGCGGCCTGACCCCGCAGTACACGGCGCTCGAGGCCCTGCACGAGAAGCTCGGCCCGAACGGCTTCTCGGTGATCGGCTTTCCGTGCAACCAGTTCGGCGGCCAGGAGCCCGGCACCCCGGAGCAGATCCAGACGTTCTGCTCGACGACCTACGGCGTGACGTTTCCGCTGACCGAGAAGATCGACGTCAACGGCGCGGGCCGCCACGCGATCTACCGCGAGCTGACCGCGATCGCCGATGCCACGGGCAAGGCAGGCGACATCCGCTGGAACTTCGAAAAGTTCGTCGTCTCGGCGGACGGCACGACGATCACGCGGTTCAACCCGCAGGTCGCGCCCGACGATCCCGCCGTGCTCGCCGCCATCTCCGCCGGCCTGCCGCGCTAGTCCGGCCGACCGCCGGCGCTGCTGCGAATTCATCGCAATCGCCGCGCACCGCGTGTCGCCGTCGCACGCGGCGGGATGTCATCGTGCGTGCATCGAGGTGCCGAGCCGGCCAGCGCCCTAGGACGGCGCCGATCTGGAGATCACGGCGACCGACCCGTGGTACCAGCGGCAGATCATCGAGCTCGCGATCGTCCATGAACACCTGGGCACCCCCAACAGCGCCGAGCCCGCCCACTCCGGCATGCACGGCGGCCCGGGCGAAATCGGCTACTGCCCGATCATCCACACCGGCACGGAGGTGACGGTCAGGCGGCGATCGGATGGCGCGGTGATCCACATCCACGCGGTGAATCCCCACGACGTCCCGCACCTGCAGATCGCGATCGCCGATCGTATCGCCCAGGTTGCGAAGCGCTGACCGCTTGACACCACGGCGGCAACGGCGGCGAGATATCGTCGTCGACATGTCCCCATCACGATGCATCCCGGTGTTCGGCGGTGGCACGACCGGCCGCGGCCACTCGATCGATCGGCACGACCGGCGCGCCGCGGTCACGGTGTCGCCGGCATGACGATCCTGATCCTCGAAGACGAGGCGCCCGCACGCGCGCGGCTCCAGCAGCTCCTGGCCCGCCACCGGCCCAGCGCCGCGATCGTCGCGCTGCCGTCGGTCGCCCAGGCGATCGCGTGGCTCGTCGCGTACCCGCCCCCCGAGCTGATCATCGCCGACATCCAGCTGTCCGATGGCCTGGCGTTCGAGATCTTCCGCCATACCTCGCCCGGCTGCCCGGTGATCTTCACGGCGGCGCACGAGCAGTACGTGATCGACGCGATGCAACGCGACGGCATCGCCCACCTCCGGAAGCCGCTGCGCGAAGACGACGTCGCCGACGCGCTCGCCAGGTGCGACCGGCTCGACAGCCAGTTCGCCGAGCGCGTCCGCCGGCTCGCCCAGCGGTTTCGCGCCCCGCACCGGCTGGTCGCCCGCCGGCGCAGCGGATTCGTCGTGGTCTCGGTCGCCGAGGTCGCGTACTTCGCCGGCGACGACGACAAGCGGATCGACGTCGTCACCCACCACGCGCGGCGGTTCGCCATCGACCACACGCTCGGCGATCTCGAGGGCGAGCTCGACGTCGCGTTCTTTCGGATCAATCCCCGGTACCTCGTCCACGCCACCGCGGTCACCGGGTTCCGGCACGCCGCGAAGGGCAAGCTGCTCGTCGAGTTGCAACCGCCCCCCCGGGGCCAGGTCGAGGTGGGTAAGGAGCAGACCTCGCGGTTCCGCGCGTGGCTCGCCGGCTAGCACCCCTCGAGGCCGCTCGCCGGCTAGCCGTGCGCCAGCCGCGAACGGGCCAAGGCGCGCCCTGGCTCGGCCCAGGCACCGGCGCGAACGAGGGCGAAGCCGTGGTGGCGAACCGACACCGGGAGCTGGCCGGACAGCGCGGCCTCGAGCGCCTGGACGAGCTCGCCCGCGGTGGCGAACCGATCGGCGGGCTGCTTGGCGAGGCCGATGGCGAGCACGAGATCGACCTCGTGCGGGAGGCGGCTCGCCAGGTCGCTCGGGCGGCGCGGCGCGGTATGGATGACGCGGTACAGGGTCTCCGCGAGATCGCCGGCGGCGAACGGCTGGTGACCGGTCAGCGCGCGATAGGCGATCGCCGCCAGGGCGTAGAGGTCGGTCGCGTGGCCGACCGCGCCGCCGCTCGCCTGCTCGGGCGCCATGTAGGCCGGCGTGCCGACGATCTGACCGGCGGTCAGCGTATCGCCCTGATCGAGCGCGCGCGCGATCCCGAAATCGAGGACCTTCCAGGTGTCGCCGTGACGGAACACGTTCTGCGGCTTGAGGTCGCGGTGCACGACGCCCGCCGCGCCCGCCGCGGTGATGCCCGCGCCGATCTGGCGGACCAGCTCGACGACGTCGCTGCCGCCCAGCGCGCGCCGCGAGCGCAGGATCTCCGCCAGGGTCTTGCCCTCGAGGCGCTCCATCACGAGGTACGGCACCGGCTCCTGGCCGATCTCGAGCACCCGGACGACGTTCGGGGCGTCGATCGCGGCGGCGGTGTGGAGCTCGCGAAGGAACCGCATCACGTGGTTGGCGTTGCCGAGCGAGGTCTGCGACAGGAGCTTGATCGCGACGACCCCGCCCGGACCGCTCGCCTCGTAGACCTCGCCCATCGCGCCGCGGCCGAGCACGCTGCCGAGCAGGTACGCGCCGATCTGCTGGCCCGAGAACCGGCCGTGGCCGGGGCGCAGCGCGCGATCGAGCTGCTCGCGGGCCTCGATCAAGAGCGCCTCGCGGTGCGCCGACAACCGGACCTCGCGCTCGAGCTCCTCGATCGCGAGCCGCTGGGCGCGCCGGGACAGCCGCGCGATCACCAGCGTGGTGGCGAACACGAACTGGACCAGCCCCTGGATGATGAGCTGCTGGCGGAGATCGAGGTTGCCCGCCTGGACCAGGCCGGTGTCGCGCACGACGCCGGTGATCGCGAGCACGCCGACGAGGCCCTGCACCCCGGCCGCGACGACATAAAGCACCACGGCCATCCACGAGCTCTTGCCGAGACCCGTGAAGTAGATGCCGAGCACGAGCACCACCGCCGCCGGCGAGAACGCGCCGAAGAACGGGATCGCCGTGGTGGCCGCCACGGCGATCACCACCCAGCCGACCGAGGTGCTGGGCCGCCGGAACTGGATCGGATCGCGGGTCCGGTAGAGGATGAACAGGATCGCGAACGCCGAGGTCGCGATCGCCCCGAGCATGAGCGCCAGCACCGCCGGATCGCCGTGGAGCCAGCCCAGCGATGCGCCCGCGACGCCGGAGATGACGAACGCCACGTAGCAGAACCCGCGGGTCCGGCGGATCTCGTCGCGCTCGAGCGCCTCGAGCGGCGCGCTCACGGTGGTGGAGCCGGTCGGCGTGGTCGACGGTGCGTTCGAGGGTGCGTTCGAGGGCATCATCGAACCGCTCGGCCGCTGGCTGCGTTGCCGCACCCGCTGCGTCGCGGGGAACGCGTAGGTAGGGTCTTCCGACGGTGCGCTCACCGCAGCCGAGCCTACGCCTTTGCAGCACGCGGCGGGGTAGATTCCCGACCTCCGAGATCGGCGTGCGCCTGCTGTCGAGCGCATCACAGCCCGACGGCCTGGCTCACCGGACGTGGTCCCGTCTCCGTCGCCACGCGCGCGCCCACGCTGGCAACCGGGCATGCAACGGCGAGGAAACGCCGTACCAGGCTCGCGCGGTCGAGCGAGTCCTGCGACATTGGCGGCCCCATGACCCGCTATGTCCTCCTGGGCAACTCTGGCTCCGGCAAGTCGACCCTCGCGCAGCGGCTCGCGCGCGACGGCGACCTGCCCCACCTCGATCTCGACACGCTCGCCTGGGAGCCGGCCACGCCGCCGCGCCGGCGCGCGGTCGCCGACAGCACACGCGAGATCGTGGCCTTCATGGACGCCGCCGATCGCTGGGCGATCGAGGGCTGCTATGCGGACCTGCTCGACGCGACCCTGCCCCGCTGCACCCGGCTCGTCTTCCTCGATCCGGGCATCGAGGCCTGCGTCGCCAACGCCCACGCGCGCCCGTGGGAGCCGCACAAGTACCCGAGCAAGCAAGCCCAGGATGCCAACCTGGCGATGCTGATCGGGTGGATCCGCGACTACGAGACGCGCCAGGACGTGTTCTCTCGGGCGGCGCATCAGGCGCTGTTCGATGGCTTCGCCGGTGACAAGGTCCGGCTGCTCTCCCGCGAAGCCATCGCGGCCTTCCCGGGATAGCCGCACATCACGGCGGCGGTTCACGCGATACCGATCGCCACGGCCAGATCGGCGCGGCATCGGCGCGGCATCGGCGCCGCACGGCGACCGCATTCGGCGTACATTCGCGACGGCTCGCCCGATCAGGTCAACCGCGAGCCGCGAACCCCGACGCCGGGTCCCACAGATCGTCCCCGTGCATTACCTGGAGAGCCACATGAGATCGTTCCACACGTCCGCTTCGCTGCTCCTCGCCACCGTCATCGCGTGCGGCGGCGCGCAACCCAGCCAGCCCGCGCAGCCCGCGCCCCCCCCCGCCGAGCCACCCGCCCCCGCGGCCGCGCCCGCGGACACTGCCTCCCCCGCCCCCGCCGCGGCACCGGCGCGTCCGACCGCGCGCGGTCCCAACCTCACGCCCGCCGGCGTGGTGTTCAACTTCAAGCCCGAGGGCAAGCCCGCGAAGATCTTCCTCGCCGGCACCTTCAACAACTGGAATCCCGCCGACGCGAACTATCTGCTCAAGAACGACGGCCCCAACGGGATGTGGAGCATCACGGTCAAGCTCGCCCCGGGCACCTACCAGTACAAGTTCGTCGCCGATGGCCAGTGGATCAAGGATCCGAGCGCGCCGGGCTCGGCGCCCGATGGGTTCGGCGGCCAGAACGGCCAGTTCGACGTCAAGTAGCGCCGGCTCCGCGCCGCTGGCGCCGGGCCCTTCGTGCTGCTCGCTGGCACCTCGCGCGCAGCGTATCGCGAGCGCCTCCCGCGCAAGATCCTGCGCTGTCCAGCTCGCGCCACACCCATTGATCCCGAGAGTGCCTGTACGGTCATTCGCGATCTGCACGTGCGCGGAGCAGTCCACCGCGGTGAACGCGAGGCGCCGCGATTCTGCTGTGAGCCGCGCACTCGATCTGGTCGCAAAAACATTCAACGCGGTAGTCATCGCGCTTACACCCAGCGAGGACCACGATTCTCAAACTCGTCAGATGGTGTCGGTCATCAAATTAATTTTTGATATATTCGTTTGAACTCGATCCTGATAAAGAATATTTAATGCGAAATTCTCTGTTATATTTCATAGCCCTGGGAGCCGGTGTGGGCTCGATCACAGCGTGTGCCGATGAGCCGTCCTCAGGCGATCCTACCGAGTCGGTCGCCCTGGACGGTGCGCGGATCGTACGCTCGACCTCGGGTGCGCTCACGGGCCCATCGTCCGCCAGCCGGGTAGACATCGTGCGTGGCTATCTTCGCGATCGCCGTGGCGCGGTGGCCGATCAGCTGCGCGTCATATCCGAGCTACCCACGCGTGGTGGCGTCACCCACCTCCGGCTCGAACAGCGCATAGGAGATCTGCGTATCCAGGGGGCCTATATCAAGGCAGCGCTCGGCCCCAGTGGTGAGCTCCTCCAGATCATCGATCGTTCGGCGCCGGTCGGACCGGTCGCCCAGGCGCGGGTGACCGAGCGCGACGCGGTCGCGGCAGCGTTCGCCGCGCTCGGCTACGGCGGCGCGGCGCTCGGGCAGCTGGGGGTCACCGGCAACGTGACCACGTTCGCGACCGGACCGGAGTTCCAGCGCCCGCTGTCGGTCGAGCGCGTCGCGTACGCGGACGACCAGGGCAGCCTGCATGTAGGCTTCGTGGTCGAGACCTGGACGACGCGCCACAACCTGCTTGACGAGACGCTGATCGGCGGGGACGGAGAAATCCTCTCGATCGATCACCGCACGAGCAACGATCGCTACAACGTGTTCATCGAGGATCCGAGCAAGGGGGTCCAGACGATCGTCACCGTCGGTACCACGCCGCAGTCACCGGCGGGCTGGCTCGGCGCCGGCAGCCAGACCACGCAGAACATCTCGGGCAACAACGCCCACGCCTACCTCGACACCGACGCGAACAACGCCCCCGACAACCTGGCCGGGGCCACCTCGGTGACCAACGGCGACTTCCTCACCGCCGTGGACCTGACCATCACGCCGGCTACCGTGGGGAACCGGAACGTCGCGGTGCAGAACCTGTTCTACCTGAACAACACGGTGCACGACATCCTGTATGCCCACGGCTTCACCGAGGCCGCCGGCAACTTCCAGGTCAACAACTTCGGCAACGGCGGGGTGGGGAACGATCCGGTCAACGCCGAGGCGCAGGACGGCAGCGGCCTCGACAACGCCAACTTCGCGACGCCCGCCGACGGCAGCTCGCCGCGCATGCAGATGTTCCTGTGGAGCGGCACCGGCGGCGACTCGTTCGTCACGGTCGGCGCGACCGACAGCCCCGCGTTCGGCTCGGCATTCGGCACGCCGGTCAGCGCGGCCGGCGTCTCGGGGACGCTCGCCCTCGTGGTTGACAGCACCGCGCCGACGAGTGATGGCTGCGAAGCCAGCGCCAGGAACTCGCTGAAAGGCAAGGTCGCGATCGTCGATCGCGGCACGTGCTCGTTCACGACCAAGGTGCTCAACGCGCAGACAGCCGGCGCGGTCGCCGTGGTCATCGTGAACAACATCGACGGCAACGCGTTCGCGCCGGGCGGCACCGACAGCAGGATCAAGATCCCGTCTGCGATGGTCTCGCTGGCGACCGGAACGACGCTGAAGGGTCAGATCGGTACGCAGGCCCGCCTGCGCCAGAACCCAGCCCCGCTGCGCCTCGACGGCGACATCGACGCCGACGTCGTGTTCCACGAGTACGGCCACGGCCTGACCCAGCGCATGATCGGCGGCATGAACGGTCCGATCGCAGGCGCGATCGGCGAGGGCGCGAGCGACACCAACGCGTTCCTGATCAACGGCGATGACCGGATCGGCGAGTACGTGTTCTCCAACCCGCTCGGTCTCCGTTCACAGCCTTACGCGAACTACGTCGGCAGCTACAAGACCAGCGTGACGGGCACCGAGGTTCACGCCGACGGCGAGCTGTACGCCGCGATCATGTTCCGCGTGCAGCAGAACTACCTGGCAGCCGGCCTCACCGTCAGCAACCTCCAGGACGACTGGGTCAATGGCTTCAACTTCACGCCGTCCACCCCGGCGTACGAGGACATGCGTGACGGCTTGCTGGCGGGCGCCCCGGCCGCGCGAGAGTGTCTGATCTTCGAGGCCTACGCGCACTACGGCGTCGGCGTTGGCGCCAAGGGCACGGTCAGCGGCAGCGGTACCGTGACCATCACCGAATCGTTCGCGCTGCCCCCCGAGTGCCCGTGATCGTGACCGCTGCTCGCAATACGCCGCTGTAGCAGCTGCCCGGGCCTCCGGGCCAACGCGGACCCGATGCGGCCGAGACGGACACGATCCGCTCGGCCGCATCGCCGTTTTCACCAGGGTCTGGAGGCCCCGCGGCTACCCCATCGCCGAAGGCGAAGCTCGCCGGGGGATACGCCTGTGGGCCGCGACCCCGAATTGTTTGCATAAAAATCCACTAAAGGCCATGCCTCGGGCTGTCCGCCAATGGGACCAACGGTGAGTTCCATTCTGAGGTCGATCGGCGGCGGCGCGGCGTTCGGTCGCCAAGCGCACAGCGCGGCCGTGGGATGCACACGTGCTGTGGTCGCATAAAGAATCGCTCAAGCGGTCAGGGATCTGATTCCGACAACAAACATCACAGATGGGCCTGACTCTCACATACGAGTCTTAACCGGTGAGCGCTAATTCAACATTCTAATATGCACGTGGCACTGATAAGGACTCTTGAGTGGGCAGAGCGCAAAAGCACAACCGGCTCACCACGCGTCGTCCGGCGACCGCAAATCCCGTGTCGATCCCGTCGTGAAGGTCAGTCAAACCCACGACTGAAGACTATTCAAATACGTATCCGAATGGCTTTTCAACATCTTGCATTTCAAATGAGTGGAGTCAGTCACATGCGAAAGATAACATGGCTGGGAATCCTGGGCATGGCGAGCGTGGTGGGCGCAGGTTGCGCCGAGAGCGATGACACATCCGCGCCCACCTCGCAGGAAACACAGAGTCCTGTGATGACGGTGTTGCCGGCGCTGCAGCACGACATCTCGCAGCCGCTGCGAGACGTCCCGGTCGACCACAGCGTCACGGTCAAGGAGCGCAAGGAGCACCCGATCGGCCGGTTCAAGACCCCGGGTCCCGACCTCGGGGATACCGTCGTGCAGGCGGCGCACAGCACCAGCACCAACGCCGCGACCACCACCGGGCTCAACGTCCCCGGCGTGGGCAACGGCGACTTCGGCTTCGCGCCCAACGCCGCGCCGCCCGACACCAACGGCGTCGTCGGCACCACGCAGTACGTCCAGTGGGTGAACGAGAGCTTCGCCGTGTTCGACAAGACCACCGGCGCCATCGCCGCTGGCTTCCCCAAGAACGGTAACTCGATCTGGGCCGGGTTCGGCGGCGGCTGCGAGACCAACAACGACGGCGATCCCGTCGTGCAGTTCGACAAGGCTGCCCAGCGCTGGATCCTCACGCAGTTCTCCGTGAGCACGACGCCGTTCCTGCAGTGCGTCGCGGTCTCGACGACGGCGGACGCGACCGGCACCTACGCCCGCTACTCGTTCTCGTACCCCAACTTCCCGGACTATCCGAAGATGGGCGTCTGGCCGGACGGCTACTACATCAGCTTCAACATCTTCACGAACGTGTTCCAGGGCGCGCTGGCGTGCGCCTACGATCGGACCGCCATGCTGGCAGGCGCGGCCGCGACCCAGGTCTGCTTCCAGCAGGCCAACACGGTCGCGAGCCTCCTGCCGTCGGATCTCGACGGCAGCACGGCCCCACCCGCGGGCTCGCCGAACGTCTTCGTGGGCATCGCCTCGACGACCTCGCTCAACCAGTTCAAGTTCCACGTGGATTTCGCGACGCCGGCCAACAGTACCTTCACAAAGGGGCCTGCGATCACGGTCGCCTCATTTGCCGAGGCGTGCAACGGCGGCACCTGCATCCCGCAGGCCGGCACCAAGCAGCAGCTCGACTCGCTCGGTGATCGGGCGATGTACCGCCTCGCGTACCGCAACTTCGGCAATCATGAAGCGATGGTCCTGAGCCACAGCGTCGCGGGAGCAAAAGTTAAAGGTGTTGCGACGACCGGCGTCCGCTGGTACGAGCTGCGCAGGCCCGCGGGTGGCGATTTCTCGGTATTCCAGCAGGCGACCTTCGCGCCCGACACCACGTTCCGCTGGATGCCCAGCGTCGCGATGGACAAGGTCGGTGACATCGCGGTCGGCTACAGCCTGTCGTCGGCCACGACCACCCCGGCGATCGGGTACGCCACCCGGACGGCGGCGGACGCGCCCGGTATCCTCGCGAACGAGGTCGTCTTCAAGAAGGGCGGCGGATCGCAGCTGACCGGCCTCGCCCGCTGGGGCGACTACAGCGCGATGACCATCGACCCGGTCGACGACTGCACGTTCTTCTTCACGAGCGAGTACCAGAAGACCAACGGCACGTTCAACTGGAGCACGCAGATCACGTCGTTCAAGGTCGCGGGCTGCCAGTAGCCGCCTGTAGCACCTGACGCGCCATCATAGGGCCGTGCGGTAGGTTGCAAGGACGACCTGGCGGGCAACCCAGACGCCGTCACGCTGCAGCCTGCCGCACGGCCCGCTATCGTTCAGTGCGCCGAGCCCGCCGCGGCCGATCCATCGGCCGAGCCCGCAGCAGGGTTCGCGCTCCCCGGCGTGCCCCCGGCCCCTCCGGCCGCTCCCCCGGCCGCGCCGCTACCGGGCAGCTCGAGCTTCAACAGGCACTCGGTGATCTTATCCTTGGCCGCCTCGATCTTCTCGGCATCTTCCCCGGTGGGGGACACGGGCTTGTCGCCGGCGGCCTTCTGCTGCTCCTGGTCCCACGTGGCCAGCTCCTCACTGATCTTCTCGCTACACGCCTTGTCCTTGCAGGCGCACATCCTTTTTTGAATCTCGGTCAGCTTGGCGATGGCCTCGCCGTCCTTGTCCTTGGCTTTGTCCTTGTGACATCCGGAACCCGCGAGCGACATGGCCGCCAGGAACGCGATCGAAAGCTTCATCATCGAAGTAACTCCAACGTTGGTCTGGTGTCTTGCCGCCTCATCTTAGTGCAATCCCGATCGCACCTCGTCAGCCGAGGCCCATGATCTGAACCTCGGCGCACACGCCGTAGTGATCGCTCGCGCAGATCGCGACCTCGCCCAGGCCGTCGCGCTCGGTCAGCACGACGCGGCAGTCGTGGACCGTCCCGCGGCCGTCCTTCTTGCGCGTCGTCACGAACAGGTAGTCGATCCGGCGATCGAGATCGAGCGAGCGCAGCGCGCGGGTGAACCGGTTCTCGCTCGACCACGTGATGCCCTGCGCCGGTCCATCGCCGGGGCCGGGCTCGCGATGCAGCCTCAGCCAGGCGTCCTGGAAGTGCGTGCGCCGGCCGGCCAGGGTGGTGAGCCCGCGCAGGAACCGGATCTCGTCGCTGTCGGCCGTGGCGTTGAAGTCGCCGCACAGGATCTGCGGCGCGCTGGTGGGCTCGCGGCCCAGGCCCCGGATCGCCTCGTCGATCGCCAGCACCTGGCGTTCACGGGCGACCCCGTCGTCGAGCCGGTAGTGCAGGTGCGTGGTGTGGACCCAGATCGGACCACCCGCGGTGGCGACCGCGGCCGACAGGAGGATCCGCGCGTCGGCGGGGCGCGCCTCGGGCAGCGCGAGCACGCGCGTGTCGTGGATCGACCGCGCGATCACGGCGAGGCCCTCCTGGCCGGCGGGCAGCCCGGCGTCCTCACCGTCGTCCCACGCGACGGACATCTCGTAGTGCGCCGTCATGCCGAGCCCCTCGGCGATGACGTCCGCGGTCGTGCGGCCGGACCGACCATCCATCGGACGGACCTCCTGCAAGCACACGACGTCGGGCGCCAGCGCCTGGAGCTGGCGTACTGCGAGCGCGAGCCGGGTCTCGAGGGGTGGTTGGGTCCCCCACAGGTTCAACGTGACGACACGCAGGTTGGCTGTCACGCGCCCACGCTACACCAGCCCTGCCGCGCTAGGCGCCGCGATAGATACAGCGCGAGGTCGGCGTCTCGGCGACCACCACCTCGCACAGGCCCGGCAGCCGTGCGGCGAGCCGCTGCCACCACCACCGGGCCAGGAGCTCGCTGGTCGGATTACCGAGCCCCTCGATGTCGTTCAGCACCTGATGATCGAGCTGGCGGACCAGCGGCGCGACGTGCTCGTCGATCTCGGCGAAGTCGATGACCCAGCCGCGCTCGGCGTCGAGCTCGCCCTCGATCGCGATCTCGATCCGGTAGCTGTGGCCGTGCATGCGCGCGCACTTGTGGCCCGGCGGCACCTTGGGCAGGAAGTGCGCCGCCTCGAATCGATAACTCCGTTCGAGCCGGGTGGGCATCGCGGGAGCTTTGTAGCGCGGCCCGGCATGCTAGGAAAGCGGAGGATGGCCAGAGGTGACGTAAGGGTGCGCGCCCGATCATGACCGCGGCGGAGCACCCCGCTCGACCGGCGCGTCTGGCAGATGGCGTTCACCCGCGGTTACCCGGCGTGGCTCTACGGCCTCATCGCGCTCGCGGCCAACGTCGGCCAGTCGATGTCGAACGCGTGGGCCGGGAACCTGTCCGATCGGATCGGCCGGCGCCCGCTGATGGCGACCTCGCTGTTCGTGCGCAGCGGCATCATCGCCCCGCCGCCGGCTTTGCGCTGATCGGCCTGGCCTCCGGTTTCGCGGGGGCGCGCTCGCGATCGGGGTGCTGACCTGCGCCGAGGTGCTGTTCGATCCGTCGCAGCAAACCGCGATCGCGGAGGTCGCCGATCCCGCCCATCGCGGCCGCACCTACGGCGTAGTCGGGTTCGCCTCGACGATCGGGGTCGCGTTCGCGCCGCTGCTCGGCGGCATCCTGCTCGACGCGATCGGGGATCACCACGCCGCGATGTGGCTGTCGATCGCGTCGATCGGCGCCGCCCAGACGCTGTGCTTCGTGGCGTTCGTTCGCCGCCGCACGGGGGCGCACCCCTCGGGCCCTGCCCACACCAATGCACGCCGCGATCCCAAGATCTAGCTTCGGCCGATCTCCTCCCGGCCGGCCCGAATCCGGCTCGGCGCCACTCCCGGCACGTTTTGTAGGTGATCTCACGTACCGGGATGGCAAATTTACAATGTGGTGGCTCCAAAGGCGCGCCGATCCACGTGCAGGCGCCCGGAAGTTTTGCTAATTATAAGGCATGCGGATCGCGGCCTTCGCGCTGATGGCGGCCCTTGCGGGCTGCTCGCTGACCCCGGGCGGAGCCGAGTGCCAGACCGATTCACAGTGTGGTGATGATGTCTGTGCCCGGACCGGCGAGTGCCTCGCGCGTTCCGCCGTCCGCCAGGTCTCCGTCAAGTGGACGGTGAACGGCGCCGCGGCCGATATGACGTCGTGCACGGCGCACCCCGATCTCTTCCTCCAGTTCGACGGCGTGGACTACGGTGACACCCTCCGGTTCACCCCGGTGCCGTGCCGTGAAGGTCTGTTCTCGATCGACAAGCTCCCCAAGCGCTACGGGACGGTCGAGCTCGGCAGCGAGGGCGGCGCCAGTGACGTCTCGTCGATCGACGCCGCGACCGCGCAGGCCCAGTTCGATCTGTTCCAGTGAGCTGACCGGAACCGAGCACGCGCGGCGGGTGCACCGCTGATGTTCACGCGCTGCCCCACAAGATCGCAGGGGCACGTCGCAAGGCCACCGCGCTTTGGGTATGGTCGCGCCCGTGGTAACCGCGTCCATGACCACTCCTGATTCCGTCCGCGTCGAACCCGATGACCCGGTCGAGCTCGTCGCGACGACCGTCGAGGAGCTCGCTCCGCTGTATCGCCAGATGCTCGCGATTCGCCGCCTCGAAGAAGCGGCGGCCAAGGCGTACTCGCAGGGCGGCAAGATCGGTGGCTTCCTCCACCTGATCATCGGCCAGGAGGCGGTGTGCGTCGGCGCCACAGCCGCGCTCAAGCCCGACGACTACGTGGTCGCGACCTACCGCGAGCACGGCCACGCCTACGCCAAGGGCAGCTCGGCGCGCGCGATCCTCGCCGAGCTGTACGGCAAGAAGACCGGCCTGGTGAAGGGCCTCGGCGGCTCGATGCACCTGTTCGACAAGCAGACCAACTTCCTGGGCGGCTACGGGATCGTCGGCGGCCACGTGCCGATCGCGGCGGGGGCGGCGTTCGCCTCGAAGTATCGCAACGACGGCCGCGTCACCCTGTGCTTCTTCGGCGATGGCGCAGCGACGATCGGCGGGTTCGCCGAGGGCCTGGCGCTCGCCGCGCTGTGGAAGCTCCCCGTCGTGTTGATCTGCGAGAACAACCAGTACTCGATGGGCACGCCGATGTATCGCTCGCTCGCGGTCGAGGACGTCTCGCTGCGCGCGCTGGCCCACGGCATGGCGCGCGATCGGTTCGACGGCGACGACGTCATCAAGGTCAAGCGCCGGATCGGCGAGGCGATCGAGCGCGCGCGCACCAACGGTGAGCCCACGCTCGTCGAGGTCGTGACCTACCGGTTCCGCGGCCACTCGATGAGCGATCCGGGCCTGTACCGGACCAAGGAAGAGGTCGAGGAGTGGCGGCGCCGCGATCCGCTGAACCGCTGCCGCCAGCGGCTGGTCGATCTCGGCATGAAGGACCCCGCGCTCGAGGCCCTCGAGGGCGACGTCAAGGCCGAGATCGAAGATGCGGTGAAGTTCGCCGAGGAGTCACCGCCCGCCGACGCGTACTTGCCCTACGTGGTGAAGGAGTAAGCATGCCGGTCATCAGCTATCGCGAGGCGCTCAACCAGGCGATGCGCGAGGAGATGGAGCGCGATCCCAGCGTCTTCATCATGGGCGAGGAGGTCGGCCACTACAACGGCGCCTACAAGGTCACCCAGGGCCTGCTCCAGCGGTTCAGCGAGCGCCGCATCGTCGACGCGCCGATCGCCGAGATGGGGTTCGCCGGGATCGGGGTCGGCGCGGCCATGGTCGGCCTGCGGCCGATCATCGAGTTCATGACCTTCAACTTCTCGCTCGTGGCGATCGATCAGATCATCAACAACGCGGCGAAGATCTACCAGATGAGCGGCGGGCAGTACCACGTGCCGATCGTGTTCCGCGGCCCGGGCGGCCCCGCCGTCCAGGTCGGCTCGCAGCACAGCCAGGCGCTCGAGAGCTTCTACGCCCACGTGCCCGGGCTCAAGGTCGTGATGCCGTCGACGGCGCTCGACGCCAAGGGCCTGCTGAAGGCCGCGATCCGCGACGACAACCCGGTCGTGTTCATCGAGGGCGAGACGCTCTACAACACGACCTGGGAGGTGCCGAGCCGCGACGATGCCGCTGGCGCCGACCTCCTGATCCCGATCGGCAAGGCCGACGTCAAGCGCGCCGGCACCGACCTGACGCTGATCGCGTGGTCGAAGATGGTGTGGACCTGCCTCGACGCGGCCAAGCAGCTCGCGCAGGACGGCATCGAGTGCGAGGTCGTCGATCCGCGCACGCTGCGCCCGCTCGACGTCGAGACACTGGCGGCCTCGGTGAAGAAGACCGGGCGGTGCGTCATCGTCGAGATCGGCTGGCCGGTCGCCGGGTTCGGCGCCGAAGTCGCCTACCAGATCCAGCGCCACTGCATGGATTCGCTCGACGCGCCGATCGAGCGCGTCACCAGCGACGACGTGCCGATGCCCTACGCCAAGAACCTCGAGGACGAGGTCCAGCCGCAAGTCAAAGACGTGGTCGCCGCGGTCAAGCGCGCGCTGTACCTGGATTGATCGGAGTTAGCATGGCCCAGATCATCGGTTTGCCGAAGCTGTCCCCGACCATGGAGGAAGGCGTCCTCGTCCGGTGGACGAAGAAGGAGGGCGATAAAGTCTCGCCCGGAGACCTGGTCGCCGAGGTCGAGACCGACAAGGCGAACATGGACTTCAACATCGAGGACGAAGGCGTCCTCCTGAAGCTGCTCGTCAAGGAGGGCGACACCGTGAAGCTCGGCGCGCCGGTCGCGATCATCGGCAAGGCGGGCGAAGACGTCGCCGCGCTGGTCGCCCAGGCCGGCGCGCAAGGCGCCGCCGCGCCCGCACCCGCGAGCAAGGCAGCCGCGCCCGCTCAGCAAGCCGCACCGGCCCCGCAGGCGACCGCCGGCAACGGCGCCGCATCGGCCAAGAACCGAGGCCCCGAGGACTCCGCCAATGCGCCCGCCGCGATGCGGGAGCCTCGCGAGGCGACCAGGCCTCCACAGGATCAGCGTGGCAAGCCGGCCGCCGCGTCGAAGCCAGCGGCGCCCCAGCAGGCAGCGCAGACGGCCCCGTCCGGCGGAGGCCGCCTGCTCGCCTCTCCGCTCGCCAAGACCCTCGCCATCGAGCTCGGCATCGACCTGCGGCAGGTCCAGGGTACCGGCCCGGGCGGCCGGATCGTCGAGCGCGACGTCCGTGCTGCCGCTGATGGTGCCAAGGCGAAGGCCGGCGCCCCTGCCGATACCGCGCACGAGGACGACGAGGCCGACGAAGCGTCCGAGCAAGCGGGTCATGGCGCACCTGCGGAGCAAGCCAAGGCGCCCCCCGCGCCGTCGCAGGCCATCGCCGTGCGCGCCCCGGCCCGCGCCCCCGCCCGGCTCGACGGGCCCGACGACTTCGAGGATCTCCCAGCCTCGAACATGCGCAAGCGGATCGCGGCGCGGCTCACCGAGGCCAAGCGCGACGTCCCGCACTTCTACCTGATGCGCGATCTCGACGCGGCCGCGCTGCTCGGCTATCGCCAGCGGCTCAACGAGCTGCTCGGCGATCGCGGCAAGGTCTCGGTCAACGATCTGGTGATCAAGGCCGTCGCGCTCGCGCTGCGCCGGATGCCGGAGTGCAACGCGTCGTGGGAAGGCGAGGCGATCCGGCGGTTCCACCGCGTCCACATCGGCGTCGCCGTCGCGATCCCCGATGGCCTCGTCACGCCGGTCGTGCGCGACGCCGATACCAAGGGCATCGGCGCCATCGCGGCCGAGGTCAAGGACCTCGCGGACCGGGCCAAGCAGCGGGGCCTCAAGGCGCACGAGATCACCGGGTCGACGTTCAGCGTCTCGAACCTCGGCATGTTCGGCATCGAGCGGTTCACGGCGATCCTGAACCCGCCCGAGGCCGGCATCCTCGCGGTCGGCGCGGTCCGCGATGTCCCCGTCGTCGACAAGGGCCAGGTGGTCCCCGGCAAGCGGATGACCGTCACGATGTCGTGCGACCACCGGGTGATCGACGGCGCGACGGGCGCGAAGTGGCTGCAGATCTTCGCCGAGCTGATCGAGAAGCCGGAGTCGCTCGCGCTGTGAGCTTGCGAAGCGCCCCAGGTGCCTGCGAGGAGCCCCATGTCTGATGCCTTCGACGTCGTGGTGATCGGCTCCGGTCCCGGCGGCTATGTCGCCGCGATCCGGTGCGCCCAGCTCGGCCTCAAGACCGCGTGCGTCGAGCGTGAGAACCTCGGCGGGATCTGCCTCAACTGGGGCTGCATCCCGACCAAGGCGCTGCTGCGCTCGGCCGAGGTGCTCGAGACGTTCCACCAAGCGAAGGAGTTCGGGATCATCGCCGGCGAGGTCCGCCCCGACTTCCCCGCGATGATCCAGCGCAGCCGCGGCATCGCCGAGAAGGTCAGCAAGGGCGTCGGCTTCCTGTTCAAGAAGAACAAGATCGCCCACATCGCCGGGACGGCCACGCTCCTGCCGCGCGGCGGCCCGTGGAAGCCCCACCAGCTCCAGATCGACGCGGCCACCGGTCGCTCGGTGATCGAGGCCAAGCACGTGATCCTCGCCACCGGGGCGCGCGCCAGGTCGCTGCCGGGCATCACGCTCGACGGCGAGCGCATCATCGAGTACCGCAAGGCGATGACCCTGCCCGAGCAGCCGAAGTCGATCATCGTGCTCGGCGCCGGCGCGATCGGCGTCGAGTTCGCCTCGTTCTACCGCTCGCTCGGCACCCATGTCACGATCGTCGAGTTCCTGCCGCGGCTCGTCCCCAACGAGGATCCGGACATCTCCAAGGAGCTCGCCCGCGCCTTCGAGCGCAAGGGCATCCAGCTGCTGGTCGGCCACAAGCTGACCTCGGCCAAGGTCACCGGCAACCAGGTCGCGGTCACGGTCGAGCCGACCGCTGGCGGCGAGCCGCGCACCCTCGAGGCCGACATCCTGCTCGTCGCGGTCGGCGTCGCGGCCAACACCGAGAACCTCGGCCTCGAGGCCCACGGCATCACCCTCGAGCGCGGCTTCATCAAGGTCGACGCCGCGAACCGGTGCGGCGAGGGCCTCTGGGCGATCGGCGACGTGATCGGCCGCGGCCTGGCCCACGTCGCCTCGGCCGAGGGCGTGTTCGTCGCCGAGACGATCGCCGGCGTGCACGCCCCCGAGATCCACTACGACGCGATCCCGGCGTGCACCTACTGCCACCCCGAGATCGCCTCCGTCGGGCTCACCGAGGAGAAGGCCCGCGCCCAGGACATCCCGATCAAGGTCGGCAAGATGCCGTTCCGCGCGCTCGCCAAGGCGACAGCCGCCGGCGACCCCAACGGCTTCGTCAAGGTGATCTGGCACGCCGAGACCGGCGCCCTCGTCGGCGCCCACCTGATCGGCCCCGCCGTCACCGATCTCATCGCCGAGTTCACCCTCGCCAAGACCACCGAGGTCAACGCCGAGAGCCTCGCCTACACGATCCACGCGCACCCGACGTTCGCCGAGGCCCTCCGCATCGCCACGGAAGACGCCCTCGGCCACGCCGTCGACCTATGATAGATGTTGACCATGGTCATGACCATGGTCATAATTCACTCATGTCGACGGTGTCCAAGAGCCTCCTGAAAGGGAAAATGCTGGAGTATTTCCGTCAGGTAGAGGAGACCGGTGAGGAGCTCGTGGTCACCGACAATGGCGAGCCTGTGGTGAAGGTCGTTCCGATCCGCACGCGCAGCTCGGCTGCCGAGATCTTCGCGGACGTGCGCGGTCGAATCGTCTACCACGAGGATATTCTGGCACCGACCACCGACGAGTGGCCCGAAACCTGAGCGCGCGTGGTCCTCCTCGATACCCACGTCCTGCTCTGGTGGGCCGTCGATCCCGATCGGCTGTCGTCCGCAGCGGCTGCGAGCATTGCGGCGATGGAGCGCCGCGGTGGGTTCGCGAGCGCGATCTCGATCTGGGAGCTCGGCGTCAAGATCCAGCGCGGCAAGCTCGATCTCGGGATCTCGATCGAGGAGTTCACGCGTCGCATCCAGAAGAGCGGGATCATCGAGCTACTCCCGGTGAACACCGCGACCTGGCTGCGCAGCCTCGCCCTTGCATGGGACCATCGCGATCCAGCCGATCGCGTCATCGTCGCGACCGCGCTCCTGCAGGATGTTGCGCTGCTCACCGCGGACACCGAGATCCATCGGTTCGGCGGCGTCTCGTGCGTCTGGTGACTCGTCGCGACACGCGTCGTCCGGGTCGCGATGGCGTTCGCGTTCGCGCGTCTTCCGCGGTATCCATCGCTTGATGTCTGACACCGAAACGCGCGTGCACCTGCCGGTCGTCGGTCAGTCTCCGTCGCCGGCTGCACCAGAAGCGCCGCCGCGGCGGCGGCACCCCGAGTGGATCCGGGCGACGCTGCCGAGCAAGCCCGCGTACTTCGAGCTGCGCGCGATGGTCAAGGAGCTCGCCCTCCACACGGTGTGCGAGAGCGCCAGCTGCCCGAACATCGGCGAGTGCTGGACCCGCCGCGCGCTGACCATCATGATCCTCGGCGACATCTGCACGCGGTCGTGCCGGTTCTGCGACGTCACCACCGGCCGCCCGCTGCCGCCGGATCCCGACGAGCCGCGCCGGGTCGCCGAGATGCTGAGCCGGCTCTCGCTCGAGCACACCGTGATCACCTGCGTCGATCGCGACGACCTGGCCGATTTCGGCGCCGCGCACTGGGCCGAGACGATCCGGCGCGTCAAGGCCGCGTGCCCCGAGATGACCCTCGAGGTGCTCGCCGGCGACTTCAAGGGCAAGACCGAGCTGGTCGACATCGTGCTCGACGCCGATCCGGACGTGTTCGCCCACAACCTCGAGACCGTGCCGCGGCTGTCGCGCGCGGTCCGCGTCCAGGCGAGCTACCCGCGCAGCTACCAGATCCTCGAGCACGCCCGCAAGCGCGACGCCGTCACCAAGACCGGCCTGATGCTCGGCCTGGGCGAGACCCGCGACGAGGTCGAGGAGGTGCTGCGCGACGTCGCGCGCCTCGGCGTCGACATCGTGACGCTCGGCCAGTACCTCGCGCCGAGCAAGCAGCACCTGGCGATCGAGCGCTACGTCCACCCCTCCGAGTTCGCCGAGCTCGAGCAGTACGCGCGCGCGCAGGGCATCACCCACGTCGTCGCCGGCCCGCTCGTGCGCTCGAGCTACCACGCCGACGGCCAGGCCCAGCTCGTCCGCGACCTGCGCGCCGCCAAGGGCGTCTCTCCGATCGCATAACACCGATCCGGTTCGGCGCAAGCCGCGCGAACGCGGGTCGCGGCCTCATCCCGCATGGTCGCCGCGGGCGCGAGCAGGACCCGACATCGCTGGGCGTGCGCGGTATGCTGGCGGTGTGAAGATCACCGTTGTCGGCGCAGGCGTGGCCGGCTTGACGACCGCGCTGACGCTCGAGGAGCACGGCCATGAGGTTCGCGTGGTGGCGGCGGCGACCGATGAAACCACCACCTCGGCGGTCGCCGGGGCGTGCTGGTTTCCGTACCGCGTTGGCCCCCCCGACCGCGTCGCGGCGTGGGCGGCCGAGACCCGGGGCTGGCTCGAGGGGGTCGCCGTGGATCCCGCGGCCGGCGTCGCGGCGATCACCGGCTACGAGATCACCGCCGACGAGGGCCCGGCGCCGCCCACGCCGTGGTGGGCCGCCCACATCGACGTCACGCGCGCCCCCGCCCCGGTGACCGGCGCGCCGATCGCCTGGCGCTTCCAGTCGCTGGGCATCGAGCCGGCGCGGTTCCTGGCGTGGCTGACACGCCGGCTGCGCGGGCCGATCGAGCGCCGCCAGGTCACCGACCTCGACGTCGAGCCAGGGGAGATCGTCGTCAACTGCACCGGGCTTGGCGCGCGCGAGCTCGCCGGCGATGACGCCCTGAGCCCGTTGTTCGGCCAGGTCGTGATCACCGAGGTCGGCGGTGTGGATCGCTCGATCACCGTCACCGACGATCGGGTCCCCGACGAGATCTTCTACATGGTGCCCCGATCAGACGAGCTCGTGCTGGGCGGCTGCTCGATCCCCTGGCCGCCCGGCAGGCCGCCCGAGATCGATCCGGGCGTCACCCGCCGTATCCTCGACCAGGCGCGCGCGCTCGGCCTCGCGGTCGGCGATGTCAAGCGGGTGCGGGTGGGGCTGCGCCCGTATCGCCACGCGGTCCGCCTCGAGCGCACCGGCCGCATCATCCACAACTACGGCCACGGCGGCGCCGGCTTCACGCTGTGCCGTGGCTGCGCGAACACCGTCGCCCAGCTGGTCGATCGATAGCGCGCCGCGAGCGCCGCGAGCGCGGCTCAGAACCGGATGACGCCGCCGATGGACAGGCCGACCACGGCCACGACGAGCGCGACGATCACGAACACGAGGATGAACGGGATCTTCGAGGCCCCGGGCTCGCGGGCCTTCGCCGCCCGCCCCCGCTTCGCTTCGTCGTTCTCCGTCGGATTTCCGTCGTCGATCCGGGCGACGCCGCTGGCATCGCCACCGATGGCGTCAAGCTCGGGCCGGGTCTGATCGATCTCCTGCGCCTTGGCCTTGCCGGACGGCCGGTCTCTCCGCTCTGACCTGTCGGACCGCTCGGGGCCGGATCCACGCGGCTTCTCGTCGACACGGATCTGCAGCATCGTCGGATCGTCGTCACCGTCCCGGGCCGACGTCTTGCTCTCGATCGTGAGCGGCTTGCCGAGCATGTTGTCGTCGATCGCCGTCAGCTCGTTCGAGTCGTTCGGGAGGACCGGCTGCGCCACCGGTACCATCGAGCGCGGCAGGCCGCGTGGCTCGTGCATGCGCGAGCCGACCTTGTCGTGCGGCACCTCCTCCATCGCGAGCACCGCCGGGTGCACGAGGCCCTGCGTCAAGCAGCGATCCCAGGCTTCGCGCAGCGCCTGCTCGGCCTCGGAGGCGTCCTTGAACCGCGCGCGATCCGACGGCTGCAGCGCCGTCATCGTCACCGTCGAGAGCGGTTCGGGGATCGAGGTATCGTGGCGGGTCGGCGCCGGCGCGTTGCCCTGCACGACGTAGCTGTTGGTCGTCTTGGTGTCGGGGCCCTCGTACGGGATCCGGCCGGACAGCAGCTCGTAGAACACCGCGCCCCACGCGAACACGTCGGCCTGCGGCGTGTAGCGGCCCTCGCGGATCGCCTCGGGTGGTGAATAGCCCGGCGTGCCCATGAAGATGCCGACCTGCGTGAGATCGGAGTCGGGCATCCGCGCGATGCCGAAATCGGCGAGCTTCCACCGGTTGTCGCCGGCGTGCAGCACGTTGGCGGGCTTGACGTCGCGATGCACGATCCGCTGGCGGTGCGCGAACGACAGCGCCGAGGCCAGGTCGAGCGAGATCTGCACGCTGCGGGCGAGCGGGAACCGCACGCGGTCCAGGCGGTCGGCGAGCGATTCGCCCGGCAGGTACTCGAGCACCATGAACGGCGCGCCCGACTCCTCGTCGACCCCGACGTCGAAGATCGTCACGATCGCCGGGTGCTGCATCTTGGCCGCGGCCTTGGCCTCGCGCTGGAACCGCTCGAGGAACGCCGACCGCACGCGCCGGCCCTGGCCCTGCGGCGACATGATCGTCTTCACCGCGACGACGCGATCGAGCAGCGGGTCGCGCGCCTTGTAGACGACCCCCATCGCGCCCTTGCCGATGGTCTTGATGACCTCGTACCGGCCGATATGCTGGCGGCCCTCTTCCCCGGTGAACTGCAGGCCCGGCGGGGCCTCTCCGCGCAGTCGTGTGGCAGTTCGCGGACGCGCCTCTTCAGCCATCGCAGCCGAAAAAGTCTAACACGACCGCGACCCTGGCACGAACCTGTCCGCGCAACTAGCGTTGCGTCCGGCTCGATCCGGGGATCTTGGCCCCCGGCGGGACCGAGGCGGTGACGAAGGCATTTCCCCCGATCACCGAGCCCATACCGATCACGGTCTGGCCCCCCAGGATCGTCGCGTTGGCATAGATCACCACGTCGTCCTCGAGCGTGGGATGCCTGCGATGCCCGGGAGTTGGGCGGGTTTCGCCCTGCGGCACGGTGAGCGCCCCGAGAGTCACGCCCTGGTAGATCCGGACCCGGTCGCCGATCAGCGTGGTCTCCCCGATCACCACGCCCGTCCCGTGGTCGATGAAGAACGATTCGCCGATCTCGGCTCCCGGGTGGATATCGACCCCGGTCCGCCGGTGGGCGAGCTCGGTCATCATCCGCGGGATCACCACGGCGCCCTCCCGCAACAGCATGTGCGCCATCCGGTACACCGTGATCGCGTACGTCCCCGGGTAGCACAGCAGGATCTCGTCGACTCCCGTCGCCGCCGGGTCGCTCTCGTACGCGGCGTGCAGATCGAGCGTGACCCGCCGGCGCAGCTCCGGAAGGTGGACGAGGAAGCGATCGGTGATCGTATCGGCCTTGTCGGCGCACTCGACGCACTCGAGGTCCGAGCGGCCGAGCTGCTGCTGCCGCTTGTGGTGCGCCGCGCGATAGACCTGGCGATGCAGCGCGAGCCGCAGCTCGATCACCCGCGCCCGGATGATGTCGCGCAAGGCGCTCGGCGCGCCGCGATCGACGTCGTGCCCCGCGTAGCCGGGGAACAGGAGCGCGCGACACTGCTCGACGATCGACTCCACCTGCCGCTCGCTCGGCAGCTCGTAGCTGCCGATGTGTTGCATCTCCTGCGCTTGCGGATCGAGGTACATGCCGAGCAGCTGGTCGGCGACGACATCTACCTGCGATCTCGACTCACCCTTGATCGGGAGGGGTCGCCGTTCGGTGGCCATGACCGACGCTTAGCATGAACCGGCCGCCCCGGTGGCCGCGCGTCGGTCACGCGCCGCTCACGCATCGCTCACTCTTCGCTCCGGGCGCCCGGCCGGGGCACCGGGACCGGCGCGTCGTTGATCCGGGCGATCACGTCATCGAGCCGTTGCTCGGGGATCGTCACGCGGGTGGGCATGCCGCCGCCCATCGCGAACAGCTCGACGAAGTCCCACCCGGAATCGAACGGGGCGGCGATCGTCAGCATGCCGGAGTCGCGCACGATCGAGACCGCGGCCTTCGCCTGGCCGGCGAGCAAGAGGTCGGTCTTGTCGAACGGGCCGGTCGCCCGTGCGGTATCGACCACCGCGACGCGCCCGCGGATCGTGAACCGGTTCGCCAGCTCGCCCGTCGCCCGAGCGCGCCGCTCGAACTCGGCCGCGGCCTCGGCGATCACGTCGTCGTGCACGCCGGGCGCAAGCCCGCCGACGAGGAACTGCACCACCGCGCGCTTCAGCTGATCGTCGCGAAACTTCGCGCGCAGCGCGCGATCGATCCGGAGCGCGATGGGGCCGGGCGTCCCGACCCGGGTATCGACCGCGCGCGCGTCGTCGTCGGCCCCCGGGTACGGCTCCTTGCCGCCCAGGATCCACTTCGCCGCCGCGTACAGCCCATCGAGGTCGACGTGGGTGCAGACGCAGTCGATCGGGCCGGTCTGGCGCACGAGCTCGGGAGTCACCATCTCGGGGCACGCGCCGTGCTGCGCCTTGGTCGCGAGCACGAACCGCGGATCGCCGGCGAACTCGGCGTGCTTCTCGTGATCGTGGTGATCGACCCACGCGGCGAGCCGCGCGCCGAGCGCGTCGAGGAACGGCCGGGTCACCAGGTCGAACGACACGGTCGTGCCGATCGTGGCCGCAAACGCGACGTCGAGCACGACGACGCGCCCGTGCAGCTTGTCCGCCCGCGGCAGGACGCGTGGCGACGTGAAGTAGAGCTGCGGCATCTGCACGCCCCACCATACCCCCGTTTCACGCGATGGCGCTCTCCGGCCCGCCTCGCCGAGGGATCGCGCCCCGGTCACTTCAGGCAATGCATGGTCACCGACCAGCCGTCGTGCAGGTACACCTCCCGGACCGTGCCCCGATCGCCGCACTGGGCGGCACCGGGGACGAGCAGGCACAAGGTCCGCTCGCCGGCGTCGGCCACCAGCGCGCTGCGCCGGCCCGGCGCGACCTGGCCGAGCTGGGCGCCATCGATCCACACCTCGACGGGATCGAGGCAGCGCGCGTTGTCGACATAGAACGTCGCATGGGCTCGCGGCCGCGGCGGCTGGGTCGTCGGGATCGGCTCGGGCTGATCTTCTTCGACCAGGTGGTAACGCGCCGGATCGGCGATGGCCGCGGCGAGCAGGCGATCGGTGCAGCCGGCCGCGACCAGCTCGGGGCCCAGGACGCGTCCCCACTCCGCGCGCAGCTCCCCGATGTCGGCGAGCGCGAGCCGGAACGCCTTGCGCGCGGCCGCGACCTGCGTGCGGACGTTCGGCAGGAGGCTCGCCGTGGCGCCGATCTCGTCGTGGCGCGCGATGAACCGCCAGGTCGCCTCGAGGTCGACGCCGAACCGCTCGGTCCTTGCCAGCGCGCGCTGCGCCGTCGCCCAGCTCCCCGCGATCCGCGCGATCGGACAGCGCCGCACCGGATCGGACCGCGTGGGGGCGTTGGGCCCGTGGTGAAGCGCGCCGAAAAGGCCCAGCAGCTGGTGCTGATACCCGTCGCGGGACCGCGCCATCGCCTGCGTGATCGCCGCGTACTGCTCGAGCGCCGCGCCGAGCGCCGCCGCATCCCCCCACGGCCGCGCCAGCTCGGGCGTGAACGCCAGCGCGACGCTGCCGCCGGCCTCGAGCGCCCCGAGCGCGACGCGCGGCGCGGTGAACGCGGCGTCGGCCGCGGCGGCGGCCTCGAGCTCCTGGCGCGCTCCCGGGCGATCGCCCTGCATCGCGTGCGCGACCCCGGCGAGGTAGTGCAGCGCGGCGTCGTCCGGCCAGGTCGGCAGGGCGGCGGCCACGTCCTTGATCGCGGTGGTCGCGTCCTTGCGCGCGAGCTCGGCGGCGATCAGCGCCCGCCACGTGACGATGGTCCGCGGGGCCTCCCTGGCCGCTCGCCGCAGGTACCACGCGGCGTCGGCGGCGCGGTTCTGCACGAGCGCGATCGCCCCGAGCGCCTGCTCGGCCGCCGGCAGATCGTCGCGGTAGCGCTGCAGCGCGGTGTAGGCGCGGCCGGCCTCCGCCAGCTTGCCGGCATCGAACAGCGCCTGGGCCGCCATGAAGCCGGGCCAGCTCGACTCCGGGGCGAGCTTGCTCGCGCGCGCGTACCACGCCAGCGCCCCGTCGAGATCGTGCTGCTGGAGGTGCGCGTCGCCGATCCGCACGTGGAGCGCGACGTCGCCCGGCCGCGCGACCGAGATCGCCTCGAGGGCCGCGGCCGCCTTGTCCCATCGCGACAGCGCCCCGTACGCCGACGCGAGATCGGCCTTGATCTCGAGATCGGCCGGCGCGCGCGCCGCGATCGCCTCGAGCTCGCCGACGAGCTTGTGGGTGTCGCTGCGCGAGGCGTGGATCAGCACGAGCACGCGCCGCGCCGCGAGGTGATCCGGGCGATGCGCGGTGACCTGCTCGAGCTGCTTCAGGGCGCCGCCAGGATCCCCGGTGCGCCACAGCGCCGCCCCCAGCTCATAGCGCGCGTCGAGATCCCACGGCCGCCGGGTCACGAGCTTCTTCCACAGCTCGAGCGCGACCTCGTGCTTGCCCGCCTGCGACGCCCCGGTCGCCGCCGCGCGCAGCGACGCGATGTCGTCGGGCGCGAGGTCGTTCGCATAGTTGAACTTGCCGGCCGCGCGCGCGGTGAGCTTCGGATCGCCGGCCGCGGTCATGAGGTAGAGCTCGCCGAGCAGCCGCTGCGCCTCGAAGCACTTCGGATCGATGAACACGGCGCGCTCGAGATCGTGCTCCGCCGCCTTCAAGTCGGTTGCCGCCGCGCCCGGCCCATGCGCGCTGCCGGCGCTGCCGGCGCTCCCCGCGGGGGCACCCGCCGGGCCGTCGAGCAGGCCGAGCAGGTGACCGAGCCCGCGGCCCATCAGGTTGACCGCGTACAGATCGGTCGCGAGCGCGCGCGCCAGCCCCTGCCCCCGCGCGACGTCGACCGTGATGCCTCCTCCCCGCGACCACACCTCGCCGAGCGCCTCGCCGAGCAGCTGATGATAGGCCTTCACGTCCCCGGTGCGCTGGGCGTGGGCGGCGACCACCGCGACCTTGCCGGTCACCTTCCAGAGCGTGAGGTCGATCCGCAGCTGCCAGTTCGGCCGCTCGACCCAGCCCGAGATCACGAACGCCGCCTCGTGCGCCGCCGCGAACGCCGCGATCGGCCCCGGCTCGGCCTCGACCACGGCGCTGCCGACGTGCAGCGGCCCGCCCGTCGGCTCGAGCCCGAGCACGGCCTCGGTCTTCTCGCTGATCTCGAACGGCGCCCCCGCCACGAGCCAGTCGAACACCTTCACGTTGGCGTGATTCTCGAACGGGACGACCGCGAACCGCGGCGGCGACGGCGCCCACGCCGGCACATCGGTCGATTCGACCGCCGAGCTCCCCGCCGACTTCGGAGGCGCCGCCCCTGGAGGCGCCGCGTCGCCGGTCGTGACGTGACCCACGATCAGGCCCGCCGCGACGATCGACACCGCGATCCGACTCATCGCGTGCAGCCACCGGGCGAACCTCATAGACTCGAAGCATAACCGTGGCCGAGCCCGCGATCCCCCGCAAGCGCCCGAAGCTTCGCAAGCCGCGCAGGCTCCGGGCCGTGTCGGTGCTGCGCCTCGGCTTCCTGCTCGTGATCTACGGCGCCTCGTTCGGCGCGGCGACCCTCTACCTCGCGATCCAGACGATCAACGACGAGCTGCCCGGCGATCTGTCGCAGCTGCTCGACTACCAGCCCAGCCGCAAGAGCGTCGTGCTGTCGTCCGACGGCGAGGAGATCGGGGCGTTCTCCGTCGAGAACCGCCGGATCGTCGCGCTCGATCGGATGCCTCCCCACGTCCCCGCCGCGTTCCTGTCGGCCGAGGACCGCCGGTTCTACAAGCACAAGGGCTTCGACCTGCTCGGCATCGCGCGCGCCGCCTGGACCAACTTCCGCTCCGACGGCAACATCAAGCAGGGCGGCTCGACGATCACCCAGCAGATCATCAAGCAGACCCTGCTCGCCGGCGAGGATCAGATCGGCGCGCTCGGCCTCACGCCCGAGGGCTACGCCAAGGAGCGCAGGTCCCGCAAGTATCGCCGCAAGTCCAAGGAGCTGATCCTCGCGGTCCGACTCGAGCGCGAGCTCACCAAGGCCGAGATCCTCTCGATCTACCTGAACCACGTCTACCTCGGCCACGGCGCCTACGGTGTGGGCGCCGCCGCCGAGACGTATTTCGGCAAGGAGGTCGAAGATCTCACGATCGCCGAGGCGGCCATGCTCGCCGGGCTCGTCGCGTCGCCGACCAAGTACGCCCCGCACCGCAACATGCAGCTCGCGCGCGAGCGCCAGCGCTACGTGCTCGGCCACATGCGCGACGATCACTACATCTCCGACGCCGAGTACGACGCCGCGCTCGCCGAGCCGATCGCGCTGGTCGACGAGAGCGATCTCAACCACCTCGCGTCGCCGTACTTCGTCGAGCACGTCCGCCAGGTCGCGACCCGGCGCTACGGCAACCGCGATCTGTTCCGCGGCGGGCTCAAGTTCTACTCGACGCTCGACACCCGCATGCAGGCCGCCGCCGAGAGCGCGCTGCGCAGGGGCCTCGAGGCGCTCGACAGGAAGCTCGGGTTCCGCGGCCCGATCGGCACGGTCGCGCTCGGCGCGCGCGGGGTCTGGAGCGGCGGCCCCGCCCACCCGATCACCGGCGCGACCGACGAGACGACGGCGGTCGCCGACCAGCTGCTCCCCGACCAGACCTACGGCGCGATGATCGTCGAGCTGCCGCGCGGGGGTGCGGGAGTCACGGTCGACGTCGGCCCCAGGCGGCTGCCGCTGGTCGACGCCGATGCCCAGGGCGTCCGCGCGTTTCACGACCCCAAGACGGCCCGCCCGGTCGCGCTGGGCGATCTGCTGCCGGTGCGGCTGGCTCCCGATGGCACCGCGGCGGTGCTCGCGCAGCGGCCGGCGCTGCAGGGCTCGTTCATCGTGATGGAGCCCACCACGGGCCGCGTCCTGGCGATCGTCGGCGGCTACGACTGGACCGCGTCGCAGTTCGATCGCGCGACCCAGGCCAGGCGCCAGGTCGGCTCGTCGATCAAGCCGTTCATCTACTCGGCCGCGCTCGAGGCCGGCAAGACCCCGGTCGACCGGATGACCGACGGGCCGTTCTCGGTGACCACCGCGACCGGCGTGTGGACCCCGGCGAACTACGACAACAAGTACCTCGGCGACGTGACGCTCATGACCGCGCTGGCGTTCTCGCTCAACACGATCTCGGTCCAGCTCGCGGTCGGGGTCGGGCTCGATCGCATCATCGAGATCATGCGCGGCTTCGGGATCACCTCGCCGATCCCGCGCCACATCTCGATCGCCCTCGGCACCCCGGACCTGACGCCGCTCGAGGTCGCCGCGGGCTACGCCGGCATCGCCTCGGGGGGCCGGCGGATCACACCGCGGTTCTTCGATCTGGTCACCGACACCGCCGGCAACATCGTCGAAGATCTGCGCGACCAGCCGCCCGGCCCGCAGGTGATCTCCCCCGAGGTCGACTACGTGATGGTGAACCTCATGAAGGGCGTCGTCGCGCGAGGCACCGCCCGCTGGGCAAGCCAGCTCGGCCGGCCGACCGCCGGCAAGACCGGCACCTCGGCGAACTATCGCGACGTCTGGTTCAACGGCTTCACGACCGACCTCCTGGGCTCGGTCTGGATCGGCCGCGACGACTCGACCCCGATCGGCGACAAGATCACCGGCGGCGGCGCCGCGGTGCCGATCTGGCTCGACTTCATGCAGAAGGCGCACCCGCGCACCCCCGTCCGCGACTTCCCCCCGCCGCCGAACGTGAGCTTCGCGCGCGTCGAGCCCTGGAGCGGCGATCCGACCGGGCCGTCCAGCGAAGCCGTCTGGATGCCGTTCGTGCGCGGCACGCTGCCGGCGAAGTTCCTGTCCGGCCCCGCGATCCGATCGTTCGATGATGTGGTCCCCGCTCCGGCCCTGCCGGGGCCTCCTGGCGGCGCACCGAACAACTGACGGTCGCGATGTGTGTCCTGTGTGATCGATGTCAGTGTGCTTTTACCGTCCACACCGGATCGCTGGCAACCCGTGATAGGGTCCCGCCATGATTCGCCTCGTACTCGTCGCGAGCCTCCTTGCGGGCTGCCGCATCTCTCTCGAGAACGCTGCCGATGCGCCTTCCGGCGGTGACGGTGGCACCTGCACCGTCAGCACCACGGCCCCCTGCGTGGCGGCCGCGACGCACTCCGATCTTGCGTGGATCGAGCAGAACATCTTCACGCCTTCCTGCGCCTTCTCGGGGTGCCACGACAGCCCCACCGATCTGGGCAAGCTCGATCTCCGTACGGGGATCAGCCATGACACCCTCGTCGGGACCATGTCGCAGCTCGAGAAGACGCGCATGC